>WNFC01006206.1_pt1 | contig 15882 bp, 14 predicted proteins | sample 5400541 | NCBI WGS metagenome assembly WNFC01 (sample SAMN13153342, study PRJNA577476) | soil metagenome | isolation source: 120 cm saprolite under Douglas fir tree site 2 hole 2 replicate 1 | place: USA:California | collected 2015-04-18
CGCAAGATCGGACCGGCGATCAACTGCGGGAAAAAGGCGACGTAGAGCAGCGCATCAAGCGCTTTGACCGGCGCGGTGAGCCGCCCGCGGAATGCGTCGACCATCAGAGAGATGGCGTGAAACACGAAGAAGGAAATTCCGACCGGCAGGGCTATTTCCGGAAGCCTGGCTGGGCTCGAATGCAGGCCCGTGAGCTCGAGTACGTTCAGCGCGGCGCTTGCCAGGAACCCGAGGTACTTGAATACCACCAGGGTGGACAGCGAGGCGATAACACCGAAGGCCAGCAAAGTTTTTCGGGCAGGCGCGGCGTCGATGAGTTGCAGGCCTCGGCCCACGCCCGCGGCGAGAAGTGACAGGCCCACGAGCACGGGAAGGAAGCGCCAATTCCAGAATGCGTAGAAACCGTAGCTCGCCAGCAACAGCAGCACTTTGTGCGCGCGCGGATGCCGGCGCAGGGCCCAGGCAGCCGCGAAAACACAGAGGAGGAATATTCCGTATTCAGCTGTCGGGAAGAGCAACTTCCGATTTCTTTCCGGGCAGGACGAAACCGCAGCATTCGGCGGTCGATCAGCAGCGTCAGGTTAGACGAGCCGGCCCGGAATCAAAAGCGGCCGGCGCAACCACACCGTAAGCGCTGCGGCGACACCTCGGCTTGGAACCGCGTCGAAAGGAGGCCGGGTTCAGAAGCTCTGGGCGCAATAGCCTGCGCCATCGTTGGCCCAGTTTTGCTGAATCAGGTAGTCGCGGGCGCCCCACGTAACGTTGGCCTGGGAGCCGTTGGGCTCGATGAAAACATCACCGAAAGTCCAGGCGCATTTGTCGGCGTTCTCCCGTCCACCCGCATCGAACCAGCCGTTGCCAACCGGATCCGTTACTGCTTCAACGAATTCATGCGCAATGGTGTTCGCCATTCCATCGGCTCCCAGGTTGTCATTGGGAGAGGTTTGGCGGTTGCGGGCACAACCATTCAGACACCGCTCAGGGTTTCCGACAAAGCCGGTCTTGATCCGGATCCCTGAGTAACTGAAGCTGGTGTGATAGGCGCAGTACCCGGAACAGAATCCAGAAGTCGTCACGTCCGCCGAGGTAAGGACCAGGTAGACGCCGGCATCATCGACCGGCAAATCTCCGTTATCCAGCGCGGCCCGGACGATGGTGTTGACGCTCGAGACGGTGGTCCCCTGCGAGTAGGAGTCGAAAGAGCTGCCCCCATAGTTGACCGCGTTGAGGACCGGATTGTCGTCAACGTCCGTGTAGGTAGTTTCGATGTTGAAATAGGCGGAGCCGCCGATATTCGCCGCCAGATCGGGCAGGATGTCCAACGCGGTATTGCCTTCCCAATCGCCGTACCAGACGTAATAGAGATTGGGAGTGTTCGAGCCGTCCGGAGCCGTGCCCATCACCGGACCCCCGTGGTAGAGGATTGGCAATCCCGGCGCGGCGAGCCTTCTTGGGCCGCTTCCTCCATTATCCACCGGGAAGTACACAATCGGTCCTTCGCCTTCTTCAGCACGGACCGAACGCGGCAAGATGGCAATTGCCGTGAAAATCACGACCAAGGTTTGCAGCTTTCTCATTGATCCCTCGTTGAACGGGCTTTGCCGGAAATTATCCGGACGATGATTGATCGGTGGACCGGTTCGGGTCATTGCACAGAATGATTGGCGAGTAAAACCGCCGTGCGGAGAAGCGCCGGGTCCGTTGCGAATCGCCGCAAAAGGACCTACGGCCACCGCCCTAGCGAATCGCGTAGATGACTTGCAGGTGGGCGGCAAACTCCAGCTCGCCCTGCTCCACCGGCACCGACCGGGCGGGCGATCCGGCTGCCATCGGCGCCGCCATCATCGCCATCGGCCGAGGCTCTCCGCCAAAGACCTCGCTGATCTGGACCACCTCGCCCAGCTTGACTCCCGCTGCTTTCGCGATCTCCTCGGCTTTGACACGCGCTGCGCCAACTGCGGCCGCGCTGGCGCGGGCGCGAATCGGCGTGGAATCGTCTGCTTCGAAAGCAATGCTCTGAACTGTGTTCGCGCCGTCCTTGACCAGTAGATCGAGCGTCGCGCCGACCTTCTTGAGATCCCGGAATTTGACGCGCACCTGGTTGGAGATGCGAAAACTGGTGATCTCCCCTGGCCCCGTCTCGCGGCTGTACTTCCGCTCGGGGACAACGCTGTAGTTCGTGGTCTGGATGTCCTTGTCCGCGATACCGCTTGCTTTCAGCGTTTTGACCAGGCCCTCCATCTTCGCATTGTTGCGATCGTTTGCGTCGCCAAGCGTTTTCCCGATCGTCTCCACGCCAATCGTCGCCATCGCCACGTCGGGTTTGGCGGTGGCGCGCCCTTCTCCAATGACGGTGATCGTATGCAACATGGGACGGACCAGGTAAGACGCAGGTGCCGCCTCCTGGTCTCCGGGCGCGGCGATACCGGAACCGGCCGCCAAGATCAAGCACGAGGCGACACCGATCCGAAGCGAGCAGCTCTTCCACGTTCGGCCGCGGTTCGCTGGCTCGCAGACCTGCGATGGAGGCTGTTGCGCTTTCACTCTCACCCCCGGGGTATTTAGCGCGAGACGGTCCGGATGCTCAAGCGACGAGTGCCTTGGCCGTCCATGCCAGCGTCCCGGTGTGGTTGCGCCGGCCGCCGAATCCCCGCCATCGTTGGCGCGAACGGACCGCGCCAGGCCGTGCCAGCATCTATTGCACTGCATCATAATACTTACGCCACTGCAATATTGACGAGGAGACCCCCCTTGGATGAAAAAGGAAGGATGACCGTCAAGAAGTACAGCAACCGCCGTCTCTACGACACCTCCGACAGCCGCTACATCACGCTCGAGGACCTCGCCGAGAAGGTCAGGCAGGGCGAGGACGTGCGCGTGGTGGATGCGAAAACGGGCGAGGACCTGGACGAGGGGCGGCGCGACTGCTCCCCGTCTCGCTCTTGATCCAACTCGTCCGACTGGGAGACGACGCGCTGGCCGAGTTTCTCGGACAGTATGTTCGCTGGGCACTCGAGATCTACCTGAACGCCAAGCAGGGCCCGCAGCAGATGGCGCCCTACAACCCTTTCGCCGCAGCCCCGTTCGGTGCTGCAGATGCGTTCATGCGCCTGTTCGGTGGCGGTGGAATGCGTCCGGAGCCCGCTCCCGCGCCTTCCAACCGGGATGGGCAGCTTGCGGAGCTTCGGCGCGAATTGGACGATCTGAAGAAAACCGTGAAAAAACAGCGACGCCGCTAAATGATGGTGCACTGCAACAATTTTGCCTTGACACCGACGGATCGCGAGATACTATTTGACGATGAAACGGTCGCATTCAGCGCGGTTTCTTCGAAAGAGAGGCAAGACCATGGAAGCTCAGTTCAATTCGCAGGTGCAGCAATTCTCGCAGTTCTGGCAGAAGGCAGTTGCCGACCAGCTTTCACTGGTCGAATCCTTCTACGAGCAGCTCACCAAGGTACAGGGCAGCGGGATCGCGCAGATCAACAGCAACATCGACGACGCTACCCGGTTGGCCAAGCAGGCGATCACCCAGGGCGAGCAGTTGGTCGGTCAGTGGCGGAAGCTTGTGCTCGAGACGACCCGCCGAGCGGCAGAGGTAGCTGCGCCGGCCAAGGCGTAGCCAGTTGACATCGCAATCGCCGTAATCCCCAGGGCGGGCCGCGCAATGCGGTCCGCCCTTGTGCTGCTCGACAGCCGTAACCTGATCTCGTATAGCGGAGGCAAGGGTGCGCATGGCGACTCGCAGCCAGGTTTCGATTGGTCGCCTCGGATGCGCGAGAGAGGCGAATCATGGGTCGACTTGATGGCAAGGTGGCGCTGGTAACCGGCGCTTCGCGCGGCATCGGGCGAGCGATTGCTCTCCAGCTGGGTCGTGACGGAGCGCGCGTCGCAATAAACTACCGATCCGGTGAAGCCGAAGCCCACGCGGTGGCGAGCGAGCTCGCAAAATGCGGAGCGCAGTGCCTGGTGCTGCGGGGGGACGTGAGCATTGCGAAGCAAGCCCGGGACTTGGTTGAAAAAGTGCTTCAAGAATGCGGGCGACTGGACATCCTGGTCAACAACGCCGGAATCACCCGGGACAAATCGCTGAGGAAACTGACCGACGATGACTGGGCGGACGTCCTCAGCACCAATCTCAACAGCGTCTATTACTGCACCACCGCGGCAATGAAGCCGATGTGTGATCAACGGTTCGGCCGGATCGTCAACATCAGCTCGTTCGTCGGCCAGGCTGGCAATTTCGGACAAGCGAATTACTCCGCCAGCAAAGGTGGCGTGATCGCGTTCACCAAGACGGCTGCCATCGAGCTCGCGAAGTACAACGTCACGGTAAATGCGATCGCGCCCGGCTTTACCCTGACCGACATGCTGGCGAAGGTAGCAACCAGCGTGCAGGAACAAATCAAGGCCAGAATCCCGATGGGCCGGTTCGGATTGCCCGAGGAGATTGCGCAAGCGGTCGCATTCCTGGCGGCCGAGGGGGATTACATCACCGGCCAGCAGATCAACATCAACGGCGGCGTTTACATGTGACGCCCCCCAGAAGGTAAATGCCAGCGTCGAACAAAATCACCAGTGCCGATGAGGCAATCGCACTCGTTCGCTCCGGTGATACTTTTGCCACCTCCGGATTCGTGGGGAATGGGACGCCGGATGCCCTGCTCGAGGCGCTGGCGCGCAGCTTCCAGGCGAATGGGCGACCTCGCGATTTGACCCTGGTATTTGCCGCGGGACAGGGGGACGGAAAAACGCGCGGCCTGAACCGCATCGCCTTGCCCGGCCTTTTGCGCAGAGCGATTGGCGGTCACTGGGGTCTGGTTCCCAGGCTAGGGGCCCTGGCGCTCTCCGGCGAAATCGAGGCGTACAACTTTCCCCAAGGGTGCATCTCCCATCTCTACCGGGACATCGCGGCGAAGAAGCCCGGAACCCTCTCCCGGGTCGGCCTCGGCACATTCGTCGATCCTCGCTTGCAGGGCGGCAAGGTCAACTCCGCCACCCGCGACGATCTCGTCCGCCTGGTCGAAGTCGATGGCAAAGAGTGGCTGCTCTACCAGGCATTCCCGATCCACGTCGCTTTTCTGCGAGGAACGACGGCCGACGCCGCGGGCAACGTCACCATGGAGCGCGAATCGCTCACCTTGGACAACCTGGCGATGGCGATGGCGGCGAAGAACAGCGGCGGCGTGGTGATCGTCCAGGTCGAGCGGACCGCCCAGGCAGGTTCCCTGCCCTCCCGGCAGGTGAAGATTCCGGGCGTGCTGGTCGACTGCGTGGTGGTGAGCACACCCGAGCACCACTGGCAGACCTACGCCACCCAATACAACCCTGCATTCGCCGGCGAGATCCGCGTTCCCCTGGAAGCGCTGCCCCCGCTACCGCTGCGCGAACGAAAGGTGATCGCGCGGCGGGCGGCGTTCGAGCTGATGCCCAACAGCGTGATTAATCTTGGAATTGGGATGCCCGAAGGGGTCGCCGCGGTGGCGCAGGAAGAATCTCTCCTTGACCTCATCACCCTGACCGCAGAGCCGGGCATCATCGGGGGCTTGCCGGCCAGCGGTTTGGACTTCGGCGCGGCGACCAACACCGAAGCGGTAATCGATCAAAACGAACAGTTCGATTTCTATGACGGCGGCGGACTCGACCTCGCCTGCCTGGGAATGGCGCAGTGCGACGCTGCGGGCAACGTCAACGTCAGCCGCTACGCCAATTGCTTTTCCGGCTGCGGTGGCTTCATCAACATCAGTCAAAACGCGCGCCGCCTTTGTTTCCTCGGCACCTTCACCGCTGGCGGCCTGGAGGTTGCGGTGGGCGATGGCCGGCTCTCCATTCGCGCGGAAGCCCGATCGTCCAAGTTCGTCAAGGCGGTGGAACAGATTACTTTCAGCGGCGCTCAGGCGGCGAAGAGCGGGCAACGCGTTCTCTACATCACCGAACGCTGCGTCTTCAGCCTCACTCCCAACGGGCTGCTGCTTCAGGAAATCGCGCCTGGCGTCGATCTGGAGCGGGATGTCCTGGCGAAGATGGAGTTCGTCCCCCTGATGGCGACGCCCATGCGAACGATGGACCCGCGGCTATTCCGGGCAGAAACGATGGGTTTGAGGAAATCCATCTTCGACCGGCCGGTGAAAGAGCGCATCGCCTATGATCCCGACCGGGAGACGCTGTTCATCAATTTCGAGGGCCTTGCCCTGAAGAGCGAAGCAGATCTCGCCGCGATCCATGACGTTGTCGAGAAATGCTGCACCCCTTTGGGGAGTCGAGTCCGGGCGGTGGTCAACTACGACGGCTTCAGCGTGCCTTCCCACCTGGTTGATGCCTATGCAACGATGGTCCGCAATTTGTGCGACCGCTTCTATACCGAGGTGACGCGCTACACCACGAGCGCTTTTTTGAGACTGAAGCTGGGAGACTCCCTTGCGGCGCACCAGGTCGCTCCCCACCTGTTCGAGACGCGCGAAGAAGCCCTCCGGTTCCTCACTTCGAAGTCCCCGCGGACGGAATCGTGACCCAACGACACCAGGCCAATGATCCAACTCAAAACCACTCTCCCGGGCGGGTGCAACGCGCGGCCCAGGGGTTGCTCGACAAGGTTGACCCGATTTCCTTCGGAAGATCGCTGGTCGCCACCGCGGTCGGGCTCGCTCGTCACCCTGTTTCGACCCTGACCGCCTACCAGCATTACGCCTCCAGCGCGCTCAGCGCCGCCCAGGCGGTTGCCGCGCGTGCGATCGGCCGGAAGACGCAGGGGCCAATTGCTCCTGGCGCGAAGGACCGCCGCTTCGCCGACCCTGCTTGGGAGGACAACGCTCTTTTCTTTGCATTGCAGCAGGGCCATTTGCTTCGCGAACGCCTGGCGGGGGAGTTGGTCCAGGCCGCCGGGCTCGACGAACAGACGGCGAAGAAGGCTCGTTTCGTGGTTCAGTTGCTCATGGATTCGTTGGCGCCGAGCAATTATCTGCTGACCAATCCGGTGGCGATGCGGCGCGCCTTTGAAACGGGCGGAGCGAGCCTATTCCGGGGAATTCTCAACTGGACCGATGACGTCCGGCACCGGCGCGGATGGCCGAAGCAGGTGGACACTTCCGGCATGGTGGTGGGAAAGACCCTGGGCATCACCCCGGGCAAGGTGGTGTACCGCAACGACCTGTTCGAGCTGATTCAATACGCGCCGCAGACCGCGACCACTTTCGAGGTTCCCCTGCTCTGCGGCCCGCCGTGGATCAACAAATATTACATCATGGATCTCGCGCCGGGCCGGAGCTTTGTCGAATGGGCCGTCCAGCACGGCCACACGACCTTCGCGATCAGCTACAAGAATCCCGATGCTTCGATGCGCGACGTGTCATTCGAGGATTACCTTGTCCGCGGCCTCTACCAGGCGACCAAAGTAGTGCGCGAGATCACCGGGGCGCCCAAGATCAATATCGTCGGGCTGTGCCTGGGGGGAACGCTGACCACCATGCTCCTGGCCTATCTGGCCGAGCTCCGCCAGGACTGGGTCAACTGCGCAACCCTGCTCAACACCCTGGTGGATTTCAGCGAGCCGGGGCCGATCAGCGCCTTCATCGATCCACACAGCATCGAGGTTCTCATCCGCAAGGTGGAAAAGCGCGGCTATATCGGCGCGGAGCAGATGGCGAATACGTTTAGCCTGCTGAGGGCAAACGATCTGGTTTTCAACTACATCGTGAAGAACTGGCTGATGGGAGAGGAACCGCCGGCGTTCGATCTTCTCGCCTGGAACAGCGACAGCACCCGCCTGCCCGCCAAGATGTACACCTCCTATTTGCGCAGCTGCTACCAGGAGAATCTACTCGCCAAGGGCGAGATGGTGATCACCGGGAAGAAGCTGCGCCCCTCGAAAGTGAAGCAGGACGTCTTCGTCCTCGCCGCGGTGGAGGACCATATCGCCCCCTGGCGGTCATCCTTCAAGACGACGCAGCTCTGGGGCGGGAAGGTGAAGTTCGTGCTCAGCAGCTCGGGACACATCGCCGGCATCGTCAATCCGCCGAGCAAGAACGCGGTCCATTGGACCAACGACAAACCCGCTTCCGATCCCGACGAGTGGCACGCCGCGGCCACCAAACACGCGGAGACCTGGTGGGAGGAGTGGGCTCGATGGATCGCCCAGCGCGCCGGCGGCCAGGCAACCCCGCCCCCCATTGGCAGCAAGGACTATCCTGTTCTCGGCGATGCGCCCGGCACCTACGTCCATCTTGAGTAATTTCGGAACGCGGCTTCCTTCGGACGCCCGATCCCACGGTTCAACGACCCTTGATCTTGCGCCGCAGCACGTTTCGTCCTTGCGCCAGGCGTGCCGCTCCCGTGCGTAGCTCGCGCTTGACGTTCTTTTTTGCCGTTTCGGCGATCGACAGCGCATCTTCGAGAATGGTGCGGATCAAATTGGAAACGGGGACGCGCATCTTGTCCGCGAAGCGCTTCAGCTCTCTTTCGAGCACGACCGGAACTCGAGTATGAATGACGCGCACTTTCCGCGTCCGCGCGCTCTTGCCTCGTTTCGTCTTGACCGTCATGAGTCACTGCGTATCACAGCGGCACTTGCTGTCAAAAGGCGCAGCCGATGAACGCTCATTCGACCATTGGGCCCGATGAGGTAAGCTCCGCCTCGCCAACCATGAGCGCAACGCCTCGCCACACCAATTTCCTGACTGAGATCATCGAAGCCGATCTCGCTGCGGGACGAAACGACCGTCAGGTGGTCACCCGGTTTCCTCCCGAGCCGAATGGATTTCTGCACATTGGCCATGCCAAGTCGATCGTTCTCAACTTCGGCCTCGCCCGGCAGTATGGCGGCCGAGCGCACCTGCGCTTTGACGACACCAATCCAACGACCGAAGAACCGGAATACGTAGAGGCCATTCAGAAGGACCTGCGCTGGCTGGGTTACGACTGGGGGCCCTATCTCCACTACGCATCCGACTACTTCGAGGAGATGTACGCGTGCGCCCAGCGGCTGATCCGCGAAGGAAAGGCATACGTCGACGACCAGAGTATTGAAGCGATCCGCGAAAGCCGCGGGAGCTTCGAACGGCCGGGGAGCGACAGCCCTTTTCGCAACCGGGGCGTGGCGGAGAACCTGGAGCTGTTTCGCCGGATGCGCGAGGGCGAGTTTGCCGACGGGGCCTGCGTTCTGCGCGCGAAGATAGACATGGCCCATCCAAACCTATTGATGCGCGATCCGCTGCTCTATCGGATCCGGCATTCGCCCCACCACCGGACCGGAAACCGATGGTGCATCTACCCGATGTACGATTTCGCGCATCCACTGGAGGACGCATTCGAAGGTGTCACCCACTCCTTCTGCACCCTCGAATTCGAGTCGAACCGGGAGCTGTACGACTGGGTGCTCGACCATCTGGGGCCCTGGAAACCGCGGCCGCACCAGTACGAGTTTGCCCGACTCGCCCTTGGATACACGGTGGTGTCAAAGCGGAAGCTTCTCCAGCTGGTCACCGAGAAGCGGGTTTCCGGCTGGGATGATCCCCGGATGCCGACGATCGCCGGAATGCGCCGGCGCGGGGTCACTCCGGAGGCAATTCGCGAGTTCGCCGAGCTGATTGGCGTGGCAAAAAACAACAGCGTGGTCGACATCGGCAAGCTGGAGTTCGCCATCCGCAACGACCTCGAGAAGCGGGCGCGAAAGGCGATGGTGGTCCTCGACCCGTTGAAGATAACGATCACCAACTGGCCGAAAGGACAGATCGAAGACCTGGAGATCCCCTGGTGGCCTGAAGAACCGGAGAGGGGTTCTCGCAGCGTGCCCTTTGGAGGCACCCTCTATATCGAGCGAGAGGATTTTTCGGTCGATCCACCCAAAGGCTGGAAACGATTGGCTCCCAAGACGCAGGTGAGGTTGATGGGCGCCTTCGTGATTGCCTGCGACGAGGTCGTTCGGGGACCCGCGGGAGAGATCATCGAGCTGCGCTGTCGCTATGACGCGAAGTCGAAGGGAGGCAAGGCGACGGGAAGTCACAAAGTTGCGGGCACACTCCACTGGGTGGAAGCGACGCGTTCCCTGCCCGCAGAAGTGCGGCTCTATGAGCGGCTCTTCACCGTGGAGCAGCCGGATGCCGAAGGGGATTTTCTGAGCTACCTCAATCCGAAATCCCTGGTGGTGGCAAAAAACGCGCGGGTCGAACCCGCCTTGGCCCACCCGCCGGCGGAAGAGCGCTTCCAGTTTCTTCGGCAGGGTTACTTCATCGAAGACCCGGTGGATTCGGCTCCCGGCGCCCTGGTCTTCAATCGGGTGATCGGACTTAGAAGCACCTGGGAGGCGAAACTCGCCGCGCAAAAGCAGCCCAAGGAGAGGCGATCGGGAAGGAAAACGAAGGAGACTTCCCGGGCGACCTCCCCGAGGGAGGGCCGGGGCGAAGCTCGCGCTGAGGTGCGCGCGAAGACGCCCGCCCTCGCTGAACGGTTCAAGCGCTATGTCAACGAGCTGCATCTGCCGGAGGAGCACGCCGATCTGATCGCCGGCGACCTCCCACTCGCTACTTTCTTCGATGCGGCGATCGAGGTGCATCCGCGTCCCGATTCGGTGGCCAAGTGGTTGGTGAACGATCTTCTCGGGCTCTTGAAGAACAAGAGCATCGACACCCTCCCCTTCAAGGGCGACGAGCTCGGCCGGCTGGTGTCGCTGGTGGACAAGGGTCGGATTACCCAGTTGTCGGCCAGGACGCTGCTCGCGCACATGGTCGAGCACGGCGGAAGCCCGGAAGCGCTGGTGGGAGAGCTGGGACTCGAAAAGCTGGATGACCAGGCGGCGATCTCCGCCGCAGTCGGTCGGGTGCTTGAATCCCACGCGGCGGAGGTTGCCCGCTATCGCGCTGGAGAAAAGAAGCTACTCGGAGTGTTGATTGGCGCCGCGATGCGCGAGACCCAGGGCGTCGCCGACGCGGCCAGCGTGCGCAAGATGCTCAGCGACAGATTGGGCTGATCCCGAGACCGTCCGTCCGCGCAGCGCCCTCGGAAGCGAACGGTCTGGGACGATCCACTCGAGCCCGCCGGTGAGCTCGGGTCCGAGGTCGGCTCTCTCATACCTTCGGCGATGTCGCATTTCCCGGCATATCGACACCCATCCCACTCGAAGTATCGTGCGTCCATTGAGCGGCTCGACGGTTAAAGCGGCCCACGACGATCTCGTCTTTGTGGTCGACGACATGAAGACGATCCGGGATCTGGTCAGCGTTCAGCTGGAACAGCTGGATTGCACCCCGGCGGCATTCGCCGGTGGCGAAGAATGCATCCGGGCGTTGAGCGAGCGCGAACCTCGGCTGATTCTGATGGACCTGGGAATGGGTCCGATGCGCGGTGACGAGTGTTGTCGGAGGATCAAAGAGGACGCACGTTTCTCCCACATTCCGATCGTGATGTTGACCGGCACTGACGCGGCCCACGAGGTAATGCACAGCTGGCGCGCCGGCGCCGACGATTTCCTGCCCAAACCGATTCGCGGATCGCACCTGGCGTCGAAGATTCAAGCGATGCGCAGCTGGCGTCAGGTCGCGGCGCCGGTGGCGCCCGATTCGGCGTCCCGGCATCGGTTGCTCTTCCTCGAGGGCCGCCCGTTCTATCGAACCCGTCTGGGAGGGGCCCTGGAGCACGCCGGCTTCCAAATCCTCTATTGCAAGGATGGGCCGGAAGGGTTGCGTTCCCTGAAGGAACATCGCGATGAGATCGATCTGGTGATCTGCGATCTGGGATCGCTCGAAGGCGATGGCCTCGAGCAAGCGCGCCAATTGCGGCAAGCCTCGCCGGAAGTACCGATGTTGCTGACCTGCGCCTCCAAGCCGACGACTGAGACCGAGGCCGCCTGCCGCCAGATCACCCCCCATGACATCCTGAACAAGCGATCGGTTCCCGCCGAGGTGATCCTCAGCAAGGTGAACACGCTACTGCAGCGCGTGGCCCTCGACGTTCGCGCCGCGGAGCGGGTGCCATTCTTTTCGGTGGTTGAATTCCGCAGAGAGCAGAAGGACGACTGGTTCTCGGGCTTCGCCTACGACATCAGCACTCGGGGAATCTTCATTCGGACGATGACCACCTTCCCGCCACTGAGCAAGATCGAGATGAGGGTCAGGTTCTTCGCGGCGAGAGCGGACATCACCTGTCAGGGGGTGGTGGCCTGGGCGAATCCCTATGAGCCCCGGTCGTCGTTCTCCTATCCGCTGGGAATGGGCGTTGGCTTCGAGCAGCTCGATCCCGACTCGGAAAAGATGATCTTCAAACTGGTCAAATCGGGCGGGCGCCTGTCTTCGAACGTCTAGAAGTCTTCGGCCCTAGGGATCTATGGCCTGCATTCTCCTCGTCGATGATACCGAAACCTATCTCTCGCTCGAGCAGCGGGTTCTCGGACCGGCTCACCAGTATTTGCTAGCGCGCAATGGGCTCCAGGCGCTCTCTCTGGCGCGGACCGAGCATCCCGACCTGATCCTGATGGACATGTCGATGCCGTTGATGACCGGCGACGAAGCGATCCGCATTCTGCGCGAGGATCCTTCGACGGCGTCGATTCCGGTGATCGCGATTACCGCGGAAAGCGCATTCGAGTCAGTGGCCCAAGCCCTGGGTTGCGCCGATTTTCTACGTAAGCCGTTCGACGCGGACGACCTCAACACTCGCGTGGCGCATATTCTCAGCGCGGGCCGGGCCGCCGGCGCCGCGGTGTTGGTGAAAGTTGGTCAACATCTCTTCGCCATTCCACTTGAAGTGGTCCGCGAAGTGGTGGCAATGCCGGCTCTGGCCAAGCTGCCCGGGGCTCCGCGTCACATCAAAGGATTGCTCAATCTTCGAGGCCAGTTGATTCCGGTGTTCGACCTGCTCGCGCGTCTCAATATCCCAAGCGGCGCACGACTCGAGGATCAACTGCTGATCATCTGCGAGCACGACCGGAAGACTCTCGCGGTCAGCGTCGATGACGCCGATGAGGTGGTCGATATCGTTCGCAGTGCATACGCGCCGCTCGATCCCGCGATTGTGTCGACCCTGGGGTCGATTTCCAGGGCTTTTCTCGGCGGCTGGAAACGTTCGGAAGGCCTGATCCCGGTCCTCTCCCCTTTTCGCCTGTTGCCCGATTCTTCGGTCGCTCGGCTGGGGGATCTCCTCTGAGCCACCCTTCACCGCAACATTCCGCGGCGCCGCTTGCGGACCCGGTGGACGTCCTCGCCGGCTGCATGCGCGCCTTGTACGGCCTCTCCATTGGGGAGTCGGCGCGGGAGAACCTGGCCACCGCGCTGGCGATGGCAGCGGCGGGTCGCGGTCTTGACCGTAGCGAGTGCGTGGAGCTCGCGCGACGCGGCGACGACCAACTGTTGCAGACATTCGTGCAGGCGGTGACCATCCACGAAACATATTTCTTCCGTCACCCGGAGCAGTTCGAGCTGCTGCGCGCGATCGCGAAGGGACGGGTCCGCGATTCACCTCGCCCCGCCGTCATCCGGGCGCTCAGCGCCGGTTGCGCCTCAGGCGAGGAGGCGTATTCGCTGGCGATTGCTCTTCTCAGCGCCGTAGAGGGCATTCCATCGCCACCGCAAATCGAGGTTCTGGGAATCGACATCGACCGCCCGTCGATCGAGAAAGCCTGCGGCGCGCGCTATGGCCGCTGGGCGGTCCGCGACCCGCTTCCGATCTGGTCCCAGGGAAGCCTCCGCGGTCCGGATGAGGCTCGGGAAGTGGTCGAGCCCTACCGCGGGCGGGTCCGATTTCGCTCGGTCAATCTGCACGACCCCTTCCTTGCGCTTCTCCTCGCTCACCAGGCTCCGTTCGATTTCATCTTTTGTCGCAACGTCCTGATGTACCTGGTTCCCTCGGCGATCACCCGCGTGGTGCGACACCTGATCGGCCTATTGACACCGAACGGTTACCTGACTTTCTCCCCTACCGATCTTCATCACATCCCCAAGCTTTTCATTCGACACCCGCACGATCCGACTTTTCTCTCCCGCGTCCCTTCCCCCACTGGCAGCGCTTCTCCCCTGAGTGATCCCGCGCCCTCGCCAAAGCCCGCCTCGGCGGCGGCGGATCCGATCGCCGAAAACGCGCATCTGGGCCAAATGCTCGGTAACGCGAAACGCCTGCTCGACGCCGGAGATCTCACCCGGGCCAAAGCCCTCTGCGCAGAGCTACTGCGCTGGCATCCACACGTCCCGGCGGCGCTGTATCTCGCCGGCCTGGCGGAGATGGAATCGGGGCGGACCTGGCGCGCGGAAAAGCTGCTCCTCGAGGTGCTGGAGCGACAACCCGATTTCGCGCTGGCGCACTTTGTGCTGTCGACTCTCCTCAAACGGGAGGGACGAAACAACGAAGCGAGGGCGCGCCTGGTCCGCCTGTCCCATCTCCTCGAGGGAATTCCCAACGAAACGATCCTCGCCGGCCCCGAGGAGATTACTTGTGGCTGGCTGCGCTCGGTGGTGAACGATCACCTCAATGCCTGAGAAATCATTTCGCTGAAAACCATGGACCTCCCATTTCCAGACAGCCCTTCATCTGCCTCGTCAGATCCGAACCGGACAGAAAAGCTTCTCGCCCGACGGACCGAGCGCCTGGCGCGCGAGGTCAACCCGGAGGAGGAAGCGCGCGCCGAGGTCGAATGGCTCACTTTCTGGGTCTCGAGGCAGTTGTTCGGCGTCCCCCTGGCTTCGGCTCAAGGGGTGATGCGGTTGGAGAAACTGGTCGCGCTCCCCGGGACCCCCTCGTACATCTCCGGGCTGGTGCGCGTGCAGCACCGATTCATCGTCCTCATCGACATGCGCGAGCTTCTTGTCCCCGACGGGCGCGGGATAACCGACGTGAACAAGGTTGTCGCGGTGCGGACTGGAGACCGGGTCCTCGGGCTCGCGGTAAGCGATCTCCACGATGTGATCCCTCTGGCCGAAGCCCAGTTTGCCGCGGCTCGCCTCTCCGACGACGGCTTGAGCCGGGCGGTCACCATCTCCGGGGAACCTCTGGCGCTGCTCGACCTTGGCGCCTTGATGCGCGACGTGAGGCTCACCCGCTTCCTCAAGCTCGACCGATCCGCGCCCTCCTCATCCTCCGGGAAGGACTGATCCGCAATGGCTGAAGAGGTGTCCCTCGAGTTGCTGGCGACCTTCGCCGACGAGTCCAACGAAATGGCCCAGGAGGCCGCCAGACTGGTCCTCCAGTTGGAACGCGCGGCACCGGCCCAGGCCAAACCGCTTCTCGAGCACCTGGCCCGAACCGCTCACAACCTCAAAGGCGCCGCCGCGGCGATCGGCCTCGACGAGCTCTCGACCCTGGCCCACCTGGTCGAGACTGTCCTCGAACCCACCTTGAAAGGTGCGGCCCCGCTGCGGCGCGAGGTGGCGGACGGCATCCTTTCCGGCCTGGATGCGATCGCCTCCCATGCGCGCTCGATCGCATCCTCAAGCGGAGATCCGGATTCGAAAACGCTGGCCCTGGCCTTTCAGTGCCTCGAGGCGCTCGCCACCGCCGCCGAGGGCGATGATCGCCAATCCGCCTCCAAGGAGACACCGGAGACACCGGTCCAAGCAGCGATCCCGGGCCCTTCGCCTGCCCGGCCGCGGGAAAGGAACCTGGCCACCGTTCGGGTTCTCACCTCTCGACTCGAAGCCGTGATGGCCGGCAGCGAAGAGCTGTACTCGCTGCGAAGCCGCCTCTCCTGCCGCACCGGCGAGGCCAAGGAGCTGCAAACACAGCTCGATTCATGGATCCGCGCGGCGAAGTTCGCCGGAATCGAGCCATCGCTCCTCTCCGGCGTTCGCGAAGCCAAGCAACTGGCGAGCGCTCTATTTCACTCGCTGCGGACGGACACGGAGACGGCGGAGGCGACGTCGAAGGACCTCGGAGAAAACATCTCCTCGCTGCGGACGGTTCCCGCTTC
>WNFC01008565.1_pt1 | contig 15882 bp, 12 predicted proteins | sample 5400541 | NCBI WGS metagenome assembly WNFC01 (sample SAMN13153342, study PRJNA577476) | soil metagenome | isolation source: 120 cm saprolite under Douglas fir tree site 2 hole 2 replicate 1 | place: USA:California | collected 2015-04-18
ATTCCGCCGGCGAAGCCCGGCGGTGGCAAGCGGCGGACCGACATGCGTGCGGTCATGAACGGGGTGATGTATATCCTGAGCACTGGTTGCCAATGGCGCTACCTTCCGAAGGATTTTCCGCCGCACAGCACGGTCCACCACTACTTCGTCTGGTGGCAATGCGATGGTGTGCTGGATCGCATTCATCACGCGCTCTACGTCGAATGCCGCGAGAAGGCGGAACGAGAAGCCAGCCCCACCGCTGCCATCATCGATAGCCAAAGCGTGAAAAGCGCCGAAAAAGGGGGGCCTGCATCGATCCGCATGGCTATGATGCGGGCAAAAAGATCAAGGGCAAGAAACGCCATGTTCTCGTAGATACCCTGGGCTTGCTGCTCCATGCCATCGTTCATTCCGCCGGAATTCAGGATCGCGATGGCGGCATCTCACTGCTGGCCACGCTGTTCGGTCAATTCCCGTTCCTCGAGAAGCTGTTTGCCGACAGCGCCTATCAAGGGCCGATTTTTGCTAACGTGCTCGCCAAAATCCTGCCTCGTCTCGAAACCGAAATCGTCAAACGATCCGATCACGCGAAAGGGTTCGTGCAGTTACCCAAGCGTTGGATCGTTGAACGCACGATTGCCTGGCTCAACCGTTGCCGCCGCCTCGCCAAGGACTGGGAAAATCTCAACCGTAACGCGCTCGCGTTCTTGAAACTTGCGTCCATCCGCCTCATGTTGCGAAAGCTTTGTAACCCTTGATCAAGTTTTGAGACGGACTCTCAGCTTTTTTGAATTCGCGGCGAGACCCTGGGTATCAAGGACCGTATTCCCGCGCTTGCCATTGTAATAGCCGCTCAACCACATCGCGATGTTGTCGGGATTTGTGATTTTGTAACCGGTGAATTGATCGCATGTAATCTTTGAGACGTCGAGCGTTACCTGCGCCCGGGCTGTGGGGCCGTCCGCCAAAAACAACAACACTCCCGATACGATCAGCATGCACCTCGTCATGACTTTCCTCCTTGCAGCAGTCGAGCCGCGCCGATGGGCGCGGTCAGCCGGCGACACCTTGAACCGCCAGGATTCCATCATGTCCGAAGATTTCGGCAACCGCTTGCCGCTCCGGAAATACCGCCTGTGCTCGGCCACCTCGGCCTCGGGAATACTTGGGTCCCCGCCTGCGCGGGGACGACAGTCAGGAAACTGATCAAGCGGATTCGTCCTACTCGTGGTCGCCGCCGAGCAGAGTCTCGAGCGTTACGGCCCGGTCGAGCCCTCCGACTTCCTCGCCGATACCGTCGGCTCGCAGCAGATCGCGCACTCTCCCACGCGCCCCGACGACGCGCAGGACGATGCCATGGGCGGCAAGCTCACCGTGCAGGTCGCGCAATATGCGCGACCCCGCGAGATCGAGATAGGGCGATGCCGAGAGATCGCAGACCACCAGGCGGACGCCGGATGGACCGGCCGCACGCAGGTGGTTCAAGACGGAATCCAGCACCGCCTCCGTATTGACGTAGATCAAGGACGCTTCGGGGCGGAAGGCGAGCACGCCGGGCAGCGCCTCGTTCTCGGGATGACGGGCGCGGTCGGAATAGCTGCGCGTGCCGGGAACGCGGCCGAGGAACGCCACGTGCGGGCGCGACACGCGCGCCAGCATCAGCACTATGGAGGCGAACGCGGCGAGCAGGATGCCCTGCAATATCCCCAGCAGCAGTACGCCGCCAAGGGCGATCGCCGCGGCATAAAAGTCGAGCCGGCTCACGCGCCACATGCGCAACAGCGCCGGAAAATCCAACAGTCCGTATACCGCGGTCAGCACGACCGCAGCCAACACGGCCTTCGGAAGGTTCTCCAGCAACCCCGTCAGGAACAACAGGCACAATGCGAGCGTGATCGAGGCGAAGACAAGAGCGAGCGGGGTGCGTGCGCCCGCCTTGTCGTTCACTGCCGATTGCGACAGTCCGCCCGCCACGGGATAGCCGTGTCCGAGCGCCGTCGCGAGATTGGCAGCGCCGATGCCGAGGAACTCCTGCCGGGAGTCGAGGGCATATCCATGCTTTGCGGCGAAGGTGCGAGCAGCCGAGACGCCTTCGATATAGGCGAGCAGCAGGCATCCGGCGGCCAGCGGAACAATCCCCTCCACGTCGCGCAGCCGCACCGCCGGGGCGCCCAGGCTGGGCAGGCCGGCCGGGATCTCTCCCGTCGTCGGCACCCCGAGAGCGGGAAGCCCAAGCACCGATGCCGCGATGATCGCGAGCGCAACGACGCCGAGGGCAATCGGTTTTCCCGGCAGCCAGCGCTCACCGAGCACGAGCAGCAGGATCGCGATGATACCGACGGCGAGCACGAGGTAACGGGTCTGGCCGACCTGCGCGGCCAGCAGCACGGTGCGCTCGAAAAAATTGTGCCCGCCCCCGGCCACGCCGATCAGGCTCGGCAACTGGGTCATGGCGATGGTCAACCCCGCGCCGGCTTTGAAGCCCACGAGAATGCTGTCGCTGATCAACTGGACGAGCGCGCTGAGCCGGAACAGCCAAGCGAGCAGGCAAAGCGCCGCCACGGCGAAGGCCGTGAGGCTGGCAATCTGTGCGTAGCGTTGCGCGTCCCCATCGGCCATCGCCCCCACCGATCCGGCAATCATCAACGAGATGGCGGAGGTGGGCCCGATCGCCAGTTGACGCGACGACCCGAGGAGCGCGTAGCCCAGCCCACCCAGCAGGTAGCCGTACACCCCGACCTGGGGAGGCAAGCCCGCAAGTCCGGCATAGGCGAGCGATACCGGTATGGCGTAGGCCGCGAGCGTCACGCCGGCGAGGACATCATCACGGCACCAAGCGGCACGGTATTCCGCCAGCCAACGCGCCGGCGGAAGGTAGCGAAGCCACGCTGTTCCAGCCCGGTGGTCCGGCGGATCGGTCATTCGTCGTGCCTCATGTCCAAGCTCGGCTCGGTTGCCTGCCAGCGGACTATCGTATAAGGCGCTTGCCATGTCGGACGCGGCCAAATATTCCGCGATCGAGGCGCTGCGCAACGGTCGTCGGGTCGAAATCCGCGCCCTCAGACCCGTCGACCACGCCGATCTTCTCGCGGCCGTCGCGCGCACGAGTGCCCAGTCTCTCTACCGGCGTTTCTTCGGTGCAAAACGCGACTTTACAGAGCAAGAAATCGAATTCTTCTTGAATGTCGACTTCATTCACCACGTGGCCTTGGTCGCAGTATTGGCGGAAGGTGGTCGATCTATAATCATTGGTGGCGGACGTTACGTCGTCTTGCAGCCTGGCAAGGCCGAGGTGGCCTTCGCCGTGGTCGACCAGTACCAGGGGCAAGGCGTGGGCCCCGCGCTCATGCGCCATCTCGCCGCGATCGCCGGGAAGCGGGGCTCGAGGAATTGATCGCGGAGGTCCTGCCCGACAACATTGCGATGCTGAAGGTGCTCGAGAAAAGCGGCTTCCCCCTTCGTACGAAGCGCGAGCCCCAGGTCGTGCACGTCGAGGTCCGGCTGATCTGAGCTCGGCCTTGGCGGCTAGTCATCGGATCATTGATGGCGGGGGGCCGTGCCTTGAGCTCCGCGTACCATCGTCCGCCGCAGCACCTCGAAGATGACTGCGGTCGACCAGCCGAACAGCAGCACGCCGTTCATCGCGGTCAGCGGCCCGAGCAGCCGCCAGCGCTCGACCGGCGTGACGTCGCCGTAGCCGAGCGTGGTGTAGTTCACGAACGCGAAATACACGACATCGGTCCCGGCGGGCGCGACACCGGCGATCGCGTAGACCAGCGACCAGACCAGCACCTCGGATACATGCGCGGCCATCAGGACCGACACGGTCGCGACCATGACGCAGGTCAAGCGCACCAAGGGAAGCGAGGTGTATCTGGCGCCCTCCCTGCGCACCACCCGGACCACCGTCACCATCACCAGGGCATGGATCACGATGTTGCAGACGCTGACCCCGGCACCTACGAGAAGCTGACGCAACATGGCCGTCCTTCCCAATGGGGCGTATGACGACTCGGATCGGTGGGGCCGGCTGCGTCCGCAGTCGCGGTCCGGCGACCTCGACGACTGCGTTCGACCTCGTCAATATTTTTCGGTAACGAAATTTCTGTCTTTCATCGCAGCCTCGTCGTCGAATCTCTCCTTGTCGGATCGCTTGGGGAGCTTGACTTTCGACCGTTTGATTTTCGCGTACGGGATCAGCCTCAGGATGTGCGAGATGCAGTTGAGCCGCGCCCGTCGCTTGTCGTCCGAGCGGACGATGTACCAGGGCGCGTGCTCGCTGTCCGTCGCCTCCAGCATCATGTCGCGCGCGCGCGAGAAGGCATACCACCGTCCGTACGATTCGAGATCCATCGGGCTTAATTTCCACTGTCGCAACGGATCGTTGATGCGAGCCGAGAATCGCCTTTCCTGCTCCTCCTGCCCGACCTCGAGCCAGATCTTGATCAATTTGATGCCGCCGTCGACGACGTATTTTTCGAGCTGCGGGCAGAGCTCGAGGAAGCGTCGATGCTCCTGCTCGCTGCAAAATCCCATGACGTATTCGACGCCGGCACGGTTGTACCAGCTGCGGTCGAAGATGACGATCTCCCCGGCCGCCGGGAACCGCTCGACGTAGCGCTGCATGAACAGTTGCGTCTTCTCGCGATCCGACGGCGCCGGCAGCGCCACCGTGCGAAACACCCGCGGGCTCACCCGCTCGGTGATCGCCTTGATGGTCCCACCCTTGCCGGCCGCGTCGCGCCCCTCGAACACGATGATGACGCGCGCGCCCTTCGCTTTCACCCAGTCTTGCAGGTGACAAAGCTCGACCTGAAGCTTGCGCAGCTCCTTCTCGTAGACCTTGCGCTTCATCTTGCCGTCGCCGCCCGCAGCTCGTTTTGACGCCATCTGGTCACCATTTCATCGAACGGACGATTTCCGCCGACTTCGGGCGGAACGATGCTTCGGACGGTCGTTTCGGTCGCCTGCTTCAATCGATGATATGGTAGCCACAATCGATGTAAAGCGTCTCGCCAGTGATCAGGCGCGCCGCGTCGTGCGCCAGGAAGGCGGTGGCGACGCGAGGTCATTGGATACCGAACGGGCGAGGGGCCATGAGGCGGCTCATAGGATGACCGATCCGAGCAAACTGCAATTCGGGTGGCGACCTTTCGACCGCAAGGAGTAAAGTGACCGCGGCGGAGCCTGCACGAAATTGAACGATTCTGACCAGCGGCTGCTCGGGAGCATCTCATTTGCGCCAGGTCAAGAACTTCAGCCCCCGATGAGGAATATGAAGGCCTATTCGAAGGAGTAGAGCATGGCCAGCAAGCCCGATGAGTTGCTGCCTTCGGCGAAAGACTACATGAAGAAACTCGCGCTCGCCGAGGCCGAGGAGGCGTCCAAGGAGGCGCACAAGCTCTCCGCCGCCGAGGCCGAGAAAAAGGCGCTGCTCGACCAGCTCACCAAGCCGTCGGGCGTTTCGGACGAAGAGGCAATTCGACGCGCGATTACGATCATCGAGCGCGCGGTGAGCAATGGCAAAACCGAGGTCCAGGTCCATCGCTTTCCCAACCAATTGTGCACGGATCGGGGCCGCGCCATCAATCAACAGGAGCAGGGCTGGGAAGACACGCTGACCGGCGTGCCGAAGGAGATCTATCAGCTTTGGGCGAAGTACTTCCGTCCGCGCGGATACAAGCTCAGGGTCGAAATCATCGATTTCCCCGGCGGCATGCCCGGCGACGTGGGCATGACGTTGAAGTGGGACTGAGCGCTTCGGCAGCGGAGTGGTGTTCCAGTAGGGCCGCCGAGGCGGCGCGAGGTGCTGGAAGCTCGACGCAAATCAAGATGGTGCGGTCGCGCGGGTGCTGAATGCGCCGTGAGGCGCCTTGCTTGCGTGTCGGCCTTCACGCCGGAATGCTCGCAGCAGCGCTTGGCGGCCTCGACGCGTTCGTGTTCGCCGCGGGAATCGGCGAGAACTCGGCGATCATCTGCGCGCGGATCGCGCAGAAGCTCGCATGGCTCGGCGCAGTCTTCGATCCAGCTGCGAATGCAGCGGGGAAAATATTGATATCGCGACCGCAGAGTCGGATCGCCGTTTACGTCGTTCCGCCCGACGAGGAGCTCATGATCGCGCGGCATACGCTTTCGCTGCTGTCAAGACGCGAAGCAACGGGTGTCGTCGGCGAAACGATCGCGGGATCATCGCCGGCCCCGATACGCCCGCGAATCGTCGATGGCTCGATCAATGACCGCCGCGCTCGTAGGCGTCCCCGTCTGAAAGCGGTCCGACGTCAAAGACGTGGAGTAAACCCGATTTGCGGTGATAAGGCCCGGCCATGACGACCTTAGATCGCAGGGCATGATGCGGTCAGTCATCGTCCAAACCCGACGGGCGACGCCGGTCACTCGGCCGCGGCCGCCGGCGGGCTCTCGGATACCGGGGCGGCCGGCGGCTTGGCGCTCTTGCTCAGCAGCCAGGAAATGCACATCCAGAGCTTAGCGATCTATCTTTCTCCCGTCTGTATCCAGAGCGGGGTATGGTGAAAGACACCCTGATTCTCCCCGCGCTCGCGGCTTCTATGGCAGTCCATCGAACGGATATTACGCAAGCGTTGGACGAAATCATCGCCAACGAGGAAGGCATGCGCTTCCAGGTGCTAGCGGTCGTCCTCGCTAAGCTAAGATGGCCCGATCTCATTGCGTCCGAGTGGCATAAAGACGGCGGGCTGGACGCCCGTGCCCCGGCATCCGTCGCTCTCGGCAAGAAGGAGAAGGGTGTAGCGTCTTCGATCACTGGCCCTGCTCTCGATAAAATTCTTAAGAAAATCAGAGATGACGCTACCGAAGCCAAAAAGAATTTCCCCGGCACCGAAATCCTGATTTTTGTTACACCTCACAAAGTCACGGCCACGACCAACAAGCGCTGGGCTGAAACAATTGGAAAAGAGTTCAACCTTGAACTCGTCGTTATGTCCCGTGAGGACATCATCACTTCGTTGGTGCTGCCTGCCAATGTCGCGCTCTGCGGGACACTGCTGGGCATTCACGTTCCGCTCGAACAGGATGACGCCGAATATCTGGCGAAGGTGCGAGAAGCCGTCGCCGAACTGGCCCGAAACTGGGCTGCTCGCACGCGCACAATGAACCGTCCCATCATTTTGCTCGACGCCGTCAAACTCGACGGCGCGGGCAAGGAGACCAACGAAACTGTCGACGTCGAGGGTCTTCGCGCCGCACTGACGCAGTCCCGACGCATTGCACTCGAAGCGCCGGGTGGCGGTGGCAAGACAACCACCTTGGTGCAACTTGCGACCGAAAATCAGTGTGATGGCGAAGTTGCATTCCTGATTGATCTTCCTGCATGGATTCAGTCGAGCGTCGATATCCTGGATTTCATTGCGCGCGCTCCTGCGTTTCGTTCACGCAGCATCGGCGCTGACGATCTCGCGCGGCTCGCCAAACGTACGCACATCTCATTCCTGCTGAATGGATGGAACGAGGTTGCAGAAATCCATTCGAGCAACGCCATCACCGCGCTGACCCAACTGGAGCGAGATTTTCCCGCTGCCGGGATTATAACCGCAACGCGTACACATTACATCAGCCCGCCGCTGCCCGGTGCCTTTCGCGCCAAGCTTCGACCATTAAACCGGCGACAGCGGGCGGATTACCTGCGGCAAACGCTTGGCGACAAGGCGGACGAGCTGCGGCTTCAGCTCGAAAGCAACCGTGTCCTGGACGACCTGACCCGCACGCCGCTGATTTTGGCGGAAGTAGTAACGATCTTTCAGTCGGGCAGCCCCATCCCCACCACGCGGATTGGCGTCCTGGGTGCAGTGATGAGCGTCGTCGAGAATTCGGACGAGCACCGGCCCTATCTGCAAACCACACCGCTTTCTAGCCGCGCGTACCACTATCTCAAGGAACTTGCTGCGCAAATGACCGCCCGGGGCGAGGTGGTGATCGCGGAGGACAACTCCTGCAATATCATTCAGTCGTTCAATGCAGCATTGCTTGCAAACAATCGAATCGCGACCGCGCCGGAGCCAGCCTCGATCTTGCACACACTCAGTGCACATCACGTGCTAGAGCACATCGATTATCCGTCTGTCGCGTTTCGTTTCCAACACCAGCAGTTTCAAGAATTTTACGCTGCACGGTATTTGGCGCACGCCTTGGAAGAGCTGGTCCAAAGCGGCAGCGAAGCAGCCAAGCGGGCGTTCGCCGCGTCCTACATCAACAAGCCCATGTGGGAGGAGCCGCTACGCATGGTGGCCGAAGAAATCCGCCTTCGCACCAAAGATAACACGACCAAAAAGGACGCTATCAATTTAGGTGTTCAACTTATCAATATAGCACTGGGGGTCGATCCGATCCTCGCCAGCGATTTATCTCGCCTTTGCGGACCAGTCGTATGGGATGCGGTGCGCGCAGAGGTCAGCAAAGTTCTCCGCCGCTGGTATGCCGTCGGCGAAGTTCATCACCGGCAGTTGGCGCTGGCAGCCATGCTCGCAACCGGCTCCGACGATTTCGCCGAGATCCTTGTCCCGCTGCTCACCCACGAGGACCGGGAAGTACGCATCGCGGCCTACCAAACGGGAGATGCGTTCTATCCGACGAGTCTCGGAACCGATTGGCGACGCGTTGTCGAAAGCTGGAGCGAAGAAGCGCGTGCCGACTTCGTGTTTGAGGTCACGCACCGGGGCTCATTTGCCGACATCGGCGAGAGCTTCGCGACCAACGATCCCAGCGCGAAGGTGCGCGAGCAAGCCATTCAGAACCTCAGTTGGATTGGGGCGACCGATGCCCTGACGCGCGTTATAAACGCGCTCGACGACGCGGGTCTTGAATCCGCCTTGCACGCGCTCATTCCCGAGACCATCCCCGAGGCATTGCGCCCGCGCGTTGTCGCCGCCAATCGCCGCCTTCTTTCACACGACACTAAGCCGCTGGATCGCATCCGCCGCTTGCTTCAGGGAGTTGAATATGGCGACGCCGCCACCGCGGCGGATCTGATGACAGAGTTGAACGCTCTTTCGCAACCGCTCGACCAATACGCCCAGCACGCCATCGGCGAGGCGCTTAAGATCGTCAGGAATTACGACCAAGTGTGGGTCAGTGCTTGGGTTACTGCGAAGCTCCTCGATGGCACGCTGTCGGGCGAGCACTGGCAGCCGTTTGTGATGTCCGTGCCGCAGCAACAAGCCGACGATCTTATTCATCAGCTCACGACCCGCGAACTTCAATACCGTGAGGCGTCTGCTGCCCGTATTATTCTGTCCGCATCAGCGACGCCTACGTTGGCCGCGCAAATTTTCGCCAGCCTTTGCGACCTCCAGCGTGCGACTTCGGCATGCGGTGCGCAGCGTCTTCTGTGGCAATGTCTCGATCAGTTGCGCAGCCTCCTCCGTTCAATCCCCCTCGAAGTCGCGGTGACGGGCATGATGCCGTCCCTCACCGGAGAATTCTCCGCTGACACCTTTCAAACCGTGGTGGAACTCTTCGGCCAGGTCAATGCCAATGCCGAAGACCTACGATCCACGCTATCAGAGCCTTTACGACAGTCCCTTCGGCGTTATCTTAAAGAGGGCATTTCGAAACTCCTCGCCGGCAATCTGTTCGACGATGCGACGCGGTCGCACACGGCGATTGCGCTGGCAAGGACTGGAGGGCCCGAGGACCTCACGGATTTGCGCAGTCTTATCAATGCGGACCTTGTGCGACAGAATGCGCGCGGTAGCGGCACCAACTATTCGAACTGGTATGTCGAAGCTCTTCTGTGGCTGGATGTATCCGATGTCGATACGACCCTGATAGAGCTGTTACGCGAGCCAAAATACGAGCGGGACGCCCCGCGCGGCCTGTTACAGCTCGCGACTTTGCCGAACCGCGAAAAGCCGTGGCTGGGTAACAGGACCGATTTTGAAGCAATCTGGTCGGCACGCGCCGGGACGCGTCCGCCGGGGTTTGATGAAGCGCGGGCTAAGAGGTACGCGCGGGCCATCAAGCAGCGCATTTCTGAGTTGAAACAGGAAAGCGCAAACGCGGCGAACCCGCAACATTACAACATGAGACTGAAAGACCTTGCCGTCTTACTGGCGGCACTCGACGGGCGGGAATCTGCGGATTTTGTCATCGAAACTTTAGCGCCTCCAAGCCAATGGGACGCTTATGCGCGGATGAATGGCGTCAGGGCGTTATTGCTTTCGGGTGCGGTATTGACTCTTGATTCCATGCTAACCGTGCTCGACCCCGCGATCGAGCATACGCTCTCGCAGGGACTGCATAACGATCAGAACCTCACGCTTCTCGTAGATTGCCTGGAATTTCTGCCCTTCAGCAATGACCCCGCGGGGGCCATTGTGCGGATCGAGGAGGTGATGGCGCGCTTCCAGTACCGGCCTTACCAGTTCCGCGACTTGGTCACTGCGCTGGGCCACACGCGTTCGGAAGCAGTGGTTCCGTTTCTGATTAACCTCGCGCGCGGCGAAGGTGGCCTGCAGAACGTGGACGACACGTGGATCGAAGCATTGGGGCGCCTCAACGTGCCCGCCTCGCGCCGGGTGTTGTTGAGCTTTATCGACCCGGCAATCCCCTGGGTCGGCGTCAACATCACCTTCGACTATCGCAACACTGAAGGCTTCGCGGCGTATGTCGGCGAATGGGCGCGGCAAGACCCGGTGCTCAAGCAGCAGCTCATTAGCTTCAGCGAGACTACACTGACGCCGATGCAGAAGCAGCTACTCCCAGCGATTTACAACGAGCTTAGCAGCGACGAAGCGATGCTTGCGGCGGCCGACCTCCTTCAGGGAACGATGTCGCCCTATGGGGTCGATCGCGGGCTCGAAACTCTATTCCTGGAACGCCGCCCGTATGGCCGCTCAGGCTCGTTTGTGTTGGTGCCGCGCAGTGCCGAGCAGGTTCGCGCGAAGCTGTTTCAAATGGTGTTAAACGATCCGACCCGCCGGAAGGCAGCGTTCTCGATTTTGGGACAGGTGGAGGTGTGGCGCATCGAGCACGGACGGCCAACCGGGGAGCCGCGCCACCCAATGATCCAATCTGGGGAGCCATGGCCGCCATTTTCGTTCATGGAGTGTGAGCTATCGCCCGAAGCCGGCGGATAGCGGTCACTCGGCCGCGGACACCGGCAGGCTCTCGGATACCGGGGCGGCCGGCGCCTTGGCGCTCTTGCTCAGAAGCCGGCAGAGATTCGCGAGCGTCGGCCGCAGCTCGCGGCGGTGCACGACCATGTCCACCATGCCGTGCTGCTTGAGATATTCGGCGCGCTGGAAGCCGTCCGGCAGCTTCTCGCGGATGCGGCGAAGCCGATCAGCGCGGCCGGCTCGGCGACGTGCACGTCGCCGAGCATGGCATAGGACGCGGTGACGCCGCCGGTCACCGGATTGGTGAGCACCACGATGTAGGGCTTTCTCGCCTCGCGCAGCATCTGCACCGCGACCGTGGTGCGCGGCAGCTGCATGAGCGAGAGGATCCCCTCCTGCATGCGCGCGCCGCCGGAGGCCGCGAACATGATGAACGGCGTTCCCTTGTCGACCGCAGTCTCGAGCCCCTTGATCACCGCCTCGCCCGCCGCCATGCCGAGCGAGCCGCCCATGAAATCGAAATCCTGCGCGCCGATCACCACCGGCAGGCCCTCGAGCCTGCCGAGGCCGAGCTTGATGGCGTCGTTGGTGCCGGTCTTGGCGCGCGCGTCCTTGAGGCGGTCGGTGTAGCGGCGCTCGTCGCGGAACTTGAGCGGATCGAGCGCCACCGCGGGGATCGCGATGTCGATCCAGGTCTCGTTGTCGAAGATCGATTTCAGCCGCGCCGTCGCGCCCATGCGCATGTGGTAATTGGAGCCGGGGATGACGAACTGGTTCGCCTCGACGTCCTTGTAGAACACGAGCTGCCCGGTCTCCGGGCACTTGATCCAGAGATTTTCCGGCGTCTCGCGACGCGCGAAATAATTGCGGATCTTCGGGCGGACGACGTTGGAGATCCAGTTCATGGCCGCTCTTCACTCATGCACAAAGAAGCCCAAATTTGTGGCCTTTCTCGACGTTCAGATATCGCATCTCAGCGCCGGTCACCCGGATTTACCCGGCGTGGGCGAAGTCGCGGCGTTGCGTAACGAGCCACACCCCCCCGCAAGGTAAGCAGTTCCCCCATCAGCGACAAGACCATGAGCGGCAAGACCATCAACAGCCTCCCGATCGGCGCGCGCATTGATAACGATCCGTGGAGCGGGAGGTGATGCTCGGCAAGCACGAAGGCGGCTGCCCATGACCCGAAGCGTGGTTTATTCCTGCCTTGCTCCTTGGAACGACCGGGGGGAGCGCTCGAAGTCGCGCTGCTCTTCCCATGTGAGCGGCCGAATTTCCGGTGTGCGCCAGGTGATCCTCGGCTGCGCGGTGGCGTATGGTTGAACGCCAGTCGCGGCGCCGTACCTCAAGTCGTCTGCTCCGACTCTGGCGTCTTGAGTCATCGCTGCCGAAGCAGAAATGAGCATCGCGGCGGCTGCGAGGGAAACATACGGACATCTTGTCATTATCTTTCTCCGTAGTGATCGAGATTGACACAAGAAACAACGCCCGGCGTGCCGTGATGGCTGTTCGAACGTTACCAGCAGCACCACTGAGTCGGGTAGCCTGGATAGGTACCGCCAGAATCCTGTCCGGACTGACTCGCGTCGCGGCTCTTGTTGGTCGGCCCCGCGTTCCCGGACAGCGTGAAAGCCGGGTCCGCAATGAGGGTGGCCAAGGCCAGGGCGGTGATCAGCGTCTTCATGATACGTCTCCATTTTCGGGACTGACGTCCGTGCGTTGGTGGATCGGCAGGCAGGCCGGACGGCCAGCGCCGCTGCATCGGAAGCTGCCTCTGCCTGTACCGGGTGGGCGTGAGGCAGCTCACAGAGCCGATAAATATTTGCGGGAGGCCTCTAAGAAGAGCACAAGTACGTACCGCCACAAGAAGGCTTCTTGGGCGTTTTTCTGCGTTGATGCTCAGATTTGTTTAAAGAAACTGGCATTCGCAACTACGAAACTCGATTTGACGAGCCCAAGGTTTTTCTGGCAACCCAAGAGCTAACTACTCAATTTTATTTGGCCAATCACGATATTGTGCGATGCACAAATATGGCTAAAAAGAGCCTAGGTTGATGCACAAACCGTGCGGCACACTCGGTGCGTTCCCTCCCCCGCTTGCGGGGGGAGGGTTAGAGTGGGGGGGAGCGAAATGCGAAGATTTCGTGTCCAGTCCGCCCCCGCCCCAGCCCTCCCCCGCAAGCGCGGGGGAGGGAGCAGACCGAGTCTGCCGCTCGCGGTGACCACACCTCACCGAAACATGCTCTAGCAATCGAGTCGGGCATCCGCGAAAACCCAGACTAGGTCGCAGCGCGCGCTTCGCGCCGCTACATGGGAAGAATCAAATGCCGCCGGAGCATGATCCCGCCTCATCTCGAATCCCGGAGGAGATCAAGCCCTTCTTGCGACGGTGATGCAGGGCGCTTTGGATTTTTGAGCGGGGACAACTGAGGACCTTTATGCTTTACGACGGCAACCAACGTATTGCGAGCGCCGTCACGTCGTCGGCCATCGGCGCCGAACCGGTGAATTCGTGTACGTGGTCAGTCACGGCACGCACCAATTCGGCAGCGGACGCCTTGCCGGCGCTACGCAAAACGGTGTTCAATCGCTCGAGCGTGTAAAACTCTTCTTCAGCATTCATCGCCTCGTCGACGCCGTCCGAGACCACGAAAACCGCATCTCCCCGCAGCAGGGCGATGGTGCCGGTCCGGTACGTGGTCTTCCTCTGCACGCCCAGCGGAACGTCGGGCTTGCCAGCGATCTGCTCGATGTCGCCGGATGCCCGTAGAATATGCGGAGCCGGATGTCCGGCATTGGTATAGGCCAACGTGCCCGTGCGGGTATCGAGCAATCCGAGAAACAGGGTCACGAACATGCAGTCATCATTGTCCTGGTAGAGCTCACGGTTGACCGCCTCGGCAATCTGCGCCGAGGACATCGCTGCAGCGTCCATTCGCTGCCAGAGATCGACGGCCATTCGCACGAGGCTGCGCGTGCGTGCCATGAACATGGCTGCTGGCGCGCCCTTCCCGGAGACGTCGCCGACGAGAAAGCAAAACAGGTGCGCGCTGGCGTAGAAGCAGTCATAGAGGTCCCCGCCCACTTCGCGCGCCGGCTCCATGGATGCGTGCACCTCGACCGGCTGCTCCGGCGTGCATGCGGGGAAGACCCTCGGCAGCATGCCGAGCTGCATCTTGCGGGCTTGGTCCAATTCTTCCTCAAGCCGCGCGAGACTTGCTCTCACTTCGTCCCGCAGTCGCTTTTTCTCGAGGCTCGCCCCGACGCGGGCGCGCAGCAGAGTGGGGTCGAACGGCTTGGCAAGGTAATCATCGGCGCCCGCCTCGATGCAGCGGACGATCGAGTCGAGCTCGCTCAGCGCCGAGATCATGATGACAGGGATGTCCCGGAACCGCGGATCGCGCTTGAGCCGCGCGAGGACGTCGTAGCCGCTGATGCCGGGCATCATCAAATCGAGCAGGACGATATCGAGGGCCTCTTTCTCGACCAGGGCGAGCGCGCTGGCGCCGTCCTCGGCCTGAAGCACGGTATGACCCTGGCGCTGCAGGCGACGGGACAGAAGGTCTCGGTTCGATGCGTTGTCGTCCACCACCAGAATCCGGCTGGGTCTTACCGCCGCAAGGTCGGCTTCATTCGCCGCCACCGGGCGGACCGCCTCGATCAGGCTCTCGACCATGCTCGCCGGTGCGGCAATCTCGGTCGCGGCTCGAGCAGCTCCCTCCGACGGCGGAGCATCGCCACCGGAATACGTCACCAGGCCATCGATCCGGTCGAGGAGCAGGGTCGCCTCTCCCAGGAGCTTGTCGAGATCGGCGACGAACGTTTCCGCGCTCCCGTCAGCCGCGTCCTCGCGCAGCATTTCCCCGTATCCCTTGATCGCGTTGATCGGCGTGCGCAGGTCATGGCGCAGCGTCCGGCGGAACTCCGCCAGGTCCGCACTGCCATCGGTCCGGTGAATGGTCGCTGGATCGAGCAGGCTGAGTATCAGGCGATGGAGAGTCCGACTGGCGTCGAGGATGCGCTGGAGATCGTCGGTTCGCTGTGCGCAGTCCGCTTGCACCGCGTCGTCCACCAACATCTCGGCATAGCCCATGATGGCCGTCGCCGGCGCGCTCAATTCCTGCCGCACGTAGGCAACGAGCGCCCGTTCCGTTCGCCGGTCGGCCCCGTGCTCAGTCAGATCAGCCGTGGCACTACCTCCCGTCCCGACGCACCGGCGCCGTCGCTGTCCGCTCAGCCCGCCTTGGGCGCAAGCAAGGCCGCAATCTTGCCGAGCAGACGCGAAATTTCGACCGGCTTGGTGTCGTAATCTTCGCAGCCCACTTCCATCGCCTTCTCGCGATCGCCGGCCATCGCGTGCGCCGTCAGCGCGATCACCGGGATCCGCCGAGTGGCATCGTTGGCCTTGATCCGACGCGTTGCCTCCCAACCGTCGATCACCGGCAGGCTCATGTCCATCAGGATGAGATCCTGTTGCCCGTCCACCGCGAGGAAGACCTCGTAGCCGTTGCGGACCAGCCGGCGCGAGAGCATGTCGCGGTTCATCTCATTGTCCTCAACCAACAGAATCCTTGGCATGTGCTTTCCCGCTGTGTTTGTTTGTCAGTTGGCGACGCTTTCCGCTTCACGGGCGGGCTGTCGCGCCAGGCGCCCGCGCACGGCGGCGGCCAATTCGGTCAGATACGCTTGGTCCTTGGCGATGATCAGTTCGGTCTGTCCGCTCAGGATGCGAAAATCCTCCGCGGTCAGCTCCTTCGCCGTCACCACGATGACCGGGACATCCACGAACGCGGGCCGTTTCCGCAGCTCG
>WNFC01020421.1_pt1 | contig 15874 bp, 15 predicted proteins | sample 5400541 | NCBI WGS metagenome assembly WNFC01 (sample SAMN13153342, study PRJNA577476) | soil metagenome | isolation source: 120 cm saprolite under Douglas fir tree site 2 hole 2 replicate 1 | place: USA:California | collected 2015-04-18
TGTCCGCGTCGCCACGAGAGCATGTGCCCGGGCGGGACCTGCTTGATCCTGCCGAACATCGTTCGCTCGCCCACCACCGTCCAGAACCGCAACGTCTGGACCAGTCCGCGCGGGTCGATCGTCGCGGACACCTCGCGATTGGCAAGCAGCGACTTGACCTCGGAACCAAAAATGATCGTCCGTCCTTCGGACCACCAGAACAAGGGGCGAATGCCGAAGGGATCGCGAAAGAGCTGCACCGTATCGGTGCCGGCATCCAGGATGGCCACCGCAAACTGGCCGTTGAGCATCGCCGGCATGGCAGGGCCGTATTGCTGGTACAAATGTAGCAGAACCTCGACCTCCGAATTGGAGCGAAATACATGCCCCTTGCTGACTAGCGACGCCCGCAGATCCCGGTAATTGAAGATCTCACCGTTGAAGACGACGAAGATTTTGCCGTCGTCGGAGACCGCGGGTTGTGTTCCGGTCACGAGGTCGACGATGGAAAGCCGCGCAGTGCCGATTGCAAATCCGTTACCAACGGCCCCGGTACATTCGTCGGGGCCGCGGTAGGCGACTTGCGCCAGCATCGCCGCGAGACGATCGCGCGCCTTGTCGGCAGAGATTGGTGCGATGATTCCGGCGATCCCACACATGGCTTACGGTCGTGCCTGGCCTCAACTCTCCTGACTCACTTGCCGGGGGCGTAACTTGGAGCCTTGTAGCGTCCGAACTGGATGAAATCATCGCTTGATTTCGCCGGCTCGGTTGGAAACTGGTCCTGCCATGCCTGCCGCAATTGCTTCTCGCCGATCCCGAGGTGGTGATAGATTCCCAGCGTTCCCAAATCCTTACCGCCCACCTGGGCTCGCGTCTTGGCCCTGTTCACGTGGGCCGCAACCTGCGGTGCAAGGAGCGGGCCATTCAGCTCCCATTTCAGATCGGGCCGTTCGAGCATCGACGCTGGAATGCTCATGTACCGTTCCGCAAGCACCGCAAAGGGTTGGCAGGCGATCAGGCCGTAAGCCGAAAAGACGCCAATCTCGCGGTCGCCGGCGTCGAGACCGCGGACAAAATATCTCCGGCGCTTGTCCAAGGGTATTCTGGGGATCTTGTAGTAGATCGTGTTTCCGACCTGCTCTTCCCTGTAATCGCAGACATATTCGTTCATGAGATCGCCGGTGAGGACCACGACCCTCTCGCCGGGAAAGGCCGCGCGAATATCCTGGGCCAGGAATAAATTGACCGTCGCGCAATGGACGTTGAAGTCGCGCCAATCTTGACACATGTGTACTGAGGATCGCACCGCCCCGGCCACCGCCTCCCGCGAGCGAACCACCGGCAGCAGAGGCAACCCAAGTACCGAGGCCACATTCTCCGCGCAGCGAAAATCGTCGGAGACGCCTGCAAGCGCAGCGACAGGCTCGCCGAGCGCGTGCCGGCGCAGGTCACCGGCATCGAGATACGTGAAGGTGGCCGCCGTCACATTGGGCAAGTGTGCCGCGGCAAAGGAGGCGATGACGCTGCTGTCCAGGCCGCCCGAAAGACATACGACAAATCGGCAGTTCTTGAACACCGAGGCGAGCCAGAGGAACGCCCGTTCTAGGATTGTGCGCGTTCCGGCGGCGAAATCCGCAATGCTTAGGCTTGGCTCCACAGCAACGCTGGACACATCGGAACCGCCCCGATCGCGAGCGGCCTCGCCTGACACTTCGAGCACGTGCCCCGGCGGACACGATCCGATCATTGCAAGCGCCACGCCGCGCCGCCAGACCTGGACCGCGCGGCTGCCCGCAACGAGCTGCTTCTCTCTATTCCATCCAAAGAACAGCTTGTTGCACCCGATCGGATCGCGCGCGAGATAGACCGAATTGCCGCGCACGACGGCGAGCGCATATTGTCCGCATGGCAAGGGATGACCGGCCAGTCCCCGATTGACGATGTCGTCATCGGAAAGATCCGCGTAGCGAATCTGCGGGTATTCGATAATATCGAGCACGTTCACGGACGACACTACCCCGCTCGCCGCCTGACCGCCGGCCAAAATACATCGTGCAAGGCCGACCTGGCGCACCCGGCACGCCGGTGTCGCCGGCGCGGCGGATCAAAACGCCTGCCATTCGCCGCGTCGCTAAGACTTTTGCGCAGCATAATGCTGCACCAGGGCCGCCATCTTGTTGAGAGAGCCCATGCGCTCCTTAGTGATGTCCTCGTCCGAAATCTCGATTTCCCAAGTCGTCTCCGCGAACACGATGAATTCGATGACGCCGGCGGAATCCAGTACGCCGAGTTCGAGCAGCGACTCGTCGCGCGGCAGCGTCTCCCTGGTGAATTTCGACGGATGTTGCGACAGGATGTAATCGACCAGCGCCGAGGTGATATCCGCGAGATTCGATTTGAGATGAACGGCCAACCCAGTTATTCCTCTCTCGATCCCCGATGGAGTTGGTCGCGACGGCTGCCGAGGCCTGCTCGGCAGCAGGAGCCGACTGTCCGAATGGCTACGGGCCGCGGTCGCTCCCTGCTGAATCTTGCAACATGAGCCCAATTGGCAAAGCGTTCGCCTGGTTGAACGCTCAAGGTTTGGTGAATTACACCGGTGCCGGGTTCGAAGTCAATAATTGGAGCCCGGCAGGCCGCGCTTGCATCCGTGTGAGGGATGCAGGGCGCATCGAATTGAAACCGCGGGGAAGGGAAGATACGTTGGCCCGAGCCGTGCCGCCAGGATGGTCGATTTGAAAATCTCCTCTGCGCCCTCCGGTCTGTCCGAAGTCGATCTCGTCCGGTTTTGTTCGGAATTTCTTCGGAAGGAGCGCATGTGCGAGCTTTACGCGAACGAAGCGCGCTTCGGCCTATCGCGCGTGCTGCCGACTTTGTCCTCGTTCGACCCTGGGACCGTGGAAATCCTGGAGGTCGGTGCCGGATCCTGTATCCTATCGGCCTATCTAGCGAGCAAGGGGCTTCACGTCACGGCGGTTGAACCGCTGGGGCCGGAATTCGATTTCCTCACCGATTTGCAAAATCGCGTCCTGGAATTTTGTCGACGCAAAGCGATCGAATTGAATCTCGTTCGTACGGCTGGCGAGCAACTCGATCTGCCCGGACAGTTCGATGTGGCGTTCACGATCAATGCGCTCGAGCACATGCGCGACCCGCTGCTGACCATCGATAACATGTATGATAGCCTCAAGCCGGGTGGGATCGCTGTCGTCCATTGCCCGAACTATACGATCCCTTTCGAGGTCCACTTCAACGTCTTCCTCATTACCCGCTCCAAGCCGATCAACGAATGGCTGTATCGATCGAGAATCAGCCGATATCCCAAGGTCTGGGACGAGCTCAACTTCGTGCGCTATATTGACATGCATCGGCATCTCGTGAAGCGGCGGGCGAATTTCTCGTTCGACCATTCGGTCATGCGTGACCTCGCGGTGCGATTGATGGACGACCCCATTTTCGCCGAACGCATGCCGGCCGTCGTGCGGGCACTCGGCGCGATGTTGCGGCATACCGGACTCCTCCACGCACTGAGCTATGTGCCGCCGCGTTTTCAGACGCCGATGGAAGTGCACATCAGGAAGAGCTGATCGCCCATCGAGGGCCAATGAGACGCAGTGTATGAGCGAACGTCGCGGTTTGTGGTCCCCGCTCTCCAGCCCCATCGTCTACGAGCTCTTCCATCATCTGATCGGCGCGCGGCGCTGGCTGCAGCGGTTCACGGACGAGGTGATCCGGCCCCGCAGCGGCGATCGCGTGTTCGACATTGGCTGTGGACCAGGCGCGCTGCTGCGCTGCCTACCGGAGACGACGAGCTATGTCGGCTTCGACCGCAACGAAGCCTACATCGAGCGCGCCAGGCGAATGCACGGCACCCGCGGCGAGTTCATCTGCGATGACGTCGGCAGTTTTGCCAGCTATGCGCTCGCCCCGGCCGATATCGCCGTTGCCATCGGCATTCTTCACCACCTAGACGACAATCTCGCATCCGGCATGTTGCGGGCGACGGCAAATGCCCTCAAGCCGGGCGGGCGGTTGATCACGGTCGATCCCTGCTTCCATTCGGAGCAGAGTGCACTTCAACGATTCGTCGTAAGCAATGATCGGGGCATGCACGTACGCCCATTCGACCGCTATGTTGAGCTCGCCAGCGCGGTGTTTCCCAGGCCGAAGACAACGTTCCAGCGCGGCCATTGGCCGTTCCCGCATTCCATCTGCATTTTGCAGGCGGTTCAGCTTTCAGGCGAATAGCCTGATGCGCCCCCCTTTGCAGAGTGATCTCATGAAAAACTGTCGGCAGACCTTTGTAGTTTTTGCGATTTCGCTGCTGACCTTGAGTTCGATCGCCTTCCAATCGAAGTCGCCGCTGGTGTTTTATCGCTTCGACGGGACTTATCAACTGATCGTGGCCGGGATGCAGAAGAAGTGGTCGATCGGCGCGTGGTCGTTCACCAGCAATCCCTTGCAGGGCATCGGTGGCTTGGAACTGCCGCAGCACAACTTACTGGAGCCGGGATCGTGGTTGGCGGCGTACTTGCCTGCATCGATCGGACCGACTGTTGGGATGGTTTTCTACGCCACACTTCTTGCAGTTGCCATTTGTTGGCTCGCTCTGCGCCTGGGAATGGCTCCATTGCCTGCGATATCAGGGGCATGGCTTGGGGTTTTACTTGCTCTGCCGTACGTGTATCCCAGCCTCGGCTTCGACTTCCTGTGGAGTGTCACGACCTACACAGTGCTGATTTTTTTGGACACTGTAGTCATTATCTTGTTCCTCGATCTCGGACGCGGCCCCTTGCGCGCTGATGCGGCGGTGTTTGCAGGAATTGTGGTTGTCTGCGTTTATCAGTTCATACTTTTCCCCAACTTCACGCCGGTTTCGCTCATTGTGCTGGCGTTCTTCGGTATCGTCACCCTCTTCGCGGCGACCTCAAAGCGAGAGCGCATCGTAAAGTTGGCTTGTGCGATTGCACTGGCATGCCTCAGTGGCGTCTTGGTTGCACCGGTGGTGTTTGGACTTTATGGCTTTGCGAAGCCAACATTCTTCTGGTACGAGCTTTATGCACGCCCGGTTGCTCTGCGCGATGTGTCATTCCTTACTGCCGACTACTCATACTGGCCGGCGTGGCTCGCCTATGGTTTGTCGCTCATCGGTGCGATTCACGCCGCGCTTCGTGGCAGCGCAACGATACGGTCGGTCGCTCGCGGCTTTCTTGCTTTCGTGGCCGTCAACCTGACGCTCATTCTGCTGACCTATTCGGGATGGAAGGGGCCTCGCATCGCCTATATCGATATCTTCGCATATCCCTTCTACTGCCTTTTCGCCGTTTACGCGGTTATCACCGTGGTGGGCAAGCTCCGCCTTCCGAATCTGGTGAAGACCCCCGTCGCGGCCTTGCGGCGGCACCCTTTTGCAAAGATTGTGCTTGTCTGCGGGCTGCCGTGGCTGGTCTTGATCGACTACTCGCCGCCACCGCTCGCGCGCCCATTGGTTCGCAACATTAATCCTTTCATCTGGCCGCCAGCAGAAACCCCGGTTACCAAATTCCTTGCCGGAGAGGTTGCACTGCGGCCCGGGTCCATCTTTCATGGCCGCGTCGCGAATGTCGCGGGAAGTGATTTCGACCCGCAATACGTTTCTGCGCCGTTCATAAACCAGCACATCTACGACGGCATGAGTCTTTTCTTTTCCGGCAACGATCATCGGATGTATGGTCTGTGGTATTACGACATTCCGACGCTGTTCGAATCCAACCAGTTCTCCTCACCGTTTTTTCATCTCGTAAACGCCAGGCTTCTGAATGTTCCTGGCGCAATAGATGTACGTTCGTATGAGACGCAATCCCGTCCTCAGCTATCGCATGGTCGAAGGGCGTGATCTCCATGTCTATTCCATTCCCGACACAAACCTAGCCGGCTATGCGGTGACGAAGGTCCGGCGTGCTGCCAGCGGGCGAGATGTCATCGCCTTGCTGGCGGACCCTGCGCTCGATCCGCGCACGACCGCCGTCCTCACCACTTCGGACGAGCTGCCGCCGCTGGTGCCGGTCAGCGGTAGCAGCCTAACGATCGAGCGCGGCGGCTATCGAGTCGAAGCCGACAGTCCGGGAACCTCTTTGCTGGTCCTGCCGATCGAATACAGCCATTGTCTGCATGCAAACCTGACCACGTCGGGCGCGACCCCCGCACGCCTGCTTCGGGTCAATCTGACCATGGCGGGAATCCTATTCAGCGGGCGCGTCGAGGGCCGTCTGACGCTACGTTATGGTCCATTTTCCAGTGGATGCCGGATGGAGGATTGGCGCGACGCGGACACGCTGAGGATCGGCGAGGCTCGCGACTGGCCAACGTCACGACGATGATTTGGTCGGATAGACCCATTAGTGAAATACGATCTTGCCGGACGCGGTTGTGATCGGGATCTGGCGCATGAAGAGCTGGCGCGACCAGAGCTTCCGGTTTTGCTCATACCAGGCGGCCGTGCGTTGCAGGCCTTCCTTCCACGACAGCAACGGCTTCCAGCCGAGCACGCGATTGATTTTCGACCAATCGCCGGTGTGGCGCACGACCTGTCCAGGGCGATCTTCGATGAATTGAATCTGGTCCATCCGGTAGTTCATAAGCTCGACGACATCGCGCGCAATCCCGAGGATTGAGCGATGCTCGCCGCTCGCGACGTTGAAAGTCTCTCCATGAACGAGATCATCGGGCGCTTGCAGGATCAGGTCGATGGCACGACATGTGTCTTCGATGTGGAGAAAATCGCGAGCTGCTTCCCCCTTGCCGTGGACCGTCAGCTTTTCATCGAGAAGCACACTGGTAATGAATCGGGGCACCACTTTCTCTAAATGCTGCATCGGTCCAAAGTTATTGAAGGGCCGAACGATGACGGCGGGAACCCGGTACGTCGCCCAATATGAGAACACCAATCGATCGGCCCCGCACTTGGCGCTGGCATAGGGGCTCATCGGGTTCAATGGGTGCTCCTCGTCCATCGCTTCGTCGGATGCGTTCCCATAAACCTCGGAACTCGATATGTGGATGAAGCGCTTGATCTTGCCTGCAGCTTTGACAATAGCGTTGGCGACCGTTTGAGTTCCAAGCACGTCGGTCTGAAAGAACAGTTGGCTGTCGAAGATCGAGCGGGTGACGTGGGTCTCGGCGGCGAGGTGGATGACGACCTCCGCCTCCTCGACCAGCGTATCGACCAGCGCGGCATTGCATACGTTGCCGTACCAAAAACGCCGCAACGGATGCTGACCTTGCAGCATGTCCTTTGGCAGATTCTCGACCGAACCGGCGTAAGTCAGAATGTCGAGAACGATGATCCGGTCTTCAGGATATTTTTCGGTGAGGTAATTGACCAGGTTTGCACCGATGAATCCGGCACCGCCGGTGATGAGAATTGTACGCATTGGAGCCCCGTTGATCCTGCACGGATTCTTTATGTAAATCAGGGTATCGCGAGATTGCCTCACCCGACCAACGTACTCAGTCTGTTAGGAACCAGCCCGAATGGAGTCAAGAGCGCCCGCCCTCAAGCAGACCGATAGAGTCCTCGCGCGTCGGCGCTTATGGATCAGTCTGGCGAAGACGGCATTGGGCGTGGCGTTGCTTGCGGCGCTCGTTTTTTGGGGCAAGATCGACTTGAACGTGCTGTTGGAACTTAGCGCCGCCCCCTCGGCGGTCGTGACGTGCCTCGCGCTCTTGTTCCTGGCGCTGCCCGTCGCCGCCCTTCGTTGGGGCATTTTTCTGCGAGCACTGGGCGCGTCGATTCCCTTTGTCAACCTATTTCATTTCGTCGCCATCGGGCTCCTCACGAACGTGCTCTTGCTGGGCAGCGCCGGTGGGGACGCAATCCGGGGAATTTACGCTTGGCGGGAGCTTGGCGGCAGCGGTGCGCGCGTCGCGGTGTCGGTCATCGCCGACCGGCTGTCCGTCCTATTCGCAGTCTTGTTCATCGCCCTGGCCTTCAGCCTGTTGTATTGGCATCGCATGCAGCAAGTGGCGGCGCTCGCCGCGCTCGGCACGTCGATCATTGCGGTCGCTGTAGCATGCATCATCGGGATCTGCGTGTTGTTCGCCGCCCCCGATCTGACGCGATCGCTCGAGAGGCCGGTGTTGCGGTGGCCGTTTGTCGTCAATTTGCTCGAGCAGATGCGCCAAATCGTTATGATGTTGCGGACAAGTGCACTGTCGTTGCTGGGTGCATTCGCGTTGGCCTTGGTGACGCAAATTCTCACGGTCTTTGCCGTGCTCGCGCTCGCGGAGGCGATCAAGATCGGGATGTTGAGCGCGGTCGATTACATGTTCGCAGTGCCACTCACCCTCATCGTGAACGCGCTTCCGCTGACGCCCAGTGGAATCGGGGTGGGCGAGGCCGCGTTCGACCAGATCTGCCGCTGGTTGGAACCGACGCCGAGCGGTGCCGCCTATTCCAGCATATTCTTCGCATTTAGAGTCGTTTCAACGCTGACATGCATCCCTGGGCTAATTTCCCTCGCCCTCTATCGCAACGCGGCACGTTCTAGCCCGATGCAGTGACATTGCCCCTTATGGCGACAACACAGCCAGCGACTTTCGCCCCACGTTCAGGATGAGGTCGAGTATCGACAGATAAGGAACGAACTCCCCGTGCTGCTGCGCATAGCTGGGATGGACATAATTGTGCCAGACGACCTCGATGCCGGCGGCTGCGAATTGCGCCTCGTCGAGATAGTCCTGCGCGGAATTGCCTGAGAGATACCGGGTCGCGCGGAAATGCTGGCAAAGGTTGATGAGTCGCTCGTTGCGATCGCCGCCAACGCCGAGTTCGGATGCGCGGTGACACGGAGTCGCAATGCCGATCTCCATGGCGAGCCAATCGATGAGCGCGAGGTCGAGGTCGACGAGGCGGAGCCAGGGCCGCTCGATGATGTTCCGCAGCCGCGGCAGCACGGTGTCGATGAACGGTGCGCGGGCATACGATTGGGCGACGGTCGACAAATGCTTGCGCCGCCAATCCTGGCGGTCATCGATCTCAACGTCGAGAATCGATTGCCCCGCGCGCCCGCTGTGAAAAACGGGCACGGTGAGCCAAATGGCGCCCTTCGGACCCTTCACCCGGTTGCGATTGCGCCAGCCGTGCTTGTCGAACTGGACGTCGTCGTAGTGGACGAACACATCGGCCTTGTGCAGAAGGTCGAAATATCCCAGCCAAGGCAGGTATCCCGGTTGCAGGACCACGAGCGTCGTCACGAGAATCCTTTGCGTCTGCGCATGGACCTGCTAAGAAGGCCGGCACCTGCCGGGAAGATCATGCTGCCCTATTCTTTCGCGTCGCCGACAGAACCACAATGTGCGGCATAGCTGGCTTCACCGGGCCACACAATCGAACAGCGCTGGAATTGATGACGGAGTGCCTGCGTCATCGCGGCCCGGACGCTGTCGGCTATTGGGAGGGACCGGATGTTTCACTGGGAATGCGACGTCTCGCCATCATCGACGTGGCGACAGGCCAGCAGCCAGTATTCAACGAGGATGGGACGGTCGCGGTCGTCTTCAACGGCGAGATCTACAATTACGTGGAGCTGCGCGAAGCGCTGCAGCGTGCCGGGCACCGGTTCTCCACCGACCATTCCGACACCGAAGTACTCGTCCATCTGTACGAGGACCGCGGCCTCGACTTTTTGCATGAGCTTAATGGCATGTTCGCGATTGCATTGTGGGATGCGCGGCGGCGGCGGCTCCTCCTCGCACGCGATCGGCTGGGCATCAAGCCGCTCTATTTCGCCCGCATTCCCGGCGGCGTAGCATTCGGGTCTGAACCCAAGGCACTGCTCGAGCATCCGGCCATATCGCGGGCGCCCAATTTCACGGCCATCCACCATTATTTGTCGCTGAAGAACGTGCCGGCGCCTCTGAGCGCGTTCCGCGATATGGAGCAACTGCGCAGTGGCGAACTCGCGGTGTGCTCCGGCAGCGAAATCGAGCGCCGCCGCTGGTGGAGCGTCGAGTTCGATCAATGCGCCGATCTGGACGAAAGCGAAGCGGCGGATCAGATCCGCGCCTTGCTGGAAGACAGCGTTCGGCTGCAGATGCGCTCCGATGTGCCATTCGGCGCCTACCTCTCCGGCGGAGTCGATTCCTCGAGCGTCGTCGCATTGCTGGCGAAGCTCGGGGCCGGCGAGATAAAGACATTTACCCTCGTCTATGACGATAACCTTCCCAACAAGGAAGAGGACCGTCACTTTGCCCGCGCGGTGGCGGAACGGTACGGCACGGAACACCACGAGCATCGCGTAACATTCGCCGACCTGCCGGAAAAGCTTGATCACGTCGTGCGCTCGTTCGACGAGCCGTTCTCAGGCGTGATCTCGACCTATTTCATCACCCAATCCATTTCCAGGCACGTCAAGGTCGCCTTGTCCGGTGACGGCGCCGACGAGATGTTCGGCAGCTATCTCGCCCATCGCATCGCGGCGCCGCTCGCCGCCTATGCCGCAGGGCGCAACGATCCGGCGGCCCTGGCGCCGTTCGACAATGACATGCCGCGATTGGCCGCATTGGTCGCGCGCGGCGACGAGGCGGCGTGGCGCGCGGGTCTCTTCCTGCTCGACGACGCGCAGAAGAACGAGCTTTACTCGCCGCGGATGCGCGAGGCGGTCGGCGGCTGTCTGACCGAGGAACTCATCCGGGGCGCTCTCAGGGATTGCCGCAGCCGCGATCCACTCAACCGCGCGCTCTTCCTCGATCTTGAGACCTTGTTGCCGGACCAGGTGCTGACTTTCGTCGACCGACTTTCGATGGCACATTCCGTCGAAGTCAGGCCACCGTTTCTTGACCACCGCCTTGTCCAGTTCGTCGCGGATTTGCCTGGAAGCGTTAAAATCAAGGCCGGCCGCGTGAAGCATATCCTCAAGGAGGCGGTCCGGGACCTGCTGCCCGCCGAGCTTTTAGCCCGGCCAAAAGAGGGCTTCATCATGCCGATCAACGAGTGGCTGATTGGCAGTCTCAAAGACTACGTACAGGCCAGGCTGGCACCAAACCGACTGGCCCGGCACGGACTGTTTCGCGCGGATGCGATTCGACAAATGCTGAATGCCCATTATTCCGGTGCCGCCAGCCGGGGAAACCAGATCTGGAACCTGTTGATGTTGCAGCTCTGGTGGGAGGAGTACGTCGACGACTAGCCGGGGCGGAACCGCCGCTGGTTCCTCGGGCCCCGGCGCTTTGCCCGGAAAGCCCCATCGGTTGCCTTGAAGCGGCCCTAACGATATGGTGCGTCCAATCTCGAAAAGGGGCGGGGGCACACCCGCGATCGGATGGTGGAATCGAATTTTGCTTTGCTCGAGAAGCATCTCGAGAACGACGTTCGGCGCCAGCAGCTCTTGAACATCGAGCGGCGCCTGCGCGATCACGCATACCCTCCACAGCTTGTAGTTGAAAATACATCAATTTGCAATCTCACCTGCATCCATTGCAGCCATCGTGAGTTGCAGCGCACCCGCCGCCACATGAAGCGGGAGCTCTGGAACAGGATCGTCGAGGAGCTCGGAGCGAACTCTCCCGACACCGAGATTTGGCCCACCTTCTACGGTGAGGCGCTGATCATGGGCTACAAGAGCGAGCTATGGAATCGGCTCGACTATGCCGCCGAGGTCGGCTGTCGCAATTTGGTGCTCAATTCGAATGGAACCTTGCTGGAACGCTGGGACAACATCGAAAAAATTCTGGCATCACCCTTGCGACGCTTCATTCTCAGCCTCGACGGGCTGTCGAAGGAGACGTTCGAGCTCGTTCGGGAAAAGGCGAAGTGGGACGAGGTTTATCCGGCGGTCGAGGAACTTTGCCGCCGACGCCTCGCCCGGGGGCAAAAATACCCTGTCATCATCGCACAGTTCTCTGTGATGAAACAGAATGCCCACGAGGTCGACGCCTATCGTAGCTATTGGGAGCCGCGCGGCGCCGAGGTGAAGGTTCGACCCATGCTCGAATGGACCGCGACCGGCACGGTGCGCACCGACACCATCGTGCACGATTCCGAGTTCCGGATCGCCTGTCCCTGGGGCAATAACACGATGGCCATTCACCAGGACGGATCGGTGGTGTGCTGCGCGGTCGACTACGAGGGCAAGGTCAAGGTCGGCAACGTCGGCGAGATCACCGTCAAAGAGGCTTGGCGCCGCCTCGGGGAGCGGGTGCGGCGCCCCCATCGCGAGCATCGTTGGAAAGACATTCCGGACCTGTGCAAGGGCTGCGGCGACTGGCAGGTCGCCGGCGCGGAGTACGAAGAGGAATCGGTCGAGGGTACGCGGCCGTTCTGGTACTATGACAAGAATGAGCGTAGCGCGGTTGGCTGAGGCACAATCGAAAGCTGATGCCAACATGAACCAGCCATTCGCTTCGGTCCCCCATGGCGCGGACCATTACGGACTGCGGCCCGAGGCATCGGAATTTCCGATGATGCTCGTGCTGTCGTTCGTCTATCCGTGCAATGCGCTGTGCCCCCACTGCCCCTATACGAACTCGAATATCCGCAAGGAGTACCGCGACGCACCCTACATGCCCGAGGCGATCTACAAGAAGATCGCCGACGAGTCGGGCCGGTACGGCGCTTACCTGCGGATTTCCGGTGGCGGCGAGCCGATGCTGCATCCACAGGCAACTGCGTTGCTCGTCTACGCCAAGCAGGTCGGCTGCAAGATCGGCCTGATCACCAACGGCTCCCTGTTCGACGAGGTGAACTCCCGTGCGCTGCTCGACGCCAGCGTCGACATGATCGAATTCTCGGTGGATGCCTGCGACCCGCAGACCTATGCGGTGGTGCGCAAGGGGCTCGAGTGGGACACCTTAGTCGAGAATGCCAAACGCATGCTGTCGCTGCGCAACGCACGCAAGAGCAACTCCAAGATCATCGCCTCCGCGGTGGTGCAGACCGGCGTCGACATCAACGCCGTTGAGAAATACTGGGTCGACGGCATCGGGATGGATTATCTGATAAAACGCAAGTTCCTGACCTGGGGCACGAACACCACGCTCGATGCGTCGAGCTCAGCCGACCCGGCCGCCTACCTCAACACCGACGAGATGCCCTGCCCATTTATCTTCGAACGCCTGAACATCGATTCGCGCGGCAATGTCATGGTCTGCGGTTATGATATTTCGGGCAACACCAGCATGGGGAATGTCAATACCCATTCGATCCGCGCAATTACTGGAAGGTCGTGAAGAACGCCGAGGCCGCGCGCGAACGCAAGCTTCACGCTCTGGGCGAGCATGACGACCTCGGGCTAACCGAAGCTGGCGTGAATGGCTGAGATGTATTCGCGGGATGAGTCTTAAACTCGCTGGGTATCTGTTCACCGGGCCTTTTCCTATTGCCACGACCGAAGTAAGAGCCAACCAGGTCCCGGTGATTTTTGCGATCATTGCCAAAGGAGGACAGTCTTGGGCGCCGGTCTTCCGAGTCATCGATGTGGGGGCAAGCCCTGATGAGGGCATGCGTTTCGCCGATCACCAGCGTAGCAAGGATTGGAAGCCGCAGGCCGGTGAGTCGGTCGGCGTGTATCTGTTCTATGCGGCGCGCTCGGAACATACTGTCGCCGATCGCGAGCGTATCGCCGAGGCTCTGCGTCGGGAATACGATCCGCCTCGCGGCTTTGTGTGAGTCAGGGTTGTGTGAGTTGGGGTCTGTGGCGGAGCGGCCGCGTGCGGAGATGGAAAAGGCCTTGCCGGCGATTATTGCTGGACCGTCGCCGGATGAGCCCCTAAAAGTCGGCGCAGGACGGCGGAAGAAGGATATCGAACGCCGGTTCTTCATCTGAGGGCGCAGATTACTGGCCCTCCCAGGGGATGGCCGTCACGATAGGTGAGTGCATGAACAAGATGTTGAGGGCGCCAAGAAGCGCTGCCTGCGCTACCGCCGTCGGATCCTCGACATTTCACAGCAGGTCGGCGCGCTCCATATCGGTTCCGCCTATTCGTGCACCGAGATCGTCGACTGCATGTATCACGGCCTGCTGCGTCGTAATTTGGACGGCTCCTCTCCCGATACGTTCGTGATGTCCAAGGGCCACGGCTGTATGATCCAGTACGTCATCCTCGAGGACCACGGCGTGCTGAGCCGTGAGGACCTGGACAATTATTGCAAACCCAACGGCCGGCTCGGCTGTCATCCGGATTACGGCAATCCGGGGATCGAAGCTTCGACCGGCTCGCTCGGACACGGGCTCTCCATGGTGGTCGGCATGGCGATTGCGGAGCGCGGCCGCCAGACCGGTGGCATCATTTACACCGTGCTCAGCGACGGCGAGGTACAGGAAGGATCAACCTGGGAAGCGGTGCTGATGGCATCCTCGCTCGGGCTTACCAATATCGTCGCCTGCGTCGATAACAATGACTTTCAGAGCCTCGGCCGCACATCCGAGACCCATCCCTCCTTTTATCCGCTCGCCGAAAAATTTGCGGCGTTCGGATGGGAGACCGCCAGGGTGGACGGCCACGATTCGGCTGCCGTATTCGATGCAGTGACTGGCCGCACCGGCAAGAAGCCGTTCATGCTGGTAGCCAAGACGACCAAGGGCAAAGGTGTGTCGTACATGGAAAACGTGCCGATCTGGCACTACCGCTCGCCCAGTCGGAAGGAGTACGAGCAGGGCGTCATTGAACTTGAGGAGAAGGCGGCGTCATGAGAAATACCTTCTCAGAGGCACTCTACAAGGCGGCGACCGCTAATCCCGATGTCTACATCGTCGTCGCCGACATCTCGCCCGCCGGCAGCATGGCGAAATTCAACCAGCAATATCCCGAGCGTTTCATCAATGTCGGTGTGGCGGAGCAGAGCATGATTGGCATCTGCGCCGGTCTCGCGCTCAAGGGCTGCCAGCCGTTCGCCTACACAATCGCGACCTTCTCGCTCTATCGACCGTTTGAAATGGTGCGCGATGATCTCTGCTACCAGAACCTGCCCGTGACGGTGGTCGGTATGGGCGCCGGCGTCATCTATTCGACGCTTGGCGGCACGCACCATACGCAGGAGGACATCGCGATTGCCGGAGCGCTGCCCAACATGCAGATCATCGCGCCGTGCGACCCGGCGGAGTGCACCGAGGCGACGAGCTATTGCGCGCGGCAAAAAAAGGGGCCCATCTATCTGCGCATCGGGAAGGCAGGCGAACCGAACTATACCGACAAGGCGGTCGATCCCTGGGTGTTCGGCAAGCTACGCTATATCAAGCGGGGCAGCGACGTATGCATTCTTTCCTATGGGGTCATCATGCAGAAGGCGATGCAGCTCGCCGAACGCTTCGAAGCCGCGGGAAAATCGGTTTCCGTGATCTCCTGCCATACCATGAAGCCGCTCGATGTCGATGGCGTCGCGGAGGCCCTAGCGCGTCACAAACACGTGGTTGTCATCGAGGAGCACGCGCCGCAAGGAGGCCTTGCTCCCCGCACCAAGCAGATCGCGTGGGATACGCGGGCGACCTGCCGGCTCGACACCTTTACTCTGCAAGATGCCTTCATCCACAATTATGGCAGCCATGACGACCTGCTAAGCTCCCATGGCATCGATCTTTCGTTGATGTCGGCCCGGGTAGGTCTCGCATGAACGAAGCAGTCAAGGCCGCCGTCCGGGCGCCGAACACGGCTTCGCTCGCGATTCACGGCGGCGAGCCCGTGCGCAAGACGCCGATGCCGCCGAGGATCGCTCTCGGTGAAGACGAGCGACGGATGGTGCTCGAGGTGCTCGACCACTATGCCGAGCGCAAGGTCGACCCCGGCTACCAGGGCGCGTTCGAGAAAATCTATACCGATGCCTTCGTCGAGATGATGGGCGGCGGTTACGCAGACGCCGTCGCGACCGGCACCTCCGCCCTCTATATTTCGGTGGCCGCGCTCGATCTGCCGAAGGGAA
>WNFC01004070.1_pt1 | contig 15872 bp, 15 predicted proteins | sample 5400541 | NCBI WGS metagenome assembly WNFC01 (sample SAMN13153342, study PRJNA577476) | soil metagenome | isolation source: 120 cm saprolite under Douglas fir tree site 2 hole 2 replicate 1 | place: USA:California | collected 2015-04-18
GCGGCGCACAACTTGCCGATCAGGCAGGCCGCGCGCTGGACGCCATTTCCAACGTGGTGCGCCAATCAGCGGAACTCGTACAGGAAATCTCGCTAGCTTCGAAGCAGCAGGTCCGCGGAACAGAAGGAGTAGCGCACGCCATGCAAATCATTTCGAGCATTACGCGGCAGACGTCGCAAGGAACGCGCGGGACGGTGGCAACTGTAAGCCAGCTCGTCAAGCTGTCGGATCAGCTGAACGAGGCGCTGGCGCAATTCCGCGCCTCATCCAAAGCGTCAGCAGCACATGAAGATTCCGACCGGCCCGTCCCGGCCGGGGCTCTTCGTTAAGCGACGACGCTCTTCTTCGCCAGGTGGCGGAAGTAAGAACGAGGTCCAGAAGACGGGAGCACGATGAGCGAACGCCAGGGACAGGTGCACGGACTGAGCGAACACGAGCTAAGCGAGATTCGCATGTTGATCGAAGAGCGGACGGGAATTTGCTTCGATGAATCGCGCGAGCGCTTCTTCTCCACGCGTGTGCGGGAACACCTGCGTTCAAAGGGAATGGAACACGGCACGGAACTGCTGCGCGCCATGCGCAAATCCAACGTCGAATACGAGGGGCTGCTCGAGCGGCTGCTGACGCAGGAAACGAGCTTCTTCCGGTATCCAAGCGTGTACGAAGCCTTCGAGAAGCGCGTGCTGCCCGAGTTGCACACGAAGAAATTCTGGAAGAATCCGCGCACCCTGAGGATTTGGAGCGCAGGCTGCTCAACGGGTGAAGAGCCATATTCGATCGGCATCACGATCGCGGATTCGCTGTCGTTCGCGGATGCCTGGAACGTCGAAATACTCGCAACCGATGTCGGACGTCACGCCCTGAAGCACGCCGAACGCGGGATGTACAAAGGGCGCAGCATAGCCAGCGTGAGCGAGAGGCAGCTGGCAAATCACTTTACAGAGGTCAGCGGCGGGTATCAGGTGAAGCCGCGGCTCCGCAAGATGGTTTCGTTTGCGCAGATGAACCTTGCTTCGGCGGTCTACGTCGGCCGCATGGACGTGATTTTCTGCATGAACGTACTGATGTACTTCTCGGAAGAGCGCCGGCGCTCGCTGGTGCAACGGTTCTACGACACGCTGGAACCGGGCGGCTATCTGTTCCTCGGGCACTCGGAGTCAATCTCGAAGATGCCGGTGAAGTTCCAAGCTATCGTGTTGAACGATTGCATTCTCTACCGGAAGCCGACCGCAGATGAATTGCAAAAACCGGAACTCGTGGCGGAGGGGCGAGCGTGAGCACGCTGGATCGCGAAGCCGTCGAGCTGTTCCTCCAGGAAGCCTCGGAGAACCTGCAGTATTTGCGAGAGTATGTGAGCGTGCTTCAGGACGTGGAGCCGCGCCGCGAGGACCTGGAACGACTTTACATCTCGGCTCACACGCTGAGCGGCACTTCGGCGAGCTATGGATTTCCACGATTCTCTGAAATTGCCGGCAAACTCGCGCACGTCTTTCAATACGCGCTGAACGCGACTCTCGGCAGCGATCTCCACGGGCCGCTGACGGAATTTCTTTCGGATGGAATTTCGCTGCTGGAAACGGTTCTTCTGGAAATCAGCGACACGGGCAAAGAAAGTATCGATGATATAGCCGCTTTCAAGGAGCGCTATCGCTTCGCGTTTCCGACGGAACCACCGCCACTGAATCTTTCCCCACCAGAAGTGCGTGAGCGATTCCTTGTGGAGGAGCTCGATGAGCCCATTACCGCTGCGGCGACGGGCTCTTACTTTGACGCCCTGCCGCTTGACGAAGAGGTGCCGGACGAGATCCTTGAGTTCTTCCAGCCGGAAGCGGAAGAGCATCTCCAGGTCGTCAGCGATTGTCTTATTTCGCTGGAAGGCAACAACAATCCGGAAGAGATCAATAAACTCTTTCGCGCCATTCACACTGTAAAAGGCTCAGCAGCGCAAGTCGGGCTGAAGAGACTGGGAGCAATTGCACACCGCGTCGAGGATTTGATCGGCCGTTTGCGCGATGGAGAGATTGAACCGTCGCCGGGCGTCGTGGATTTGTGTCTTGAGTCAGTGGACGTTTTGAAGAAGACGCTCCACCGGCAGTGGACAAGTGAAGTCGAGATGCGGACGGGCGTCGATTCGCTGCTGGGCCGCATCGCGGAATTTGCTCCGCTCGACCCGGAAGATGCAGAAGTTTCGGCCGAGTCTGCCGGGGCGGCGGAACTTCGGCAGGCGAGCGAAGTAGAAGCCACAACAAAAATCGCCACACCCGCGAAAAAGCCTGGGAAACAATCCGCAAGCGGCACGTCGACGGTAAAATCGGTTCGAATTGCGCTGGCCCGGCTCGACCGGATGATGAATACGGTCGGTGAGCTGGTCATTAATCGCACGCGGATGGTCGGCCGCGTAGCGGAACTCGAAAAGCTCATCGATACCCTGAGCTTCTCGAAAGAGCGGTTGCAGGGAAAAGTCGCCGAATTCCAGGAAAAGTACGAATTTAACCGCATCAGTAACAACCGCACCGCCCAGGGACAGTGGAAGTCCGAGCCGACACCAAAGATGCTTACGAGCGCGGCTGCGGGCGACACATCGTTCTGGTCCGAATTCAGCGAACTGGAAATGGACCGCTACGACGATTTCAATATCTTGTCGCGGTCGATGGCCGAGATTTCAGCAGACGTCAACGAGGTACTCTCGCAGCTGCAAGGGTTCATCGGGCGCGTTGAAGGCGATATCGACGAATTCACGAAATTGGCGCATCACCTGCAGGACGAGATTACGGCTGCGCGAATGGTTCCGATTGGTACGCTCTATTCGCGATTGTCGCGGGCCGTTCGCGATGCAGCGAATTCGACCGGCAAGCACGTCGAGCTGGATCTTTCCGGGAGTGAAACCGAGCTCGACAACAATATCATTCAGCAGATTTCCGACCCGCTGGTGCACCTGGTGCGCAACTCGGTGGCGCACGGGATCGAGCACAGCGGTGACCGTACCGCCGCCGGCAAATCGTCCACCGGGAATATCATGTTGCGTGCCTATCACCGCGGCAACCACATTTACATCGAGGTCGAGGATGACGGCGGTGGTATCAATTACGAGCGCGTGAAACAAAGCGCGATCGAACGCGGGCTAGTTTCCGAGGAGACTGCGGACCGGCTTACGGAACGCGATCTTCGGGAGATGCTTTTCCATCCCGGGTTTTCAACGGCTCCCGTGAAAACGGAACTGGCTGGGCGCGGAGTCGGGCTCGATGTGGTGCGGGCAAATCTGAACGCGCTCAACGGCGAAATCGATATCCAGAGCACGAGCGGCAAGGGCACGAAATTTACGCTCAAGGTTCCCCTCACCCTGATCATTTCCCCGGCCCTATTTGTGCGCTGCGGCACGACTAATTTCGCGCTGCCATTGGCAGTCGTCGAGGAAATCCGCCGGCTGCGCGCTGATGAAATCGAGGACGTCGGTGGCAAACTGCTGACCAAAGTACGCGACGTGGTTACCGAGGTCGTGCGTTTAGATACCTATCTGGGGTTGCCGCCTCTCGAAGCGATCAATGGTTACTTCCGGATGGTGGTGGCAAATGCAGGAAACCGGAAGATTGGCCTTGTCGTGGAAGAAGTTCTCGGTAAGGACGAAATCGTTATCAAGAACCTGGGCGAATACCTTCGCCGGGTAAAACTCTTCCCGGGTACGACGATTGCGCCCGATGGCAGCCTTATACTGCTGATCGATTTGAACCGCATGGTGGCAACAGAACCGAGCGAGCGCCGGCCGATACAAGCTAGCGCCAGCGCCGCGCGAATATTTGCGCCGGGCTCGACGGCGATTGCGCGCGGAAGCATTCCATCCGAGGCCATCGACCGCGTCGAGCAAGAGCGCGTAATCGTGGTGGCGGACGACTCTATCAGCGTGCGCAAATTCGTCGGCCGAATGCTTGAGAAGAACGGTTACCGCGTGAAACTGGCGGCGGACGGACTGGAAGCGGCCGAACTGGTGACGCAGCACGGCTGCCATCTGGTTATCACCGACCTCGAAATGCCACGCATGACAGGTTACGAATTGATGGTGCAACTGCGCCAGAGCCCTTCGACGCGGCGTATTCCCGTGATGGTGGTTACGTCACGCGCGGGAGCAAAGCATCGCGATCGCGCGATTAAGGAAGGCGCCACTGCATTCCTGACCAAGCCGGTGCAGGAGGATCAATTGATCGCGGCGGTCGAACAACTTATAGGAACGGAGGCGCCACGCACCGTCGCGCCGGTAGCGTAAACGAACAATGGCGACCGCCAATAAAAAGTTTCGTGTGCTTGTCGTGGATGATTCCACATTCATGCGGAAGGTCCTTGAGAGGATTTTCAACGCTGACGAGCAACTGCAGGTCGTGGGCAACGCCAAGGACGGCCGCGAGGCAGTTGCGCTGGCGGAATCACTGAAGCCTGATGTCATCACCATGGACATCAATATGCCTCACGTGGATGGACTCCAGGCCACTGCGGAAATCATGACCACGAATCCGCGGCCGATCGTCATCGTCAGCTCGGAATCGCACGAAGGCGCAGCGAGCACTCTTCGAGCGCTGGAACTCGGAGCGATTGAATTTGTCGCCAAGCCATCAAGCGCCATCGACCTCGACATGCAGAGTGTGAAGGAAGACCTTCTGCGCAAGGTGCGGATGGCAGCCAAAGTGCGTGTCGTACGCACAGCTTCACGCCTGGCCTCGACGATTCAGAATGCCATCGGCTCCAAGAGTCCGCCACCCACGCCGGTGAGCATCCGCCACGCGCCTACCACCGGACTAGATCAGCGCTTCCCTGTAGTCGTGCTGGCAGCGTCGACGGGCGGGCCAGCGACTGTCATGCGCATCGCGCCAGGCTTCACGGGAGACTTCCCTGCCGCAGTAATTCTGGTGCAGCACATGCCTGCGGCATTCACAACGCAATACGCCGCGCAACTCGCGGAATTCACCGGAATCCGCGTGAAAGAAGCGGAAGCCAATGAGTCACTTCAGCCAGGAACGCTCTATATCTGTCCAGGCGGTCAGCATCTTCGAGTTACATCCACGGGTCGAATCCAGCTTGACGGGACCAGCGGCCGCATTAATGGTTATCTGCCGAATATTGACGCGACCATGGAATCCGTTGCGGCCTTCGCCGGCCCACTAAGCATCGCGGGTGTTTTAACAGGCATGGGTAACGATGGGGCTAGTGGGGCCAAGGCAATCAAGGCGGCCGGAGGCCTGGTGGTAGCGCAGGACGAAGCGACGTCCGTGATCTTCGGCATGCCGGCCGAAGCCATCAAGGCCGGTGCTGTCGATCAGGTGCTCGGGATCGATGACATTTATGCCGCCATCGAAAAACGTGTCCTGGGAATCTGCCGCACGGCACCGGCGGGAGTTCGCTAATGCGTCTGGCGACCCCAGTGAAGGCGAGTCCGGCAAAGACGGAACAGATCATTCTGTTCCGCGTCAGCGGCCAATTGTTCGCTATCTCTTCCGCTTCGGTACAAGAGGTGCGCAGCGCGGATAGCATGTCAGGCGGGGCTACCGAAATCAGTGCGCCCGGGCTTCGAAAAGTTCGCCACGTCCTGCGGCGCGGGGACAGGTCACTTTTCATTGTCAACGGCGCCATGCATTTTGGATTGCATGCGGCGGAGGGAGCACAGCTATTTGTGCTGCGCAAGACGCGCACGGCCCTCTTGATCGATGGCATCGAGAAGATGACGACTATGACGCGGCTGCAGGCGCTTCCACTCTCCTTCTGTCACGAAGAGCGGCAATGGTACCGCGGACTGACGGCACTCGATCAGACGGTCGTACCAGTAGTGCATCCGGAAGGGTTTTTGTCGCCCGAAGAACTGACTCTGCTTGATGCGGCTCTTTTGCAAGCGGACAAGACCGAAAGCGAGAATCTTGAGAGGACAAGCGCCGCGCAATGACGGTATCGACCGAACTCGAACTGCAATCTTTCGTCCTGCTGCGCCTCGGCGAACGGAGGTTTGCCGTCTCGTCGAACCAGATTGCCGAACTCGTTGCTCCGAGCCGTGTTTTTCGCTTTCCGCACCGAACACCGAAATTGGAAGGCGTGATCCTGCGACGAGGCCGGATCGTTCCAGTATGCGACGTTTCTGAAATGCTGCTCGGGAAACGCCTGACTTCCCGCCGCTTTTACCTGATCGCCGTGCGCAACTACGGAGCGCAGCGGGAATGGGTGGCGGTGCCGGTTACGGGTGAATGCGAATTGATCAAAGCGGAGATGATGGCGGCGGTCGAATCCGATGCGCCTCACGTCGCGGGGTGGCTGTCGCATGACGGCGATGTGATCGAAGTCTTGAATCTCGACGCAATCACGCCCGGCCCCGAACATGTGCTCGCGGAAGCCGCGGCGCGAAAAAGACCGGAGGCGCAACCGTGATCCCCGCCGGACGTTCCGCGAAAATTCTTCTCATCGACAGCAACGTATATTTTACAAAGCGGCTTGGCGATGCGTTGAAACGCGAAGGCTTTGAGGTCGTGACCAGTACGCAAGCCGGCTTCGCACTCACCGCGCTCGAATACGACGCGCCGTCCGCCATTCTCTGCGCGACAAACATGCGGGAGATGGGTGCTCTGGAAATTGCAAAGATCATTCACGCGGACTCAAAGAACTCCAATCTGCCCGTTATCGCTCTTGGGGATGGAAGCCAGCGCGCGTTGATGGAAGCATTTCAGGCCGGCTGCGACGATTACATCGACCGCAATCGGCAACCTGCGGTGATTGCCGCCCATATAAAGCAGATCATCGTCAGCAAAGCGGAGGGGTTTCAACCCACGCAGATGCTTGCCCAGTCCGACACAAGTCTCAGCGGCAATTTGACGCACCATGACCTCACGGGCGTGATGCAGATGCTGGGGCACGCGCACCAGACAGGCGCGTTGCACATCAACGCCGGTGAAACGGACGGTGTGCTGTTCTACGACGCCGGGGAGATCACGCACGCGGAATGCGGCACTTTGTTTGGCGATGAAGCCGTCATTCACATTTTGAAAAACTGCGGAAACAGCGGCGAAGGCGTCTACAAATTCGCCTACGGGACCACTTCGACACAGCGCACCGTGCTGCGCTCAGCCACCGATCTGATGCTGGATGCCATGCGCGAATTCGATGAAGGAACGCGAGACATGGCGGACAAGGAAGCGCTATGAGTGAAGCCATGACCATTCCCCCCCTCAGCGAAGCTCCGGCCAAGCGGACACCTACTGTCTACTTCATCGATGACAGTGCCACCATGCGCGAAGTCATCAAGATCGCGTTTCGCCGCGAGAATATCAACGTGATTACCTGCGCCGACGCGGCCTCGGCCCTGGCACAATTCGAACAAAACCGTCCCGACGTGGTGATCACCGACGTGATCATGCCCGATCAGGACGGCTACTCCGTCTGCAGCCAAATCAAGCAGCATCCGGAATTCAGCCAAACGCCGGTCGTGCTGATGTCCGGCGTAGTCAATAAGAGCGTCGCCGACAAAGCAGTTTCGGTGAAAGCAGATGACCTGATTCGCAAACCATTTCAGCCCCAGGAACTGATTGGGCGGGTGAAGAGCCTCCTGGAGCCGAAGAGTGCCACGCCCGCGCCGGTGGCTGAGCGCTCAACACCTTCGAATGCTTTGAGCAATCTATTTGCGCCGCCTCCGGTTCCAGTCGCGCCCCGCAATGTCGCGCCTCCACCGTCAGCCGCTGCTACACCGGAATCTGCCTGGCCACGAGCGCTTGCCGAGGCGTTCACCCTCCGGCAGCCACAGCACGACCCCCAGCAATCGATAGCCGCCACGGTTCGGCCAGCTCCGACAACGGCCGACATCCAGAAGCTCCGCGTCGAGATTGCCCATTTGGACTTGCTCGTGAAGAAGCTACAAGCGGAACTTCAGATCGAGCGGCAATATAATCAAGCTCTGGAAACCCAGATTGGCACGCTCACGGAAGTGCGCTAGCTGCGCGAGAGCCGGCCTCCTGCTTCCTCTGATCTGTCGTCTCACCGCGCGGACAGTTGACGCTCGAACGCGGATTCAGTAGCCTCACCTTGCGCCCTTCACTTATCGTTTTGCATTTCTTGTTCTAATCAAGGGGGACCCGCGATGGGCAACAAGAGCGACTCGGCTATTTCTCGCCGTGAATTTGCGCGGCGCGCAGCTTTTGTTTCCGCGGCGGCATCGCTGGCACCGTCAAATCTTCTGACTCCTGAGTCTATCGCCGCACGGCTGCCCGCCCAGCAGCCCGCGAATGCCCCAAAGCTATCACCGGAAGGCCAGGCCGAGGTTGAATCACGGATTCAGTCTATTTTCGCCCAATACGACGACCGGCTCTCTGAGGCTCAGAAAGCCGATATTCGACGATTGGCCACCGAAGCGCAGCCACCGCTCGATCGTCTGCGTGCGTTTGCAACGGACAACGGGGATGGGCCGGGGCTTTATCTGAAACCTTTGATGGAGCGGGAAAAGAAGCCCTCGCCGGTGCCGGCGACACGAAAACCGGCCACTGTGCCGAAGAATTCTTGAGGAGCGTCCCGAATGCCTGGCGAAGAGATTGTCTATCTCTCTGTAAGCGAACTCGCGAAACGCATCGAGTCAAAGAAACTCTCGCCCGTCGATCTGACCCAGGCATATCTCGACCGCAGCCAAAAGCTCGGGCCGCGATTCAACGCCTACGCCCGCTTGACGCCGGAGATTGCCCTCGAACAAGCCAAGGCAGCGGAAAAAGAAATCCAGCGCGGCCACTACCGTGGCCCGCTGCACGGGATTCCTTACGCCGCGAAAGACCTGCTTGCGGTGAAAGGGCTTCCGACCACCTGGGGCGCCAAACCCTATGCGAACCAGGTATTCGATTACAACGCGACCGTGATTGAACATCTAAACCGTGTGGGCGCGGTGATGATCGGAAAAGCATCCATGATCGAACTCGCAGGCGGAATGGGTTACCGCTTCGCCTCAGCATCCTTGCAACGCGAGGCCAAAAATCCTTGGGACACCACGTGCTGGACTTGTGGCTCGTCTTCCGGCTCAGGCGCGATCGTGGCCGCAGGCCTGGCGGCGTTTGCGATCGGCACGGAAACATGGGGTTCCATCATCTGCCCTTCGGCCTTCTGCGGCGTGAGCGGTCTTCGGCCTACCTATGGACGTGTCAGTCGTTACGGTGCGATGGCGCTCGCGCCTTCGATGGACAAGATCGGCCCGATGGCCCGCAGCGCAGAGGACTGTGCACGCATTTTTGCCGCGATCGCGGGTCATGACTTAAAGGACCGTGGAACGGTGCCCATTGATAAGGGCGCGTTCACCTTTTCGCCGTCCGTGGAATTGCATTCGCGGCCGCTAAAAATTGGTTGGCTCACAAATGCATGGAAATCTCTTTCACCGAGCGTTGCGAAGCCCATCGAAACCGCAAACAGGGTCCTCAAGAGATATTTTTCGAGCGTGAAGGATGTCGTCTTGCCTGTTGGCCCCTGGGAGGATGCGGGCAATATCATCGTTGCCGTGGAGTGCGCCGCTTCTTTCCGGTCACTGATTCGCTCCGGGCGAGTGAGCCAATTGACCGATCCGCTGGGACAAATCGCCGGCTATGTGAACGAGCAGTATCCCGCTGCAGACTATCTGCAGGCCCTAAAGGTGAGAGAGATCGTCCAGAAGAAAATGGATGCTATGTTTGAGACGTTCGATATCATCGCCACCGCCGCGCAGCCGATTGCAGCAACGCCTCTGACGTTGAATCTCGAGACCGATCTGGCTTTTCCCGATCCTCTCGGCGGCATCGGCAATATCTGCGGGCTTCCAGCCATGTCCGTCCCTTGCGGGTTCACCGAGAAGAATCTCCCTGTCGGGCTGCAATTTGTGGGTAGAGCGGGCGACGATTTTGCGGTTATCCAGGCAGGGCGGACCTTTCAACTGCATACCGACTGGCACAAGAAACATCCCAAGATCCATTAGGAATCGGCAGGCGATCTTAGTTGGCGGGAGAAGTGCGGACGACTTCAGAATAGTTTTAGGATTTCGTGAACTGCGCGAAGAAGGGACGGTGCCTTGCGCGAAGGGGGCACGTTGGGGCATTTGGTGGCTGCTCGCGACACCAGGTAGCGCAAAAGTGCACCACGGGCGAAGGTGAGTCCTGCGTCCTCCGTTTGGATAGCCGACTTTTACTACGATTCCGCGCGTGTTACGCTCCCCCCGTTCTCTGACAACGAGGGCAAGCACCTTCGTCACAGTCCGCGCGGGCACCCCCGAGGAGGCAATTCTGTCATGCACGATACTTGGAAAGATATGTTCGTCATGGGGCTTCCCCTGGCGGAAAAGATCCTTCGGCCGATCATCGTTTATGCCTTCCTGGTGGTCAGCCTCAGGCTCTCCGGGAAGCGCGAGCTCGTCCAACTCAATCCGTTCGACCTGGTCGTCCTGCTGACCCTCTCGAATACGGTGCAGAACGCCATCATCGGAGAAGACAACAGTGTTTTGGGCGGAATCATCGGCGCTACTTCCCTGCTGGCCACCAACTATCTCGTCGTTCGCTTCCTCTACGATCACAGGAAACTCGACCAGTTGGTCGAAGGCAGAGCTGACGTCTTAGTCGAGAGCGGCAAGGTGCGCGCGCAGAATTTGAAGAAGGAGCTTATTACCGTGCCGCAGCTCGAAGCGGCCGCACGGAAGCAAGGCTTCGATTCGCTCTCCGAAGTCGAACAATGCGTGCTCGAGCCCGGCGGGACGCTTACATTTCTCGGGAAGAAGCCAACCGGGGAGGACGTGCACCACCAGGAATTGGTTGGGAAGCTAGAGCGTCTGACACAGGAAATCGCACTGTTGAGAGGTTCACAACCGCCGGCACGTGCTTAGTTTAATGAAGGAAGAAGCCTGTCGCCGCCAGGGCGATGCCCACGGTGCCGATGACCACGCCGCCGAACCAGAATCCTTTTCGCTTGGTCAGCAGCGTGATAGAGCAGATCACCAGCCCTATTTCCAGAAGCGCCTCTCCTCCATCAAATCGATCGGCTTGGCGAACCGTCAAATCGCGCTCATCTTCCAGATTCTTCGCCTCTTTGCTGACATCTACTTTGTCGCCTTCATAGTGCTCGACTTCCTTTGCGTACTTCTCTTTCAGTTCTTCGCCCATCTCCTTGTTGAGTGGTGCCACCAGCTTAACCACGTCGGAGAATCCCTGGGCTTCGTGGAGGCGGACGCTCTTCGCCTGGTACTGTGTCCAGCGGCTGGCGGCCTGAGTTTCAAGGCGCAACCCTTCCGTGTGCGCCCGGTGACCGAGCAACGACGCACCGGCAACTAATATCGCCATAATCGAGATCGTAATCGACACGGGCAGGACCAACGGATGATCCTCGGACCCCTGATGACTCTCGGGAAGTTCGATACCTTCGCTCATCCCTCTACTCGCCTTCTCCAGGATCAAACCGCAGAATCAGAAGAAATGACCTGCAACGACTCGTGCGCCGCCGCCAGCGTACGGTCAATGTCCTGGGAGGTGTGGGCGGCAGAAACAAAAGCAGCCTCGAATTGTGACGGCGCCAAAAATATGCCCCGATCGAGCATCTCGCGGAAAAACCTGGCGTATCGCTTGGTGTCGGAGCGCTTGGCATCCGCGTAATTTCGCACCGGCCCCGGTGCGAAGAAAACCGTCGAGAGCGAGCCGATGGCATTGATCTGCGCAGGAATTCCGGCATCTGCCAGTTCCGCGCGGAGACCAAAGACCAGCCGCCGCGCCAGTTGCGTCATCTCCTCGTACAATCCAGGCTTTGTGAGCTGTTTGAGGGCAGCAATACCAGCCCTCATCGCCAGCGGGTTTCCCGCGAGCGTGCCCGCCTGATACACCGGGCCGAGCGGCGCCACATGGTCCATCAAATCTGCGCGCCCGCCGTAGGCCGCTACGGGAACACCGCCACCGATGATTTTCCCGAGCGTCGTAAGATCCGCTTCGACTCCTAGGAGTTCCTGCACGGAACCATTCTGCAGGCGAAATCCTGTGATCACCTCATCGACAATCAGGAGCGCGCCGTTCTTCTTAGTGATTTCATGCAATCCCTTCAAGAAACCCGTCTCCGGAGGAACTACTCCCATGTTGGCGGCGATGGGCTCGACGATGATCGCAGCGATCTTATCCTTGTGCTGGAGAAATATGCGTTCGACCGCTTGGAGATCGTTATAGGCTACGTTCAATGTCAACGCAGCCAGCGCAGCGGGCACTCCCGGGCATTCGGCAATTCCGAGCGTAGCGAGACCAGAACCGGCCTGCGACAGGAAACTGTCCGCGTGTCCGTGATAACAGCCCTCGAATTTGACGATAAAGTCTCGCTTCGTCACTCCTCGCGCCAGCCGCACAGCGCTCATCGTTGCTTCCGTGCCGCTGGAGACAAAACGAATCTTTTCAATGAAAGGAATCTCCCGTGTAATCAGCGTGGCAAGCTCAAGCTCCAACTCGGTCGTCACACCAAAACTTGTGCCGCGGCGCGCCTGGTCGGCGATTGCCTCTCTGATGGCGGGATTCGCATGTCCTACGATCATCGCGCCCCAAGAGCACACAAAATCGAGCAGCTCGTTTCCGTCCGCGTCGTAGAGGTGTTGCCCGCTGCCGCGCTCGATGATCAGCGGCTCCCCACCGACGGATCGGAACGCCCGGACGGGACTGTTCACGCCGCCAACCAGCACCTTCTCGGCACGCTCAAAAATCTCGCGCGAACGTTTGCGTTCGCGCTTCACTCGGGATTGCGCTGTACTCATGTTTTCTCGATTAAATTAACACGCCTTCAGCCAGCGTGCGACATCCTTGGCATGGTAGGTAAGAATAATGTCAGCTCCGGCGCGCTGGATGCACGTCAGGATTTCCAGGACAACTCGCTTTTCGTCCAGCCAACCCTTCTGCGCCGCCGCTTTGACCATGGCGTACTCTCCGCTGACGTTGTAAGCGCCGACCGGAACATCAAAGGCATCGCGCACCCGCCGGATAACATCCAGGTACGCCAGCGCGGGCTTAACCATCACCATGTCCGCGCCTTCTTCTAGATCAAGCTCCACTTCCTTCAACGCTTCCCGCGCATTAGCAGGGTCCATCTGATAGCTGCCCCGGTCGCCAAACTGGGGAGCGGATTGAGCCGCTTCCCGGAAAGGCCCGTAGAAGCCCGAGCAGTATTTCGCGGCATAAGCAAGAATGGCAATGTTCTCGAACCTGTGTTTATCCAGCGTTTCACGAATGGCCCCCACGCGCCCGTCCATCATGTCAGAAGGAGCGACGATATCGGCGCCAGCGCGCGCATGCGAGAGGGCCTGCTGGGCAAGAATCGTCACCGTGGAATCATTGGCCACTTCGCCGTTCTCCACAACGCCACAATGGCCGTGGTCTGTGTATTCGCAGAGGCAGACGTCAGTAATGACAAGAAGCTTCAGTTTCGCTTTGCGAATCGCTACAACGGCGCGCTGGACCACACCCTGGGCGCTGAGAGAACTGGTGCCGCTTGGGTCCTTGGATTCGGGCAATCCAAAAAGAATGATCCCGGGAATCCCAAGCGATTCAACGTCGCGGCATTCCTCAACAATCTGATCGACAGACTGCTGGTAAACGGCTGGCATGGAGCTGACTTCCTGGCGCACCTTTGTACCCGGACACACGAACATCGGATAGATGAGACCTGCCGTGGTAAGGCGCGTCTCGCGAATGAGACCGCGCAGCGCCTCGCTACGCCGTAAGCGCCGCGGTCGATGAGTGGGAAAACTCATGCTCTCTTTGCTCCTGCCGGCGCCTGTTTCACGGTACCCGCAAAATGTTCTTCCAACGCTTCGACGACCGCCGCTGCCGTAGTGTCTCCTGCCACCACGGTGTGCCCGACACCCGCTTCGCGCAATGCGCTTGCGGTGACAGGTCCAACCGCCGTAATCGCCAGTTTATCTTGTAGAGCGCGCAGTTGCTCGCCCCCAAACAGCTCAGCGAAATGTTGGACGGCCGATGGGCTAAAAAATAGAACCGCGTCCGCCGTACCCTCGGCTATCTGTCCTAAATTTCTTTGCTCCAGATCGGTTGGCCGAAGCGTGCGGTAGGCGATCACTTCCGTGACCTGCGCGCCGTGGCGCTTCAACGTCCGCGGCAAATCCGGATTTGCACGATCGCTCCGTGGCAAGAATACTTTCGCCTCGCAAAGCCGGCGCCCCAATTCCTCCGCCAGCGCCGCACCGGTGTGCGTCTCCGCAACATAGTCTACGGGAAGTCCAGCTTGCCGAGCAGCTGCGGCAGTTACGGGACCGACGGAAGCGATTCGCAGCTTGCTCCCTGCGTAAATCAGGCTACGCTTCAGCTCTTCGGTGCGCTTCACCACAGCACGAACGGCTTGCGCGCTTGTGAAAATGATCCAATCAAACCGATGGATTTCCACGATCGCCGCATCGAGCGGTGCGAAATCTTCCGGGGCTGCAAACGCCACAAGCGGAAGCACCACAGGAATAGCTCCACGTTCGGAGAGTACCCTCGCCAGCGCTTCACTCTGCGCCGCCGAACGTGTTATCACAATTCGCTTGCCGGCCAAGGCGCTTGGAGATGCTTCAGGCACGCTGTCGGCTCACTTCTTCCAGAATCGACTGCGCGCCCGCCTCGATGAGCACCCGCGCCATGTGCTCTCCAAGTTGCGCCGCCTGATCCGGCGAAGAGGTGGCGCGCTGCTTTACGTATTGCACTCCGTCCACGGAACAAACGCACGCGTCGAGCAATAGTTCACCGCGCTCGATGCGCGCCCACGCGCCCAGCGGGACCTGGCACCCGCCCTGCAATGCCGCCAGGAGTGCGCGCTCCGCAATGATCGCCGTCCGAGTCTCGGCGTCGTCCAATGGCGCCAAGAGGTCTCCCGCTTCCGTGTCCTTCAACCGGCACTCCACCGCGATAGCCCCTTGCCCCACCGCCGGCATGCAGACTTCCGGCGAGAGCACCTCCGAAATCCGCTGGCTCAATCCGAGACGATCCAGGCCCGCTTTGGCAACCATCACCGCTTCATATTCTCCGCTCTCCACTTTTCTCAATCGAGTGTCCACGTTTCCACGCAGGTCGCGGAGATCGAGGTCCGGCCGGAGGTGTTTCAACTGCGCTTGCCGCCGCAGACTGCTCGTTCCCACACGCGCTCCGTGCCGCAGATTCGCCAGCGTGGAGCCTACCAGGCAATCACGCACATCATCACGCCGGCACACCGCAGGAAACATGAGCCGGGAGGGAATGTCGGTCGGCACGTCCTTCACGCTGTGCACCGCAAGATCGATCGTTTCCTCCAGCAACGCCTCCTCCAGCTCTTTGATAAAAATTCCCTTGCCGCCAATCTGCGTCAGCGGCGCTTGCTGCATCTTGTCGCCGCTGGTCTTGATGATGACAATTTCCGCTTCCATTCCGCTGGCCGCAAACAGTTTCTTGCGAACGGATTCCGCCTGCCATTTGGCAAGCATGCTGCCGCGCGTGCCAATCCGCAGGATTCTCACGTCTTCTCCCGGTTCGAAAGAAACAGATCGCGCAACGCCTCGACGTTTTGAATCTTCCGTCTGAGTTCTTTCTCGCCTCGCAAGCGCTCCGCCGGCTCTAAAAGCAGCTTCTCCAGCATCTCATCCATCAATTTTTCCACGTGCGCGCGATCCGTCTCCGTCAGCTGCTTCATCGGCTCCATGCGTGAACGGATGAATGACGCACGTTCCTCCCGCATCTTCACGCGCAGTGCATCAACAAGTCCGACCAGCTCGACGCTCGCCTGCCAGGACAGGAATTTAGTGACATGCTCGTCGACGATGCCCTGAGCCCGGGGAACCTCGCTTTCACGAGCTTTGCGATTCTGCTGCACGATCTCGCTCAGGTCATCCGTGTTGTAAACGTAGACGTTGTAGAGCTCCCCAACGCTGGGGT
>WNFC01004071.1_pt1 | contig 15872 bp, 15 predicted proteins | sample 5400541 | NCBI WGS metagenome assembly WNFC01 (sample SAMN13153342, study PRJNA577476) | soil metagenome | isolation source: 120 cm saprolite under Douglas fir tree site 2 hole 2 replicate 1 | place: USA:California | collected 2015-04-18
TCGGTAGGCCTGCCGCGCGGCTTCAACATCGCCCAGGTGGCCGTCGGTTTGCAGAGCCCGCGCTTCATGGCCTTCGACGACGCGGGCAATCTGCTGGTCGCCGATGCCAAGGCGGGCAAGGTCTATCGCTATGCCGCGGCGGCGGGCTCGGTTGCCCCGAGCGACCAGCCTCCCGCCCCGCTCGTCAGCGGTCTGGAGGCACCCTCGAATGTGGCGCTGCACGACGGCTATCTCTACATCGGCGAAACGCGCACGATCAGTCGCTACGCCTATCACGTGAGCGGCGGAGTCGGCCAACGCGAGGCAATCGTCCAGAATCTGCCGCGTGGTGGGCACAGCACGCGCACCGTCGTATTTGGTCCCGACGGGCGGATGTATGTCTCGGTTGGCTCGTCGTGCAACATCTGCGACGAGACAGACGAACGCCGCGCGGCGGTCCTGCGGTTTGGGCCCGATGGCTCGGGCTACGAGCGGTTTGCCTACGGCCTGCGCAACGCGGTTGGGCTGACCATCCAGCCAGGCGCTGGTCTGCTGTGGGCAACAGTCAACGAGCGCGACAACCAGGGCAACGAGATCCCGCCCGACCTGGTGACCATCGTTGGTCAAGGTCAGAACTTCGGTTGGCCGGGCTGCCAGCCGCCAGACGCAACGCCGCAGGAGCCTGGCCGCGATTGCTCGGGCATCGCACCACCGACAGTTGGCCTGCAGGCGCACGGCGCGCCGCTGGGGCTGACGTTCTATACCGGCCAGCAGTTCCCGGCTGAGTACGCCAACGATCTGTTCGTCGTCCAGCACGGTTCGTGGAATCGCGAGCCGCCCGCCGAGCCGAAGGTGGTGCGCCTGCACTTCGATGGCGCGCTGCCGACCAGCGCCATGGACTTCGCCACCGGCTGGCAGGCTGCTGACGCCACCCGCTGGGGCCGCCCAGCCGGCGTAGTCGTCGCGCCCGACGGCAGCCTGATCGTCTCCGATGACCAGGCCGGCACCCTGTACCGCATCGCCTACAGCGGCTAAATCGCGCGCCGAAATTATTGACAACCAGAACAGACGTTCTATACACTGAACAGGTGACAGCTTCAGCCGCGTTGACCACTTCGGCGCGTGGAACGCCGCGTCGCCCAGCCTACCTGGCGCATCCAGGTCACCGTGCCCACGTGGGCGCGGCGCCGTTCAGTCTCGAGGACGATTGGTCTGGCGGGCCATCGTTTCGACTCGTCATTCCCCGCGACAAGCGCGACCGGGTGGCCGCGCGGGCGGCGCAGCTGCACTACCGCCGCGCGTGCAGCGTGTCGGGTTGCGCGGCCGAGAGCATGCCGGTCCTGCTGGTGGATTCCGAACTGGAAGCCGTCCTGTGCCCGGTGCATCTGCTGGTCTTACTTGATGGTTCGCCGGTCGCGGGCGAACCGATGCTGGCGACGGCCGGATGGTGATGCCGAATTAGCAACTTCCTGGCCTTCCGCGGCGTCCTATATGTAAGGGACACAAAAGGACCCGCAACTATGGACCTCGTCGAACGCGCCAACAGCACCTTTACAAAGAAAGAGCTTGAACGCCTGATGGTTTATCGGGCCGCGGTGGCGGCAGGCTTTTACACCGACCAGGACGGCAGCGAAGGCCCGGCTGACACCGACGCGGCCGACGCCCATCCGTCCGAGGCCCATTCGGCCGAGGCCAAAGCGGCGCCGGCTGAGGCGGGTGCAACGCCAGAACGGCCTGCACATTAATGCGCGCGGCGCGCTAAGCTGTTGCACAAGAAGGAGCGCGACACGGCTGCCGGTTGGAGGCGGCCAGCAGTCGTGTACCTCGCGCTCCAGAGCCTAGTATCAACACCGCCCTGGCAAAAAGCAAGTGGCCGGGGTCGGTTTGGGTTGTCCTGTCGGTCGCGCCGCCGGGCGGTCGCTCAGGTGGCCAGGCGGTCGCTCAGGCGGCCAGGCGGTCGGTCAGGCCGGTTTCCATGAAGCGGCCGCGCACCACCAGCAGGCGGGCGTACTGGCGTTCGGTGAACGGCCACGGCGCGACGGCTCGGGGTCGCCGTCCAAAGACGTACGGTTGATCGTTGTCGCCTGCGCTGCTGCCATCCTTGGAGCCTGCGCCAGTCTCCGGGAGGTGAGTCCGTTCCATCGGGGTGCCTCGTGGGGGTTAAGAGTTACCCCAAGAGTCGGCCGGATGGCGCCGCGCTCACCCCCCGCCTGGGGGTTTGTGCGTGTGACAGTTCAGTACGATCGGGGCATGCCCAGCACGTGTTGGCCGACATAGGCCAGCACGAGGTTGTTGTTGATCGGCGCCACGCTGTACAGGCGCGTCTCGCGGAATTTGCGCTCGACGTCGAATTCGACCGCGAAGCCGTAGCCGCCATGCGTGTCCAGGCAGGCGTTGGCCGCGTCCCAGGCGGCCTGGCTGGCCAGCAACTTGGCCATGTTGGCTTCGGCGCCGCACTTCTGGCCGGTGTCGAACAACCAGGCGGCCTTGGCGCGCAACAGGTCGGCTGCCTCGAGGCGCGCGTGGGCCTGGGCAATCGGAAACTGGACGCCCTGGTTGGCGCCGATGGGCCGGCCGAAGACGACGCGCTCGGAGGCGTAGCGGGCGGCCCGTTCGACGAACCAGCGCCCGTCGCCGAGTGATTCGGAGGCGATCAGGATGCGCTCGGCGTTCCAGCCGTCGATGATGTAGCGGAAGCCCATGCCTTCGGCGCCAATGAGATTGTCGGCGGGGACCTCAAGATCTTGAATGAAGAGCTCGGTGGTGTGGTGATTGAGCATCGTCTCGATTGGCCGGATCTCGATCTGGCCCAACTCGACGGCGCGTTGGAGATCGACCAGAAAGACGCTCAGGCCGCGCGTCTTGTCGGTGAGCTCTTCGTACGGCGTGGTGCGCGCCAGCAGCAGGAGCAGGTCCGAGTGTTCGGCGCGCGAGGTCCACACCTTCTGGCCGTTGACGATGTAGCACTCGCCGCGGCGAACGGCGGTGGTCTTCAAGCGCGTCGTCTCGGAGCCGGCGTCGGGCTCGGTCACGCCGAAGGCCTGCAAGCGCAGTTCGCCACGGGCAACCCGTGGCAGATAGCGCTGCTTCTGTTCGGCCGACCCGTGGCGCAGGACGGTGCCCATGATGTACATCTGGGCGTGCGCCGTGGCTGCGTTGCCGCCGGTGCGGTTGATCTCTTCGAGGATGATCGACGCCTCGGCAATGCCGAGCCCAGCACCACCGTACTCGCTGGGGATGAGCACCGACAGCCAGCCCGCCTCGGTCAGCGTTCGGACGAATTCGGTCGGGTAGCCGCCGCGCCGATCGAGCTCGCGCCAGTATGCATCCGGATAGGCCGCGCACAGCTCGCGGATGGCGGCGCGAATGGCGCCGTGCTCCTCAGGAGCGCTGAAGTCCATCGCTGCGCTCCACGCCTCTTAAGGTTAGCGCGTTAGCCGACCAGGTTGGACGTCAAGCCGAGCATGCCGATGCCCGCCGCGATCAGCAAACAGTTGCGGGCCAGTCGCGGCCGGCCAACCTGGGCCGTGCGCACGAACAGCAAGATTCCGGCGAGCACCACGCCGAGCTTGATCTCGACCAGGCCGAGGGGTCCGGCATTGTGCATGATGAACCGCGCCAGCGGGTTCTGCTCCAGGTGTATCCCGTAGACCAGCATCATCCGCAGCCCTGTCGCGAGGTCGAGGATGTGCATGACGAGCGCAAAGGCAGCCAGGACCAGGATGCCCAGCGGCCCCGTCGCGAACCGCGCACCCCAGCTCTCGTCATTGCCCAGCAGCAGCCAGCGCGTCCAAACGTGCACTCTCGTCATCACTCTCCCACGGGCTCCGAACCTGCGTTAGAGTACCGATCCACCCGCACCCACGGCGTTGCCGCCAGGTTGAGAAATTACTGAGGGGCGCAACCAACCCGCTCGACGCCTGGCTGGCCCGAAGGCCCAAAGTGAAGAACTCTGCGCCGCCGGCCGATGCTTGAGCAACGCTATGTCGCTCGAGTCGCTGTCGCCAGTCCTCAACGCGCTCGCCGGCTTGTGGCATAGCCCGCCTGACATGCCCCGCCCGCTCAAGCTCGAGCGGCGCCTCATCCTGGCGCGCTGGGTGGGCATCGCCGTGTTCGCGGTGGCTCTGGCGCTCAACATCACCTCGAGAGAACGGACCATCGCGGCCTACTGCGTTCTGGCAGTCGCCTTTGGGTACAACCTGGTGCTGCTGCGCGTGATACGGGACGCGCCGCCGAAACTGGTCGTCGGCCTGCCGACACTTGCCGACGGTCTGCTGTGCGCAGCAATGATCCCACTCCTGGGCGGCTTCGAATCGCCGTTCTACGCCGTCATGTACTCGGTGACCGTCGCCGCTGGCATGCGACTCGGGTTCGGCCGGGGCATGCTGCTCGCCGCGCTGGTCTCGCTGATCGACGGTTCGTCGAGGTTGATTCAAGGCGATGATCTTGGCGCGGCCTTTATCGTGCGCTCGGGCGTGCTGGTCCTGACCGTCATCCTGACCAGTTTTCTCTACGACGAAGCGCAGAAAGCCGAAGCCGCGCTCGCCGAGCGCCTGCACCAGTCCGAGGTGCTCAACGGCGCCCTCGAACATCAAGCGCTGCACGACCTGCTGACCGGCCTGCCCAACCGGACCCTGCTTCACCAGCGTGTCGAGCAGTCCATCGTGGCCGCCGCGCCCAGCAACGCCTCAGTCGCCTTGCTGGTGATCGACCTCGACCGCTTCAAGGAGGTCAACGACACCTTCGGCCACCAGTATGGCGACTTGTTGCTGCAGCAGATCGGACCGCGTCTCAGCGATGTTCTCCAACCTGAGGACACCATCTCTCGCTTGGGTGGTGACGAGTTCGCGGTGCTCCTGCCCGGGGCGAGTGCCGTGCGCGCCGAGCACGTCGCGCGCAAGCTGCTGGCGGCCCTCGATCGATCGTTTAGCATCTCCGACATTTCCGTCGACATCGGCGGCAGTATCGGCATCGCGCTGAGCCCTGACCATGCCGCCGATTCGGACGTCTTGTTGCGTCGAGCGGACGTGGCCATGTACGTGGCCAAACGCGCCGGCCGCGGCTTCGCGCTGTATTCACCTGACCAGGATCAGCACAGCCCCGATCGGCTGGCGATGGTGGGCGATCTGCGTCGGGCAATCGACGGTGATGAGCTGACCCTGCACTACCAACCCAAAGTCAGCCTGCGCACCAATCGCTGCATCGGCGTCGAGGCGTTGATTCGCTGGCAGCACCCGCAGCACGGCCTGATCCCGCCCGACCAGTTCATCCCACTCGCCGAGCGAACCGGTCTCATCAAAAACCTGAGCTACTGGGTACTGAACGCGGCGCTCAAGCAAGCACGGGACTGGCTGGCCGAGGGCGTCGACGTGCCCATCGCCGTCAACCTGTCGATGCGCGACCTGCACGACGCCGAGCTGCCGGACACGGTCGATCGCCTCTTACGACACTGGCAGGTTGAGCCGCGGCAGCTGGCTGTGGAAATCACCGAAAACGGCCTGATGGCCGATCCGGCTCGTGCGCTGCAGACAATTACCGGCCTGCGGGTCATGGGTATCCGCATCGCCATCGACGATTTCGGGACCGGGTACTCGTCGCTGGCTTACTTGAAGCGCCTACCGGTGGACGAGCTGAAGATCGATCGCTCGTTTGTGCGCGACCTCGCGACTGATGATGACGATCTGGCGATCGTGCGTTCGACCATCAGCCTCGGGCACGATCTGGGCTTGACCATCGTCGCCGAAGGGATCGAGGACGCTGGCACCTCAGACCTCCTACGCCGGCTCGGCTGCGACATCGCGCAAGGCTATTTCATCGGCCGCCCGATGTCCGCCACTGCGCTCCTCGCCAGCCTCGGTACGTCCCAGCCGTCTCAGACATCGCTAGCCGCCTGACCTCGTTCAGCGAGCGGCCGCCTTCTTCGCCTTTGGCGCTTTCTTCTCCTTAGCCGGCAGCGCGGCCGCGAACTCAAAGGCACGTTGGACCCACTCGCGCAAACGTTCAGGCTCCCCGACGATGGCCGGCGGGACCGTAACGTAGCCTTTCATCGGTCGGCCCATCGGTTCGAAGGGCTCCGCCCCGTAGTCGTTGACGATCATGTGCAGGTCGGCTTTACCGAGGCGGAGGATGACGTACTGCTCGAACAACCCGCCAAACATGTTGCCGTTGACGACCCCGGAGGGAAAGCCGAACATCTTGCGTCGCTCGGCCCGCGGGTCGTCGGGGAACGCCTCCTCGAAGATCTTTGCCAGTTCGGGCGGCGATTTGTCCATCTTCATTGTCATCGCCGGCAACGCTATGGCCGAGTTCTTAGCCTGTCAACCCAACCCCTGGCCGGAAACCCCACCAAACAGGCCCAACCGGTGGTGCTCACACGGAGCTTGACATCAACATCTTGTTGGCATGCCAGCTGCACAAGTACACTGCAGTCGGCAGCGGGCGGCCGACCTCGAGCGCCGTGCGCACGCGTTCGGTCGGCCTGGCCCACCAACACCCTCTGGGGTCCACAACCCAGAGGGTGTGTCTTTTCTCAACAAGCGTTAAATAAAGTTACCTAGTGATTCAGACCCGCAGCGGACGAGCGTTGCCGCTCTGCCGCAGCCCCTTCCAGCGTTCCACAATACTGGCACCCAGCTTTCGCTGAGTCGGGGCGGGGACCGGTGTGCCCTTTCGGGTTGTCGATTGTGGCTTCTGCCGGCCCCGTCGCGTGGTCTAACTCACCAGGCACGGAGCAATGTACGCCCGGGCAGCGCAGGCCCGCTAGGTACGCCGGCCGCTCAATCCGGCCACTGTGTGCAGTGTTTTTTCAGGCCCGTATGATTTGCCCGATGGCCCTTCGGGAAGACATCGTCGTCGGCGCGCCGGGATCCGCCGGTGTCTTCCATACCCAGTACCTCGACCTGCCCGACCCACTGCCCCTGGATGGTGGCCGAACCCTCGAGCAGGTGCGTATCGCCTACGAGACGTACGGGCGACTCTCGGCGGCGAAAGACAATGTCATCCTGGTCTGCCACGCGCTCAGCGGCGACGCGCACGCTGCCGGCTGGAGCGACGATCCCGAGGCGCCCAGCGCGGTCGACGGCTTCCGCGCCGACGAGCGCGGCATCAAGGCCCGCGGCGGCCTGGGTTGGTGGGACGGCATGATCGGTCCCGGCAAGGCCTTCGATACCGATCGGTACCACGTGGTATGCACCAATCTCATCGGCTCGTGTCGTGGTTCGACAGGCCCCGGCTCGAACGACCCGGCGACTGGCAAACCGTACGCGCTGAACTTCCCGGTCGTGACGGTCGGCGACATGGTGCGTGCTGAAAAGCGCTGCCTCGACGCGCTGGGCATCGATTCGCTGCTGGCCATCGCCGGTGGTTCGTTGGGCGGAATGCGGGCACTCGAATGGTCGGTTGCTTATCCGCGGATGGTCCGCTCCGCCCTTTCGATCGCGAGCACGGCCCGCCTGGGTAGCCAGGGCCTGGCCTGGAACGCCATTGCGCGCAACGCCATCATGGCTGATCCCGACTGGCAGGGCGGCAGCTACTACGGCAGCGGTCGAGCACCGATCGCCGGTATCGGCGTGGCGCGCATGGTTGGCCACGTGACATACCTGTCCGCGGAGTCCATGCGCGAGAAATTCGACCGTCGCCTGCAGGATCGCGCGCGATACTCCTTCACGTTGACTGAACCCGACTTCGCGGTCGAGAGCTACTTGCGTCACCAGGCCGATACGTTCGCGGGTCGGTTCGACGCCAATAGTTACCTGTACATCTCGCGCGCGCTGACCTACTTTGACCTCGCCCGTGACCACGGCGCGGGATCGCTGCAGCGTGCGCTGGCCGACGTTTCGGCGCGTTACCTGCTCATTTCGTTTTCTTCGGATTGGCTCTATCCACCGCAGGACTCGCGTGATCTCGAAGCCGCGCTGCGCGCCAATCACAAGCAGGTCGAGCATCATTTGATCCAGGCGAATTATGGGCACGATTCGTTTCTGCTCGAAGAGGCGCGTCAGGCGCCGATCATCGCCGCATTCCTGGAGGAGGTCTCCGCGCACGCGCATGGCTGATCATGACGTCAACTCCGCACCGCGCGCCTTCGGGTTCGACACCCGCGCGGTTCATGCCGGGCAGCGTCCAGACCCCTATACGGGCGCTCGCGCCGTACCGATTTTCCAGACGACCAGCTACGTCTTCGAGGACGCTGAGTCCGCGGCGGCCTATTTCAACCTACAGGAGTACGGCAACACCTATTCGCGGATCATGAATCCGACTGTGGCGACCTTCGAGGAACGGGTCGCCAGCCTGGAAGGCGGCGCCGGTGGCGTGGCTTTCGCCAGTGGTCTGGCTGCCCAGGCCGCGGCGTTCTTCACGATGCTCGAGCCAGGCGACCATATCGTCGCTTCGGGCGCGCTGTACGGCGGGTCCGTCACCCAACTGAAGCACCTGTCGCGCAAGCTTGGCCTGGAGCTCACGTTTGTCGATCCGGACAACATTGATGCGTGGCGGCAGGCGTTGCGGGAGACGACCAAGCTGCTGTACGGCGAAACGATTGGCAATCCGGGCGGCAACGTGCTCGATATTCGCGCGGTGGCCGACGTGGCACACGGAATTGGCGCGCCGCTGATGATCGACAACACGTTCGCCACGCCGTACCTGTGCCGACCGATCGAGTTCGGCGCGGACATCGTCGTGCATTCGGCGACCAAGTTCATCGGCGGGCACGGCACGAGCATTGGTGGGGTGGTGGTCGATTCGGGCACATTCGACTGGTCCAACGGCCGCTACCCGGTGGTTGCCGACCCGTCGCCGGCGTATCACGGGCTGGCCTTCCATGACACCTTCGGTATGTACGGCTATCTGATGAAGCTGCGCGCTGAGTCCTTGCGCGATCTCGGCGGGTGCCTCAGCCCGTTCAACGCGTTCCTGTTCTTGCTTGGGCTCGAGACGCTGCCGTTGCGCATGGAACGGCACGTTGCAAATGCAGTTGGGGTGGCGCGCTTTCTCCAGCAACACCCCGCGGCCGCAGGTGTGCGTTATGCGGGCTTACCTGACAGCCCGTATCGGCCGCTGGTTGAGCGCTACTTGCCCAAGGGGGCGGGCGCCGTCTTCGCCTTCGATGTCCGCGGCGGTCGAGAGGCCGGCCAGCGGCTCATCGCCTCGCTGCGATTGTGGAGCCACCTGGCCAACGTCGGCGACGCCAAGAGTCTGGTGATTCACCCCGCCAGCACGACCCACCGCCAACTCAGCGAACAGGAACTGATCGCCGCCGGCATCAGCGGCGGCACCATTCGCCTGTCGGTCGGCCTCGAAACGCTCGACGACCTCCTCTGGGATCTCGAGCGCGGCCTGACCGCCTCCCAAGCTTCGGCAGGTCACGTCAACGGCCACGCCGCCGCGGACGACACTCGACAACTCACACCCGAAGGCGAGGTGCTCGCATGACTCAAACGGACGGCCTGGTCTGCGCGCTACCTGATCAGTCGGCCATGGCCGAGGTGAGCAAATACCAGGACCCGATGGTCATCAGCGGCATCTTGCACACCGCGCGAACCATCGCCATCGTCGGTCTGTCGTCGAACGTGCTGCGGCCGAGCAATTTCGTGGGGTTCTATCTGCAGCGGCATGGTTACCAGGTGATACCGGTCAACCCGAATGAGCGCGAGGTGTTGGGCCAGAAGGCCTATGCCAGCTTGTCCGAGATCCCGTTCGACGTCGACGTCGTCGACGTGTTCCGTGCCCCAGCGGCGGTGCCCGCGATTGCTGAAGAGGCCGTCCGTATCGGGGCTGGGGCGCTGTGGCTGCAGTTCGGCGTGATCAGTGCCGAAGGCGCGCGGACAGCCTCAAATGGGGGCCTCAAGCTAGTCGTCGACCGCTGTATGAAGGTCGAGCACGCGCGGCACATGGGCCGCATGCACTGGCTGGGCTTCAACACGGGCGTCGTCGGCTCGCAGCGCCAGTCGGCCTTGTAACAACGTCAGGGCCGGCGATGACTACGCAGATTTCTGAAGCCGCGCCGGCGACCTTCACCACGCCTCAGCACGCGGCTGAGATCGAACGTTTGCACGCCATCTCGGTCGAGATCGCCAGCCTCCAAGAACTGCCGCACGTGATGGATCGCGCGCTTGATTACTGTCTCGAGCTGACTGCCTCTGAGTTCGGCTTCGTTGGACTGATGCAGGGCTCCGACCAGATGGACGTCGCGGCGATCAAGGGCTTTGTTCCCGACGACCAATCGTTCTACGCGCGCTTTCGCACCATCCCGGTGCGGCCCAGCGTCTTCGGCGTGGTCGTCCTGACGGGCCAGCCGCACCTCTCGAATGACGTCGCCAGAGATGCGCTACATGTCGGCACGCCGCGTGGGCATCCACCCGTGCGGACGTTCCTCGGGACTCCGCTCGTGTTCGGCTCCGAGGTTCTGGGTATGCTCGGCGTGGCCAATCGACAAGGTGGCTACGACAAACAGCAGGAGCGCCTGCTGTCGGTCTTCGCCAACCAGGTCGCCGTAGCGATCCGCAATGCGCGCTTGTACGAAGAGCAGCGCAACATGATTGCCCGCCTGCAGCGGCTGCGCGGACAGGTGGAAGCGGCCGAACGCGATCGACTGCTTGACGACGAGCGACAGCGAATTGCGAGGGAATTGCACGATCGCGTGGCGCAGACGTTGTTCAGCATCGGCCTGGCGGCCCAGTCCGCGCTCGAAAGCGACGGCGAAGATGCGCCGCGCAACGGCGAGGGTACGCCGAACAAGGGCGACGGGGACCCACACACTGCGCTCGAATCGATCCGTGGGCTGTCAGCTCTGGGCAACGAGCAGATGCGCGAGGCGATCTTCGCCCTGAGCCGCGCCGATCTTCAGGACCGCGGCCTGGAGCGCACCCTATGGACCGTGGTGCGCGACTTCCGCGAGCGGACCGGTCTGGAGGCTGACCTGGTGCTGGTTGGCCGCGAGCGGTTGCTGCTGCCCGAGACGGCCGAAGCGTTGCTCGCCATCGTGCGCGAAGCGCTCGTCAACGTCGAACAGCACGCGCAGGCATCCAGCGTGGTCGTCACATTGCGCCGATCCCGCGGCGGCGTGACGCTGGTGGTGCAGGACGACGGCGTCGGCGCGCCGGCGCTGCTGCTGCGTTCGATCGGCTCGAGTTTCAGGCACTTCGGATTGCGTGGTATCCAAGAACGGATCAGAAAGATGGGCGGCGGTTTCACCGTGCGCAACGGAGACGATGGTGGACTCGTCGTTCGTGTCAGGGTGCCGGTGAGCGAGGCCCCCACGCCACTGTCCGAGCCATGACGCGGCCTGAGCAGGAACCAATGCGCGTCCTGCTGGTGGACGATCACGAGCTCGTCCGCGCCGGTCTGCGGACCATGCTCGGCGGTGATCCAGGCGTAGCCGTCGTGGGCGACGCCGACACTGGCGCAGCGGCGCTGGCCCAGGCGCGCGCGCTCATGCCCGATCTGGTGCTGCTCGATGCACGGCTGCCGGACATGGACGGTGACGAGGTCTGCCGCCGATTGCTGGCCGAGACGCCCGACCTGGCGGTCGTCATCCTGACGACGTTTGCCGAAGACGACCTCGTGCGCCGCTGCGTCCGAGCTGGCGCGCGCGGGTACCTTCTCAAAGATATCGCGCACCTCGACCTCGGCCGCAATTTGCGGGCGGTCATGCGCGGCGAGGCGGTGATCGACTCAAAAGTCGCGCCGGCGGTTCTCGCGGCGGCACGCCTGGCAGCTGAGGCGCCCAGCCACTCCCAGTCGTTGAACGCGCGCCAGCGTGAAGTGCTGCGCCTGGTCGCCGAAGGTCTGTCGAATCGCGAGATAGCGACGCGCACGCACCTGAGCGAACACACCGTCAAGGGGTACGTCGAAGAGATTCTCGAGCGACTCGGAGCGCGCAATCGCGTCCACGCGGCAATTGTGGCGACCAAGCAGGGCCTGATCTAAAAGGGCACACCCCGCCGTTCTACCCCCTCCGCCACCCGCCGGCTGGCGGGTTGGCCGCGACCAGCTGACGGCGGTAGGGTTGAGATCGGTAAAGGCTGGTAGCGCCCGGCACGGTTTAGGGAGGTGCTCATGATCCCTGCGTCGTTCAGGTACGCGGCTCCGCGATCTGTTGCGGAGGCGGTCGACCTGTTGCACGGAAACGAGGATGCCAAGGTGTTGGCCGGCGGCCATAGCTTGCTGCCGCTGATGAAGCTGCGACTGGCGAACCCGCCTGTCCTGGTCGACATCAATCGCATCGCCGGGCTCGATTACATTCGCGAGGACCTGCAGATGGGTCGGCTGCGCATCGGCGCTTTGGCCCGCCACGTCGACTTCGAGCGATCCGACCTCATCCGTCAGCGCTATCCCATGCTGTGGGACGCGGCCAGTGGGATCGGCGATCCGCTGGTGCGCAACCGGGGCACCATGGCGGGTGCCGTGGCTCACGCCGATCCGGCCGCCGACTGGCCAGCCGCACTGCTCGCGGCCGACGGCGAGGTCGTGGTCGTCGGGTCGAAAGGCGAACGAGTGATCCCCATACGCGAGCTCTACATCGCGATCCTGACGACGTCGCTGACGCCGGACGAGCTGCTGACCGAAGTGCGCGTGCCCGTGCCGCGAGCGCGCACCGGCAGCGCGTACGAGAAACTGGAACGCAAGGTCGGCGATTACGCGGTGATCGGCGTCGCTGCCCAACTTGTTCTCGACGCTTCTGGCGATGTCGTCCAGGCCGGCATCGGTCTATGCAATGCCGCGTCAACCAGCATCAAGGCCACTGCCGCCGAGACATTCCTGGTGGACAAACCGCCAGCCCCAGACAACATCAACGAGGCGGCTCGTCTGGCCATGGAGGCTGCCGATCCCGTGGACGACGATCGCGGGCCGGTCGACTACAAGCGGGCGATGGTCCGCGAGCTGACGCGCCGGGCGCTGCGTCGCGCGCTCGCGCGGGCGCAAGGAGGCGTGGCATGAGCATCGAACCGCTCGCGACGGTCAACGTGACGATGAAGGTAAACGGCCAGGAGCACACCGCCGAAGTCGAAGCGCGTCTCCTCCTGGTCCACTTCATCCGCGAAAACCTGGACCTGACCGGCACGCACATCGGCTGCGACACGTCGAACTGTGGCGCCTGCACCGTCCTGCTCGACGGTCAGGCGATCAAATCCTGCACCCTGTTGACCGTGCAGGCCGATGGCTGCGAGATTGAAACGGTCGAGGGCCTGGAGCAGAACGGTCAGCTGCACGCGTTGCAGGAGGGTTTCTTTCAGGAGCATGGCCTGCAGTGCGGGTTCTGCACGCCGGGCATGCTCCTCAGCGCGAAGGCGCTGCTCGCGGCCTCGCCCAACCCGACCGAGGCAGAAATCCGGCGGGGTATCTCGGGCAACCTGTGCCGCTGCACGGGCTACGTCAACATCGTCAAAGCCATTCAGTACGGGGCGGCCACGCTGCGCGGGGAGACCCCGGTGAGTACCCAGGAGCCGAGCACCAAGGAGATGAGTCAGTCCCATGCCTGATGCACCAGCGGCACCAGTCCGCGGCTTCGGCCACTCCGTACGCCGCAAAGAAGACCCGCGCTTCATTCGTGGCCAGGGCAACTACATCGACGATGTCAAACTGCCGGGCATGCTGTACATGGACATCGTCCGCAGCCCATACGCACACGCCAAAATCGCAAGCATTGATGCATCAGAGGCTTTGAAGGCCCCGGGTGTCGTCGCCGTCGTCACGGGTAAGGACCTCGCGGCGGCCGGGCTGGCGTGGATGCCGACGCTGATGAGCGACACCCAGATGGTGCTGCCCACCGATCACGTCGTGTACCAGTCGCAGGAAGTGGCCGTGGTAGTGGCCGAGACGCGCTACGGCGCCGCCGATGCCATCACACTGGTCCAGGTGGAGTACGAGCCGCTCGAGCCGGTCATCGATCCGATCAAGGCCCTCGAAGCGGGCTCACCCCTGGTTCGACCGGACAAGGAGAAGAAGTCGAACCACATCTGGCATTGGGAAGTCGGCGATCGCGCTGCGACACAGACCGCCATCGACGGCGCCGACGTCGTCGTCACCGAGGACATGTACATCCCACGCATCCACGTCGCGTCGATCGAAACGTGCGGCTGCGTCGCCAGTTTCGACAAGGTCAGCGGCAAGCTCACCGTATGGATGACGACCCAGGCGCCGCACGCGATCCGCACCGTGTTCTCGCTGGTCTCGAAAATCCCCGAGCACAAGATCCGCATCATCTCGCCAGACATCGGCGGTGGCTTTGGCGGCAAAGTGCCGGTCTACCCTGGCTATGTGTGCGCGGTCGTAGCTGCGCTGACCACCGGCCGCCCCGTCAAGTGGATTGAGGATCGCAGCGAAAACCTGCAGGCGGACTCGTTCGCGCGCGACTATCACATCCATGCCGAGCTGGCCGCCGACAAGTCCGGCAAGATGCAAGCGCTACGCATCAAGACGATCGCCGACCACGGCGCCGCCGACGCCGCGGCCAACCCGTCGAAGTTCCCGGCTGGCCTGTTTTCGATCGTTACCGGCTCGTATGACATGCCCATGGCGCATGTCGAAGTCGACGGCGTCTACACCAACAAGCCACCGGGTGGAGTTGCCTATCGCTGCTCGTTCCGAGTGACCGAGGCCGTGCACGCCATCGAGCGGATGGTCGATTGCCTGGCGTTGGAGCTGAAGATGGACCCGGCTGAGCTGCGGCTGAAGAACTTCATTCAGCCTGAGCAGTTCCCGTACAAGTCGGTGCTCGGCTGGGAGTACGACAGCGGCAATTACCCGGCCGCGCTGAAGCTGGCTTTGGACAAGATCGGCTACGCGGAGCTGCGCAAGGAGCAGGCAGACAAACGTGCCCGCGGCGAGCTGATGGGCATCGGCATCTCGACGTTCACCGAGATCGTCGGCGCCGGTCCGTCAGACACGTTCGACATCCTGGGCATCAAGATGTTCGATAGCGCCGAGATCCGAATTCATCCGACTGGCTCGGCGATCGTCCGCATCGGCGTCCAAACCCAAGGACAGGGCCACGAGACGACGTTCGCCCAGATCGTGGCGGAGGAGCTTGGCCTGGCCGTCGAAAACATCGAGGTCGAGCACGGCGACACCGATACCGCGCCATACGGCCTGGGTACCTATGCCAGTCGCAGCACGCCGACGGCTGGGGCGGCGACGGCCGTGGCCGCGCGCAAGATCCGCGACAAGGCGGCCCACCTGGCGGCGCACTTGCTCGAGTGCAGCGTCGACGACCTGGAATGGAAGGACCATCAGTTCCAGGTGAAGGGTGCGCCAGAGCGCTCGAAGACCATGACTGACCTGGCGTTCGCGGCGTACACCAACCATCCCAAGGGCATGGAGGCGGGTCTCGAAGCGGTGTGTTACTACGATCCGCCCAACCTGACGTTCCCGTTCGGGGCGTACATCGCCGTCATCGACATCGATCGCGGGACCGGCGAGGTCAAGGTGCGGCGCTTCCTGGCTATCGACGATTGCGGCACGGTGATCAACCCGATGATCGTCGAGGGTCAGATCCACGGTGGCCTGACGATGGGCCTGGCGCCGGCTTTGTACGAGCAGATCTGGTACGACGCGGACGGGAACATGCACGGCGGGACGTTGATGGACTACCTGGTGCCGACGGCGATGGAGACGCCGAGTTGGGAGACCGCGCGCACGGTGACGCCCAGTCCACACCACCCGTTTGGCGCCAAAGGCGTCGGCGAGTCGGCCACGGTCGGCGCGCCACCGGCCATCACCAACGCCGTGGTCGACGCCTTGTCGCACCTCGGCGTGACGCACATCGATATTCCGATCACGCCACCACGTCTATGGCGCATCCTTCAGGACAAAGGTGTCGCCTTGTGAACGGACCGTCGCCCGGTGATCTGTTGGAGCGCGCCGCCGAGCTGCGGCGGGAAGGCCGGTCCTTTGTG
>WNFC01004750.1_pt1 | contig 15872 bp, 14 predicted proteins | sample 5400541 | NCBI WGS metagenome assembly WNFC01 (sample SAMN13153342, study PRJNA577476) | soil metagenome | isolation source: 120 cm saprolite under Douglas fir tree site 2 hole 2 replicate 1 | place: USA:California | collected 2015-04-18
TTCGCCTTCACGGTTCTCAACGCTGGCACCCCGTACGTCTACGGCGGCACCGGTCCGCCCGGCCCGAACGGCGGCTATGACTGCTCAGGGCTGGTCCAGGCCGCCTGGGCGGCGGCCGGTGTCTCCATCCCGCGCGACAGCTATGGGCAGGCGGGAGCGGGGTACCCGGCGGTGCCGCAGTCCAATCTCCAGCCCGGCGACCTGGTATTCTTCGCCGGCGACAGCCACGTAGCCATCTACGTGGGCGGCGGTCAGCTCATCGATGCTCCGCAGCCCGGCATGAACGTGGAAGAGGTGGCCCTGTCGTCGTCGTGGTACGCGTCGAACTACAACGGAGCCGTCCGGCCGTAACCGCGGCAAGCGCGTTACCTTGAGCCCTGCCCGACGCGCCCTGCCCCTCCCCTGAGGGCGAGCAGGTGGAGTTCCCCGGAAGGTGTTGCCCTCCCGGGGAACACCGCCTGGGCCACGCATGCCCGAACACACCCGCGCCAGGCAGGGGGCCTATGATCATCTGGGTTACCGTCGTCGGCCGCCGGGCGCCAGCAGGGCGGTGAATGTCGGCGGCACGGGGAGCGAGATGCCGAAGGTCTTGATCGTCACCAACGACTTCCCGCCGCGGGCCGGCGGGATCCAGTCTTTCGTGCATGCACTCGCCATGCGGCTGCCCCCCGGCGAGGTCGTGGTGTACGCGCCCGCCTGGGAAGGCGCGGCCAGCTTCGATGAGCGGGCGCCTTTCCCCGTGGTGCGTCACCCGACTTCGCTGATGCTGCCGGTGCCCACCGTGGCGAGGCGGGCCGCGCGGATCCTGAAGTCCTCCGGCTGCGACACCGTGCTGTTCGGCGCCGCCGCTCCGCTGGGCCTGCTGGCCCCCTTCCAGGTGTGGATACTGACGCGTTCCGCCCCGATGCCGGCGGTGCTGCCATCAGAGAGCGGCTGGGCCTGGCGGACACCCCGGTGGTCGTGTGCGTCTCCCGGCTGGTGACCCGCAAGGGCCAGGACACGCTGATTCGCGCCTGGCCGCAGGTCCGGGCAGCGTGCGGCGCGGTACTGCTTCTGGTCGGCGGAGGGCCAGCGGAGAGCCGGCTGCGGCGGCTGGCCAGCCAACTCGGCGTGACCGGCTCGGTCGTGTTCACCGGCCCGGTGCCCTGGGAGGAACTCCCGGCCTATTACGACGCGGGCGACGTGTTCGCGATGCCGTGCCGCACCCGCAGGGGCGGCCTTGACGTCGAGGGCCTCGGCATTGTCTACCTGGAGGCGTCTGCGGCCGGGCTCCCGCCGGATCATCCAGTTGCTGGCCGACCCCGCCGCTGCCCGGGCAATGGGGGAGAAGGGCCTGGCCTGGGTGGACCGGGAGTGGCGGTGGGACCTGGTGGCGCGGCGACTGGAACGGATCCTGGCGCCCGAGTCCGCCCACGACGCCTGACGCCTGACGCCTGACGCCGACGCCGACGCCGACGCCGAGGGCTACGAGCCAACGACGCCCTGGGCACGAGCCAACGACGCCCGGGCTACGAATAAAGTGCCTCGATGTCGTCGGCGAAGTCCTTGGCCACGACATTCCTGCGCACCTTGAGTGACGGCGTGAGATGGCCGCCCTGCTCGGTGAAGTCAACCGGGAGCACACGGAACCGCCTGATTGATTCGGCCCGCGACACCGCTTTGTTGGCATCGTCTACCGCTGCCTGGATCTCGGCGATCAGCTCCGGATCCTGGATCAGGTCAGCGATGGTGGCATTGGCCAGCCTGGGCCGGCGCGCCTTCCAGGCGTCGAGCGCCTCCTCATCCAGAGTCACCAGGCAGGCGATGTACGGCTTGCCGTCGCCCACCACCATGCACTGGCTGATCAGCGGGTGCGCCCGGAGGCGGTCCTCGAGGACGGCGGGTGCGACGTTCTTTCCCCCAGCGGTGACGATCAGCTCCTTCTTCCGCCCGGTTACCCGCAGATATCCTTCGTCGTCCAGTTCGCCCATATCGCCTGAGAGCAGCCAGCCGTCATGGAATGTCTCGGCGGTCGCCGTGTCGTTGTGCAGGTAGCCGGCGAAGACGTTGGGCCCCTTGATGAGGATCTCGCCGTCGTCGGCGATGCGGACGGTGACCCCGGGCAGCGGGAGCCCCACCGTGCCGATCTTGTTGCGGTCCGGCCGGTTCACCACGGCCGCGGCGCTGGTCTCGGTCAGCCCGTACCCTTCGAGGATCGTGATGCCGGTGCCGCGGAAGAAGTGGCTGAGCCGCTCTCCGAGTGCCGCACCACCCGATACCGCATAACGAACCTGCCCGCCGGTCGCCGCACGAAGCTTGCTGTAGACGAGGCGGTCGAACAGCCCGTGAGCCAGCCGGAGCCGCAGGTCACGGCGGCCCGGGCTGGGCTGGCCCGAGCTGCCCTGGGCCTTGCTCCAGGCGATGGCGGTCTGTGCGGCAGCACGGAAGATCCGGCTCTTGATCTTGCTGCTGGAAGCCTGATGCTCGGCGCCGTTGTATACCTTCTCGAAGACCCGCGGCACCGCGAGGATGAACGCGGGCCGGAAGGAGCCCAGGTCGTCAAGAAGCCCGGCAACGTCCGGGGTATGGCCGAGCACGGTGCCGGATTCCAGGCAGCCGACCTGGATGATGCGGGCGAAGGAATGGGCCAGCGGCAGGAATAGCAGCGAGGAGCGGCCGGGTGCCTGGAAGATGCCCGGCAGAGCCGCGACGGCGTTCCGCACATCGGCGAGCAGGTTGCCGTGGGTGAGCTCGCAGCCCTTCGGGCGCCCGGTCGTGCCCGAGGTGTAGATGACCGTGGCCAGGTCGCCGGCGCCCCGCGCCGCCCGGCGCTGCCCCAGATCCTCATCGCTGACCGCGCTCCCCTCGGCGGGCAGCGCGTCCAGCGGCTTGGCGGTCGTGGCCGCGGCCGCACCCTCGATCAGCCACAGTCGTTCCACCGCGGGCAGCCTGCTGAGCACCTCGGCGGTCGCTTGCTCATGGGCGGCCGTCTCCAGGATCAGCGCCCGGGCGCCAGAGTCGCTCAGCATCCATTCGACCTGCTCGGCGGAGGAGGTCTCGTAGATCGGCACGGTCACCGCGCCGGCCGCCCAGATGGCGTAGTCGGCAACGGTCCATTCGTATCGGGTCCGTGACATCAGGGCCACCCGGTCGCCGGCCTCGATCCCGGCCGCGATGAGCCCCTTGGCCAGGGCACTGACCTCATCGCGGAACTCCCCGGCCGTAACATCACGCCAAACCTGGCCGTCCGTGGCCTTGCGCCGAAGCACGACTGTGTGCGGCTCGTGGTCCGCGCGCTCGAAGACGACGTCGGTGAGGTTGGCGGAATCGGGGATCTCCACGAGAGCGGGAGTGCTGTATTCGCGCATGACAGCTCCTGCCGGTCACGTCCTGCCGTTACGTTCTGCCGGTCACGTTCTGCGGTGACAGTACCGCGCGCGCCGCGCGCAAGCTACCAACAGGTAGCAATGGCCGCCACGCAGCGTGCCCGTCAGGGTCTGTGCCCTGGTGCGGCCGCGTGGACACCCTAAGCGGACACCCTAATGTGTGGGGATGCGGGTTCACGTGGTCAGCGACGTTCACGGCCGGGCGGACGCGCTCCGGGTCGCCGCTGACGGGGCGGATGCGCTGCTGTGCCTCGGGGACATGCTGCTGTTCATCGACTACGCGGATGACGGCCAGGGCATCTTCGCGGACCTGTTCGGGGCGGAGGCGACACGACGTTTTGTCGCCCTGCGGACCGCGAAGCGCTTTGATGAGGCGCGGGAGATGTCCAGGCGCCTGTGGGACCAGCTGGGTGGCGATCCGTCGGGGCACTTGGAGATGGCCGCTGCCCGGCAGTACGCCGAGCTCTTTGCGGCGCTCCCCGAGCCGGCCTACCTCACGTACGGCAACGTCGACATCCCGCGCATGTGGCAGGAGCACCTGCGGCCAGGGCACCGCGTGCTGGACGGCGAGCGGGTCGAGCTCGGTGGCTGGAGCTTCGGCTTCGTGGGGGGCGGGCTGCGCTCGGCCTACCGGACGCCCTACGAGATCGACGAGAACGACTACGCGGCCAAGCTGGCCGCCGTCGGGGATGTCGACGTCCTGTGCACGCACATCCCGCCGGCCGTGCCCCAGCTGCTGTATGACACGGTCGCCCGGCGGCTGGAGCGTGGCAGTGACGCGCTGCTTCAGGAGATCCGCCGCAGCCAGCCGCGGTATGCCCTCTTCGGTCACGTGCACCAGCCGCTGGCCCGCCGGGTCCGCATCGGGCGCACCGAGTGCATCAATGTCGGGCATTTCCGGGCCACTGGCACCCCCTACGCCCTCGAATGGTGACGGTGCTCCATGATCACGGAACATCCCAGTCATATAGGGCCCGCCTTGGAACAAAGCGTTGTTCATATTCACGAATTCGGGCCGTGGCCTGGGCGCCTGGGGCGTCAAGCCGGCGTGTTGTTCCTCTGCGCGCCCATACGGCCGCGAATGTTCCGTGATCATGATGCGAGGCCGGCCGGCCGGGCCGGGCCGGGCCGGGACCGGCTCGGCCCAGCGTGATCCTGGAATGGGCGGGCCGGGGTGAGGACGGCGGGCGCGCTGCGTTGGCTGGAGGCCGATTGCGATATATCGTGTTCACATGGATATGGCAACACGTGACGACAAAGCGGCTGGCGCACGTCAGGTGACGTGGCGGTACGCTCCGAGCATGGCGGACCGGACTACGTCGAGCATCGCCATCGCCACGGCGAGGGCGGAAGTCATGGACGTTATCTCCGATTTCGCTGCCTACCCGGAGTGGGCGGGGGCGGTGCGATCGGCGGACGTGATCAAGCGCGATGACGCGGGCCGGGCGGCCGAGGTACGGTTCCGGCTCGATGCCGGGATGATCAAGGACAGCTACGTGCTGCGCTACGACTGGGACGGCGACGCGGCCGTCCGCTGGGATCTCGCCGAGCCCGGCACGGTCATTTCAGCAATGAGCGGCGGCTACTACCTGGCCGAGGCCGCCGGGCAGACCACCGTGACCTACGAGCTCACCGTGGACGTCCGGATGCCGATGCCAGGCATGCTGAAGCGGAGGGCCGAGAAGATCATCATCGACACGGCGCTGAAGGGGCTCAAGGCTCGGGTAGAGGGCGGCGGAGCCGAAGGCAGTGGAGAGGACACGAAGTGACACAGCAGCCCAGGCAGCCGGGCACCGACCTGATCAACGACCTCCAGCGTTGGCTGGTCCGCTCCGGGGCGCGCGGGGTGAGCCGCGAACTGAGTGGGCAGTTCCGGTCCGCGTTCGGCCGGGGTGCAGGGTCCGGTGACGTGTGGGAAAGCGCTACCGCGGAGCCACACGAGGGCGCGCCAGAGTGCGCCTGGTGCCCGGTGTGCCGGGCCGCCCGCCGGCTCAACGAGTCGGGTCCCGGCCTGGCGTCGCACGTGGCCGCGGCGAGCGACGTGCTCACCACGGTGGTGCAGGACGCGATGTCGGTGTTCGAGTCGGCCATGGCCGCTGCCCGCCCAAGGACCTGGGATGGGCCGGATTCTCCCGGCGCCCGTGGCCAGGTCTGGGATGAGGCGGATTCTGCGGGGGCGCACGGCGGGGTCTGGGATGAGGCGGTTTCACCCGCCGCCGGAGGACCGCCCGATGAGCCTGACGATCGGCATTGATATTGGCGGCACGAAAGTCGCGGGTGGGGTCGTCGACGAGCATGGGCGGATCATCGAGAAGCTGAAGCGGCCCACTCCGGCGGCCAGCCCGGCGCGCACCGCGCAGGTGATCGTCGAGGTGGTTAGCACGCTGCGGACCCGTCATCAGGTGGAAGCGGTCGGCCTGGGCGCGGCAGGCTTCGTGGACGACGACCGGGGCAGCGTGCTGTTCGCACCGCACCTCGCTTGGCGTGAGGAGCCATTGCGCAAGCAGGTCGCCGACCTCGTCGGGCTCCCGGTGGTGGTCGAGAACGACGCCAACGCGAGCGCGTGGGCCGAGCTCAGGTTCGGTGCGGCCCGTGACCAGGAGCACGTGCTGCTGATCGCGGTAGGCACTGGCATCGGAGCCGGGCTCGTGCTGAGCGGCGAGGTGTACCGCGGCCGGTGGGGCCTCGCGGGCGAGCCCGGGCACTACCGCGTGGTGCCGGACGGGCGGCTGTGCGGCTGCGGCAACCGCGGCTGCTGGGAGCAGTACGCGAGCGGCAACGCCCTGGAGTACGAGGCGCGTGACTTCGCGCGGCGCACCCCCGGAGGCGCCGTGCGCCTCCTCCAGCTGAGCGGTGGGAGCCTGGATGGCATCGGCGGGCAGCAGATCACGCGAGCGGCGAGTGAGGGCGACCCCGGGGCGCTGCGCTGCTTCGATATCGTGGGCGGCTGGCTCGGCCAGGGCCTGGCCGACCTCGCGGCGATCCTGGACCCCGGCTGCTTCATCATCGGCGGGGGCGTGTCAGAAGCAGGTGACCTGCTGCTCAACCCGGCACGGGCCGCGTTCGAGAAGGGGCTCACCGGCGGGCATCACCGGCCGTCGGCTGAGATCAGGCGCGCCGCGCTGGGTGCCGACGCCGGACTTGTAGGGGCCGCCGACCTGGCCCGCGGGCACTGACCACCGCAGGCAGGGCGGTCAGAGCACGGCCCCGTCGTCCGGGCCGGAGTCGCGCGGCGGCCGGTCGCCCATCCGCAGCACCAGGGTGGCGAAGCCGCCGATGAACGCGCCAACCGCGCCGAACGCCGCCCAGCCCGGCACGTACCAGCCGAGCATGACGGCGATGAGCAGGTAACCGGGCCCGCCGAAGAGTGCGACCCACGCGCCCTTGGTCACCGGGTCGAGCCTGGGCAACGGCGGGGGCGTCGGGGGGATGAAATGATCCCCGTCCTCTGCGGAGGGCGGCGACGCCGGCCGGGCCGGGCGGACGACGCGGGCACCCAGATCAGGGCCTATATCGACGCCGAGCGCGGGATCGGTGTCGTCGGCCAAGTCGGTACCCAGCGCGGCACCCAATGCGGGGTCGGTCTCGGGGCCCGGGTCCGGCTCAGACCCGTTGTGCGGGGGAGTACCCAGGTTCTCGCGTTCTGGCCATGGGGCTTGCTCCTGATCCCCCGGTGCGGGCGCGGTGTAATGCTCGATCAGCTCACGCCAGGCGGCCTCTTCACCGCTCGCGCCGCCGGCCACGTTTTTTCCCTCCAACCCTTACCCCCTCTCCGCATGGCTGTGCGAGCGCACGAACGCCAGGCTCCCGGCGAAGATCGTCTGGGCATCGTTGTCAAGGGTGGCCACGTGGTAGCTGTCCGGGCAATCCCGCACAGTGAGCTGGTCGTCGGGCAGCGCGGCGCGCAGCACGCGCATGCTGGCGGGGCCGACCACGTGGTCGGCCGCGCTCCGGTAGACGAGGACCGGCTGCGTCACCTCGCCGAGCCGCGACTGGGTGAGCCGCCATAGCGCTGGCAGCGTCGCCGCCGCGCGGACCGGTACACGGTCGTAGGCCAGTTCGCGGACGCCTTCCTTCTTGATGTCGCTGCCCACCCCCTTAAGCGAGGGTATGACCAGTTTCAGCAGCGGCGCCAGGATGAAGAGCTTGCTGTCGGCGGCCAGCGACGGGTTGACGAGCACCAGCCCGCTGACCCCGGTACCGCGCAGTTCGGCCATCCGCAACGCGAGGCAGCCGCCCATCGACAGGCCCATCACGAAGATCTCGCCCGAGCGCCCTCGCAGCTCCTCGTAGCCGCGGTCCACCTCGGCGTACCAGTCCTCCCACCGGGTGCGCGACATCTCCTGCCATGTCGTGCCGTGTCCGGGCAGCCGGGGCAGGGACACGCTCAGGCCGGCCCCGGCGAGGTACTCCGCCCACGGCCGCAGCGAGTGCGGGCTCCCGGTGAACCCGTGGCACAGCAGGACCCCGGTGCTGCCGCCCGCGTGGGAGTAAGGCTCCGCGCCTGCGATCACTGGCATCGGCTCGCTGTCCTTTCGGCCCGAGGCACCCCGGCGTGACGCCGCCCGGCCTGACGCCGTCCAACCTGACGCTACCCGGCCCGGCCATGGCTGCGCTCTCGCATCGTCGCACGCCGGCTGGTAGTCCCGCACGCGTGTCAGGCTTCGAGCGCTGACCTCGCCCGCTGGCCGAGGCACTCGACTCACTGCGCCCGTCCACCCCGCCGGACCTGGCCGCAATGAGCAGGGCAGCCATCGCTGCGGCGTTTCCCGGTAGCTAGCGGCTAGGGAGCGATCGCGGCAGCCCGAACCATGGGAGCACGGTGTTCTCGAAGCGGGTCATGGCGCAGATCCGGTCGCCGGAAAGCGTGAGGACGAAGAGGCCGACCCCGTGTCCGATGCCGTCAGGGGCGCGCAGGTAGGCCCCCAACGCTGGCTGACCGTTGGCTCGCGTCGACACGAGGTCGAACCTCCGGCCCGAGCTGAAGATGCTGGCGCAGAAGCGGGCCGCGGCGTCTCGGCCCTCGTACTCGAAGGGCATCGGCGGCATCGAGACAAAGACGTCGTCCGTCAGGAGGGCCACCAGCGCGTCGAGATCGGCGGACTCCCACGCGCGGACGAACTTCGCCACGATCGCATCCTCGGAGGGTGAGCCGGACGCGGGCGCCGGTTCGCGGTCGGCGGTCGTGGGCCGTCGGTGCTGCAGGCTGGCGCGCGCCCGTTTGAGGGCGCTGTTGACCGATTCGACGGTCGAGTCCAGCATGTCGGCCACCTCGTTCGCGTGGAATCCGAGGACGTCGCGCAAGATGAGGACGGCGAGCTGGCGAGGCGGCAGGACCTGAAGGGCGGTTACGAAGGCCAGGGAGATGGATTCGGTCTGCTCGTAGCGGGCCTCCGGGCCGGGTAGTGCGTCGATCGTGCCCTCGAGAAGAGTATCGGGATATGGCTCGAGCCAGACGACTTCGCCGAGCCGGGTCGGCTCGGGCGGTTCAACCTTGGGTACGTCCCACTCCTTGGCCTGGCGCCTGCTGGCTGAGCGACGCGCGTTGAGGCACTGGTAAGTGGCGATCCGGTAGAGCCAGGTGCGAAGCGACGCCCGTCCCTCGAACCCGGCGAGGGCTTGCCAGGCGGCCAGCAGCGTGTCCTGGAGGACGTCCTCGGCATCCTGGAAGGATCCGAGCATCCGGTAGCAGTGCACCTGTAGCTCCCGGCGGTACGGCTCGGTCAGCTCTCGGAACGCGTCGCCGTCCCCGGCCCGCGCCCTTGAGATCAGGTCGGCTGTCATCACCCGCACCGTCGCGTCACCTTCTTCCCGCACCTTGTCGCACTTCCATCTTGTATAGACACCGGTCGAGCGGCGAACTGGGCGGTTGGCGGGCGCCCAGTTTCCCGAGGTCGCGGTGACTACATCGGTAGTAGCTGACAACGCCAGCGAAGGAGAACCGAAATGGGAAAGATCGTGATCAGCGAGAACGTCTCGCTCGACGGAGTCGTCCAGGACCCCACCGGCGAGGAGGGCTTCAGGCACGGCGGCTGGTTCGGCCAGGTTGGAGACAAGGACCGCGAAGAGTGGGCCAAGGTCGAGTTCGAGGAGGCGCTGGGCGCCGAGGCCCTGCTGCTGGGCCGGCGGAGCGACGAGTACTTCGGACCGCGGTGGACAGGACGCAGTGGCGAGTGGGCGGACAGGCTGAACGGTCTGCCCAAGTACGTCGTGTCCTCGACCCTCGTAAATCCCGAGTGGAGCAACTCGACGGTCCTAAAGGGCGAGGTGGTGAACGAGGTCTCGAAGCTGAAGCAGGAGCTAGACGGGGACATCGTCGTCTACGCCAGCCGTCAGCTCGTGCACACACTGATGGAGCACGACCTGGTCGACGAGCTGCGGCTGATGGTCTACCCGTTCGTGCTCGGGGCTGGCGAGCGCCTCTTCGGCGAGACCAGCGACAAGAAGTCCATTCGCCCCCTCACCGCCCGGACCGTCGGTGACAGCCTCGTCTACCTCACCTACGAGATGGTCCGGGAGGCCTAGCGGGTGTCGGACGGCGCCAGCGTTCCGACAAAACTCGTGGGCGCTCTCCGCCGGGCGGGCATCCTGGCTAGCGTTGTGAGAGGCCATGGGGCATGCGGGTGGGAGCCAAGCCGGGAGCCATCGACCCTGGACGGAGGCATCCTGAGGCGAGCCTGGCGGACCACGGGTCATGACATTCCGGCTGGTAGCGGACGTGGGCGGACTTCAGTAGCCCCGGGTGCTACCCCATGGGACGATGGCGGCGTGTTCTACTGGGTGCTCAAAGCGATACTGGGTCCCTTCCTGACGCTGGTGTTCCGGCCGTGGGCGGAGGGGACCGAGAACGTCCCGCGCGAAGGCCCGGCCATCATCGCCGGCAACCACCTGTCGTTCTCCGATCACTTCTTCGGGCCGCTGCCGCTGCCGCGGAAGGTCACCTTCCTCGCCAAGTCGGAGTACTTCACCGGCCGCGGGCTGAAGGGCCTGCTCAGCAGGGCTTTCTTCAATGGGGTGGGCGGCATTCCGGTGGACCGGACGGGCGGCCTGGCGAGCGAGCGAGCCCTGCGCACCGGGTTGCGCGTGCTGTCGGAGGGCAAGCTGCTCGGCATCTACCCGGAGGGCACCCGGACCCCGGACGGCAGGCTGTACCGGGGCAAGACCGGGGTGGCGAGACTGGCCCTGGAGTCAGGCGCACCGGTCATCCCGTGCGCGATGGTCGGCACGTTCGAGTTCCAGCCGCCCGGCAAGGTCAGGCCGCGGCTGCGGATCCGCCCGGGGGTGCGGTTCGGCAAGCCGCTGGATTTCTCCCGCTACGCCGGCCTGGAGTCAGACCGCTTCGTGCTGCGGGCCGTGACCGACGAGATCATGTACGCGCTCATGGAACTCTCCGGGCAGGAGTACGTGGACGAGGACGCCCAGCGGGCCAAGGCCAGGATGAAGGCGGAGCGGAAGACTCACGCGTCTACCGGCGGCCGGTCGGGTACGTAGGACGGTCCAGGCTCGGCGGGCTCCGCGGCGCTGGCCCGGCGGCCGGCCATCAGCCCGGCCCGCGCCGCCCGCCCGGCCCGCTGCACGAGCAAGACCAGCACGAGGAGCAGGGCCGAGGCAATCCCGTCCAGCCAGAAGTGGTTGGCGGTGACGGTGACGGCCAGCAAAGTCGCCGCCGGGTAGGCCAGCGCGAACCAGCGCCAGCGGCTCCGCGATACCTGCACCACCACCAGGGCGACCAGCAGCGCCCAGGCGACGTGCACCGACGGCATGGCCGACAACTGGTCGGCATTGAACCCTGCGACCGAGCCGTAGACCGACTGCCCGTACTGCACGGCCGTGTCGACCATGCCGTCGCCGGTGAGCATGCGCGGTGGCGCGACCGGGAGGAACTGCACGACCAGGCAGATCGCGGTCAACATGACCAGCGTGGTGCGCACGTGCCGGTACTGCCGGCGATGCCAGATGAAAAGCCAGAGCAGGCAGACGATGAGAACCGGGAAGTGCAGTCCTGCGTAATAGAGATTCAGCGCCTGAACCACCATCGGATGGGGCAGGAAGGCCCGCTGGACGATGGCCTCGCTCGGCAAGTGGATCACCCGTTCCAGGTGCCAGAGCCAGCGCGCCCGCGCCAGCGCACCATCGGGCCCGGCCGTGGCGAAACTCCCCGCCAGCTGCCAGAGCGCGAACAGGGCCAGGACCACGGCGCTCTCCCGGGCGAACGCGGAGGCAGCGACAAGCCGGGGCCGGCGGGTGAGCTTGGCGCCCGTGGCCGCACCGGCCAGGCCCGCCGCCGCGACAGCGGCGCCCGGCCAGGAGAGTTCCAGGGTCACCATGCGGCGTTCCACCCCCGTCCCCGGTTCTAGTCTCGTTCCGCATCTCGGTTAACAGCGCCAGGACCGTTGTACATCCAGCATTGGCGTCCTCGTTGCCCAGGGTCCACTGATCCGGCTCGCAGGCCCGGCCTCCATGATCAGCGGCGGCCCCCCAGCGCTGGACGATCTCGAATCCAACAATTTCTGCCCAACGATCTCGCCCTGCCACTCAGCCAACGCTAAGGTTGCGGCCGACCAAGGAGCGGAAAAGGTGACATACGTCCCGATGGGCCCCCCACCGGCGCCCCAGGAACTACCGGCTGAGCCCAGAACCGGCGACGAGGTTCTCGTCGCGTTCGCCGGGCCCGCCAAGCAAAACCGGCTTACCGTGCTCGTGCGGATAGTGCTGGCGATCCCGCACTTCATCGTTCTGTACGCGCTCGGGATCGCCACGGAGGTCGTGGTGGTGATCTCCTGGTTCGCCGCGCTGTTCACCGGCCGGGTGCCAACCGGTCTCGCGGGCTTCTTGGCCGGGTACCTGAGGTGGTCAACGAGGGTCTACGCGTACCTGTTCCTGCTGACTGACGAGTACCCGCCGTTCGAGTTGGGCGACACCGACTACCCGGTGCATGTGGCGGTGCGGCCCGGGCGGCTGAACCGCCTCGCGGTCTTCTTCCGGATCATCCTGGCCATCCCGGCCTGGCTGATCAGCATCGCGCTGATCTACGGGCTGGGCACGATCGCGATTTTCATCATCTGGCTGATCGTGCTGATCAGCGGGACCATGTCCGAGACGCTCTACGGGGCGATCGCCACTGTCATCAGGTATTTCACCCGGTTCTACGGGTATGTGCTGCTGCTGACCGGCACATACCCGAAGGGACTGTTCGGCGACGAGCCCGGCCCAGATGGAACCGCTCCGGCATGGGCCGCACCTGCCACCGGTGGCCCGGCGTCAAGCCCCGGGTTCAGCCCGAGTTCCGGCCAGCCGGGTTATGGCCAGCCGGGGTTTGGTGAGCCGGCGGGCGGCCAGCCGGGTTTTGCCCAGCCCGCAGGCGGCCAGCCGGGTTATGGCCAGCCCGCAGGCGGCCAGCCGGGTTATGGCCAGCCCGCAGGCGGCCAGCCGGGTTTTGCCCAGCCGGGTTATGGCCAGCCGGCCGGCGGCCAGCCGGGTTATGGCCAGGCGTCCTATGCGCAGCCGGGCTACGGGGGAGCGCCTCGCTGGCCCCTGGGCGACCCGCAGGCCTGGCGGCTCGTGCTCTCGGGCGGGGCCAAGGCGCTGGTTGGCGTGTTCCTCGCCCTGGGCGCGCTGTTCATCGTCGCCGGAATCGTCCTCGGCGTGATAAGCGGTTCGACCAATACGCCCGGGCAGACGCAGGTGAGCAACGCCACCGCCGCGATCAAGGTCGAAGGCTCGTACGCGACGCTGAGTACCGCGCTGACATCGTTCCAGTCGAAGACGTCGACCTGCAACGGCTCCCTCACCTGCGTGACCGCGCAGGACACGACGGTCGCGCAGGCGTTCGGGACGTTCGCCCAGGCGATGCGCGGCATCTCGATGCCGGCCGGAGCCCCGACGACAGCCGCGAACAAGGTCATTGCCGACGCCACGGCCGCCCGCAACGACCTCACCAAGCTCGCCGCGTCGACCTCCGTCAGCCAGTACCAGCAGACAGTCGTCAGCACCGGGCTTGAACATCAACTGACTCAGTTCGACGCGGATTACCTGAAGCTGGGGAAGGCGCTCCGCGTCGCCTGACCGTCACCCGGGTTCGCCTGGCGGGCCGTCGGCCGGGTCCAGGGCCCAGCCCTGGGCCCGGCTGACGGCGCGGCGCCAGCGTGCGTAACCCGGATCGTCCCGCACTCCCGGCGTGAACCGGCGGTCCAGCCGCCACGTGGCGGCGAGTTCGTCCCGCGAGGACCACGTCCCAGTGGCCAGGCCGGCCAGGAACGCGGCGCCGAGTGCCGTGGTCTCCGCCACCGCGGGCCGCTCGACGGGAATCTGCAGCTGATCGGCCTGCATCTGCATGAGCAGGTCGTTTGTGCTCGCGCCGCCGTCGGCCCGCAGCGCGCAGGTCTCCCGCCAGCCGCCGGTCATCACGTCGAACACGTCACGCACCTCGAAGGTGATCGCCTCCAGCGTGGCCCGCACCAGGTGCGCGCGGGTCGTCCCCCGGGTGATGCCGAATATCGCCCCGCGGGCGTCCGGGTCCCAGTCGGGAGCGCCCAGCCCGGTGAGGGCGGGCACGAACACCACGCCGCCGGAGTCGGGCACGCCGCCGGCCAGCGCCTCGCTCTGCGCCGCGTTGTCGAGCAGGCCGAGCCCGTCGCGCAGCCACTGCACCGCCGCCCCAGTCACGAACACCGAGCCCTCTAGCGCGTACGTCAGGTCCCCCGAGGAGTCCATCCACGCCACCGTGGACAGCAGCCCGGCGTCCGACCTGACGATCGACGTGCCCGTGTTGGCTAGCACGAACGATCCGGTGCCGTACGTGCACTTGGTGTCGCCCGGTGTGAAGCAGGCCTGGCCGAACAGCGCCGCCTGCTGGTCACCGGCGATGCCGGCGATCGGCAGGGCCAGGCCGAGGAATGCCGCCGGGTCGGTGTGCCCGGCGACCCCGGTGGAGGGGACCACCTCTGGCAGCCCGCGCTGCGGGACTTGCAGCAGCTCACAGAGTTCCGCCGACCAGTGCCCGGCGCCGATGTCGAAGAGCATCGTGCGCGAGGCGTTGGACGCGTCGGTGACATGCCGCCGCCCGCCGGTGAGCCGCGCGATCAGGTAGGAGTCCACCGTGCCGACGGCCAGCGAGCCGTCGGCGATGCCCTGCCAGGTGGCATGGTCGTGCTCGGCGAGCCAGGTCACCTTGGTCGCGGTGAAGTACGGGTCGAGGCGCAGGCCGGTCAGTTCCCTGATGCGGTCCTCATGGCCCGCCTGTCGCAGCCGGTCACAGAGCCGGGCGGTCCGCCGGTCCTGCCACACGATCGCGCGCCGTGGCGCGGCCAGGGTTTCCCGGTCCCAGACCACAGCGGTTTCCCGCTGATTCGTGATGCCTATGCACGACACCGGCGGGGCGGGATTCGTTCGGGATCCTTGGGTTTTTCCGGCTGCCCCGGCACTGGCCAGCGCCTGCGCGCACGCGGTGAGGGTGGCCTGCCAGATGCCCTCGGGCAGGTGCTCCACCCAGCCCGGCTGGGGGTAATACTGGCGAAACTCCTGGTACCCACGGCCCGCTACGCTGCCGTCAGCGGCGACAATCAGGGCAGTTACGCCGGTTGTTCCAGCGTCGATCGCGAGGACGCTCATGGGGACTAATGTTGCCCCTATGCGAGTCGGAGTGCTGACGGGCGGCGGCGACTGCCCGGGACTGAACGCGGTTATTCGTGCACTGGTCCGCCGGGGCGCCCAGGAGTTCGGGTACGAATTCGTGGGGTTCCGCGACGGCTGGCGTGGCCCGCTCGAAGGGGACACGATCCCCCTCGACGTGCAGGCGGTACGGGGGATCCTGCCCCGGGGCGGGACGATCCTCGGCTCGTCGAGAACGAACCCGCTGGCCGATGGCGCGGGCGGCGCCGGGCGCAGCGGCGTGGACCGGATCAAGGACAACCTGGCCGGCCTGGGCGTGGACGCGCTGATCGCGATCGGCGGCGAGGACACCCTGGGGGCGGCGACGCGCCTGAACGAGCAGGACGTGAAGGTGGTGGGGGTGCCCAAGACCATCGACAACGACCTGGGCGCCACGGACTACACCTTCGGGTTCGACACCGCCGTCAACATCGCCATGGAGGCGATCGACCGGCTGCACACGACCGCGGAGAGTCATCACCGGGCGCTGATCGTCGAAGTAATGGGGCGGCATGCCGGGTGGATCGCGCTGCACGCCGGGCTGGCCGGCGGGGCCAACGTGATCCTCATCCCGGAAAAGCCGTTCAGCATCGAAGAGGTCTGCGCCCATGTGGAGCACCGCTTCCAGACCAGGTACGCGCCGATCGTGGTGGTCGCCGAGGGCGCCCGCCCGGCCGAGGAGGAAGTCGAACTGGCCGACCAGCGGCTGGACGCGTTCGGGCACGTCCGGCTCGGCGGCGTCGGGCAGATGCTCGCCGACGAGATCGAGAAGCGCACCGGCAAGGAGGCCCGCTGCACGGTGCTCGGGCACATCCAGCGCGGCGGCACCCCCACGGCGTTCGACCGGGTGCTCGCCAC
>WNFC01004072.1_pt1 | contig 15871 bp, 21 predicted proteins | sample 5400541 | NCBI WGS metagenome assembly WNFC01 (sample SAMN13153342, study PRJNA577476) | soil metagenome | isolation source: 120 cm saprolite under Douglas fir tree site 2 hole 2 replicate 1 | place: USA:California | collected 2015-04-18
CCTGATAGGTATGAGTACCATGACATTCTCGACGTTGAAAGCGGTGTGCCGTTGATGAGAATTGGTGGGCCACACAAATTCCAAGACCTCCACTAGCTTCTCTAAGAGTGCGTTTGCATCCTCCTGCGACCTTGCGTACTGAGCGCCGCGAGCAAGCAGGTGTGCCATCGTCTGCGCTCCCTCTGGGACCGCTCTATACATTTTGTGCTTCTCCCAGTTCTCTCTCATTGCTTGGACATCGAAGAATTGCCCTCGGTCACCAATACTGCGGAGAGTCCGATCCCCGCTGGTGCTGTTCGCATATTTTTCCCGCGCCCATTGCCAAGCTGTGATGCGGCGTCGATCTCCGCACATTTGGGGTCAGACTCGTCTTTCGGTTTTTGCTGTCTCAGTTTTTCGATTTCTGCGTCGATCTGTGAAAGTGGGTCGGCGTTGTTGTCCATTTGGGAAACCACTATACACGCGGATTCCGCGCGCACCAGTGACCAAAGTAACATCGGCCAGTTTCCTTCGCTGGCCGCGATCTTAATGAACCACTCAACTGAAACATCGTGGCTGACGAGCCGAGAGGCAGCCAGCTACCTGAAGATTGAACCGCGTACGCTCTTGATGTGGGCAAGAGAGGGGAAAGTCAAAGGCTTCACGCTATCCGGTACCAGACGCCATGTTTGGCGATTCCTGCACTCCGATTTGGATGCTATGATGTGCCCGCCGTCCGTTGCTCTCACGAAACGGAGGATTCAGTGAGAGCACGGCAAAGAAGTGGAAGCGTTGTACTCGATAAACGAATCAAGACTTGGAATTTCTTCTGGTGGGAGCATGGCAAGCGGCGCTCAAAAAGGATCGGCACCATGAGCCAGTGTCCCACGAAGGCATCCGCATGGCGCGCGGCACAGGCGCTCAGGCAGATGGTAGAGAACAGCCAAGTCACAACCAGCAACGGAGCGCCCACGGTCACAACGTTGGTTGCTCAATACCGAGTAGAAAAGATGCCAAAGCGTACTGACACCCGTCGCTCCTACGAAGTGTGGCTGAGTAATCACATCGTCCCGAAATGGGGTGACTGTGCTCTCTCAGACCTACAGGCGCGTCCGGTCGAACTTTGGATTGAATCTCTCACCTTGGCACCGAAGAGCAAGGTTCACATCCGTGGAGTGCTCAGCATATTGTGGGACTTCGCCATGTGGTGCCGACAGACCGAAACCCTATGGAACTGGTCAGGATCAAGGGCGCAACGAAGAGAACGCGGAAACCTCGCAGTCTGACAGTGGAAGAGTTCCAGAGATTCGTTCGACATCTCAACGAACCATTCCGCACGATGGCCCTAGTCTGCGTTTCCTTTGGTCTGCGAATCAGCGAAGCACTCGCTCTTAAGTGGAGCGATGTCGATTGGCTAGACGGCAAGCTCCGAGTGGAACGGGGCATCGTCTGTCAGATCGTGGATGACGTGAAGACCGCAGAGTCCCGACGTGCGCTGCATATCGACCACGACATGCTGGACACGTTGAAACTCTGGAAGCAAACGACTCAGTTCTCAGCGCATGAGGATTGGATGTTCGCTTCTCCGGTACAGCTTGGGCGGTTGCCGTGGTCTTATGATCAGGTGTGGCGCGTGTACCAGAAAGCGGGCGCTAAATCCGGCATCGGAGGACTTGGCACTCACTCGCTGCGTCACACGTATCGGTCATGGCTTGACGCTGTGGGAACTCCCGTAGCTGTCCAGCAAAAGCTGATGCGGCACGCGGACATCCGCACGACCATGAACATCTACGGCGACGTTGTGACAGACGAGATGGCCGTAGCCAGTGGAAAAGTCACCCGCTTAGCCCTGAACGGCAGGTGAAACGGCAGGTGAGGTTCGTTAACTTCCTGAAAAGATGGTGAGCGCGGAAGGAATCGAACCTTCAACCTACTGATTAAGAGTTCTGTAACCAAATTGGCTGCAACATGGAACAAAATGCAGCTTCGACAATAACTTAGCAACAATGACGCCCGCACGAATGGCTCTTCCAGAACGTTGAAAAAGCTTGGGAAATCGAGGCGCGTTAAATAACGTTGGACACAAAATGGACACAATGGAACTCTCGGAATCGCCTGGTTCTTCTGCCAGAGCATATAGCAAGCTAGTGGTCGACTCGACCCTTTTCATGCTACATTGATTGTGTGAAGCGCCAGCTTCAATTTCGATCGTCATTACGACTCAGTCCATCCCGACTGAGTTACTAACTCCTGCACAATTTCTAGCTTCAGGCCCGTGGCGGAACTGGCATACGCAGCTGCCTCAAGAGCAGCCCTTTTGTGGGTTCAACTCCCACCGGGCCTACCAGAACTTCTTTGTTCTTTGACAATTTCGACGGAGAGTGGGCCGGACGGTAAGGCACTTGTCTGCTAAACAAGGGCTCTCGCAAGAGGCTAACGGGTTCAACTCCCGTACTCTCCGCCATGCGGAAGGTACTGCTGAATGGCCGAATGGCCGGCAACTGGTCCTGAAAACCGGGGCATCGTGATGAGCGATGGGCGTTCGATTCGTCTACCTTCCGCCAAGTTTGCACAGGTGCGTGAGCCCGGCCGAAACGGACCGGCTGTAACCCGGTTTCCCCTAGTGGGACGCGGAGGTTCAAATCCTCCCCTGTGCACCAGAGTACCAGCGTGTGCGAATTGGAATAGCAGCCTGTCTTAGAAACAGGTGTTTGAGAGTTCGAATCTCTCCGCTGGCACCAGATTCCTCTTGATCGGCAGAGATTATCGCAGCGTTCGACGCTGCATTTGGATAATAAAATGAAAATAACGCTTCAGTTCGATGACGCAACAGACTTCATCAGGCATGTCGAGCACGCGGTGAACGGAGTCTTTCGCCGCCATTCCCCTGAAACGGGCGTCTTGGTCAAGATTAACAACTGCTTCGGCTCGAACTGGCTGGGCTTTTCTGGCAAGGCACTCGGGGCGCTCGGCGTTTGGTATAAGCCGCACAATCAGCCCGCAGACAATATCAGGATCCCGCCTTTCGTGCCCGCGAGAGTTGTATCGCAACGAAGATTTGCTGCCCCAACCTACGAAGAAGTCGCTAGCGGCAAGCCGATTCACATCCGAGTCCCGAGCAATCTCGCTCTCCTCCGTAAGGCTGCCACCGAACCAAGGACAGCGCTCGTGTGGTACAGCGGGAATTCAAGGACCGCCGGGCGCGACGCAATCATGGCCTATGTTCCGATCGGCAACTCATACTGGCCATGGTACGCCGCGTTAGAGACGGGAGATGCATGGCGCATAACAGAGACGCGGGACATAAAGCGTGAAGACTTGTCAAAACTAGTAGAAGAAGGATCTGAATGCGGATTCAGGCCGACCATGCCCACGACGAACAATTCTTGAGGGGCTGTCAGGGCTTGAGACGCTCTTAAAGCATTTGAGCCACCTCGCTTAAAGCTGCCGATTAAAGTAGCGGTAAATACTTGGTCGGCTTCGAACTCCATTTCGTGCGTGCCCGAACGCACCCCATCAAATCCACCGCCGCACCCGCGCCTTGTAGGCGCGGTAGGCATCGCCGAACGTGCGCTCCAGATAGCGCTCCTCCCGCTTAACGACGCCGACATTGATCACCCACAGCAGCGGTACCACCAGCCCGATCGCCCACAGGCTTCCCGCCGCGACGCCCAGGCCCAGATACACAAGGGTCAGTCCCAGGTAGAGCGGGTTCCGGGTTCGCCGATAGATGCCGTCGACCACCAGCACCGTCGTCGGCAAGGTCGGCGGAACGTTGGTGCCGGCGGCCGCAAAGAGCCGCGTGCCGATGGCGATTATGACGAAGCCTCCCGCCGCGAGCATGGCGCCCGGCACATAGCGGGCGAGCGAATGCGTGACGGGGACCGGGAGCGGCACGATCGCCTCAAGCACCGCTGCCGCTGCCAGGAAGCCGAGAACGATCAAGGGCGGCAGCGCGATGACGCCGGCCACATCGGGCGTACCCGATCCGCCCGCCGCCTGCCCGCCATCCGACTGCGGCGCGGCAGCGCCGCCTGCCAGGACCCGCATGGCGACGCGCATGCCGAAGAGGATCGACAGGACGGCAGTGCCACCTGCGAGGACAAGAACCGTTTCGGAGATAGCCACGATCGAAACCTCCCGGCATAGCGCTTCGGTAGGCGCAAGCGCAAAAAAGGGGAACTGATAAGGCCATCTTAGATGCCTCATGCGGTTTGCGAGATTCGGATCTCTCCGCTGGCACCGGATTTCCCGTAGCGCGTTGTTTGTCTGCCGAGACGTCGCGCCTGAAACAGCGCAGTCAAGTGCAGTATCAAGAATGTCGGCACCAAGTATGTCGGAACCAGCACCAGCGGCAGCTGTGTCATAGGAGCCGTTGAAACAGCTCCATAAAAATTGGGAGCGAGCAGCGGGACCAGCGCCCCGATACTCACAGCCACGGTAAGGTCCAAAATGCCGGAAAGGTTCCAGGCCACGAAGCTCTTGCCCGCCGCAAAACCAGGCCGACGCAGGAGAGCAGCCAACACCAAGGGAGCAGTCACACCGATCGCCATATCGCCGAGCCCGGCAGGCCAAGCGAAGATTCCAGGCAAGACTCCGTAGGTGTATAAAGTCAGAAACCCAAAGCCGGCCCATCTCCACGCCTGCATCCCCACAATGAGGCGAAGGTCAGCTGAAAGAACAAACTCCTGGAGTGGCCGGATGGTCCGATATCCAACGAGAAACAGGCTGAGGGGGGCCAAGAGACCGACCAATAATGCGAGCGGCGGCGCCCCCCGCGGCGCGACGAACACACCGCGTGCGCCAAGGACAAAGATGAGCGCCAACCAAGCCAAAAAGAAGACGGCGACGAAAGCGCCTGTGCCGGAAACAGCTAGAACTTTGGGCTGATCGACGCGCGATATGACGGTGTTTTCCATGATGACCTAGCTTCCTTTGGTAGTGACTTGCTTTCGTCGTAGACGACGACACATACGTTGCCACTGGCGTTGCGTACATCCTTGATGGTGACGGTAAGATCAGCTGCGGAGGCCAGGGAGGGGGCGGCCAGCAGTAAGGAAATTGCGACGGCGAGTGCTTGAATGCGATTCACTGAATGCGATCCTCACGAAAAAGCAGAGTTGCGGTGACGACGATGCTGCCCGTCTTCCCAGTCGCACCGGTCACGATAATCCTTGACTTGATCATGATCGTCTCCTTCTAAGCGTTCCCTTCCTGCAGCAGCGCTATCGCGAGGAGAGTCACTGCTGCGCTCCTGGACCGATCAATGCTCTCATCGGCATCAAGGGTCCGACGGGAATGTACTGGTGATCCATCAACTGTTCCTTCGCGAGCGGCAGCGTTTCCATAATGGCTCGTGCTTCGTCCTCGGTCTTCGCGTCGACGAAGAAAATGACGCCTTTGCCATCGCCGCGCGAATACCACTGACGGATTTTCCCGTCGAGGTAGAGCTTCACAGTTGCCCGAATCTCTGCCGGTATGACGGCCATGACTTGTTGAGCGGTTACGCCCTGCTTGGGAGTCAGAATGACCAGCACTTCTGTGGTTTTAGGTATAGCCACGCTGGGCACGCCTGAGTCGGCTCCGGACTGTGATTGCGCTAAGGACGCTAGCGGTAGCATTGCCATGAGAAAAGGGATCATGAATTTCATTTGTTAGCATCTCGATTCTGTTCGGTATCGTTCTGCTTCTTGAAAAGAGTACGACCGTACTCTTTTCGGGCAAAAAAATTACTCTTCAGCGAAGCACTTTATAAAAAAGTTCCTCGCCTCCATCAACATCTGCTCACGCCTTTGGGGGGACAAGGTCATCCGGACCGCAGTCAGCACCCCAGCCATACTGGGGAACAACAGCTGGAACTTCGCCACTTTTTCTTCTCGCGTCTGACCAGGAACAAACGGCAGTAGCCGCTCACGATACGCTTCTCGCGACGCCTCAATCCGTTTTCGCACGGAGAAGGGCTTTCGTGCGAGCTCTGGCCCGAGGGCGGAGACCACACAACCCATTCCTGGCGAATTCGCGTGGCGTGGGCTCAGATAACGTTCGATGATGGCTCGCAGAGCCTGACCTTCGGGCGCGGACCTTGCAACCTCCAACATGCCTCTTCCCATCTCGTCGAATGCCCGTGCCACCGCTTCGACGAACAGGTCGTCCTTGCTCTTAAAATGCCGGTAGAAGCCCCCTTTCGTCAGGCCTACCTTCTTCATTACCGTCCCGATGCCGCTGCTGTCACCGCCGTGCTCGCGGAAAGAGCGAGCGGCGACGGAAAGAATGTTCTGGTGGTTCTGCGCTTTGTGTTCTAGCGAGTACCGCATGATTTAAGAGTACGCCCGTACTCTAATGCCTGTCAAGGCCAAAATTGATTCTGCTAACGCCGTCTATAGATAGGCAGTGGCCCTTGAGCTTTCCGCCTACACTGAAGCGGGGGGGGAAATGGGCCATGAATCTGGGCGAAGATCGGAAAGCGCGACAGGTGAGACGTGTGATCAGTTCCTCTTCGTAACGCGTACTTCAGCCCTCGGAAAGACGGGTTCTATAATTCCCGGAGTCAGTGAAATCCGGTCCATATATTGCGCGACCGGCGGTGCCACACCAAATTCCCACTTGAGCGGTACTTCTACATCGGGGAAAAAATTGCGCTTCAGGCAATCCAACATTTCCACACCCGATTGCGCAGCCAGGAATTTTGCCAGGTCAGGCGTTTCCAAACGAACTCCGGAAACCGCAAAGGACAATGGCGCATCGGTCATTAGCCTCCTGTAATCCGGGTCTTCGTTTTCGTCTACGTGTGCGCCACCCTCTTTGTTAGCAAGGATAAGAATCACTTGCTTCCTCCGATACACCAGCTGCGTACCAAACTGTGATGGGAACGTGAAAACCGTGCGATTCCACCACGCACCAACGGAGCTCAAGGAATAGTGCAGGGAGGCAAGGTCCACGGCCGGAGCCAAGGTGGAACCCAATCTCACACCTACTGTGAAGCCCAGGATCTGTTCGTGTTCAGTCTTCTCCCAAGCATGGTCCAAGATCGGAAGTTCAAGACCGCTTGGCATTGCGTGCACCAGGAGCGGTTTACTCTTGCCAGTCTCATGAACCAACACTCTAATGGTGGTGGCAATCCGGACGCTCTCCGCAAAATTTCCCTCGTAAAACGAACCCAGAGAGGTACGCAGGAAGCCCATCTGCTCTCGCAACTTCGCCAGAATGTTCGCTTTGGCTCTCGCCATTTCACACCTATCTTCGCTGGAGGGCGCTCATTAGCTGGAGGCAGCACGAATGACCCCTTATGCGCCAGGCGTCCTCTCGTATTGTCCTACGCTACTACCGCGCCTCAAAACTCAGAATGAAATTGGTCCGGGCGGCAGGAGTTGAACCTGCGTGGACATGTGCCCAAGACATGTGGGTGGCCGCTACCCTACACCCGGATTATGGGAGAGGACCTTGCAGCCCTCTCCTGTTTATCCCTTCACACAGACCACCTGGCGCAACGTATGCACCACGGCCACCAGATCGCGCTGCGCCTCCATCACGGCGTCAATGGACTTGTACGCCATCGGCGTTTCGTCGATAACGTCCGCGTCCTTACGGCACTCGACGCCAGCCGTTGCCTTGGCATGGTCGTCCAAGGTGAAGCGGCGCTTCGCTTCTGTACGCGACATGGCGCGTCCGGCTCCATGACTACAGCTCATGAAGCTTTCCGGATTGCCCTTGCCACGCACGATGTACGAACGTGCTCCCATGCTGCCGGGAATAATTCCCATGTCGCCTTCACGCGCACGCACTGCCCCCTTGCGAGTGATGAGCACGTTCTCGCCGTAGTGGTGCTCCCAGGTCACATAGTTGTGATGGCAGCTTACGACTTCCACATTGGCTTCGAACGCCGGAACTTCTCCCGACGCCTGCACTGCCGCGATCATGTTGCGCATCATCAGATCGCGGTTGGCCAGCGCGTAGTCCTGAGCCCAGTGCACTGCGCGGACGTAGTCCTCGAAGTGCTCTGTGCCCTGCGGCAGATACGCGAGGTCCTGGTCCGGCAGATTAATCATCCACTGGCGCATGTCGTTCTTGGCCAGCTCGATGAAAAACGTACCGAAGCGATTGCCCACGCCACGCGATCCCGAGTGCAGCAGGAACCAGACGTTTTCACTTTCATCAAGGCAGACTTCGATGAAGTGATTCCCGGTGCCGAGCGTCCCCAAGTGATTCACGCGCTGCTTGTGATCCAGCTTGGGATACTTATCGACAATCGCCTTGTACGCCGCTTCCATCTTCGCCCACACCTCCGCGTGATGCGTAGGAGCGTCCGACCACGCGCCGCGGTCGTTCTTGCCGCCGTTGTCGGTGCGTCCGTGCGGCACTGCCTTCTCGATCGACGTACGGATGCCATGCAGGTTGTCCGGCAGATGGTTGGCATGCAAAGAAGTCTTCACGGCCATCATGCCGCAGCCAATATCGACACCAACTGCCGCAGGAATGATTGCCCCGCGAGTCGGAATCACGCTGCCCACGGTCGCACCGATGCCCCAATGCACATCCGGCATGGCCGCCACCCACTTGTAGATGAACGGCAACTGCGCGACATTCAAAAGCTGCTGGCGTGCGGCGTCCTCGAGAGGAACGCCCTTGGTCCAGGCCTTAATGGGAACGCCGTTGTCGGGCTTGATTACGTTGTACGTGTTGTCGGTCATACATCCTCTCGCATTTCTTGCAATAGGGCAAGCAGACCTCAGGCCTGCTCCACCCTTCACTCTGCCGGTGCAATCTCGTGCACAAACCCGATCACGCCATCACGCAATGGCAGGTCTCGAGCGCGATAATCAGTGCAGTACAGCACGTCCAGCTTCATAAGACGTACCGCGCCTCCAAAAGTGCAGGAGATCGCACGTCGTGCATTCGCCGCGTACTGCACGCGCGCGAAGAAGCAATCCGCGCACAGCGGTGCCGGCTTCGCCTTACGTGCTTTTGCGATGCTCTCTCGGATTGCCTCGAAAGCAACCTTGAATAGCATGACGAAAATAAACCACGGCATTGCGACCTCCTTTCTTCTAGACGAGTGTTGTAACCTCCTCGCACTCCGCCTCGCTACGTGACTGCTCCTGTTCCAGACTTAGCAGCAGCCCCTGAAACTCGGCCATCGTTTCTGCGAAATGCGACTCCACAAATTCGCTGGCCTCATCCTGCGAGATTTCCGGAAAGAACCTGCGATAGAGTTCGATCTTTTGAACGTGCGCCGCCTTCCCCAGAAACAGTTTGTAATCGATACGCCCAGGCCTCAGCAGCGCCGGATCGAGCGCTTCGATCTTGTTAGTGGTCATCACGAACAGAACGTTCTCCGGTGCGTGAAAACCATCCACCACGTTCAGCAGTCCGGATAGCGTGACCCCGAAACGGTCTGCGGGATCCGCCTTCTCGTTGCCGAGAGGCTGAATGGCCTTGTCTGCCCACTCGCCTGTTTCAGGCCTGCGATTGCCTGCCTTCATGCAATCGATGTCCTCGAACAGGACGACGGAGTTAGCGGGAACACTACTGATCGCAACCTTCAGCGTCCGATCGTTGAGTTCGGTTAGGTTCACTGCATAAATGGACATGCCGAACTTCGCTCCCAGGGCTGACACCAGCGACGTCTTCCCTGTACCGGGCGGCCCATACAGCAGGTAGCCTCGGTGATAAGGAACACCAAGCCTGCGGTAGCGCTCGTCGGACGATCGAAACGTTTGAATGTCCTCAACCAGATGTTCCTTTTCACCCGGCCTAAGAATGACTGAATCAAGCATCCTCGGCCTGTACGCGTGCACGTACCTCCAACCATCGTCGAAGTGGTAGAGGTACGATGCCAGCGTAATCTTCCGTTTGTGGCACGCGATGACCTCCTGCACAAACTGTTTCAGAAATTTCGGATCACGTCCGATGGTTCGAAACGTCAGGGACTCCAGTCGGCGCGGCGTCCAGCCCTGCGTCTCATCCTTTCGTGAGAACCAGACCCAGAAGGGCCGCCCACAGTACCAGAAACGATGACTGCCCGGGGCCGGAATCAGCGCGGCCTCATCACCGCGCAGCGAAGTATCCAGATCTAGCCAGCGCACTCGCTTGAGAAACTTCTGCTCCAGAAACCACTCCTTGATCCACTCGAATGCCGTGTCATCGTCGGTGACAGTCAGCATCATCGTGGTCTGGTAAATCACCCATGACCACAGACGCAGGGGCAGTGAACGCACGTACACGCCGATTGCACCGACGACCATCAGAAGCAGTCCGCCCGAGGCGAACTGGTTCTGGCCGGCCAGGGTTCCCTTCACGAATTCGAATACAGTTTTCATGTTCATGACCGGCAAACGCCGGAGTTTGCGGGCGAGCCCGCACATCAAAGGCAAATGGACCCCGACAACATTTCCGGGCGCGGTCAAACAGCGAACAACAGGATGTTTGAGCCATGCTCAAACATCCCACGTGGGGCGGCACTTAGATCTTGTCTTTGCGGGAAGAGCGCCGAAGGTCAGCAGTTAAAGCCGATTAGCGCGACCGGAGCGACGCCCTATAGCAACCTGGCGAACTCATTCGCCGGGGTTGCCCGCTTAGCGTTTTGGTTGTGAAATCCGCCAATTTGGGCGTCCTTTCGTAAGAAGATGTTTGAAGATGCCATGACTTCAACTTTTTTGCAATATGAAACTGCAGATTTTTCAAACAAAATCTCAACATACTTCGCATCAGTTAATTAATCTGGTGGCTCGGCACGGAATTGAACCGTGTCCACTGGCTTTTCAGACCAGCACTCTGCCGTCGAGTTCCCGAGCCAGCTCAACTCTGGTGGACGGTGCGAGACTTGAACTCGCATTGCACGGTTGCAGGCCGTGGGTAATCCCCTTATACGAACCGCCCTTTGGGGGCGAGATGAGAGAATCGAACTCTCGTGACTGGATTCACAATCCAGCGCCTAAGCCATTCGGCCAATCCCGCCATCGAATCTGGAGCTGGTCGAGTGAATCGAACACTCATCGGAGAGGTACAAGCTCTCTGCACTCCCACTGTGCTAGACCAGCAAACATTGGAGCTGGCACTCAGCCTCGAACTGCGGTCGGGCGCTTACCGTGCGCCTGCTCTTCCCGTTGAGCTATACCAGCGGAGCTGGCGCGGCGATTCGAACGCCGATCACGGACTTACGAGGCCCGTGCTCTTCCCACTGAGCTACACCAGCACAACGTCTTCAAACAATCTGGAGGCGGTGGGGAGAATTGCACTCCCGATGATCTCCTTTGCAGGGAGACGCCTTGCTGTCTTGGCTACACCGCCTCATAAACTTGGAGCGGAAGGCGGGACTCGAACCCGCGCGCTCGTTCTTAGCCTGCCCTGAGCAACTGAGCGAAGCGAGGTTGCCGAACGGGTTGGCAACGTCGCGTCTTGGCCACTAGACGACTTCCGCCTTACAAAATCTATGGAGCGAGCAGCGAGAGTTGAACTCGCGTCATCGGGTTGGAGGCCCGAGGCACCAGCCGCTATACCATGCTCGCCCTTCACATCTGGCAGGGGTGACAGGATTCGAACCTGCTTGAACTCGTTTTGGAGACGAGCGCCCTTCCCATCGGGTCATCACCCCTGTGGCGGTCGCAACGGGAGTTGAACCCGTCCCTCCTGATAGACAGTCAGGCATCCTGCCGCTAGACTCTGCGACCGCATCAACACTCGACCAGGTAATACTGTCGCCACAAATAGTGGAACCGGCACTTCTCAGAAGGTCATTCTGAGTGCATCGCGAAAAATTCTCCTTTGGCGCTGACCGACTCTGACGCAGAAGCGGTGGCCGGGAGTTCTGGAAATTCCCGTCGCAGCAGCTTTGTCGCACCATGTACTGTCAACCGCTTATGAGACTCCGTCGTGACGCGACGCACTTCTAAGACGCGTTCGTCGCGAGGACCAACCTCCTTCACCGTTATTCGTACTGTCATAAGAGCGACCCTAGCCTTCCTTACGCAATGCTCAAATTGGCTGCCGGGGAGCGATTCGAACGCCCGTACCCGGATTCAAAGTCCAGGGTCCTGCCACTAGACGACCCGGCATCACACCTTCAGCGGAATTGCTTGCATGCACCGGACACACAACACCGCCGACTCATCCACGTTGTGGCCAAGCTTCCGGCGATCCGAACGCGCACGATCCACTAAGTCGCGGTGGTCTCCTCCGCGCTCGCAATAGAGCTCCGATGCAAGCTCGATTTCAAAACCTTCGAGTTCAATCGTTTGTGTACTCATAACTTGGTAGCAGCGAGGAGAATCGAACTCCCATCTCAGCCTTGAAAGGGCCGCATCCTGGCCGTTAGACGACGCCGCCTCCTATCTGCGCGTTCGTGAAAACACGCCCTAAAAACCAAAAGCCCCCGATTTGTATCGGAGGCTCAGAAAGACTATGCGCTGCTGATATGCCCCCGTTACATGAACGTACCTTTACCCGCTCCTTGCCACGTAAACGTGGCCGGTGTCGGGAAGCAATCGGTATGGGGCTTGCGTATCATTGGTAGATCTCAGCTATCACTCTGGCATGAGGCTGCGAATCCGTCAATACCCCAAAGTGGCTGGTACTGGGGCGGTTTGGCCTAAGAGGCAATTGGTGCGGTGAACCGAGTCTTTCGTTCCATCCCTTTAACTTCTGGATTGCCGACATCCACGAGCTGTGAGCACCCGAAGCTTATGCGGTTGTCGCCGATGTCGCACCGGACACCTATTGTCGCGGCGGCAATGGGCGTTCATGGAGAATCATCCAGTTGATACCGAACCTATCTTGCACCTGCCCAAAGCGGAAGGCAAAGAAAGTCTCTTCCATCGGCATCAAGACCCGTCCCCCGTCGGAAAGCGCGGCGAAAACGCGCTCTGCCTCTATGTTGCTATCCATTCTCAACGTTAGGTAAGCGCTGCGCATTGGTTCAGCGTTTGGGATGTCTGCCGCCATCAGCTCCGTGTCGCCAATCGAAATGCGGGCGTGCAGCACTGCGTCCTTCCATTCAGAGCCGACACGGCTCTGGTCGGGCGATTGCGCGTGCGTCATCATCATGCCAACCTTTGCTCCGAGATGCCTCTCGTAGTAGCGGAAGGCCTCGGCGCATTTGCCACGGAAATTCACGTAAGTATTCATTCTCATAACTCAGTCTCCTTGTTTCAGAATTCTCCGATCTTGCCCCCCAAGATTTGTCGGTGTAGCAAGATCCTCGACTTTCGTTCATCGTGATATAGCCAGTGCTTTGCCGATTGAGTTCCTTTCGTGCGTTTATTTGACTTGCGACACCGGCGTATCCAGGAAGCGTGTCGTGGTGGAGACGAGAAGCGGCGATGAAAAAATGATGTAGTGGGTCATACCTGGAAGAATCGCTAACCGTGCCGGGGACATACCGGATCCGTCCCAGCCACCATCCTTCTTGCCTCCGCCCAGCAGTTCGAAAAACCCCACGGCATGGGCTGTACGAACTGCGTCTGCATCGCCGAACACCAGCAGCACGGGAACCTTGATGCGCGACACTTCACTCGTCCAGTCATAATTGTTCCTGAACATGACACCCAGTTTTTTGCATAGAACCGGCCAGTCTTGGGGGCGAGGGGCGATGCGTTGGTAGCCCTGATACATCGGAGTTTGCTTCATCTGCTCTGCGACTGACTCATCCAGATGCTCCATTCCTGCAACGATCTCCGGATACCATCCTTCGCGCCGAAATGTGGCGGAGACGATGATCAGTTTTCTCACGACTTCAGGGTGCTGAATGGCCGCTCGAAGCGCGACTTCGCCTCCAACCGAGTAGCCCATAATGTCGGCTTTCTCGAATCCCAGATAATGGATCAGTGCGGCGATATCGTCGGCCATCGTCTCGAAGCTCAGCGGGCGGTCAATATCGACAGTACGACCGTGAGCCTGTAAATCCACCGCGATTACCTGCCGGCCCTTCGATAATTCCGGCACGATCGGTGCGAACATGTCGCTCGACCCCAACCCTCCGTGCACTAAGATCAGCGGCTGCCCGGTTCCGTGAATCTCGTAATACATCCTCAAACCGTTAACAGGAGCGTATCCGGAACGGAATGCTGTCGGGTTTGGCTGAGCGTGAGCCGAGACCGATGCTGCCATGAGCATCGTCGCGATGCTCGCGAGAATATAGCGTCGGAACGTCATCAGATCCTCCTGTATGCCTGGCAATCGGTGACGCGCAGGAATGCGGCGGCACTCGATGAATGCTTTAGAAGTGCGGCCTCTAGTCGCCCCTGGCGTTAGTGAAATGCCGCTTCGGACATCTGCGCGGTATGTTCATCAAGCCGACGCAATGTCTGGATGCTTCCGGCTTCCATGCCCGCCTGCAAATGCCCGTCGCGTGCCTCGCGTGAGCGGTGCAGAATCGTGTGGGTCAATCGGGTACTTCCATAGAGGTCGTCGAAGGTCACCGTCGTAAGCCACTCCGGGCTCCCAATCTGAGGTACGTCGTAACATTCCGTGTACACCAGACGTTCGTTGGGCACGATCTCGCGATAAACGCCGCGAAACGGATGATCGCTGCCGTCCGGCATACGCATCACGATGTGCCATTCGCCGCCAACGCGGAGATCGACGTCGCAAACTGTCAGGCTCGATCCATCACAGCCCCACCAATACCGCAAGTGCTCAGGCTGCGTCCAGGCTTTGAACAACAGATCGGGGCGACGTCCGAAGATGCGAGTGAAAGCGATCTCGCGGTCCGAAGGAAGAGTCACAGTGACTTCAGCGTTGCCTTTTACGAGCATGTTTTTTTGTCTCCTTGGCTTCTAGTCTGGCAAGGTAATCGTCCAATCGGCTCAGGCTGTGCTCCCAGAAGCTGCGGTAGCGTTCGACCCACTCCGAAATCTCCCGCAACGGGGCAGCTTCCAGACGGCAGGGGCGCCGCTGAGCATCCCGGCTGCGTCGAATCAAGCCAGCACGCTCCAGAACCTTTAGATGTTTGGTGATGGAAGGCGCGCTCAGGGAGAAGGGCTCCGATAATTCTTTGACGAATGTCTCCCCCAATGCCAGACGGGCCAAAATGGCTCGTCTGGTGGGATCGGAAAGAGCGGCAAAAGTAGCGCTGAGATGATCGGGCACGTATTTTACCTATTGGCTAATTAGCCTGTAGGTAAAATAGCAAGGGTCAAATCGCTTTGTCAAGGGCTTTGGTTTGACGGATGACGGGCAACACGGAAGTAGCGAAACCCGAAAATCCTTTTAGGCGATCTGGCTGCGGGCTTCAAACCCAAAGATTGCGAATGGTGGGCGGGCCGGGAGTCATCGGATTTGCAGCTTCGGACGTTGCCGTGTTGTTCCTTACACTACCCACCCATCTGGAACTCGCGCCGGGAATCCAACCCGGATCTCGTGATCTAGCAAACAAGGTTAGGACCGAAGCGTCATCATGCCTTAGACCACGCGAGCCTAGTTAATGTGGAGGGGATGCAGAGAATTGAACTCTGATCTCAAGGTTCGTAGCCTTGCGCCCTCATCCGTTGGACCACATCCCCACATTGGAAGCGGCAGAGAGATTTGAACTCTCATCGTCCGAGGTAGAAGCTCGGCGCACTCGTCCGTTATGCTATGCCGCCTCTTTGTTGCTATTGGTGCGGGATGTGGGAATCGAACCCACTTCGTCTCGCTTAAAAGGCGAGTGCATATCCCTATCTGCCAATCCCGCAAACTAATCTCCACAAATTCTGGTGGGTGACGCTGGAATCGAACCAGCCTGGTCTCGCTTAAGAGGCGAGTGCATCTGCCATCTCTGCCAGTCACCCACGTTCAACATGAAAATGGTGCAGGATGTTGGAATCGAACCAACGCCTCGCGGTTATCGACCGCGGGCTCGACCTTCGAGCTAATCCTGCAAGTCTAGTGGTGCGCCGTTCGGGAGTTGAACCCGCATCTG
>WNFC01004073.1_pt1 | contig 15870 bp, 16 predicted proteins | sample 5400541 | NCBI WGS metagenome assembly WNFC01 (sample SAMN13153342, study PRJNA577476) | soil metagenome | isolation source: 120 cm saprolite under Douglas fir tree site 2 hole 2 replicate 1 | place: USA:California | collected 2015-04-18
GACCAGGCGATCGCCATGTCCGACGCCTTCCTCGACAAGGGCGAGATCGTCTCGGTCAAGGCGCGCAAGAGCGAGGACGTGCAGCGCTGGAACGCCAAGCCGGGCGACGTCGCCAACGGCCTGCCGATCGTCGTGCTGATGAATGGCGGCTCGGCCTCGGCCTCGGAGATCGTGGCCGGCGCCCTGCAGGACCACAGGCGCGCGATCATTCTCGGCACCCGCTCGTTCGGCAAGGGCTCGGTGCAGACCATCATGCAGGTGACGGGCGGCGGCGCCATCCGTCTCACCACGGCGCTCTACTTCACGCCGTCGGGCCGCTCGATCCAGAAGGAAGGCATCAAGCCCGACATCGAGGTCGAGCCCGCCAAGATCGAGAACCTGCAGGCGCGCGCCGGCTTCCGCGAGGAGAACTTGCGCCGTTCGATCCTCAACCCGAACGACAAGCCGGCCGATGCCAAGCCCCCCGCCGACAAGACAGGCGACAAGCCGGCTGACGCCAAGCCGGAAGCCGCCAAGCCGGGCGACACCAAGCCCGAGGCTGCCAAGCCCGGCGACAAGAAGGACGACAAGGCTGCGGCAGGCCAGCCGTCGGGTGATCCCGACGAGCCGCCGAAGGATGCCGTGGCCGACTACCAGCTGCTGCGCGCGGCCGACCTGATCCGCGGCATCTCGCTCTACAGCAACCGCGGCAACTGAGCGGCCTCTAGTGGAATGACGCCGTGGCCGGAATGGGACAGCGGCGCGGCGGCCTGATCGCCGCCTACCTGCTCGTTCTTGGCCTGATCGCAGCCAGCGCGGCGTTCGTCTTCGGCTTCGAAGGCGAGACGCCGCGCATCGCCGACCGGGCAGCGGCGGCGGTGCCAGCGGTGCCAGTGACGACCGGTTCTCTGGCGGTGCCGCCCAAGGCCGTGCCCCCCGAGCCGGCGTCGCTCAAACCCGCGCTCTTCCGCGGCTTTGCGCCGGCCGAACGCAGCGCAATGATCGAGGTCACCGAGGAGGGGCAGCGGCTGCCCCGCGTCTCGCCTTCGGGCTGGATGCCGTGGATCGCCTATGCAAGGCGGTTCGATCCCGCCGGTCCACCCGCCCGTGTCGGCGTGCTGATGATCAATCTCGGCGCCGGCGAGGCGCTGATGAAGCGCGCCATCGACGAATTGCCGGGCGAGGTGAGCCTGGCCTTCCTGGCCGGCACGCCCGACCTGCTGCGCTGGCTGCGCGAGGCGCGCGAGCGCGGCCACGAGGCCTATCTCATGCTGCCCGTCGAGGATCCGAACGGCCCGGCGGAGCGCGGCATCCGACCGATCCAGGCAGCGGCCGAGCCGGTGGAGAACCTGCGCCGCCTGCGCGCCGCGATGGCCCGCGGCGAGGGCTATGTCGGCTTCGTGGTCGCCTCGGCCGGCCCGGTCTCGCAGTCCGAGAGCGCCGTGCGGCCACTCCTGAAGGAGATCGCCGAGCGCGGCCTCGCTCTGATCGAGATCAACCCGACGCCGGCCACGGCCGCCGTCCATCGGCTGACCGTGGAACTGGGCACGGGCTACGCGCGCACCGCCGACGTGCTCGACTACAAGCTGGCCGACGGTGGCGTCGCGGGAAATCTCGACCGCCTGGTCGCCTGGGCGGGCGAGGCCGCGCCCGAGCAGCCGCCGCGCCACGGCTTCGGCGTGATGCAGCCCAATGACGAGGCGATCGACACCCTCATGGCGTGGTTCAGGCGCCAACCCGAACGGCCGGCCGCCTCGTTCGTGCCGATCATCGGCCACTTCGAATGCCGCGACGCCTGCATGGCGCGCGTACGCGCCCAGCCGGCACAGCTCCGTCCATGACGCCCCGCCCATGATCGCTGGCCGTCCCGAACTCTACCGCCGCAATGTCGGCCTGATGCTGATCGCCGCCGACCGGCGGATCTTCGTCGGACGGCGCGCCAAGCAGCCCGACGCCTGGCAGATGCCGCAAGGCGGCATCGACGATGGCGAGTCCGCCATCGAAGCCGCCTGCCGCGAACTGTGGGAGGAGGTCGGCACGACCAAGGCGCTGCTGTTGCGGGAAAGCGCCAGGTGGATCACCTACGACGTGCCGCAGGCGCTGCGCCCCGCTCACTGGAGGGGACGCTGGCACGGCCAGGCGCAGAAATGGTTTGCGCTGGCCTTCACCGGCCGCGACGCCGACATCGACATCGCCGCCCACGACCGCGAGTTCGACGCCTGGCAGTGGCAGGCCGCGCGCGACATGCTCGACCACATCGTGCCGTTCAAGCGCCCGGTCTACGAAGTCGTGCTGAAGGAATTCAGTGATCTGGTGACACCACTATCGGCGTAGAGCCGTTCAACAAAAATGGTGTCATCCCGAGCGGAGCGAGGGACCTTTGACGGGCAGCGCGAAAAGGTCCCTCGCTTCGCTCGGGATGACAACGGCCGGTGATCACGCCCCCTGCTCGGCGAGCTTGGCGGCGTTGCGGCTCAGGAACCACAGGCCGATGCGGGTCATCAGGCCGTTCAGCCAGCCCTGCGGCTGCAGGCCGATCGCCTTCAGCACCATGGCCATGGCGCGCTGCACATGGGTTTGCCGATAGAGCGGATAGGCGCGCCTTGCATAGGCCTGCATGCTGCGCTTGCGGTCGTAGACCGCATCGGCGGGTTGGTTGGCGGCGAAGTAGGCGTAGGCGAGTTCGTCGTCTTCGCTCTCGGCGAGGCGGCCCCAGCCGATGCGCAGCCTGCTCCAGCGGCTCAGGCGATCGCGCTTCAGGCAACGCCGCAGATGGGCGTAGAAGAGCTTGTAGTGGCGGAACTCATCGGCAGCGATCTTGGCGCAGACCTGCTTCAAAACGGGCTCTAGGGCCGCGTCCTTGAGCGCGCTGTAGTAGGAGCTGGTGCCGGTCTCGACGATGCAGCGCGCCATCATCTCGCCGGCCTGGCTGCCGCGCACCGAGCCGTTGGCCTCCAGCGGCACTTTGTAACCGGCGCGGAAGCGGGCGAAGGCGGCATCAAAATCCCAGTCCGGATCGGCGAGTTGCGCCCAGCGGCCCAGCGCCATGCCGTGCTGGATTTCTTCCACCACCCAGCCCTTCACCGAATCGGTGAAGGAGGGATCGTCGGCGAACACACGGCCGAGATAGATGCCGTAGTCGCCGGCGTTGCGCTCCACCAAGGAAGCGGCCTTGATGTTGCGTAGGATCTCCGGATCCACTTTCGACGCGTCGAACCGATCCCACGAGATCGTTTCGAGTGTCCAGCTCCCCATGATCGAGCATCCTCGGCGACTTGTCGCTCAAGCGTAATAAAGCTGGCTACAGCCCAGCTTTCAATGGCCGGACTGCACTGATTTTGAAAGAAAATTTCGCGTAGGGTCTGAAGTCAGCGGCTGGCGTAATAGGCCTGGGCTCGCCGCAGGTCCTTGGCCACCGCCAGGTCCTTCTGGGCGGCGGCCTTTTCGGCGTCGGTGGCAGCGTCGACCAGCTCGCGCTCGGCCGCCCTCTCGCGCGCGGCGAGTTGCTCAGCCGTCACCTCTTCGAATGGCATCACCTCGTCGGCCAGCACGGTGCAGCGCTCGGGCGTCACCTCGGCAAAACCACCGACCACCAGGAAACGCTGCTCGACCTTGTTGCCCTGCAGGACTTCCAGCACGCCCGGCCGGACGGTCGAGATCAGCGGCGCATGGCCATGCAGGACGCCGAAGTCGCCTTCGCTACCCGGCACCACGACCATGTCGGCCTCGGTCGCGAGCACCTCGCGCTCGGGCATGACCAGCTGGAAGGAGACCTTGGCCATCGGCTTAGGCCGCCTCGGCGGCGAGCTTCTTGGCCTTGGCGACGGCCTCGTCGATGGTGCCGACCATGTAGAAGGCGGCTTCCGGCAGGTCGTCGTAGTCGCCCGCGACGATGCCCTTGAAGGCCTTGATCGTGTCCTCGAGCTTCACGAACACGCCCGGCGTGCCGGTGAAGACTTCGGCAACGTGGAACGGCTGGCTCAGGAACTTCTGCATCTTGCGGGCGCGCGAGACGACCAGCTTGTCCTCTTCGGAGAGCTCGTCCATGCCCAGGATGGCGATGATGTCCTGCAGCGACTTGTACTGCTGCAGCACGCGCTGCACGGACAGCGCCACGGTGTAGTGCTCCTCGCCGACGACCCGCGGGTCGAGCATGCGCGAGGTCGAGTCGAGCGGATCGACGGCCGGGAAGATCGCCATCTCGGCGATTGAGCGGCTGAGCACCGTGGTCGCGTCCAGGTGGGCGAACGAGGTGGCGGGCGCCGGATCGGTCAAGTCGTCGGCCGGCACGTAGATCGCCTGCACCGAGGTGATCGAGCCCTTCTTGGTCGAGGTGATGCGCTCCTGCAGCGCGCCCATGTCGGTCGACAGGGTCGGCTGATAGCCCACCGCCGAGGGAATGCGGCCCAACAGCGCCGACACTTCCGAGCCCGCCTGGGTGAAGCGGAAGATGTTATCGACGAAGAACAGCACGTCCTGGCCCTCGGCGTCGCGGAAATACTCGGCGACGGTCAAGCCCGACAGGCCGACGCGGGCGCGCGCGCCCGGCGGCTCGTTCATCTGGCCGTACACCAGCGCCACCTTCGAGCCCGGGCCGTCGAGCTTGATGACGCCCGATTCGATCATCTCGTGATAGAGGTCGTTGCCTTCGCGGGTGCGCTCGCCGACGCCGGCGAACACCGACACACCGCCGTGCGCCTTGGCGACGTTGTTGATCAGCTCCATGATCATCACGGTCTTGCCGACGCCGGCGCCGCCGAACAGGCCGATCTTGCCGCCCTTGGCGTAGGGTGCGAGCAGGTCGACGACCTTGATGCCGGTGGCCAGGATCTGCGCTTCCGTCGACTGATCGACGAACTCCGGCGCGCCGCGATGGATCGGCAGGGTCTGCTTGTGGCCGACTGGACCGCGCTCGTCGACCGGCTCGCCGATGACGTTCAGGATGCGGCCGAGTGTCTCGGGGCCGACCGGCATGGCGATCGGGCTGCCGGTGTCGACCGCTTTCTCGCCGCGCACCAGGCCGTCGGTGGTGTCCATGGCGATGGTGCGGACCTCCGACTCACCCAGATGCTGGGCGACCTCGAGCACGATCAGGCGATTGTCGGCCTTCACATGTAGGGCATTCAGGATGTGCGGCAGATCGGCATCGAAGCGCACGTCGACGACCGCACCCGTGATCTGGGTGATCGTGCCGATGTTGTTGGTGGCCATGACGGATCCCTTTCCTTCGATTGCGCGGCAGCCGGCCTAGATGGCCTCGGCGCCCGAGATGATCTCGATGAGTTCCTTGGTGATGGAGGCCTGACGCGAGCGGTTCATCCGCAAGGTCAGTTTCTTGATCACGTCGCCCGCGTTACGCGACGCGTTGTCCATCGCCGTCATCTGCGAGCCGAAGAAGCTCGCTGCATTCTCCAGCAGCACGCGGAAGATCTGGACGGTGAGGTTGCGCGGCAGCAGGTCGGCCAGGATGTCCGCCTCGTCCGGCTCGAACTCGTAGACCGCGCCGCCCACCGTGGCAGGAGCCGCGGTCCCGGCGCCTTCGGGGGCCGGCGGCGGGATGAGCTGCTGGCGCGTGACGATCTGGGTCATCGCCGACTTGAAGCGGTTGAAGACCACCGAGGCGACGTCGAACTCGCCGGCCGCGAACATCTCCATGACCCGCGCCGTCACCTTCTGCGCATCGGCGAACGACAGCCGCGGGCGGCCGAGGTCGGTGATGGTCTCGACGATCAGGCCGCCATAGTCGCGGCGCAGCTGGTCGCGGCCCTTGCGCCCGACGGCCAGCACCTTGACCGTCTTGCCCTCGGCCTGCAGCACGCGGATGGTCCGCCGTGCCTCGCGCACGATCGAGCTGTTGAAGGCGCCGCACAGGCCACGATCGGACGTGGCGACGATCAGCAGATGGACCTGATCGGAGCCGGTGCCGGCCAGCAAGCGCGGACCGGTGCCTTTGAAGCTCATCCCCAGCGACGCCAGGATCTTGTCCATGGCTTCGGCATAGGGGCGGGCAGCCATCGCCTGCTCCTGGGCGCGCCGCAGCTTGGCGGCGGCCACCATCTTCATGGCCTTGGTGATCTTCTGCGTCGACTGGACGCTTCGGATCCTGAGGCGGAAGGTTTTTAAGCTGGGCATCGAGACCTGCGAGAGCTCAGGCGAACTTCTTGACGAAGTCGGCCAGGAACGCCTTGAGCTTGTCGTCGGTCTCCTTGACGATCTCGCGCTTGTCGCGGATCGACGCCAGGATCGAGCCTTCGGCACGCAACGCGTCGAGCACCTGGCGCTCGAAGTCGCCGATCCGCGCCACCGGCAGCGTGTCGAGGAAGCCGCGGGTGCCGCAATAGAGCGACACGACCTGCTCTTCGATCACCATCGGCATATACTGGCCCTGCTTCAGGAGCTCGGTCAGCCGCTGGCCGCGCGCCAGCAGGCGCTGGGTCGAGGCGTCGAGGTCGGAGGCGAACTGGGCGAAAGCGGCCATTTCGCGATACTGCGCCAGCTCGAGCTTGATGGTGCCGGCGACCTGCTTCATCGCCTTGATCTGGGCGGCCGAGCCGACACGGCTGACCGACAGGCCGACGTTAATCGCAGGCTTGACGCCTGCGTAGAACAGCTCGGCCTCGAGGTAGATCTGGCCGTCGGTGATCGAGATCACGTTGGTCGGAATGTAGGCCGACACGTCGCCGGCCTGCGTCTCGATGATCGGCAGCGCCGTCAGCGAGCCCGAGCCGTTCTTCTCGTTGAGCTTGGCAGCGCGCTCGAGCAGCCGCGAATGGAGATAGAAGACGTCGCCGGGATAGGCTTCGCGGCCGGGCGGACGGCGCAGCAACAGCGACATCTGGCGGTACGAGACGGCCTGCTTGGAAAGATCATCATACACGATCACGGCGTGCATGCCGTTGTCGCGGAAATACTCGCCCATGGCGCAGCCGGTGTAGGGCGCCAGGAACTGCATCGGCGCCGGGTCAGACGCGGTGGCGGCGACGATGATGGAGTATTCCAGCGCGCCGTTGTCCTCGAGCGTCTTGACGATCTGGGCGACCGTCGAGCGCTTCTGGCCGATCGCGACGTAGATGCAATAGAGCTTGCGGCTTTCGTCGGTGCCCTTGTTGATCGACTTCTGGTTCAGGAAAGTATCGATGGCGACGGCTGTCTTGCCGGTCTGGCGATCACCGATGATCAGCTCACGCTGGCCGCGGCCGACCGGGACCAGCGAATCGAGGGCCTTCAGGCCGGTCTGCATAGGCTCGTTGACCGACTTGCGCGGAATGATGCCGGGCGCCTTCACTTCGACGAGGCGACGCTCGGTCGTGGCGAGCGGCCCCTTGCCGTCGATCGGATTGCCGAGACCGTCGACCACGCGACCTAGCAGGCCCTTGCCGACCGGCACGTCGACGATGGCGCCGGTACGCTTGACGACGTCGCCTTCGCGGATGGTGCGGTCTTCGCCGAAGATCACGACGCCGACATTGTCGCTCTCGAGGTTGAGCGCCATGCCCTTGATGCCGCCGGGGAACTCAACCATCTCGCCGGCCTTGACGCTGTCGAGGCCGTAGACGCGGGCGATGCCGTCGCCGACGGAGAGGACCTGGCCGACCTCGGCCACTTCGGCTTCGGTGCCGAAATTGGCGATCTGCTGCTTGAGAATGGCCGAGATTTCGGCGGCACGGATATCCATTTAAGCAACCCCCTTCATGGCAAGCTGCAGACGCTGCAGCTTGCTGCGGATGGACGAATCGAACAGGCGCGAGCCGACCTTGACGACCAGGCCGCCCAGGATTTCAGGCTCCACACGCGCGTCGATGGAAATCTTGTTGCTGCCCAGCACGGAACGCAGCGCGTCGTTGAGCTGCTGGAGCTGGGCAGGTGCCAGCGGCACGGCCGACGTGAGGGCCACCGTGGTCTCGCCGCGGCGGCTCGCCAGCTCGGCGAGGAAGGCCGTAGCCATCGCGACCAGCTCGCGGGCACGGCCGTTGGCCGCCACCGCGCCGATGAAATTGCGCGTCAGGCCTTTGATCCCGGCAGCGTCGAGCACGGCCAGCAGCGCTTTGCCCTGCAGAGCGCGGCCGATCACTAGGCTGGCGAGCAGGCGGGCGAGGTCGGGGCTTGAGCCGACCATCGTGCGGAATGTGGTCAGATCCTGTGCAACCTGGTCGAGCGACTTGGCACTGTCCGCCAGCTCGAACAGGGCGCTGGCATAGCGTCCGGCAACGCCGGTCGTGGCGGAGGTAGCGGAAGACACGGTGAAAGCCTCTCCATTGCCCGTTGGGTCCGGCCGGTAATTCCCTGATCCGGCAGGACTTTTCCCAGGGGTAACGTGCCGCGCTGCCCTCGCCCCATCCCGGAAAAGCGCGCGTTGCTACCATGCGGTTTTCCCAGGCGCAAGATTGCTAAAGCCCCGTATTACCGCGCTTTTTCAGCGCGCTATGTCACAGGAAGGAATAGGGATCGACGTCGATCTGCAGGCGCACTGAACCGGGCAGGCCGATCCTCTCCAACCAGGTCCGCAGCAACGGTTGCACCGCAATATCGCGCGAGGTCTTGAGCAGGAACCGGCGGCGATGGCGGCCGCGCAGCAAAGCAAGCGGCGCGGTCGAGGGACCGAGCACGGTGATGCCGTCCTGATGCGGCGCGCGGCGCGCCAGCGCGCCGCAGACATTGTCGACGGCGGCGGGATCGGGACCGGAAATGATCAGCGACGCCAGGCGACCATAAGGCGGCATACCGGCGGCTTGGCGGTCGGCCAGTTCGGCGGCGACGAAGCGGTCGCGATCGCCCGACACCAGCGCCTGCATCACCGGATGCTCCGGCACATGGGTCTGCACCAGCGCCTGGCCGGGCCTGTCCTCGCGACCGGCCCGGCCAGCGACCTGATAGAGCAGCTGGAAGGTGCGCTCGGCCGCGCGCAGGTCGCCGCCATTCAGGCCAAGGTCGGCATCGACCACCGCGACCAGGGTGAGGTTGGGAAAGTGATGGCCCTTCGCCGCCATCTGCGTGCCGATCAGGATGTCGATCTCGCCCGCGACCATGCGATCGATGGCAGCGGACGCCTCGTCGCGATTCATCAAGCTGTCGGAGGTGAAGAGTTCCAGCCGCGCCTCGGGAAACAGTTGCAACGCCTCCTCGGCCAGGCGCTCGACGCCGGGCCCGCAGGCGACGAACTGATCGACGGCGCCGCAATACTTGCAGGCATGCGCCGGCGGCTCGGTGTAGCCGCAGTGATGGCAGATCAGCGTACGGCGAAAGCGATGCTCGACCAGCCAGGCCGAACATTGCGGGCATTCGATGCCGTGCCCGCAGGCGCGACAAAGCGTGAGCGGGGCGTAGCCGCGACGATTGAGGAACAACAGCGTCTGCTCGCCGGCGGCCAGCGTCTTCTTCATCGCTTCGACAACCGGCGGCGACAGCCAGCGGCCGCGGGCCGGAGGATCGCGCCTGAGATCAACGGCCAATAGCTTTGCCAGTTCCTGACTGCCGTGGCGGGCCGGCAGGTGCAGCGCGCCGTAGCGGCCCGAGGTGACGTTGACGACGCTCTCGAGCGAGGGCGTCGCCGAAGCGAGCACGATCGGCGCAGAGACCAGCCGTGCGCGCACGACGGCCATGTCGCGCGCGTTGTAGGTCACACCCTCGTCCTGCTTGAAGGAACTGTCGTGCTCCTCATCGACGACGATCAGGCCGAGCGTGCTGAATGGCAGGAACAGCGCCGAGCGCGCGCCGACCACGACCCGCACCCTGCCCTCGGCGATGGCGCGCCAGGTTTCGCGCCGTTCCAGGCTGGTGAGACCGGAATGCCACGGCGCAGGCAGCGCGCCGAAGCGGTCCTCGAAGCGTTTCAGCCACTGCGCGGTGAGCGCGATTTCGGGCAGCAGCACCAGCACCTGCCGGCCGGAGGCGAGTGCGGCGGCGATGGCCTCGAAATAGACCTCGGTCTTGCCGGCGCCGGGCACGCCATCGAGCAAGGTCGCGGAGAAGGCGTGCGCCAGCACCTTGTCGACCAGGCCTTGCGCGGCCACCGCCTGCTCGGACGACAGCGCGGGCCCCTGCTGCTTGCCATCGGGCTGCGCGAAGGAACGGCGCATCGTACGCTCGACGCCTTCCAGCAGGCCGATCGAGGCCATGGTCTTGATCACCGACGTGCCGACACCGGCAATGTGAGCCAGCTCGGCGGCCGGCATGGCCGGACCGTCCTTCAGCTGCTCGAGCACCCGGCGGCGCGCGGCGGTGAGCTTCAGCGCCGCGTCGTCGGGCTGGGCAGCGGCGCGGTAGACGATCTCGGTCTTGGACGCCTCGAGTGCTGACGGCACGCTCATCGCCATGCGCAGCACCGCGCCGGGCGGCGCCAGGGTGTAGGCCCCGACCCAGTCGACGAAGCGGCGCAGGGGATCGGCCATGGGCAGCGCCGGCAGCACATGGGCGATATCGCGCAGTTTCTCAGGCAACACCTCGCCCGAGCCCTCGCCCCACACCACGCCCACCGTCTCGCGCTTGCCCAGCGGCACGATCACGAAATGGCCGGCGACGACGTCCAGCCCGTCGGGAATGCTGTAATCATAGGCGTCCGCCAGAGGCAGCGGCAGCAGCACTTTCACGGTGCGCTTCAACACACTGGGGCGGTTCATGTTTTCCACCGGCCCGAGTCGCGAAGAAGCGGTCCCCTCGGCTTGTGGCTCCGGGGGGGAATCGCTAGAAATTGTGGTGGCAGGCGAGTCAGAACCACTGGCCATTGGGGTAGTTTATATGAAGTTCGTCGTCGATACCGCCCGCGTCGCCCAAATCAAGGAGCTGGCGGCTTCGGGTCTGCTCGACGGATGCAGAAAGCTCGCCCAGCCAGACAAGGACCTAAAGGCTTTCCTCGACGACTGGGCCAAGACCGGCCCGTCGATCCTCTGACCCGGAGCGGGCACATGGGCAGCGACGGCACGATCCCGGCGCCCGACGGTTCGGGGCGGCAGGTCAAGGTCATCACGGTCGACGACGTCGTGGCCTACCTGAAAGCCCATCCGAATTTCTTCGAAAACCATGCCGAGCTGGCTGAGGCGATGGCGCTGGTGCCGCGGGTCCAGGGGCCGGGCGTCATCGACATGCAGCAGGCGATCCTGAAACGCCTGCGCACCGAGATCGACCGCCTGAAGAACGAGCGCACCGAGATCATCGCCAATTCCAAGCAGAACCAGATCGTCCAGAACCGCATCCAGGCGGCGGTCATCAGCATCATCCAGGCGACGACCTTCGAGAAGATGATCCACGTCGTAACCCACGAGCTGCCCGAGCTCCTGGACGTCGATTTCATCACCCTGGCGATCGAAGCCAATGCCGACGCGCCCAAGCGCGTGCCGGTACGCGGCGTCTACGTGCTGGCGCCGGGCGCCATCGACGCCGCCATCGGCCCCGACAAGCACGCCCGCCTGCGCTCCAGCATCGCCGGCGAAGAGGCTTTCTTCGGCGACGTCGCCCGCTTCGTGAAGTCCGACGTGCTGATGCGGCTCAGGGTCTCGTCGGGCTCGCCCGACGGCGTGATGTGCTTCGGCTCGCGCGATCCCGAGGCGTTCGGGCCCGAGCAGGCGACCGAGCTTCTCTTCTTCCTCGCCAAGGTGCTGGAGAACACCATCCGCGCCTGGCTCGACCTGCCGGAATAGGTGCAGCGTGGGCCTCGAGGCAGCGCGCGAGGCGTGGCGGGACTGGCTGAAAAGCGAACGCAGGCTCGCCGGCCACACGCTGGTCGCCTACGAGCACGACGTCGCGGTCTTCCTCGGCTTCATGACCACCTATCTCGGCGGCCCGCCGACGCTGGCGGCGCTGGGCAAGCTCAAGCCTGCCGAGTTCCGTGCCTGGCTGGCCGAACGGGCGCGCCAGGGGCTGGCCCGCACCTCGACCGCCCGCGCCTTCTCCTCGGTGCGCTCCTTCTTCAACTTCCTCGACAAGCGCGGGCTCGTCCATAACGCCAGCATTGGCGCCATCCAGACGCCCAAGCTGCCGCGATCGATTCCCAAGGCGCTCTCCGAGCGCGACATGGAGGACCTGCTCGACGCGCCGTCCGAGCAGGAGCGCGCAAGCTGGCTCGACCTGCGCGATACCGCGGTCCTGCTGCTGCTTTACGGGGCGGGCCTGCGCATCGGCGAGGCGCTGGGCCTCACCAAATCCATGGTCGACGGGCTTCTGAACGCGGACCACGATACGCTGAGCGTCACCGGCAAGGGCAACAAGGCCCGCTTGGTCCCGCTCCTGCCGCAGGCCCTGGAGGCGCTAAAAGCCTACCGCGACGCCTGCCCCTATGTGGCGGCCCTCGGCGCCGGCGAGGCGTTCTTCGTCGGCGCGCGCGGCGGAGCACTCGATCCTGCCATCGTGCAGAAGCGCATCCGCGAGATCCGTCGCGGGCTGGGGCTGGCCGAAAGCGTAACGCCGCATGCGCTGCGCCACTCCTTCGCCACCCACTTGCTGGGCGCCGGCGGCGATCTCAGGACGATCCAGGAGCTTTTGGGCCACGCTTCGCTGTCGACGACCCAGCACTATACCGACGTCGACTCCGCGCGCTTGACCGCCGTCTACCGCGCCGCCCACCCGCGGGCGAAGGGGTAGTTTCAGCCGCCTTTGCCCCAGAAGATGTCGTAAGCCCGATCGAAGGTGACGAACATCAGACACTGGGTGTCCTGGCAGGTGAACTGATGCGCCATGCCGCCCGCCATCGCGGCAAACCCGCCCGGCCCGAGCGTCGTTGTCGGATGACCGGCCATCTCGGCCACGATCGTGCCGCTGATCATCATGACCTGCTCTTGGGCGGTGTGGGAATGCCAAGGCACTACGCACCCTGAAGGTGCCTTCAGGATCCACGTCGAAGAGCCGGTCGCCGGATTACCCGTCTCGATCGCCGACGACAGGCATTTCACGTCGTTGTCCGGCAGGAATTGCACGGACGACAGCGGCTTCATGGTGCCGATCGCCGGACCTTGGGCAACGGCAGAGCCGCCGGCGAAGGCCGCGATGCAGCCAATCAAGGTCCAACCAAGCCGAGACTTCACGGCAATGGCCGGACCGGAACCGGTTAGGAGTTGGGCTTTGGCAGGGTTGTGGGCGAGATCCTCAGGATCTTGTACCCCGCCTGCTCGAGCTTGACCGCCTCGGCTTCCGCTTCCGTCAGACTGGAATAGCCGATGCCGATCTGGGCCTTCGTGGTCGGGTGTTCTGTCCAGACCATGTGCTTGCCGAAAACATCTTTTGTCATGCGCGCATTATACCGACCTTGACTCGCCCGCGCGACCGCAATCGAACCTCGCGAATCGTCACGGCCCAAGCGTCTTCGCCAGAAACGCCTTCACATCGACAACAAACGCCTTCCAGGCCGCCTCGTTGGCGCCGTAATGCGCGCCGCAGCAGCCGCCCGGCTTGCTGCGATTGCCGACGCCCTCGAGATAGCGCACCGGCAGGCCAAGCGCGTCGAAGCTGTGATGCGCGCCTTCGTATGTGTGCGTCTCGACCAGCTCGCGGCCCTGCACGATCCTGTCGATCACCGCCTTGCATTGCGACACCGGCGTCCAGTCGTCGAGCGCGGCCATGGCTAAAAGCGTCGGCTGGCGGAGGGCGAGCTTGGCCCCCAGCGCATCGGCGAGCGCACAATCGGGATAGACCAGGATCGCCGCGTGCGCCGGCGACGGCGCTGTATTGTCGGAACTGGGCGACAACGCGCGCAGCATGGCGACGCCACCGCCGTAGGAGTAGCCCATGAAGGCGAGTCGCTTGGGATCGACAAAACTTTGCTTGCCGAGCCAGGCGAGCGCTGCGTCGATGTCGTGCGCACGCGCTTCGGCAGCGGCCTGGGTCGGCCAGTTTCGGCCGCACACGTCCTTGAGCCCGCGGGCGGAGAAACTGTCGACCACCAGCGCGACATAGCCCCAGTCCTTCAGGAGCTCGGCCATGCGCGTGTTGTTGACGCCGACGCCGCCGCAGCCATGGAAGATCGCCACCGCCGGCGCAGGTTGCGGCGATGCCGGACGATAGAGCTGGGCGGTGAGCTGGACGGTGCGGCCGGTCTGCTCGACGGGCACGCTCACGTTCTGCTGCGCCAGCGCGGGCGCGGCCAAGAGCAGCGCCGAAACAATGAACAAACGCGCGATCACACCAAGCCCTCGTCCGAACGTGCCGGGACCAATACGTACGCCGAGAGAGCGGACAAGGCCGACGCGATCGCGGCGACTGCAAAAGCCATCGGTAGAGAGTGCGTAACGAGCAAGCCGCCGAGCGCCGATCCCAACGGCAGCCCGGACATGTTGAGACTCATGGAGACAGCAAGCACTCGGCCGAACCAGTTCGGCTCGGTACGCCGCTGCCTCAGCGAGAGGACGCCGACGTCGACCGGGCCGGCAAAGAATCCAACGAGCGCCAGGCCGAACGTCAGGCCGAAGAGACCGAGCGTGGCGCTGATGGGATAGATCGCTACCGCGGTGGCGAGGGCGCCGATTGCGATGAACTGTCTCTCTCGCTGGATCGTGCGGAGATAGCCGGTACAGAGCGCGCCCAGCCCTCCGGCAATGCCGGCAATGGCCCACAGTCCGCCCACCACGGAGTCTCCTATCGCACCAGCGCCGAGTTCGTACACCACGGTCACGGGAACGACGACAGCCAGGACGCCCCAACTCACCTGGTAAAGCGCATACGAAATGGCGAGACCGCGCAACGAACGATGGCGGACCACATAAGCAACGCCGGCGATCGCCTCGTGAATCAACCGTCCAGACGAGTCGGAGCGTCGGGTCAGCGTGCGGCTGGCCAGCGGAACAAGACCGAGGCTTGCCAGCACGTACAGGAGCGTGATCGCCAGCATGGTCGCTTGTGGCCCCGCGAAGCCGAAGAGCACACCGACCAACGCTGGGCCGAGGACATCGATGAGGGCGTAGCTGCTCGTGTCGAGTGCGTTGGCTCGATCCAGGGCGTCCTTCGGCACGATCTGGGGGATCAGGGTGCGGATTCCGGCAGCGCTGAGAGGGCTGGTCAGCGAGAAGAGCGTCACAAGCAACAGCAGGAACGGCGCGGTCATCACCCCAGCGATGCCGGCGACGGCCAGAACGAAAAGGAGCGTTGCACTCGCTGCCATATCGACGACGATGGCCTTTGCTGCTCCGATACGGTCCAGCAATGCCCCGGCCAAAGGACTGATTGCCAAGCCCGGCGCTATCGATGCGAACGAGACCCACCCTGCGAGGACGGGTGAGTGGAAGCGGTCCAGCACGTCGAGCACGATGGCCAGCATGAACATGCGGCCGGCCAGGCGCGACAGACAGGCCGCCAGCAGCAATTCCGGCACGCCGTGCATCCGGAGAAGTTGCCGGTAGGAGCGAGGGGTCTCGGTCAGCAAGCAGCCTCTTTGGACAACTTGCCGAGACTAACACACACGCCGCGTATCGGAGATGCGGCGGTCACGCCTAGTTCACGCTCGGCCGCGACCACCACAGGAAGATCGCACCACTTCAGCGCGGAGATTACTCCGCGTGAAGTGGCGCGCGCCCAGCAGAGACGTGCTCTATTCCGCCGCCTCGGTCCTCTGGAATTTCGGCAGGCCTTGCGTGCGATCGTCGAGCGCCTCCTCACCTTCGGTCGGCAGGACCTTCACGTAGTTCAGCGCGCCGTTGATGTCGCCCTGCCAAACGTCCTTGGGCAGGTCATAGACGAACTCGACGCCGTAGCCGTTGGGATCGTGGATGTAGAGGCTGTGCGTCATGCCGTGCTCGACGCGGCGGTCGAACTTCACGCCTTTTTTCTGCAGGTAGGCGAGATGCGCCAGCCAGGCCTCGCGGGTCGGCATGGTGATGGCGATATGGTTCACCGCACAGGGCATGCCGAACATCGACCAGTTCTCGGGCGGCTTGGGCAGGTCGCGGTTCTCGACCAAGGCAACGTCGTGAT
>WNFC01004896.1_pt1 | contig 15867 bp, 16 predicted proteins | sample 5400541 | NCBI WGS metagenome assembly WNFC01 (sample SAMN13153342, study PRJNA577476) | soil metagenome | isolation source: 120 cm saprolite under Douglas fir tree site 2 hole 2 replicate 1 | place: USA:California | collected 2015-04-18
CGAGTATTCTTTGGCGAGCACGGCACAATACACCTGAAGGTCATGGCGGCTTCCGTGTTCATCCATCCATTTGCGCACGCACTTGTTTCGGATGAATTGAACGATGCGAATCGCCTCATCGATAGCGGCAGATTGGGCTCTGTGAAGAGCCACTTTATACTCGTAGATCAGCACTGCCTCTTGCCCTTTCCTCGCTTCTTCTGGTAGACTGAATATACGCCAGCAACTAGCATACGTCAAGAGGAAAACCGACGTGAAACGAACAAATGTCTATCTTTCCGACAAGCAGTGAGAGCGGCTGCGGTTCCGTGCCAAGCAAGAGGGAGGAGCCATAGCAGAACTGGTACGCCGCGCTCTCGATACCTTTCTCGCCTGGGATGACCCTACCTACCTACCTGCCCCAGCCAAGGCCCGAACAAGGAACAGCTTTTCACTACGAATGAATGACGGGGCTTTCAAGCCCGACGTTCTGTAAGTTTAGGATAAAACAGGTGCAGGCCTGGAGGGAAACCTCCTTGCAAGCCCTGCCTCTCCCATGATACGCCTTGCCAGGCCGACGTGTTCGTGTCATGGTAGTAGGCACCCTGCCTGGGGGCAGGTATCCCGATGTATCGAGGGACCACCCCTTGCGGAGGCCATGCGCGACGCATTCTACTCAACCCGAATCCGTGGATCGACTAGAGCATAGCCGACATCCGCCAGCGCATTAAAGACGACCACCGCTGTGCTGAAAAGAATTGTCGTTGCCTGGATGACCGGGTAATCGAGTTGGCCAACGGCGGTCAGCGTTGTATAAGCGATACCCGGTATGTTGAAGGCGTATTCAACGAAGAAGATGCCGGTCACGATGAAAGCCAGGGATGGGCCAAGCAAGGTAATCAGTGGGATGGAGGCGTTACGCAGCGCGTGCAGGTAAATAACCACCTGCTCGGACAATCCCTTTGCGCGTGCTGTGCGTACGTAATCTTGTTTCAGTACTTCCAGCATAGTCGTCCTGGTGAGACGCGTGAAGTACCCCACACCTGTCGAGGCAGCGATCAGTACCGGCCCGACGCGAGATTGCCAGCTATCCCAGCCTGCCACCGGCAGGTACGGCAGGCTCTGCTTGTAGAGCCATACCATGAGTACCTGGAAGGCGACGATGAGCACGATATCAGGAATGGTGTAGAAAAGAAGCGTTATGCCGGTAACGGCGGTATCGGCATGGCTGTTGGCGCGCAGTGCTGTGAAAACGCCAAGCGGGATACCAATGATGACGGTGACGGCAAGTATCTCCAACCCCAGTTCGATCGAGGCCGGGAGACCTTGCCGTATGAGATCAATGACTTGCATCTCCTGGTAATGGTAGGACAAACCAAACTGCCCATGCAGAGCGTTGGCGACGAAGTTGTAATACTGCTGCCACCAGGGAAGATCAAGCCCATATGCATGTTTGAGCTGCATATAAGCATTGGGGTAAGCGACGCTCTTTATCCCCATCATAACTCGAATCGGGTCGCCGGGAGCAAAGTAGCCGATAATGAAGGTGAGGAAACTAACGCTTAGCAAGACAATCACCAGGCCGATAGCGCGTGAGAGCAAAAAACGATACACGTGGCACCTCATGATCGGGATTTGACAGGTTTAAGCGCAGCAATTTATGGCATATGTAATTACGCTTGATGCCCGCGGAATATCACATTGTTCAAGCTCCGTTGACAATTATGATATAGTAAAGGCGATGCACCCGTAGCTCAGTGGATAGAGCGGCTGACTTCGGATCAGTAGGTCGCGAGTTCAAATCTTGCCGGGTGCGCTTTACTTTTTCTCGCGTTCCACCTCGGTTCCACCTGACTCTTCCATCCCAATCAAGTCCTTGACAGGAGATACTTCGATTGGCAGGGTAAACCAGAAGGTCGAGCCTCGACCAGGAGCACTCTCGACCCCCACCTGCCCCTGATGCTGCTCTACGATGGCTTTGGCGATGGCTAATCCCAGTCCCAGGCCTCCGTCTGGCCCCTGGCGGCCAGGCGCTGCCACTTGATAAAACCGCTCCCACACGCGTTGCTGCTGCTCCGGCGTCAACCCTGGTCCCTGGTCACGCACCGACAGCCGCGCGCTGCTTGCCTTCACTTCCAGGCGCACGGATACCACCTGGTCGACCGGCGCGTACTTGAGGGCATTGGTCAGGTAGTTGGTGAGCACCTGCCCGACGCGGCCAGCGTCGGCGATGACCGGCACTACCTCGTCTGGGGGCAAGGACAGCTCGATAGAACGCGTGCGCGCCGCCTGCTGCTGGTTGGCGACGGTCTCCTGCACGATGGTGACGAGATTCTCGGGTTGCACCGACAGCTCAAATTTATGCATTTCCAGCCGGGATACCTCCAGCAGTTCCTCCACCAGGCGGGTCTCGATCTCCACCTGCCGCACCGCTCGCTTCAACCCCGTCTCCATCTTGCCCATCAACTTCTCTTCCTCCGGCGAGAGCGGCCTGGGAAAAAGTTCACTGTACAGCAGCGCCAGATCGATAAAGCCCATGATAGAGGTGAGGGGCGTCCGCAGTTCATGGCTGACCATGCTCAGGAATTCCTGCTTACGCCGCTCCGCCGCTTTCTGCTCGGACATGTCCAGGATCACTCCCAGCGCGAGACGGCGCTCCTGATCAAGCAGCGTTCCCGCCGCAAGGACGGGCAAGCGACTGCCGTCCTTGCGCAGGTATTCCCCCTCAAAGGGAGGCAGGGCTCCTGTGGAGAGAAGCGTCTTCGTGGCCTGTGCTTGTGTCGCGTAAGAGTCTGGGTGAACCAGTCGCTGCCAATTGAAGGTCTGGGCGAGCAATTCGTCTTTGCTGTAGCCAACCATTTGCGCGGCCCGGTCATTGATTTCGTAGATCCGCCCGTCGACATCGGCCACGACTACTCCGAGAATATTCGACTCGACCAGCGTGCGCAACTTGCGTTCACTGTACTGGAGTTGCTGCTGCAGCCGGAGGCGTTCGGTCACATCTCGAAAGACCTGCACGCCTCCCTCGATCTGGCCTGCAGCATCACGAATGGGTGCGCCACTGATATTGAGAATAATGTCTTCCCCCTTATAGGTGTGGCACAGCGCATCCATTCTGTGCGTGCCCGATAAGCGTTCGCCCCGCAGTACCCGCAGCATTGGAACCTGCTCTTTGGGCAGGGGTCTTCCTTCCAGATCACGGAAGTTCAGCCACGCCATGCGCTTGTCCAGCTGGAGTAGTGAGGGATCGGTGTCCTCTTCAAGCGCCATCAGGGAACGGTAAGCAGCGTTGGTGTAGCGGACGTCTCCCCTGGCATCGCAGACAATCACCCCTTCGGTCATGGCCTCAAAAATCGCCTCAAGCTCGGCGGTTCGCGCCTGGGCCTCCCGCTCGGCCTGGCGCAGGGCGTCCTTCTCCGCCTCCAGCTGGCGGTTCAGCTCCTCGACGCGATGGCGCGCCAGCACCTGCTCGGTCACCGCCACACTATGAACCAAAATCCCTTCGATCTCCCCCTGCGCCGTACGCAGGGGTTGATACACAAAGTTGTAATAGGCTTCTTCCAGTACCCCATCTCCCCTGCGGTCGATCCACACAGGGAACTCGGTCCCAACAAAGGGCGTACCGGTCATGTAGACCTCATCCATGATGGCAAGGATGCCTTGCTCCACGAGTTCGGGCGTCGCCTCACGGGCGGTCTTGCCCACCAGATCAGCCCGGCCCCTAATCCGCAGGCCCAGGGGATTGACAAACTCGATGCGATGCTCCGGCCCACGCATGATGGTCATCGCGGCAGGGGCTTGCATGAGGAGATCGTACAGGCGGGCGCGTGCCGCTTCGGCCTCTCGGCTGGTCGCACGCACCACCTCGTAGAGCAGACGCGTCTCGCGTTCTCGACGGTTCGCCTGCTCCGCCCGCTCGCGCAAGGCAACCGTCAGTTGACCGGTGAGAATGGCAGCGATCAGGAAAATGAAGAACGCGAGCCACTCTTCGATGCGGTACAGGGAAAAGCTATAGAGGGGGGGAACGATGAAATAAGCGAAGGAGAAAGAGGCCACCACGGCACTGAGGATGGCTGCATACCGCCCGCGCACGATGGCCAATGCCAGCACCACGAGTAAATAGACGATCGAAATGTTGGGAATGCCTGGGTAGAGGTGGAACACAAAAATAACTCCAGTGACCAGCAGGGACCCGGCACACGCCAGCACGCTATCGAGCAGATAGCGAAGCACGCGGGCCATCTGATTTCTCTTGATGGGCAGGACACGTTCAAGAGTACTCATTGCACGACCTCACCTCGGAGCGCAGGCGCATAGCTCCGTTTCGTTCGATGTCAGGCTGTTTGCCTGCCTGTGAACAGTGAATAGACCAGGTAATATGCTTCCAGGCTTCTAGCATACCATAGTTGTCACTACCAATTGGATTGCCAGATTATAGATGCCGCTCTTAAAGCACAACAATGGATTTGCACTTCCTTCTTGATGAGCATTGCAATTGACCATACCCTGTCATTTGTCTTTTGCTATGAGAGAGGGTATAGTGAGCAGAGGATTAAAAGAAAGAGGAAATGCGGGGAGAAAGACAGCGACCGCACGGGCTTGCTAGCCTCCATGCGGATTGAAAAGAGGTAGGTGTTTTCTATGGCAACCAATCCCGTGTCGACCGAATCATCGTGGAACTGGCCGAGCAGAGGCGGAGCAATGTCAGAGGCAGCGTTTCACGAACTCGAACGTCTCTCGCCTGACCGCAAATATGAATACCTCAATGGGGTCGCATATCTCATGAGTGGCGGCAGCGTCGCACATGATCGCATCACGCGCAATGTTGGCTACGCCCTGGACAGTCGGCTTCGATCAGGACCCTGTAGAGCCTTTGGCGTGGATGTGCAAGTGTTTCTGGGGACGAAAAAAGACGGCAAAAAGCACTATACCTATCCCGATGCGACCGTTTCCTGTGATGCCGCAGACCGGCGCCCGGAGAACACCCTGATTAAATCACCGCGAGTTGTTATTGAAGTGTTGTCACCCGGCACTGAGGCTCGCGATCGTGGTGTGAAGTTCAAAGCCTACCAGGGATGTCCAACTATGCAAGAAATCGTGCTTATGAGTCAATTTGCGCAGTACGTGGAAATATGGCAACGTGACGATCAGGATATTGCTGCTTGGCACTATCGTCATTATGGTCCTGGGGAGATTGTTGAGATCAACAGCATTGATGTGCAGATTGCCATCGCAGATGTGTATCAAGGACTGGATTTCGCGGAAGCTGAGCCAGGGGAAGAGTAGTTGCGCTTACAATGACGTTCCAGTGACGCTTCCTCAGTATACTGTATTTTGATTGTGAAATGTGAACTGGCCGAAAGCGAGATTCGTTAATGCGGTTGTAACGCTACACCAGCTACTAGTCAGTCTAGATAGGTTTATGAGGTAGAAATGTAGTGGCACCCCTTGCGGGTGCCAGGTCTCACTGCGCGCAGGAAATCATCTTGGCCCAGGTTCCATCATCCGCCTGGGAGAAGCCATTGAGCCTTTTGGAGAGAAGGGAGGTGTTCCAGAACATACGATTTCGTTGAAACGATGAGGTTTAACAAATTGAGAGGAGACTACCGTGCCAATCAACCCAATGGATTACAGCGGCAGAGATACCGTTCTCGACGTGGCGCGCACCGAGCGCGCGAATTTCTACAACATCATTGACAATCCTGATAACTGGTACGTCCAGACGCGCTGCGACGAATGGGAAGTGCGCGACATCGTCGGCCATATGATCGATGTCACCGAGGGCTATCTAGATGGCTGGGATATGGCTCACAGAGGTGAAACCGGAAATGCCCTTGGTCTGGTCGTCATGGGCGAGCGGCTAAACGAACACGCCCAGGCATTCCGCAGCCTGTCACGCGCAGAAGCCATCGCCCGCCTCAAAGGCGACTCGGATAAGATGTTCGCTATTTTCGATGCCCTCGGCTCTGAAGAGTGGATGGGCTCCACCATCCCCCATCCCTACATGGGTCCGATACCAACCTGCTTCTATCCCTCCTTCCAAATCATCGACTATGGTATTCACACCTGGGATATGAAGTGGGGCCTGGGCGATAAATTTGGCAAACTCGACGAGCGCACCGCCGGTATACTGATGCCGTACATGTTCATCGTCATGCAATATACTGTGGACGAGGAATCGGCCAAAGGTATAGACGCTGTATTCGGCATCAAGGTCGATGGCGAATGGGGCGGGCAGTGGCGCGCTACCGTCAAAGACGGTCAGTTCACATGTGTTCCAGCCGACAACCTTGACGGCGTGCAAGCTGTTTTCCATTTCAAAAATGCATCGGATTTTGTCCTCACCACCTATCAGCGCTTCCCAGGTGGCGAGACAAGCGGCGATCCCAAGGTCATCGACCAGATTCGCCACCTGTGGTTTAGAATATAAGAATTTTAGGAAGGGATACCACCCCTACGGAATGGTGTCCCTTCCCATGCGGCCTCACCCCAAACATATCCCTAGAGGGAGATGCAACCATGTCTACAATCCAGGCTCAAGGTGTTCACCATATCACACTCGTTGGTTCCAACCGCGAGTCGACTATCGATTTCTACCAGGGAGTGCTGGGTATGCCATTGGTCATGGAGCAGCCCAATCTCGATGTTCCGGACGAGTCCCACCTCTACTTCGACGCAGGTGACGGGCGGTTGATCACCTTCTTCGTGCGCCCCACGCGGGTAAATGATCCCACTCCCAATCCCGAAGGCATCGGTAACCTGCATCACATTGCCTTTACCGTCTCGCATGCCACCTACACCCAGGTCGCCCAGCGCCTCAACGACCGTGGCATCTGGAACACGGGCAACATCGACCGGGGGTTCATGGACTCGATCTACTTCAGAGACCCCAACGGACAACTGCTCGAAATGGCCTGTTACAAGTTCGTTCCGCCAGAAGGCTGCAGCGTTGTCGAAGTACTCGCCACGGCACACCGTTTGCGCGTGGCCGCTGGCGCCTATAATATCCAGGATGCCCACCTGGCCGACGCCATCGCCGAACTGACCCGGCGAGTAGCATCCCGATTTATCGTGGATGTTCCTACAACGGAGGTGGTCTTGACATGACGCAACCCGCCGGGGCCGACGTGCTGCCCCAGGGCACGCTCTGGACGTTGGACCTCGACCAGCCATTGCCGCCTGGCCTGGTACCGCAGGTTCCTGTAGTCTTCATGCGCGCCGGGCCGGAGGTAGCTCAGGAACTGGCGCAGGCCATGGACCTCGACGATCCAGCGCTGGTACTGCAGCGCTTTGATAACGGGCGGCATTGTTTTGCCGGTAGGATCGAAGGCATGCTTGTTACCTATGGCTGGGTCACGTTTGACGAAGAAGACATTGGCGAGCTGGGTCTCAGCATTCGACTCAAAGCAGGAGAAGCCTACATCTGGAATTGTGCCACACTGCCAGCATACCGTGGGCAGCGTCTCTACCCTGCGCTGCTGGCGCACATGGTCGGTGAACTACATCGTCAGGGTCTGCACCGCGTCTGGATTGGTACGGACACTGACAATTTGCCCTCCCAAAGCGGCATGGCCCTCGCGGGCTTCCAGCCGGTAGGTGATGTCTTCATCAGTCGTGCCCTGACGATGCGCCGGACCTGGATGCGCGGGCGCCCCGGCGTTCCCGCACAACTGGTGATGGACGTTCGCCGTGCGCTCTTTGGCGAACGCGAAGAGGTCTGGCTGGCCGCGAGCTCCGGTGAACCTTCAGCCAGCATCGTGGAGACCCCTACGGACACATCACCAGAGTTCTTGTGAGGCGAGCCGGGCGCCTTCGGCCAGGGATTGGAGTTTGGCCCAGGCGATGCTAGGTGCAACAGCGCTGGCCCCAGCGAAGGTGTCAAAGCCACAGTCCGTACCGGCGATGACATTTTCTCGGCCCACGACATGGGCAAAGCGCACGATCCTTTGCGCTACGACCTCTGGATGTTCGATATAGTTGGAGCATGAGTCGATCAATCCAGGGATGAGTACCTTTCCAGCGGGCAGGCGTACCTGCTCGAACACTTTCCACTCGTGCTCGTGGCGCGGGTTGGCCGCTTCGAGGGAGAGGGCGCCGCACTGTATCTCCAGGAGCAGGTCGATGATTTCTTTCAGTGGTACATCCCGGTGGTGTGGGCCATGATAGTTGCCCCAACACACATGGACGCGTAACTGTTCGGGTGCTATGCCACTGATGGCATAGTTGAGCACTTCCACGCTTTGCTGCATATGACTGCGAAACTCGTCGATAGAGGCCTCGGCAAAACGCACGTGGCGCTGCATGGCCAGGTCTGGACAATCCAATTGCAATGAGAAGCCAGCCGCGACGATAGCTTGATACTCGTAGCGCATAGCGTCCGCGAGGGCGTAGAGATAGGCTTCCTGGGTGCGATAATAGTTGTTCTGCATCACCTGGGCGATTGCCCCAGGCGAGGCGGCAGGCATGAAGACCTCTTCAGGCTGCACTTCTTGTAGAGCGGCCTTGAAATTTGCGATATCGCGGTGTACGGCATCCTGGTCGCGCAGGCTGATGGGGCCAGTGCAGGCCGGGATAAAGTTGCGGCCTCCGCCTTCATTGCGGCGCAGCACATACAGGTCTGGATGGTCGAGGATATCTTGTGCAATGAGGGGATTTGACCGGCCGGCCTATCACGCCAAGCGCCAGCTCGTGGTCTTCGCGCATGGCCCCCTTCCCACCCATCGAGGTAGCTACCGGGAGGCTGAGTGCCTCCGCCAGCTCCTGTACTTCATCCCATGCCTCTGAGAGCAGCACCCCGTTCCCAGCAATGAGAACCGGACGCTGTGCGGAGAGCAGGGCATCCATCAATGCCGTCACCGCCTCTGGAGGTGGCGCAGTGCGTAGCGACGGGACACGCCCAAAGGGAGGCTCTTTATAAATGGAGACCGCGGTCGTTTCGACATTGAGCATGTCCGATGGAATCTCAAGATGCACGGGTCCAGGAATTGCTCCCGTTGCAGCGCGAATAGCCCCGCGCAGCATTTCCGCAGCGCGCTCCGGGCGAGCCACAATCTTGTTCCAGCGCGTCAGAGAGCTATGTAGCGGCAGCTGGTCTAAATCCTGGTACTCATAGCGGTCTCTTGATTGCGTGCGCATCGAGGTGGTGAACGAAATGACCGGGCTCATCGCCCAGTAGGGATCGGCGAGACCCGCCGCAACGTTTGAGACGCTCGGCCCATATTGTCCATATACAAACCCTGGTTTGCCACTGATGCGGGCATACCCGTCGGCCATATAGACAGCACCCTTTTCACTCCGGCAGGGGATCATCTCGATTCCCGCTCCTTCTAGGGCGATCCAGAGTGCCTGATCACCGCCGGTCACCTGGAAGAAGTACTTCGTATCGTAGGCATTGAGCGTTTGAGCAATAGTCTCGGCAACTGATGTCATGGTGTCCTCCTAAAACGTGCTGTTCATAACTCCACCTCGCGACGACTGGACCTCGCGGTAGGCTGCGAGAGCCCGCTTGATGAATGCATCCGTACTGCCCAGATATCCACTGGGGTCGAGGGCACGGTCGATCTCTTCCGGGGAGAGGATGGCGCGCACCTGCGCATCCGCTAAGGCAACCTGGCACAGCTCAGCGCCTGACCTCATGGCCCGATCACAGCTTGCCTGGACAATACGCTGCGCCTCTGGTCTTCCCACGTGCGGGGCAAGTGCCATCGCCAGCGACTCGGCCATGATCAGTCCCCTGGTCAGATCGAGGTTCGTTCTCATGCGTGCGGGGTTGACCTGCAGACCTCCAACCGCGCCTCGAACTCGTTCGACTGCGCTCGCCGTGAAGCGGAAAAGGGCGGGGATCGCCTCCCATTCCGCCTGCCATCCCCCGACGGCGCGCTCGTGCTCTTGCGCCATCGCGGACAGGATCACCGGCACCATCCCAACTGCCAGGCGCGCCGACGCGCTGGCGAAGGTCACGTCGACTGGATTGTGCTTCTGCGGCATGGCGGATGACCCCCCCTTCCCTGGCACAGCGCCTTCCGACGCCTCGCCGACCTCGGTTTGCGCGAGGTGTGCCACGTCGCCCGCGATCTTCGCCATCGCACCAGCTGCCACGCCGAGCGCCCCGGCAACCCCGGCGATGCGGTCGCGCTCGCTGTGCCAGGGCAGATCCGGGGCTGAAAGCCCTAGCTCTTCGGCGAGGAGTTCTACCACTCGCAGGCCAGCGTCCCCAAGAGAGGCCAGCGTCCCTGCAGCACCCCCCAGTTGTACAGCCAGTGTTCGCTCCCGCTGCTCGCGCAGCGCCTGCGCCTGGCGTACCGCCAGGGCCAGCCAGCGTGCCGCCTTGAGGCCGAAGGTGATCGGCAGCGCTTGCTGCAGAAGCGTCCGCCCGGCCATCAGTGTATGCTGATGCCGCTCGGCGAGCGTCGCGCATGCTGCGCACACTCCGAGCAGTCCCTCCACCAGCAGGTCAAGTCCGTCCCGCATCTGCAGCATCAGCGCGGTGTCGATCGCATCCTGGCTCGTGGCGCCCCAGTGAACGAACCTTTGCGCGTCATCCTCGATGCGTGCCGTCAGCATGCGTACCAGGGGAATCGCGGGCGTGCCAGCCACCGCAGCTTCACGATACAGGGCCGCGACATCGAACAGTTCCTCCTTGCAACTGGCCGTAATAACCGTTGCGGCCTCTTGCGGGATGATCCCGGCGCGAGCTTCCGCGCGGGCGAGCGCGGCCTCGAACGCCAGCATTTCCCGCACATGTGCCTCGGGGGAGAAGACGGCAGACATCCCCGCCGTGCTGAACAAGAGGTCAACCGGCTCAGGCATGTGGCGTTGCCTTTCCTGCGTGTGCCTGCTCCGTCCGGGCATGAAGGTCGCGCAGCACGGCGAGTTCAGCTTCACTGGGAGGAGGGGTTTGTTCCACGGTCTCCGCAAAGTGGACCGGCCACCCGGTATGCTGCGCGATTTCCTCGCGCGTGACACCCTCGTGGATCGATGTTACAGTGAGTTCCTTCGTCTGCGGGTCGGGCCGCAGCAGGCAGAGGTCGGTCACCACGAGCGTCGGCCCGAGCGTGCGTATACCCAGGCGCCGCCGGTGGTCGCCCCCGCTGCCGTACCCGAACGACGTGATGAAATCAACCCGCTCAACGAAAGCGCGGCGTGCCTGGCGCATGACGACGTACGTCTGACCGCAGAGGCTGGCGATCTCCGGTGCGCCTCCTCCGCCTGGCAGCCGCACCTTCGGATGCTCGTAGCTGCCGATGACACTGGAGTTGATGTTGCCGAAGCGGTCAATTTGCGCCCCGCCGAGGAAGCCAACCGAGATGCGACCGCCCTGCAGCCAGTACTGGAACATCTCTGGGACAGACACCGTGGTGAGGGCAGTCTCGCTCAGCTCTGGATCACCAATCGAGAGCGGCAGCACGTCCGGCTTAGTCCCGATCGTGCCGGACTCATAGATGAGCGTGATGTCCGGGGCATGTGTGAGCCGCGCGAGGTTGCAGGCGACCGATGGCGCCCCAATACCGACGAAGCACACGTCCTCGTTCTTCAGCACCCGCGCTGCCGCGACGGCCATCATTTCCACTGTCGTAAAGTTCATGGCTCTTCCTCAGACTACTAGTCTGGCGCACTGGCACGCCTGTTACCTACATCGGCGGCAAGAACACGCTCCCGCATCCAGCCGAGAAACGACTCGCGCTCCCGCGCGATCCCGTCCCAGGTGGTGTAGAAGGCGTTGTCGCGCCGGTAATAGCCGTGGGCATAGGATGGGTGCGCGCCGCCCGGCGCCTCGACGATAGCATTGATCGTCCAATGCGGCAGCACCGCGGCGTTCGGACTCGGAACGCGCAGGTCATCGACGATCTCCTCCACGGTCACAATCACGTGGGTCGCCGCGAGCGCGGCCTCCTTCTGCACCCCGATAATCCCTTCGATGAGCACATTCCCCGCGCGGTCCGCTCGCTGCGCGTGAATGATCGTGAGGTCCGGTCGGATGGCCGGAACGGCGGCAAGCCGCTCACCGGTGAAGGGGCACTCAATAAACCGGATACGCGGGTTGACCCCCACCAGGTCAGAACCTTGATATCCCCGGAAGATTGCGCAGGGCAGACCCGCCGCGCCGGCCGCATAGGCATTGGCCATCGCCGCGTGACTATGCTCCTCCAACTCCAGCGGCTGCGGCCACCCGTTCTCAACCGCGTCGCGCAGCCGGTGCAGCATCCCTACGCCTGGATTGCCGCCCCAGGAGAAGACAAGCTTGCGCGCACATCCCATCCCAATGAGCTGGTCATAGAGTAAATCGGGCGTCATCCGCACGAGGCATAGGTCGCGCTTGTGCTGCCGGATGATCTCGTGACCGGCAGCAAAAGGGATCAGGTGAGTGAAGCCCTCCATGGCAACAGTGATGCCGTCCTGAACGTACTCCGCGACGGCATCATGCAGCGAAAGGAATGAGGTCATCTGCTTTGCTCCATCATAGGTTGAAAAACGCGGTCTCGTTCGTCCCCTGCAGAATAATATCGAAGCGGTAGACGACCTTCGCGCCATCCGTAGCTCCCCGATTTATCGAGGGAGCCCGCCTGGCCAGCAGCGTTGTCCTCCGGTCACCGGGAACACATTGCAGTACCGGATCAAGCGCGTTAGCTGGCTCGTCTTCGAAGTACAGGCGCGTCACCAGGTGGTTGAGCAGCCCGCGGGAAAACACGGTAACGCAGATGTGCGGAGCCTGCAGCCGTTCCCTATCGAATGCGACAGGGCCAGGCTTGACCGTCTCGAACCAGTAACTTCCGTCCGGGTCCGTGCCAGAGCGGCCAAACCCCAGAAACGATGGGTCCAGTGTCGCTGGCCCCTGATCTGCAGGATGGTTGTAGCGGCCATGCGCATTCGCCTGCCAGATTTCGACCATGGCATCGGGTACTGCTGCTCCGTCGCCATCGAGGACGCGCCCCTCGATACGAATGCGCTCACCGGGCGTCTCCGGAAGGGTCAGCATGTTGCGGCGTGCGTCCTCGCGCAGCAGAGCTGGCTCGAAGAATGGGCCTACCGTTTGCGCACTGCTCAGGAGGAGTTTGTTCATCGCCCGTCCTCCCCCGACTCGAACGGCGTGGCATAGGGTCCGCGCACCACGATGTCCCAGCGATAGCCAAGTGCCCACTCCGGCTCGGTCACGCTGTGGTCATACACAGCAATCAGACGTTTACGCGCCTGCTCTGTCGGCACCGCGTTCATGATGGGATCGAGCTGGTGTAGTGGGTCGTCGGGAAAATACATCTGTGTCACCAGGCGCGACAGCATGGACGGGCCGAACACCGAGAAATGAATGTGGGCCGGACGCCAGGCATTGGGATGGTTCTTCCATGGATACGCCCCCGGGCGAATCGTTAGGAAGCGGTAGACCCCATCCTCATTCGTCGAACAACGGCCCATGCCCAGGAAATGCGGATCGAGCGGCCCCGGCCATTGATCCCGTTTGTGGAGGTAACGGCCGGCGGCATTGGCCTGCCAGATCTCCAGGAGCGTGTTCGGCACCGCAGCCCCACGGTCGTCGAGCACGCGGCCGGTCACAATGATGCGCTGTCCAATAGCCTCGCCGCCGGTCCCGGCGTTGCGCGTGAGGTCGGCGTCTTCCTCTGTGATGGCGCTGATGGCGCACCCGGGACCAGTCAACTCCGAGAGCGTCAGTGGCACATCGATGAGCGGAAGCGTTGGCGCCCGCCGCCGCGTGGATTGATAGGCTTCATACAGGTAGGGCGGGAAAACCTCCCGATCCCCCCGCACGATTTCGCCGATAGTGGTATGGTTCATATGTTCTCCTGATTTGCCTGCGCTGGATCTCCCTCTTCCGAAGCGCTCTCTCGCTGATCGAACTCCTGCTTTGCCAGCGAGAACGCGGCATTAGCCGCGGGAACGCCTGCGTACACTGCCACGTGGAGCAGCACCTCCGCGATTTCGTGCGGATCGACCCCGGTATTGCGGCTGGCGTGCAGGTGTAACGCCAGTTCTTCACGCCCGAGCGCCGCCAGAATGGCAATCGTAACCAGGCTTCTCGTCCGCCGGTCCAGGTCAGGTCGGGCCCAGAGGAAGCCCCACGCCGTCTCCGTGATGAAGCGCTGGAAGTCGGCATCGAACTCGCTGGTACGCGCCTGCGCTCCCTCGACGTGCTCACTTCCAAGCACCTCCTTGCGGACCTTCATTCCGATGTCGAAGCGCGATTCCGTCATCATGACTCCTCCAGCTTTAGCGTAGTGTCGCTCCGATACATATCACAGAGATCGCGCTAGGAAGCCCCGCGCATTCATGCCGGGGAGGAATAGCCCACCGCCGCAGCGGAATATCATCTTGCATGTTTTGAACCTTTGTGCTATATTCTGCCTGTAGGCTAAGGCACTCTTCTTCGGAAGAGAGAGACAGTTCGCTTACGGGTACCTTTCCAACTGAGTGGCCTGGGTTCCAAACAAGAACGCCATGTCTGGGTAAAACACTCGTGGTCGATATAGAACGCTCTTGCTCGGAAGTGGCCTCAAAACCATGCTGGGCAAGAACGGGTACCTTGTCATGGTGCCCTCTATCTTGGGAGTTCGCTCCCAGGATGATGTTGCGGTCGTTGAAGCCGAAGCGGTATCTGCCTCTGGGATATCGAGTTGAAGCAGAGGCTAGCTACAAGCCCCTCGAGTTAAGTTTGTTGATAAACTTAGTACACTTTGTCGCTTTCACCTCGATAGTGCAAGCACATTGTCATAGAAGAGACAGAGTTACACCTGATCTGAAAGGACAGCTACTGAATGGAGACGCCATCCCCTGCTATCATGGCAGTGCCACGTGTCGATACGCACCTTTCCAAGTTTTCCCAGGGTGGTACCGTTGCGCTCACCGGCCTCGCCTTTCTCACTGCGCAGCCGGTAATCGTCCTCATCGCTGCAGTCATATTGCTGCTGAGTGTACTGCTGCCTGTGGCAAGCCCCTTCCGGCTGCTCTATCAGAGCGTAGTAATTCCCTTGCGCCTGTGGCAGCCGCGCGTCGTCGAAGACGATCCTGCGCCCCATCGTTTCGCACAGGGCATCGGCGCGGCCTTTCTCATCGCCGCAAGCCTCGTCCTCTTCCTGACCAAAGCAGCGCTACTGGGCTGGGTCCTCGTACTCATCGTCTTCGTGCTGGCAGGTATTAACCTGGTCATCGGCTTCTGCGCTGGTTGCCTGGTGTACTATTACCTGGGGCGTGCCGGGTTCATGCCTCGCGTGCGCTACGAAGGCAGCTTCCACTGGCGAGGAGTATGAGATGCCGGACATCATAGCACGCGTAGGGGTCCTCATACTCCTCAGCCTGCTGCTCTGGCTATCGGTCCGGTCAGGGCGGCACTTCATAGAGATACAACGCAAGAGAGCGCTTGCCGCTCCCCCTTTGATGGAACGAGCTGGTACCGGGAACGAGAGCATAGACTCTGGCACATCCCCGGTGCGCATCCTGGCATTCAGTAGCGCTGACTGCAAACAATGCCATCAACTACAGGCCCCCGCGCTCCAGCGCGTGCAGCACATCTGCGGTGTAAATGTGGCCGTAGTAGAAGTTGACGCGCCTACCTCTCCTGAACTGCTGCAGCGCTATCATGTCCTCACCCTTCCGACCACGGTCGTTCTGAATGCCACGGGCCAAGCGCATGCAGTGAACTACGGCTTTGCGAATACCCAACGTCTCCTCGAACAAGTAGATGCAGTACTGTCACAAGTACAACAATCTGCCTCGTGACAACCCCTCGTGAAGAGCCTCTCGCGAAATTGTTCAGACTTGACCTAAAGAAGATTTGGTAGTGAGAGCAGCCAGACACTGGTGGAAGGGATTAAGCTGCTGGGCCATCCAGGTGCCAAAGAGAGAAGCCAGGCCCATACGGGTCTGACTCCCTTTGGGGCT
>WNFC01004077.1_pt1 | contig 15864 bp, 23 predicted proteins | sample 5400541 | NCBI WGS metagenome assembly WNFC01 (sample SAMN13153342, study PRJNA577476) | soil metagenome | isolation source: 120 cm saprolite under Douglas fir tree site 2 hole 2 replicate 1 | place: USA:California | collected 2015-04-18
GGCAGGCAATGAATCGATATCGAGGAACCCAAGCAGAGTTCCAATTCTCGATAGTTGCACCGCACACGGCGCATTCAAAGCTGCTGATCTCGCGCGCCTCTGCGATGTGCTCGCTGCGGTCATAAACCGCGCCGCATTTGCAGGACCTGTGACCCGACTCTGACATGCCGACAATATGCGCCGCGGACTGTCCGTTTTCCAGTGGGGTCATCATCAGAGTTCTACTGGGCTCCTGCGCGATATCACCGCGGGCGCCGCCGGTGCGGATCACCGCCTTGGCGTCGTCCGGGGCCGCAAACTCCTATCGTCCTGACACTTGCTGCCCACCGAGATCGAGAAGCTGCTCAAGGCGGCGAAGGCGGGCCGCTGGCGGCATCGGGACGCCACCCTGATCCTTGTGGCCTACCGTCATGGCCTGCGCGCCAAGGCCTGCGAGTTGGAATGGGCGCAGGTGGAGTTTGGGCGATCGGCCGCGCTGCATGTCCGGCGGCCCAAGGGCGGCAAGGCCAGTGCTCACCCAATCCGAGGCTATGAGCTGTGGATGTTGACGGCGCTGCGCAAGGCATTCCCCGACAACGGCTACCTGTTCACCACTGAACGCCGGACGCCGTTCACCACCGACGCCATCAACCGGCTGATCAAGAACACCGGCAACCGCGCCGAGCTGCCGCTGCCGATCCACTTCCACATGCTGCGCCACTCTTGCGGCTACAAGCTGGCCAACGACAGGATCGATACCAGGGGCGATCTAAGATTGGCTCGGCCACGTGTCGATCACGCACACCACGCGCTACACACAACTGAGCCCGGCGCGGTTCAAGGATTTCTGGCGGGATTGATCCGCGACCTGGCGAGTGCGGGCAATCGCGTCCGTCGCGGCCGATTGCCAAACTGGGTCCGGTCCACACGGCGGCAGGCCGCGAATACGATGACGGCGGTTCTTGGTCCGGGTCCCCCTCTCTCTCCAATGGGTCCCCTGTCCATCGGGACCCCTTTCCCGCATCCATCGTGGGTCCCGTCTGCGGCCGGATGCCATTTGCCGGGCAAGAGAGGAGCTGTGGCGGCATCCCAATGTCCAAAATGAGACAATTGCGATCTTCTGGCGGAGGAATCTTGACACCGTATTAATACGGGAACACTACAATCGCACATTGCCGGAAGGTGATTCGTTATGCGTCCGGTTAGTGAAGCGTTGATCTCCATGCGTGCGTTACCGGCTGTGGCGCGGCTTATGTTCCCCTGGGGCATTGGCTCGGCGGATGTTTCGCGCCGCCTTGAGCGGTTTGGCGAGCTGATCATTGGCGTCATTGTGGAGACCATGGTGTTAGCGCTTGGTGTTTTCATGGTCGTCACGGCCGCCTGTGTTGGGCTTCTGTGAGGTTGCCCTGATATCTTGACGGCGACTGGACTACCTCACGCGGGCGAGCTGAGCGGCCGCGCGCCATTCCCCCCGGCAATCTGCACCTCGTTGAGGCCCCGCGCGGGTGGTCCTAACTGCTGTTGAATTGTTGACAACGCGAAACACAATAAAGTTTTTGCGGGGCTGCACTGACTTCGCATATTCGCCAGCGGCACGGGCTTGTCGTGGAGCAAAAGGTTCGGGATCGTCCACGGCATCGCCCATCAAAGCGCGACAGCAGCGCTTAGGCAAATCGTCCTACGGGTTGGATAAGGAACAGGGCAGGGCTTACTGCCCTTCGCGGGAGTTGAAAAGTGGAATGACGGTGGCCGAGTTGCTTGATGATAATCTGATGATGGGCGAGGGAATTTTCGGAGAAGCGGAAACCCTCGTCGAGCTGATCGAATGCCTGCAGGAAACACGCGTGGAGCTCTGGCATCTCGCCCGCGACGTCGAGAAGGGGGACGCGTCATGACCAACGTCGTCAAATTTCCACACAGAGCTTCCCGGCCATTCTCGAAAGCCCCGCATCTCAAACGGCGCACCAGTGGAACGGGAGCCTCCGCTTGTCGAGTTGATTCAAAAGCTGAGAACTTATGCCGTTCAGGAATTTGCCAAGGGCAAGACATCGAGCAGATTTTCGACGATCTCGAAGGCAGCTATAGGCGGGCGGAGAAGGCGGTGCGGAAGCGCATGAAGCGCACCCTTGTGGAAAAGACCTGACAACAACCCCCGGGCGCCAGCGGCCATCCGTTCGGCGTCCGGGTCCCGTCTTAACCCCGTGCAATAACGGATAGAACCTGCCAGCCATCAGCGCATATTTGCAGGATGCCCGCCATAACACAGACCACGGTCGTGTTTTCGTGCCCTAAGTGCGGCTTGAATTATCAAGCGACGCAGGAGCACTCCTCGGACCAAAACTCCGGCAGCTTCGATTGCAAAAATTGCAAAACCAATGTGCTCAAATGGTCCGGTGTTTATGACTATTCCAGATGGACCCCCGCCCCGAAATAAAGCATTGACGATATGCAGCCACCGCATAACGCAGAAGGCCAGTTGCCGGGCTTAGGAGAGTCGCTGATAGGCCTTCCCGTTGGTGACTGCGATGGAGCGGATAACGGCGCCAGCGAATCCTTGCCTCACCCGGCGTTGCTGGCGCCGATCGATCCTTCCGGACGGCGGCGCCTGATTCCGAGTGGCTGACCTCTGCGCCCTCAGGACGCGGGTTTGCTCGCACTTTCAAGTACCAGCGCCGATCGCGGCGCGCATACAGCGAACACAGGTCCCATTCCCTGGCCAGGCGCACGCCATCGGGCGTCAGCGATGACAAGCCGGCTTCGTGGAATGCGAGGCCAGCGCTTACCAGGTCGCAACGGCCAGCCCTACTCGTGATGTTGTCGTCCGACGTTGGGCCCTCGACGAACAACTGACCAAGGACGCTGACGGCGCAGGGCGACAGCTCAAGCTTGCTCGCGATCATTGGTTGGCTGTCGCGCATTGTTGCCGCGCGCCTCTCGGGAAGAGGTGATCGGTCGGCATCATGGCTGATTCCTCGACACCAAAGAAAGCGGAAGAAGTACGGTGTCAGTGCTTGGGACGGTGAACCGCAGTTGATTTTCCGCCGGTGTTGAAATCTGATCACACCATGCGGTCATGCAGGGCCGCCTCTCTTCAACGCCGGGCGGCCCGATTCGTTTTCTGGACCGGCCCGCACTCCGGAGCCCGCCGGCCAAACCCGCGCCAGCGGTGCGCGTCCCGCTGGCGCCGCCCTGCGGAGGGGGATGGTCCGTAGATTCCCGGACTCCATTTTCGGACAGGGGTGTTCTACAGAAGGAACACCGGGCTATTTAATCACCGAATTTATTAGTTGAGCCGGATCGGCCGCGGGGTGTCTCAAGCACCCATCCCGCGGTCATTTATGTGAGCGCCGGCCCGCGCCAATGCCGGGCGGCCCGGAGCGCTCCGTAAGCACGCTCCGGGGGGCCTTGCCGGGCGAGGTCAGGGGTAAGCCAACATCGCTGGGCTATCGCGAGCCGACTCCCCATAGCTGGGGCAACCGGCGGCGCACTGGCAGCCGCGGCGCCTGACTCGCCCATGCGCTGGAGCCGATCGGACGGCACCTGACAGCCTGCAATAGCCTGACTCACCGGCGCCCTTCTTAAGCCCGACAATCGACACGAGGGCCGGACACGCTCCGCAGCTTTTTCATTGCGTCTCGCTGAGCCTCAATCAATATCACTACCGTTGATTGCGATCGGAGGATGCTGTCATGAAGATCGTCCTTCGGGTCGCTGGCCCGCTATTTATTGCTGTTGGGCTTTCTTGGTTCGCACAAGGGACGGGATTGCTCCCGTGGCCGCGCAATTCAGCGATGGTCGACTACGGCGCCGGCGTCGCAGCCGTAGGTATCGGCCTTGTCTGGTTCGGATGGCAGTAAGTGCTCACGCTCACCTCGGCGTCATGGCACCTATGATTCAGCGGACCTGACTTTTGTCTTGAGCCGGCTCGACCAGCAAGCGCCGTCGCGAATTGAGATCGAGCTGGGCTGGGCAGAATCCGAGGCGCAACGGATAGTTTCCGCCAATCTCGAGCGGATAGAGCGCTTGGCGCATGAACTCATGAGCCGGGAAGAACTTACGAGCGCCGCCGAGATCTTGGACATCATCGAAAGACGGCCGTCTGCATAGCGTGGCTCCGCGCCCCGTCAAGATGAAACCAGCCGTCCGCCTGCAGGCCAAGCAGCCCGATTTTTGAAGGCCGTGCCCTTGCCGATCGCGGCGGTGTTCATCTTCGCGACGGTGCCGTACTTGGTCGTGAAGGTCTTCGGCTCACTGTAATTTGTTACAGTGGCGGGTCTAATTTCCTCACGGAGCCGGCCAATGAGTGGGGCACCAACGCGGCATTGTCTGGCGATCTCGTGGTCGCTCCAATGCGAGACCACTCGGCATCCTGCAGAAGCTTCATCACCGCGTAGCGCTTGTTCTCGGGCACGCCATGCGGCGCCGGCCCAAGCGCCAAGGTGCTACTGGCGTCGCCGACCATGCCGGCGCCGGTGCGGCAGGACCTGGAGGCTCGGATCTTGGCCTGCGAGTCCGTCGGCGGTCCGGAGATCGTCCGCGCGAGGGCCGCTCCGACCCGGACGCCCCAGGGCGAGCCAATCAGCCGACAATGGCAATGGCCGCATAGTCTACCGCTTCCCATAACGGCGGTTGACCGTTACGGTGAAGCAGTGTCTTCGAGGCACGCTCCTTTGACGTGATTCGCATCACGTCCTCGCTTCATGGCGACTGCCCCGCACGATAGGGGTATCACCCTGAGTGAAGGTTTATGCCTCGAATTAAGAACGTGTTCGGTCGGAATACCGACTGAGATTGATGCGGATACCTACGCAAGTCGTCGGGCCATAAGCAGGCCAGAAGTGGAACGCATCGACGCTGGCCAAGATGGCTGGACACAACCCCGATCTTTGGGCGGCAGGATGCTGCCATGTTTTCTGGCGCTCGGTTGGCGTCGTCTTGAATTTCCAACCGATGTTCACGCGGATACCCCGTTAAATGCAGTGGTCCCGGCCTCTAAGTGGAACCGTCAACGCCAGCATGGGCTGGACACAACACCATTAGCGTGGTGGGCGCAGTGCGTCCGCAGCTAGAAGATAAAGTTCAACAGCGTATCGAGTTCGCGCTCTATCCGTTTGATCTCGGACCGAGCGGCCTCGATCGATGCCGAGCCTTCCATCCGAAGACGATTCATCTCGCGTGTGAATTCGTCGCAGAATTCCTTGAACAGAGCCGGGTCCATTAGGTGGTATCGTAGCGCGTTCAGCACACGTGCCTCCAGCCGCTCGCGCTGGGCACTTCTCCGATTATCGCAGGTTCCCTTATTTCTTGCCGTCGAACAGCCCATGAGGTCGGCCGAGATCATGGCGTATCCGCCACCGCAGCATCCGCATTTTATCAAACCCGAGAATAAGTATTTTGGGCGGCGGCGGTCGCGGAAGCTGTTTTCCACCTCGGTGCCATCATCCTCGCGCTTTGTCTTTATGGCAGCTTGTCGCGCCTTTGCGGCGTTCCAGAGCCCATCATCCACGATGCGCAACTCTGTTACTTCTTGAATGATCCATTCAGCTGCTGGGTTTGGACGCGCCTGACGCTTGCCAGTTTCTGGGTCTTTGATGAAGCGACGCACCGGAAATCGCGTGGTCGGAATATTCCTCAACGACTCGCCAACCCTGCTTATCGGCATAGGCACGGCAGACGCGAAATTGGTCCGCGATCGACGCGTCGCGCTGGTTGTCACTGGAGTAGCGGGCGTAAAGCACGACCTTCATGAAACGGTCTCCGGTAAAGTCAGGAGCGTTTTGAACTTTGCTCCTTGTCGGCTTGTTCGTACCACCGCCGCGCCGCATGGCGAGCCAGCAGACGCACGAATTCGACGAGACGTGGATCGGGCGCGTTGCCGCTCTGCGGTGCCAAGCGTCAACTCCGGTTCGCTGCACCGGGCGATGCCTTTGCGATTTTGAGCGCCGACGTCTTTCATCGTAATGCCATCGACTGTCGATCGTGCCGCGATAATCACGAGCAGCATCAGCTTTACGATAGGCAACAACAATACGAGCGCGATACCAAGCCCCGGATAGAGCGGGCGTCTTCGATCGCACCAGTTCTGCTTCTGGCGTGCTGGATCGCATTTTGGCGTCGCGTGAAAACTTGCGCACTTCGGCTTGATTGGAAGCTAACGATAACTGCGTCATCAGATCATACCAAATTTGCGACATAGGCGGTGCGGCTCAACCCAGTTAGATGCATCACTCATTTAGGTAGTTGTCTCACGTCGATCGTGCGTGCTGTTGCCTGGACCGTGATTTCGAAGTGGTCCGTCTGCGCAAATATCGATGACGTTGCGCGGTCTATGCGCGACGACGTTGATGCCGGTGCGCCGCCGCAGGCTGTCGTAGAGCAGCCCCGCACCACCTGACGTGCGAACATCCTCGCCAAGCTTCTGCGAAACATCATAACGTTCGCTCGCATACACGTCGGGGCGTGTTAATTGCTGCCCTCTGATGTCGAGATAATTCCCTAGCAGCGTAGCGATGTATGCCCTGTAGGTCCGGCTCATCGTGGCCTCGTTGCGAGCAGCCGCTTCGCGCCGCAGGTGATGACCGACCTCGGCAGCCGCCGTGCGAATATGCCAAGCTCCGGACCATTGAATCTCATTCCGCGGGGCGCGACGTGGAGAAAGGCTGCCATGACGATACTGGAGTTGGGTGTGCCATACACCCATTCGCTCTGCGGTAGCCGATCGATGCGTTCGGCTACCAGGCGGTCGTTCGTCCAACCGACGAGCTCCATCACCGCTGAAAGATCGGCCGCCGTCGCGACCGTATCGAACAGCCCGATGGGAGGAAATTGCGAGGGAATCAGGCGATGGGCAGGCCGCGGCGAGGGTGCGAAAGCGTCCGTTACGGTAGACGCTCTGTTTACCGGGATAGCCGCTTGATCGTTTTGATTGCGTGGGTCGGGCCGCGCCACCCCAGAAATTCAAGCTTCTTGTCTTCGAGCGCATCGGTGGCTTCGAAGAATTTCTCCAGCTCCTCAACCGCCCGTGCTGGAAGATGCCGAACGTCCTGCAGATCGCCCTCAAACGGCGAACGGTCCGGCACGGCGAAAATTCGGTCGTTCCTTTCTTTCCCACGCTTGGTGGTCTGAACAACTTCGAGCACCCCGATCGGCTTGCAGCGGAGAATTAAGCCGGGGTAGGTCCCGGCATTGTGGATCACAAGAATGTCGAGAGGATCGCCGTCTTCAGCCTGGGTCGATGGGACGAATCCCCAATCATAGGGATATGTCAGTCCGGCCAATAACGGCTTTGCGAGAGTGAATGCGCGATGCTTCGGGTCAAATTCCAGTTTGCAATGACTTCCGCGAGGAGTCTCTACCACCGCGTTGATATGCGTCTTGTCGGCCCAGGTTGGAAGCTTTGTGAGATTCGGCATCTAAGGGCGGCACTCTCACTCTTGATGATCAAACCATAAGCAAATGCAGCAGCCGATCAGAGGGGCGGTTTTCGCGCTACATCGGGACGGTGACCCGCTCCCCTATGCGATGATTCGATCTCTGGGGAAAGAGAGTCGGATCGTAAGGCCCTCCGGCTCCCACTCGCGTGAAATCTCGCCGCGCAATTGATCCCTCACGGTCGCGCGGGCGAGCATCGTGCCGAATCCCTCGCTACCGATTGGGCTGTCGATCGGCGGTCCGCCGCGTTCGCGCCATGTCAAGGCGAACTGGCCGTCGCGCTCGGAACAGGCGATCTCAATGTGGCCCGCGGAAGTAGAGAGAGCGCCGTACTTGGCGGCGTTGGTTGCGAATTCATGCAGAAGCAGCGCGAACGTCGTCACCAGCCCGCCCACGAGACGGATATCACGTCCGGTGATCGCGACCCGCGCCTTGTCGGATTCGCCTCCGCGTTCATAGGGCGAAAGGATGGTCCGGATCAAAGCGTGCAGCGTCGTCGACTGTTCGAGGCGTTTGCCGGCCTCCGACGTCACCGGCAGTGTCAGCGCGTGCGCGCGCGCCAGCGCCGCCAATCGGTCCCGCACCGCCGACGCGAGTTCGTCCGGCGTGGCCGCCGAGCGTGCACTGATGGCCACGACGCCACTGGCCAGCGCAAACAGATTCTTGACGCGGTGGTCCAACTCGCGAAGCAGCAGGCGCTGCTGCTCCTCAGCTCGCCGGCGCTCGGTGATATCACGGGCGATTTTCGACGCGCCGATGATCTTGCCTTCCGGATTTCTGACCGGCGACACCGTGAGCGAAATATCGACGGTGCTGCCGTCCTTGCGTTGTCGAACGGTTTCGTAATGGTCGATGCGCTCGCCGCGGCGAATGCGGGCCAGGATGCTAGGCTCCTCGTCGTGCCGTTCGGCTGGAATGAGGATTGTGATCGGCTTGCCGATCACTTCTTCCGCCGTATATCCGAACAGCCGCGTCGCGCCGTGGTTCCAGCTCGTGATGACGCCGTTGAGGTCCTTGGTCAGGACGGCATCCTCTGAAGACTCAACGATAGCAGCGATGCCTCGAGAACGGGCCTCGCTTTCGCGAATACGCCGTTCGGCCTCGTGGCGCTCGGTAATATCCACCAGCGTGTTCACCGCGCCGGTGAGAGCGCCGGAAGCGTCAAAAAGCGGAATCGGAAACGGAATGAATGGCACGAGAGTTCCGTCTGGCCGCTCGGCGATGGCCTCCATGCCTCTGATGGGACGCTTTTCCTTCAGCGCCAACGCCATCGGGCACTCGTGATGCGGCAACGGCGTGCCGTCGGGCCAATACATTTTCCATGAACCGCAGAACTCGCTCTTACCGAGTTCCGGCCGTACCCCCCAAAGCTGCGCCGCGGCCTCGTTGTAGAAGGTGATCCGTCCTGCGGCATCGGTCGTATAGACCGCCACCGGCAGTGAGTGAAGGATCGCATCGGCGTCTCGCCCGCGTCCGTTCAGATATGGCCGGCAGGCAGGTTGCTCGGGGTTCTCGCGGAAGACATTCACGGCTCCTGCGACGCAGCCGAAGCGGTCCTTGATCGCTTCGATGCTTACCAGCGCCACAATGCGTGTACCGCCGGGCCGCTCGATGATGATTTCCTGATCGCGCAACCCCTGCCCAGTCGCGAGCACGTCCGCCATTGGGCATTTCGCATGAGGGATCAAGGCGCCCTTGACGCCATAGAGGCGATAGGAGCCGCAGAAACGAACCGTGGGATCGCCGATCTCCGGCGAACAACCCCATAGCTCCGCGGCGGCGCGGTTGTAGCGGATGATAAGGCCATCCTGATCGCAGACATAAACGCCGACCGGCAGCAAATCTAGCAGCTGATCGGGAACGTCCAGTACGCGCTCGTCAAGCAATATAGGCAACGGAGTAGCGAACTCCATTTGATCGGCAAAGCTTGCCATGGACGCACTCCGGTACGTGGACATCTCGATAGCGCCACTCCACTAGCGCTAACTCCAATCCCACAGGTGGGGTTCCAATTAGCTGATTACTGCTCCTCCAGGGAAACCACAGTGAATGCCGTGGCGTTTCGCCGATCCGCAGAGTCGGGGACCGGACATAGCGGCCGGCGCCTGAATGGAGAAAGGCGGCCCGAGCCGCCTTTCTTTTTCGTTAGTCGATCTCTTCGATGATCGTACGCTCGTGCGGCTCAACCACGTAGGTTCTGTTGTCGCGCTCGATATAGCGATACTCCCGCACCGTCGGTGATTCTCGATAGACCTCCTCGGGGAAAGATCTGATCTCCACCGAATCCGGCAAGCGATCACCAACGCGGACCCGGGTCGAAGTGGTGCTGCTGCCGGTGGTGCGCTGTTCTGTCCGGGCAGACCTGGCGTGTTTGCGATTGACCGCCCTGTCTGTGTCGGAAAAGGTCATCTTGCGAGATGCAGGCGCGGCGGCAGTCACTCGGCCCGTGCGCGGCAGCACGTCGACGATTTGGTAGCTCGACGGGTCGACAATCACGATGTCATCGCGGACGACAAAGAAATTGTATCCGCGATATTGTGGAACAATCTCGACAACATCCGCGGGAAGCGGTTGGAAGCGCACGTCCCTTTGAACCACCGTTCCGACCGACAATGAGAAGTTAACGTTTTCCACCGACCTCGCATTCAGCTTGGTAATCGACTCGGTGACGCGGGTGCGCTGGCGGTCATCCAGATTGGCAGAGATGTTGACGTTGGACGAGCCCGACTGCGCGGTGCCGGTTTGGTTGTTCGACGGTTGAGCCGCCGTGTTGGTCTGGTTGTTAGACGGCTGGGCCGCTGTGTTAGTAGAGGGTTGGGTTCCGACGTCGGTATTCGTGTTGGTGTCGCTGGGCGACGACTGCGTCCGGTTGTTTGCCGGAGGAGCCGTGTTGGTTTGCGCCTGGGACGAGTTCGGCTGTTGGGCAGATTGAGTCCGCGAAGGCGCCGCTGCATTGTTATCCTGTCGCGTCTGCGAAGGAGAGGAATCCTGGTGTGACCGGGCTTGCGAGCGCGACGAGTCATTGCTGCCCGCGGCCGGGGTCGATTGGCTTGTCGTCGTTTGCGATCTTGAGCTCGCGGAAGGCGATGACTGCGTGTTCTGGGCCGACGGCGTCGAACTCTGCGAAGACGGTGTCGAAGAGGACGCCGACGGCGCTGACGAATTCGAATTGTTCTGACTTTGCGCCGCCGGAGGCGAGCTGTTTTTTGGCTGCTCGCTCGGGGATTGCGCGTATGCGCCGGTGCCGAGCATCAAACCGATGGCAGTCGTAATCAACAAACGTTCCCTCAGTTCCACTCCTTGTGCCGGTGTTGGCCTAAAGACGTAAAACTAACTCTCGCGGGCAAGCGCTATTCCAGATCGCCGCTGCAATCTCCTCGTGGCGAGCTGGAACTCGGGGGTTGCCTGCTCAGCGACGCGTTTCGATTTCGGGAACGAAGATGAACTGCAGGCTTTAGCCTAGGGGCAGTAACGGACGGAGGAACCCATGAGGAAATTAGCAGTCACGCTGCTAGGCGCCGGCGCGCTGTTTGCCGGCAGCGCAGCAACCGCAGCTGACATCTATACGAGCAGCGAATACGCGAGTTCGGATTTGCCGCTCGTGCAACCCGTGCGTGTGACCTGTAGTGATGACGGACGATGCTATCACAGCCGTGGCGGCAGCCGCGTCATCATCCGGGATTCTTATAACTACGCACCGCGCGAGCGATACATCGAGCGCCGTACCTATCGCGACTGGAATGAAGGTCCGCGTGCCGGCGTCGGCTTCCGGGCGCCGGGCGTTAGCGTTGGTGTAGGCGTCGGCGACGATCGTTGGTAAAGGCAACTCAGGAAGAAGAACTGCTGAACCTGCCGGCACACCTGCGCGGCGGGTTCTTCGTTTGCATGCCCAAGGGCAAAGCGGAACGAAGCGATTCGGATGCCGTTGACTTGCAATTAAGGATACTCCGCCATGCATCGCATAAAGCATCCGCCTCTTCGCAATAAAATCAACCTGACGGATTCGGTTCAGGTACGGGCGTGGGCGCGGAGGCTCGGCGTATCCGCTGATGAATTGAAGGCCGTTGTCGAAAAGGTGGGTAACTCGATCGCGGCGGTAACCAAGGAAATTGAGCTTGAACGTGGCAAGTTGCCAGGCTTCACCGGAACCGACCCAGCGTAAACCTGTCGCACCGCGCTCTGCATGACCCCAAAACCGCCCCGCCGAACGTTGGGAGGCGGCTTCCTTATGGAATTATCAGTTGTACTTGAACTGCGGCATCGCCTTCAACTGATCCTTGGTGGCGTTGAAGACCGCGTGATCGGGGGCGCGATTGGCTTCGCCAACCGTGGATTTGTCGGCGGGCGCAGTCGATGACGTGCGGACCAGCTCATTGACCCATCTCAATTATTCCATCGGCACCGCGACATAATGTTCACCCATGCCGAGGAAGCCCCCAACGCCAAGGACCACGTTATCGACCTTGCCGGACTTGTCGATAATCAGCTCCTGAATGTCGCCAATCTTCTCGTTGTTGTCGTTGTAGACGTTAATGCCGACACCCTGGAAGCTCGCCACTGGCCATCCCTGTTGGACCGCCGTATTGATGTTGGAGCGATCGGTGGTGGCATTCTGCGCAAAGGCCGCACCAGTCAAAAGCGTGGCGCCGAGCAACGCAGCTGCCAGATAGTTCGATTTCATTTTGATCTCCAGTGTGCGTGTGGAGGTACGTCTGTCTGTCGTCTTGGTGGATCAACGAAATCAGCTGTTAATGATGCAACAGCATGATCAAGATGATCAGGGGTATCGGTATTCCGAGCAGCCATAGAAGAATCGGCATAAAGATGTTCCTTTCGTTTCCAGGGTTGTTAGCCAAGCCATGCTCTCTTGCCCCAAGTGCCATCACGCAGCCCGCCGCCCTCGGTCGCCGCCAGCGCGGCTGAAAATGCGCCGATGAAAAGCGAAAGCGTCAGCCAGATCGATAGGTGCATCGCGGCTTTGCGGGCCTTATCGAGGTCCGCCTTGAGTTGAGTGATCACATCGCCGACGCGCTGGTTCGCCTCGGCCTCACTGAGCCCAGTTCGGGCAGCGACCACTTTTGCGATATAGCTGCGATCGGCCGGAGACGGTTCAGCGCCATTGCGGAAGTCGGCGGTCAGCAGGCGATTGAGTTCGCGTCGCGTTTCCGCACCGTTGGTGTTCTCAGGCGAAGGGTTGTTCGGCCGCAGCAGCATGTCGACGTAGCCATCCATTGGAGTCGCGGCCTGCGGCGAGCCGGCCGTCTGCACCGCGCCCGACGTCGCACTACTGATCAACGAACTTGCGGGCGAAGCGAGAAGGATCGCGCCGAGCATGGAAGCCAGTGCCTACGCCAGAAAACCATGCGCGGTATCGCGAAAAAGAACTTCGGAGGACTGCACTCCGATCCAACGGTTGCGCAGCCGGCCCGCCAGATAGCCGCCGATTGCCGACGAGATCATCGCCAGCACAATGAAGTAGAGTCCGGTGCCGATTTCGAAACTGGTTGCGGAAACGCCAGAACTGGGCCACGGCGAAACCACGGAAAATCCGAGGCCCGTTCCGAATGCCAATAAAACCAATGTCAACGCACAGGAAGCGACTGCGCCGGCCACAACAGCCGCCCACGAGACTCCGGCGCTCGATGGCTCCTCAACCTCGCTTAATATCACCGTGTCTCCTTCCCCAATCTCCTCAAGTACCCCAGCGGGTCGCATTATCTGTTCCATAAAAATACTCCCAACATTTTGAATTCGATGTCGGGAAAATGTTGGAATGTGAGGAAAGTTCCTCAGACGGAAGTTGGTTTAGCTTGATGTCGCCGCGACGACGCCCACGCTTTCACCCCCGCGTGGCTCGCAGCCGCAAAATGGCGCTGTCGCGGCGCGGTGATAGGCGCTCGCGCTGCCGGGATCCGCCCGTAGCCAGCATCACCTTTGCGAGGTGCCGGCGGCAGGCGTGACCACTTATCGCGGCAATCTCGTTGGCGGCGTCAGTCGATCCGGCCACGCCCTGGATCGTCCAAACTATCGCCCAACTATGGAACCGACGGCCCAGCTTTGGCGAGGCCGTCTAGGTTTTCAGGCAAGCTCTCGCGCGTCCAATGATCAGCTCACGGCAATGTCGAAAACCAATCGTCAACGTCCTTGCGTGCTTGATCTTTTGCATAGCCATAACGCTTTTGCAGCCGACCTTCGAGCTGATCGCGCTGGCCGTTGATGGCGGTTAGATCATCGTCCGTCAGCTTGGCCCATTTCTGTTTGACCTTGCCCTTGACCTCTTTCCAATTCCCTTCGACTCGATTCCAGTCCATGACGCATTCTCCGGTCTTCCAGGATTGGGCAACGCTCCGGTTGGTATTCGGTTCCTAGTCGACACTTGAGACCGCGACCGAGTGGCGACATGAAGGGCTCCCGAAGGACGAGCACTGCGCGCTGCGGCGAACGGCTCAATGTGTCGGAACTTTCCGCCGATGAAACCCGTTCTCCCTGCGTTGCTAACAAACGGAGCGGATCATGAAATACGCATTGGCAATTATCGTAGTAGCAGGTCTATGCGCCGCAGTACCGGCGAGCGCTGAGGAGGTTGGCGTTGGGGTCGGAGTTGGCCCAGGGGGAGCCGGCGTCATGGTCGGCGCGGACCACCGCGATCGAGATCGTGAGCGAACAACCGTCATCAAGGAGCGCGAACCCCGTGACACCACGGTCATCAAGGAACGCGAAAGAGAGCCGGATCGCAAGGTGATCATCGATCACGATCGCAACTAAGCGGACGAATTACTTCCTTAAGAAGAACCCGCTCGTTGATTTCGATCACGGCGGGTTTTCGTTTGTCGACGTCATCGGTGCTACCTTCCAAAGTGGTTTTGCTGACGCAAGCCTATCGAACGATGTGACAGCGGCAGCCATAACTGTATTGAGGCGGGCTTCCTCCTGGCCCGTCAGGACACCTGCGGCGAACGCCCGTCGAGAGCGGTCTTCTTTTGTACTGGACGCGGGCTCCGTTGCGATTTCCGCAGTCAAGTGCTCATCTACGTTGATGTCGTTGAGGTCGCCAATGCAGTCCTGCACTTCTGCGAGCACCGAGAGGAACGTTTTGCGCAGCCTTGACGCCTTCTTGCCGGAGAACACCGCTTCGAAGAATTGGGCCGCATTGCGAAGCTTTTTGGCCTGGATGCGAAGCTTGTGTCGCCTCTGTGGATCGAGTTTCGTCAGCAGCCGGCCTCTTTTACTTTTTTTTCCAGCGGCGGCTTAGTTGCTCAGCGGCAGATATTGCGATCGGCGTGTCTCCGCGTTCGCGCAACAGATCATCCAATTGGTGACGCCAGTCACCTATTTCGAGCCATGTCGCGAGTGTCAGCAGCAAGTTGCGAAACCGTTCGGACCGCACTGCATTGCGGGCTCTCTCCTCGCCTTGCCGGTTCAAGCACGCGCTTCAGAAAGACCTCGAATTCGCGCGCCGGACCCAACTCTTCGGTGAGCCATTTCAGCTCTGACTTTATCGCGCTGGTCTCGGACACTTCCAAGATATTGGAAAACAGCGAAATCGCCGCGCGCAGCCGGCGCAAGCCAACCCGCATTTGATGAACGCCTTCTGGATGTCCGGCAAGCAATCCGGGCTTGTCGGCGACGATTTGCTTTAGGCAGGAGGCCCGCGATCAGACGAAAGGCGTCGCGGGTCGCGGGTTCTCGCGTGAGGACGGCGGGTTCTGCCCTTGCTGCGGAGTTATCGGTGCCATCGAAAAGCTCAGAACTGCGTTGCGCCTTGCTCTTGACGGCCAGTTCGGCAGAAGTAGCGTGAGCGGCGACCGGAGGCCTGATCTTCGGATGGATGGAGTGGTCGCGCCGGCGGTGGAATATCCCGAATGCGACCGATCCCGTTGAAGCCAACGCACTACGCGGCGGCAACATGTCGCCCCGGGATAGCCTAGGAGCCTGTCCGAGTAATTGGATTTTTCTCGACGAAGAACAAGCGTCGTGATTCAAACGGTGGATGAGCAAGACATTTCGTCCTTGGGACGTTGATCAGGTTTGGCTGCTGCCGCCGTCGATCCAGGATTTGGTGCCTTCCGGGCACATGGCCCACTTTGTTCGCGACACGGTTCGCACAGGCTTGGACCTGTCGCTGATCATGGATGTCTACGACGAGGAGCGAGGCTTTCCGCCCTATCATCCTGGCATGATGGTGGCGCTGCTGCTTTATGCATACAGCCAGGGGATCTACTCGTCGCGCAAGATCGCGCGGGGCTGCGAGGAGCGGCTGGATTTTGCGGCCGTAACGGGGATGCAGCGTCCGGACTTCCGCACGATCAGCGAGTTCCGCAAGCGGCATTTGACCGCGCTCTCCGGATTGTTCCGGCAGGTTCTTGCGCTGTGCCGCGAGGCGGGGCTCGTGAAGCTTGGCCATGTGGCGCTCGACGGCACCAAGATCAAGGCCAATGCCGGGATCAACAAGGC
>WNFC01004081.1_pt1 | contig 15859 bp, 13 predicted proteins | sample 5400541 | NCBI WGS metagenome assembly WNFC01 (sample SAMN13153342, study PRJNA577476) | soil metagenome | isolation source: 120 cm saprolite under Douglas fir tree site 2 hole 2 replicate 1 | place: USA:California | collected 2015-04-18
ATGTACCGCGCCAACGTGAAACGCCGTAACAAGTGGGTGTCGCAGTTCGTCCAGATCCCGCAGGTCGCGGCGGAATAACCAGCACGGCGCCGAACCATGCCAAGTATGTGGGCGTGATCGGCATAGCGTCGCCGAACTCAGCGGGGCCGGTTGCGACGACCGCCTGTCGGTTCGTGCGCGAAGGCACCACCGGTGTACCAAGGATTGGCAATGCAGCGTCCGCTGCCTGAGCTGCTGCACGCCTCGCGCGAATTGAAATAGCAGACCGTCGCTCCGCTCTTGTCGAGAGCGCAATAGCGATAATCCGCCGGTCCATTTTGCGCCGCCACGGGAATACTCGATGTCATGATTGTGAGCGCGGCCGAAGCAAGTTGGCCAATCAGCGCGGATTTCATCTTCGTCAGCATGGTCGATCTCCTCTTGGGCCACCGCGAGCGGGGCGGAGCGCGCCGCTGCGTTGGCTTGGGAGATACGACCTGCGCGCCGGCTTGATAATCCGACAAAGACCGAAGGGTCTATTCAGCCTGCCTGAACAATTTCAGTTGAAGGCCGGGCCTCATCCGACGCCTCCACATTTCCGGCGCGGATGCTGAACGCAGCCGATTATTCCGATGCGCTGAACGGTGCTTTGCGAAATCCACGGATTATCGAACGCCGACGCGGAGCACATCTTCGCATCATCGACGGCCAGGCGTGAGGCCTTAGCCGCCGCCAAACACAGGAGACTGCACATGAACAAGCTCATTGGCGCAATTGCCCGCAAGACTTTCACCCGCTCGTTCACGGCCGCGCTCGCGATCGCGGCAATCACCCCGTTGGCCGGCGCGAACACCGCAAAGGCGTGGGACCAACAGGCGACGGAAGCGCAGATGGATAATGAAGACAACTACAGAGGGGCCGGAGCATACGGCTACTCCGTCGTACCGCGGCATCCGCCCGGCGCCTATGCCAGGGCCAATTCGCGCTGGCACATTCGCGGCAACGGCGTCGCAGCCCCGCAGCGCGATTTCCAGCTGGAAGGACGCTGAGCCCTCATCAAGCACCGGCCGACTTGCGTGTTGAAGCCGGGCTTGCAGCGGCTGGTCTTCCGTTCCCCGAGACCAGCCGCCCCCATCTTCACGACGGGCTGAGAATCGTGGCGCAGGCAGATCGTTCACTCATACGGGGGCCTCAAGCGGCATCCGCTGCTGTTTCTCGTCCATCCCTTTCGCGTCGGCGCCGTGGTTCGCGTGCTTGCGAATGAAGGTGATCAACGTCTGGAGCGGGAGCGGAATTTGCCGACGGCTTGAATAATAAAGAAAAAAATCGAGCGCGTAGGAACACCAGTCCTCAAGCAACAGGATCAATCGGCCATTCTCGATCGCGGACATCGCCGTCGCTTCCGGAATATAGGCTATGCCGAGACCGTCGAGCGCGGCTCCCAACGCCAAGTCCATGTCATTGACGATGAGCCCGCCCTCCACCGGCACCTCGATCTGCTCGCCGTCCTTCTCGAACATCCAGCGATGGATCGCGCCGTTCCAAGTGTGCCGGTAATGAATGCAGCGATGCGCGCGCAAATCTTGCGGCGTGTCCGGAAGCGGGTTGTGTGCGAGATAAGCCGGCGACGCCACCGGAATGAGCCGATGTCTGCCGCCGATGCGAACGGCGATCATGTCCTTCTCGATGCGTTCCCCCCAGCGAACGCCGGCGTCGAAACGCCCGCTGACGATGTCGGATCGAGAGTCGTCCACGAACAGTTCGACTTTGATGTCCGGGTATTCCGTCATGAAGCTCCCGATCAGCGGGCCGACGATCATGACCGCTGCAAACCGAGACGCGGTCAGGCGGAGGCACCCCATCGGCTTGTCTCGGAATTGGTTGACGGCCTCGACCGCCTTGTCGAGGCCTTCCAGCAGCGGCCTCATATGTGCGAGCAACCGCTCCCCGGCAGGCGTCACGGCGACACTTCGTGTCGTCCGATTGAGCAGACGGACGCCAAGCCGGTCTTCGAGCGAGCGAACGGTGTGGCTGAGCGTCGGCGTCGAAAGGCGAAGGCGATTTGCTGCTTTTGTGAAGTTGCGATGCTCGGCGACGGCAACGAACGCACTGAGCTCAGAGAATTGACTTGCGCGCATGCGAATTCTCCTGCCTCGGACGGCGCGGCACCGGAGGGTTGGCGGTGCAGGCCTGTAACGCAAACTTGACATAGGCGTAGCTGCCCCTATATCAAAGGGTGCGTATACGCCTATGTCAAGCTTGGAGACGCGTCGATGGTGAGTAGCACCCATGTGCAAACCGACTATTGCAATTGCGCCGAGATCCGCCAGGCGGCCCGGCACGTCACCCAATTCTATGACCAGTTTCTGGCGCCGGCCGGGCTCCGCACCACCCAGTTCTCGGTTCTCTCGAAGCTCAAACGAAAAGGTCCCATGACGATCAACGCGCTAGCCGCCGATCTCGTCATGGACCGCACGACGCTCGGACGGAATGTGTTGCCGTTGCAGCGCGACGGCTTGATCACGATCAAGCCGGCGATATCCGACCGTCGCGCCAAGGAGCTCCGCTTGACCAAAGCCGGCGAAAAGCGCCAGCAGCGGGCCCTCCAAGGTTGGCTGCAGGCGCAAGCGCGCTTTGAGACCACTTTCGGCATCAAACGCTCCGCGGAGCTGCGCGCGTTGCTGCGCACGGTCGTGGCGAGCGAATTCACGCCTGCGGCCCAATTCGTCGACCGGTAGAGTGATCCGTCGCCTGATGTACGACATGTTGGCGCAAATAAGTGCATATGCGCCCTCAGCCGTCGAAGCCATGCGAAACCTGCATGTCAGGACGGAGCGTTACGCCGCGCAACCCAGCCTTCCTCGCCCTATATGGGTGTATATGCGCCTATATAGGTGGGCTCGCTCCAGCCAAGGGGCTGGACCCACGGTTGCAATGGTTCGGCTGCATCCTCGGAGTCATCGCGATGATCCCCTCCCGTGAAGTCGTTCTCGCCGCGCCGGTTCGTACAGCGATCGGCACGTTCGGCGGCAGCCTCAAGGACATGCCCGCGTCCGATCTGGGCGCCGTGGCCATCGGCGCCACCGTGGAGCGCGCCGGGCTCAAGCCCGAGGAAATCGGCACCGTGGTCATGGGCAACGTGATCCAGGCCGGCAGCAAGATGAACCCCGGCCGCCAGGCGGCGATCCGTGCCGGCCTGCCGGTGTCGGTTCCGGCCATGACTGTGAACCGGGTATGCGGCTCGGGCGCGCAGGCGATCGTATCGGCGGCGCACGAAATCATGGCCGGAGCCGTCGATGCCGCGGTCGCCGGCGGAATGGAGAACATGGATCTGGCGCCGTACGTGGTTGCGCGCGGTCGCTGGGGTTACCGCATGGGCGACGGGCAGCTCTACGACAGCATGCTGCGCGATGGGCTCAACGACGCCTTCTCGGACCAGCATTCAGGCTGGCATACCGAGGATTTGGCGCAGAAGTTTCAGATCACCCGCGAGGAACAGGATCAATGGGCGCTGCGGTCGCAACAGCGTTTCGCCGCCGCGCAAGCCGCGGGAAAATTCAAGGCCGAGATCGTCCCCGTCCCGATGCGGGGACGCAAGGGTCCGGTCACGTTCGAGGCGGACGAGCACAATCGGCCTGAGACGACGCTCGAGAAGCTCGCGGCGCTCGCGCCGGCCTTCCGGGAAGATGGGACCATCACTGCCGGAAATGCGCCGGGGTTGAATAGCGCCGCCGCCGCCATCGCGCTCGCCGATCGGCAATGGTCGGAGAAACGCGGTCTCGCACCGATGGCGCGCCTGGTTTCCTACGGGGTTGCGGCCGTCGAACCCGGAATGTTCGGTCTTGGACCGATCCCGGCCGTGCGCCGGGCGCTCGCGCGCGCGGGCTGGAAGATCGGCGACGTGGACCGCATCGAAATCAACGAGGCGTTTGCGGCGATCGCCATCGCGGTGATCCGTGAGCTCGGCCTGCCGGCGGACATCGCCAACGTCGACGGCGGTGCGATCGCGCACGGGCACCCGATCGGCGCGACCGGGGCCGTGCTCACCACCCGGCTCATTCACGCCATGCAGCGCGATGGGCTCAAGCGCGGCATCGTCACGATGTGCATCGGCGGCGGGCAGGGCATCGCGCTCGCCATCGAGATGATTTCGTAAAGGGACCACCACACTCACCCTCAAGAGGAGGTTCTCCGATGACCGATCCCACAACTGCCGATCCCATCCACGCCTACATCGCCGAACTCGTCGAAACCCATCCCGTTGTCCTCTTCATGAAGGGAACCCCGGCGCGCCCGCAATGCGGCTTCTCGGCCGCGACCGTGGACGTGCTTCGCCACCATGACGTGGCGGTTCACGCCGTCGACGTGCTTTCCGATCCGGCGCTGCGTCAGGGGATCAAGACCTACGCGGACTGGCCCACGGTCCCGCAGCTCTATATCGGCGGCGCTTTCGTCGGCGGCTGCGACATCGTTCGCGAGTTGCACGAGACCGGTGAACTCGCCGGCCTCATCGCTGGTTGCCTTCCCTCGGTCGCGACCGAAATCTTGTCATGACCGCTCCAATCGCGGTCGGCGCCGAGCGTGGACGGAACGCGACCGCTGTCCAGTGATGCTCCCGACCCCACAATTGTCATTGTTGCGCATGGCCAAACGGCCCGTTCGGGCGCCGATGAGTTGTCGCCCCGTGCGCGTAGCCACACATGGCGTGTTCCGCTCTGCTCCACGGCAAAAGAGAGCTCAAATGAAGAAGACGCTTACCGCGGCACTCATCGCTCTCGCCCCCGCGCTCGCGGCCTGCGACCAGAGCCAGTCGAAGCCACAAGACGCGCCGCCGCCGCCGCAGGTCACGGTGGCCAAGCCGGTCGCGAAGATGATTGCGGATCATGACGAGTATGTTGGCCGCTTCGTCGCAGTGGAATCGGTGCAGGTGCGGGCGCGCGTGTCCGGATATCTCGATGAGATCCACTTCCAGGACGGCCAGATCGCCAAGAAGGGCGATCTTCTGTTCACCATCGACCGCCGGCCCTTCGAGACCGCGCTCGCCCAGGCCGAGGCGAGCCTCGCCCAGGCAAAGGCCAACCTCGCGTTCGCGGAGAGCGATCTCGCCCGCGGTCAGGGCCTTGCCGTCGGCTCGGTGATCAGCCAGCAGACGCTCGACCAGCGCATGCAGGCCAAACGGGTGGCGCAAGCAGCGGTCGCCGCACAGGAGGCCGCCGTGCGCCAGGCGTCGCTCGATCTCGAATTCACTGGGCTGCGCGCCCCCGTCACCGGCCGCATCGGCGACCGACGCGTGTCGGTCGGCAATCTCGTCACCGGCGGAACGTCCGGGAACACCAGCCTGCTCGCCACCATCGAATCGATCGATCCCATCCGCTTCGAGTTCACCGTCGATGAGGCCTCCTACCTGCGCTACGCTCAAATCACCGACGACGGCGCCGCCGCCGCCAATCGCGGATTGACCGTGCCGGTCAAGCTCAAGCTCATCGACGAAAAGACGTTCGCGCACGAAGGCAGGCTGGATTTCGTCGACAACGCCATCGATCGCTCAACCGGCACCATCCGCGCGCGCGCCGTCTTCTCCAATCCCAAGGGACAGTTCACACCGGGCATGTTCGCGCGCGTTCAGATGGCGCCTGCTCCGCCGAAGAATGAGCTGCTTGTGCCGGAAGCCGCCATCGGGGCCGAGCAGGTGCGCAAGTTCGTGCTGGTCGTCGACGGCCAGAACGTCGCCCGGCCGAAATACGTCACGCTCGGCACCGTCGTCGACGGCCTTCGCGTCGTCGGCGGGCTGGCACCTGACGACAACGTCATCATCAACGGTCTGATGCGGGCCCGACCGGGCACCAAGGTCACGCCGCAACAGTCGACCACGAGCGCCCTTTCGCCGCCAAGCGCGCGGACCGGCGTCAACTGAGGGATCGGGGGCGAGCGATGCGACTCTCCCACTTCTTCATCGACCGGCCGATCTTCGCCGCGGTCGTCTCGATCGTCTTCGTCATCGTCGGCGCGGTATCGGTCGGGCGGCTGCCGGTCGCGCAATATCCGGACATCGCGCCGCCGGTGGTCAGGGTCAGCGGCCAGTATCCCGGAGCGAGCGCGGACGTGGTCGCCGCCACGGTGGTCGCTCCGATCGAGCAGGAGATCAACGGCGTCGAGAACATGATCTACGTGACGTCGAACTCGACGGGCGACGGCCGTTTCCAGATCGACGTGACCTTCGATCTCGGCACCAACCTCGATATCGCGCAGGTCCAGGTGCAGAACCGGGTCGCGATCGCCCAGCCGCGTATCCCGTTGGACGTCCGCAACATCGGCGTCACCACCGCCAAGAGCTCGCCCGACCTGATGATGGTCGTGCACCTCCATTCCCCGAACAGGTCGCGCGACCAGCTCTTCATGTCGAACTACGCCAAAGTCGAGGTCACGGACGCGCTGAACCGCATCTACGGCGTCGGCTCCGTCACCGTCTTCGGGGCGCGCGACTACTCGATGCGCATCTGGCTCGATCCGGATCGGCTGCAATCCCTGGGGCTCACCACCGGAGACGTGGTCACGGGGCTGCAGGGCCAGAACATCCAGGTCGCCTCGGGGGTGCTCAACCAGCCGCCGGTGGCGCAGCCGCGCGCGTTCCAGGTGGCGGTGCGGACGCTCGGACGGCTCGCCGATCCGGCCGAGTTCGCCAACATCGTGGTCAAGCAGAGCGCGACCGCCGTCGTCCGGCTCCGGGACGTGGCTCGGGTGGAACTCGCCGCGGTCGACTATTCGACCAATTCCTATCGCGATCTCGAGCCTGCCATTGCGCTGGTCATCTACCAGCTGCCCGGATCGAACGCGGTCGCCACCGCCGACAAGATCAAATCGACGATGGAAGATCTCTCGAAGAGCTTTCCGGAGGGATTGGAGTACACGATCATCTACAATCCGACCGAGTTCATCCAACAGTCCGTCGACGCCGTCATCGAGACCATCGCCGAGGCGATCGCGCTGGTCGTCCTGGTGGTCATCCTGTTTCTCCAGACTTGGCGCGCCGCCATCATTCCCATCGTCGCGATCCCCGTGTCGCTCATCGGCACCTTCTTCTTCATGGCGCTGTTCGGGTTCTCGCTCAACAATCTGTCGCTGTTCGGCCTGGTTCTCGCCATCGGGATCGTGGTGGACGACGCGATCGTCGTGGTGGAGAACGTCGAGCGCAACATCGCCGCCGGTCTCGCCCCGCGCGACGCCGCCAAGCGCAGCATGGACGAGGTTGGCTCGGCGCTGATCGCCATCGCCCTGGTGCTGTGCGCGGTCTTCGTCCCGACCGCCTTCATCACCGGGCTCACCGGCCAGTTCTATCGCCAGTTCGCGCTCACCATCGCGGGCGCGACGGTCATCTCGCTCATCGTGTCGTTGACGCTGTCGCCCGCAATGTGCGCGCTGTTCCTCAAGCCGCACGCCGATCATGAACGCGATCGCTGGTGGGCGCGTCCGATCCACGGCTTCTTCCGCCTCTTCAATATCGGCTTCGACGGTCTCGGGCGCGGCTACGGCTGGCTGGCGAGGCGGGTCGTGCGCTTCGCCGTGGTGATGGTCGTCGTCTACGCCGGAGTGATCGCGTACGGTCTCAACGAGTTCCGCAAGGCGCCGATCGGCTTCATTCCGCAGGTCGATCAGGGCTACCTCATCATCGTGACGCAGCTTCCGGGCGGCGCGGCGCTCGGGCGCACAGATGAGGTCAACCGGCGCGTCGTGGAAGCGGCTCTGCAAGTGCCCGGGATCACGCACGCGGTCAACTTCGTCGGCTTCTCCGGCGCGACCTTCACGAATGCATCCAACTCGGGCGCCGTCTTCGTCGCGCTCGAGCCTTTCGCCGACCGGGCGAAGGACCCGCAGAAGTCGGCGCCGGCGATCCAGCGCGCGCTGCTGCAAAAGCTGTCATCGATCCAGGAAGGCCTCGTGCTCGTCATCGCGCCGCCGCCGGTACGCGGCATCGGCACCGCCGGCGGCTTCCGCATGATGATCGAGGATCGCGCCGGGCGGGGGCCGGAGGCCTTGCAGGCGGCGGTGTTCGCCATGATGGGGCGCGCCGCGCAGACGCCCGGCGTGAGGCAGGTGTTCTCGCTGTTCGAAAGCTCGACGCCGCAGCTCTATCTCGACATCGACCGCACGAAAGCGCAGTTGCTCGGCATCAACGTGGCCGACGTGTTCGGCGCGCTGCAGACCTATATCGGCTCCTTCTACGTCAACGACTTCAACCTGCTGGGCCGCACCTTCCGCGTGACCGCCCAGGCCGAGGACAGCTATCGGCTCGACCCCAAGGACGTTCTCCAGATCCGCGTGCGCAACGCGAGCGGCGGCACCGTGCCGCTCGGCTCGTTCACCACCGTGAGCGACGTGACGGGGCCCTATCGCGTGCCGCGCTACAACCTCTACCCGGCGGCCGAGCTCGACGGCGTCCCGGCGCCCGGCTATTCGCAGGGCCAGGCCATCCAGACCATGCAGCAGCTCGCCGCCCAGACGCTGCCGCCAGGCTTCAGCTACGAGTGGACGACGCTCGCCTATCAGCAGATCCGCGCGGGGAACACCGCCGTCTTCGCCTTCATGCTCGCGGTCGTGTTCGTCTTCCTGGTGCTCGCGGCGCAATACGAGAGTGTCACGCTGCCGCTGGCGGTGATCCTGATCGTGCCCATGTGTCTCATCGCCTCGATCACCGGCGTGGTGCTGCGCGGACAGGACAACAATATCCTCACCCAGGTCGGCTTCATCGTGCTGATCGGGCTTGCGGCGAAGAACGCCATCCTGATCGTCGAATTCGCCAGGCAGCTCGAGGACCAGGGCCGGGACCGCTGGGCCGCCGCCGTGGAGGCTGCGCGCCTGCGGCTGCGCCCGATCCTGATGACATCGCTCGCCTTCATCTTCGGCGTGGTGCCGCTCGTATGGGCGACCGGCGCGGGCGCCGAGCTGCGCCAGGCGCTCGGCACCGCGGTCTTCGCCGGCATGATCGGCGTCACCGCGTTCGGGCTGATCTTCACGCCGGTGTTCTACGTGATCTGCCGCTGGCTCGCCGCGCTCGGCGCGCGGGCGCAGCGCATCCCGGCGGCGGAGTCGCAGCCGGCCGAATGAGCCATGGGCGAGTGAGCTGCCCGTGCACAACCATGGCCTCGCGGTCTCGGCGAACCAGGCGACGTCGAACGATCCGAACGGTAATTGCTGGCGCGCGCCAGGCGCGCGCTCCTCACCATGAGGGAGTCTCTTTGGCGGGCCTGAAAATTACTTCGGCAGCGCTTCCAGCCGCAGCGGCAGCACGGCGCCGAACCACACCGCGTGCTCGGCGTGATCCGCGTAGGCATTGCCGGTCTCCGGATGGAGCAGGATGGTGAGGCCGTCGCGGTTGAGCATGAGCCACGGCAGCAGCGACGCCAAAAGCTCGCGCGGAAAGGCGATCTGGAACATCGAGCGCGGATGCGGCCCGACGAGTTCGTCGTGCCACCGTCCGAGTTTGGCCTGCGGAAATTTTTCCGCGGCGCCCGCGCGCAGGCGTTCGGCGCGATCGCGCGTCTTGGCCGGATCGTAATAGATGTGCGCGTGGTAGTGCGTGATCGCCTGCGGGTCTTTGGGCGTGGCAGGCTGTCTCGGCATGGAAAACTCCCGTTCAGAACGTGGGCTTTGCTTCGCTCAGCCCACCCTACATCTTCGGCAATCTCTGGCGAATCTTGAAAAATCCCGGCCAGGGATCCTCCTTGAGCACGTCGAGCCGCTGGCGCAGGTTCGCGATGGTGAAGTGATCGGCGCGCAGACCCTCGGACAGCTCGTCCCAGGCGAGCGGCGTCGACACGGAAGCCTGCGGCAGCGCGCGCGTCGAATAAGCGGCGACCGCGGTCGCGCCGCGGCCGTTGCGCAGATAGTCGATGAAGATGCGCCCGCGCCGTGCCGTCTTGCTCATGATGGCGACGTAGCGGTCGGGCCGCGCCTTGGCCATGTCTTCGGAGAATCTCTGCGTGAAGCCCTTTGCCGTGTCCCAATCGACGCTCGGCTCGATCGGCAGCACCACGTGCAGGCCCTTGCCGCCGGAGGTCTTGACGAAGCTTTGCAGGCCGGCGTCGGCGAGCCGCGCGCGCACCTCGCGTGCACCTTCGGTCACGGCGCTCCACGGCACGCCCTCGCCGGGGTCGAGGTCGAAGATCAAGCGATCCGGCTTTTCCAGCTGCGCGAAGGTCGAGCCCCAGGGATGGATCTCGAGCACGCTCGCCTGCACCAGATCGATGAGGCCTTCGACGCTATCGAGCGTGAGCATCTTCTCCTTCTCGCCGACGTCGACGCGCCGCACCGCGCCGCTCAGGCCGTGCCAGGCGTGCTTGGCGAAAAACGTCTTCTCGTCGACGCCACCCGGGCCACGCACCAAGCTGAGCACGCGGCCGGCGACATGCGGCAGAATCCAGTCGGCGATGTCGACATAGAATTCGGCGAGGCCCTCCTTGGTCACGCCCGGCTCCGGCCAAAGAATTCGGTCCGGATGGGTGAGACGCTCGGTGAGGCGTTTGGCCGTCCGGTCCACGCGTGATTTCTCCGGCGCGCTCTCGAGCCCGATCTCGTCGGCCGGCCGGTCTTCCCGCAGGCCCTTGAAGGCGGACTGGCGGATGATCTTGTCCTCGCTCCACCCGCGAAACTCGACCTCGCAGACGAGCTGCGGCTTCGCCCAGCGCACGCCCTTTTCGGAGCCCGGCGGCATCGTGTTGCCCAGTTTCGGTTTCGGCGCGGCGAGCGCGTCGAGTGCCTCGCGCAGCGCGCGCGACTGGTCGCCCGAATAGCCGGTGCCGACGCGGCCCGCATAGAACAGCGTCCCCTTGTCGAAGTAGCCGAGCAGCAAGGCACCGACCGTCCCGGGCGCGACGGTCGAGGGAATGTAGCCGAGGATGATGAATTCCTGGCGCAGCACGCCCTTCACCTTGAGCCAGTGGTCGCCGCGCCCCGGCCGGTACGGCAGGTCGGCGCGTTTCGACACGATGCCTTCGAGACCGAGACGGCAGGCATGCTCGAACATGGTCGGGCCGTCCTCGGCGAGGTGCTCGCTGTATTGCAGCGGCGGCGGCGCGGCGCCGACGATGCGCTGCAGCAGCGCCTTGCGGTCGACGAGCGTCGCCTTGGTGAGATCGAAACCTTCGCAATAGAGGAGATCGAACAGGTAGTAGCGGAAACGGTCGCTGCGCCCCGCCGCGAGATCGGCCTGCAGCAGCGGAAAGGCCGGATGCCCGTGTGCATCCTCGACCACGATCTCGCCGTCGAGCAGCGCGGAGCTCAAGCCGAGCTTCTTCAAAGCCGCCGGGATGGTCGGAAAGCGCGACGTCCAGTCGAGCCCCTTGCGCGTGAGCAGCTTGACCTCGCGGCCGTCGATGCGCGCCTGGATGCGGTAGCCGTCGTATTTGATCTCGTGCACCCACTTCGGGCCGCGCGGCGCGCTCTCGGTCACCTGCGGCAGGCTCGGCTCGAGAAACGCCGGCAGGATTTTTTTGCGCGCGCCCGGTACTTCCGCCGGATCGGGCGGCGCCGCTTTGCGCGTCTGTTTCACCTTGGTGCGGCCCGCATGGTCCTTGCGCAGGTCGCCTTGCGCCGCAAGCTCGCCGGTGGTGAGCCCGCTCACCGCCGAGCGCGTCTCCTCCTCGGTGATGTCGGGCTCGCCGGGCCGCCGTCCGAATTCGTCGTCCGCCTTGATCAGCAGCCACGGCTCGGTCTTCTCGCCGCGGCGCGGCCGCATGCGCACGAGATGCCAGCGCCCTTTGAGTCGCTCGCCGTGCAGCGTGATGTCGAGATGGCCCTTGGCGAGGCCCTTGTCGGCGTCCGCGGCGGGCTCCCAGCGCCCGCGATCCCATACGATCATGGCGCCGCCGCCGTACTCGCCCTTCGGGATGTTGCCCTCGAAATCGAGATACTGCATCGGGTGGTCTTCGGTGCGCACCGCGAGGCGCTTCTCGCCGACGATCAGGCTCGGCCCCCGCGTCACCGCCCAGCTCTTGAGCGTGCCGCCGAGCTCGAGCCGCAGGTCGTAGTGCACGCGGCGGGCATCGTGCTTCTGCACGACGAACTGCCAGCTGGCGCCCTCCTGGCGCGCCGGTTTCGGCGCCGGCTCGGCCGTGCGGGAAAAATCACGCTTCTGCTTGTACGCCTTGAGCGGGTTGCGGCGCGACGAAGGCTTCGATGTTTTCGCGCGCGTGGCCACGGCCGTTCCAGTTCGTTCAGGAGGAATGCGCGATCTGCATCTCGCAGAATTTCAGCGCCTGGCGCGCGCGCGCCGCCCACGGCGACTCCTTGTCGAGTGCGAGATAGCGCCGCCAGCACGCGGCCGCTTCCTCGGGCCGGTCCTTGCGCTGATGCAGCAGGCCGAGATTGAAGACGGCGTCGGCATAGTCGGGATCGGCGTCGAGCGCGCGCTTGAGGCAGGCGACCGCCTGCTCCGCCTCGCTGCGGTCGTCCAGCACGTCGGCGAGATTGTACCAGGCCTCGGCGAATTTCGGGTCGGACTTGGTGGCGGCGCGATAGGCGGCTTCCGCCTCGACCTTCTTGCCGATGCCGCGCAGCAGGTTGCCGAGATTGAAGGCGGCGGCCGGATCCCGGGGGTCGAGCCGCATCACCTTGCGATAGAGGCGCTGCGCGGCGTCGACGTCCTTGGCCTCCTCGGCGGCCTGGGCCTGCTCGAAGAGCTCGTCGGGATTTTCGCGCGCGTCGCCCACGGGCAGCATGAACTGGCCGGTCTTGTCGGTCCGGCCCTTGAGATATTCGACCAGAAGCGCGTCCGATGCGGCAGGAAAAAGGCGGAGATTGGAGAGCGCCGCATCGGGGAGCCATTTGCGGATGGCGTGCAGGCTGGCCGTGATGGTGGAGAGTTTCACGCCCGAGCCGAGCAGCTCGGCGAGCTGGCGCGCGGCGGTGAGATCGCGAAAGCCGTAGCGCTGCTCTCGACCGTCAAGCAGGCCGAACGCGGTCAGGCTCTCGATCACCTCGGGCGGCAGGCCGCTCAATGACGAGAGCTGCGCGGCCGAATAGCTCCTCGCCTGCTCGCCCGCGACCGCCTTGCCGGCCCATTCGAGGAACTGGCGCTCGCTCGCAACCGCGACGCCGTAGGATTTCGCGAGCGCGAGGCTCTTCGACGGCCGTCCGTCCGCGAGCAGCGGCCAGCCCAGCTCGCCGACGACGAGGATCGCGGTCGTCTTGGTGACGCCGCGGCGCGGCGTGCCGCCCTTCTGGCGCACGAGCGCGAACGCCTCCTCCCGCGCCATCGAGGCAAGCCGCCCCGTGAAGGCGACGTCGCGTTGGAACAGGGAGGTGTTCGATTCGGCAGTCATGTCGCCGGCATTATGGCGCAAATGCTGATGCCCGCATCACCCTTTCGAGTCGACGCCAGGCGGGCCGCGCTCCTCAGCGCTCGCAACGATGCGTCAGCGCGAGCCCGCCTTCTTCTTGGCGGCCGGGCGGCGGGCGCCGGTGCTTGCCGCCGCCGGTTTCTTGGCGCTGGCGTTGATGCTCGCACGCAGCGCATCCATGAGATTGATGACGCGCGGCGCGGCCTTTTCTTCGCCCACCGTCGGGATCGGCATGCCGGCCTGCTTCTTGCGCAGGAGCTCGATCAGCGCGGTCTCGTAGTGGTCGTCGAACGCCTTCGGCTCGAAGTGGCCTGCCTTGGTGTCGACGATGTGCGCGGCGAGCTTGAGCATCTCGGCCGGCAGCTTGAGCTGCGGGATGTCGTCGAAATATTCGGCGTGGTCGCGGATCTCGTACGGATAGCGCAAGGTCGTCGCCAGCAGGCCCTTGTCGAACGGCTCGAGCATCACGACGTGCTCGCGCCGGGTCAGCACCACACGCGCGAGGCCGACCATCTTCTTGTCGCGCATGGCGTCGCGGATGACCGAGAATGCCTCCTGGCCGACCTGGTCGGTCGGCGCGATGTAGTAGGGGCTGTCGAGGTAACGGTCGTCGACTTCCGCGCGCGGCACGAAGCGATCGATGTCGATCGTGTGCGTGCTCTCGATCTTGATCTTCTCGATCTCCTCGTCCTCGACCGTGATGTACTGGCCCTTGGCGTATTCGTAGCCGCGCTTGATGTCCTCGCGGTCCACCGGCTCGCCGCTCTCGGCGTCGATCATCTGCTGCTTGAGCCGGTTGCCGGTCTTGGAATTGATCCGGTTGAAGGACACGCGCTCGCTGCTCGACGACGCCGGATAGAGCGCGATCGGGCACGAGACCAGCGACAGTTTCAGATAGCCTTTCCAATAGGCTCGGGGCGCCATGGCAAACTCCTCACGCGACGCTCGGGCTTCTGGCGCATCCGTCCGCATGCGCCGGCAAAGAAGCCATCCTATCATATAATGAGCGCCCTCGCGACGAACGATTGCGCCCAAATCATTAATTTCCTTAACGTGTTCAAGCGGATGGCAACGTCCTGCGTTCTGTCACCATCTGTTCCGGTTCCGGTCCCGCCGCTGCCGATTTTTTTCGGCTGGCCTGTCGGTGCGGGACATGCTGGTTCGTCCTCGGGACGAAGGGAGAGCGCCGAATGCTCTATGCAATCCTGTGCTACCACGACGAAGCCGTGGTCGGTTCCTGGTCCAAGCAGGAGGACGACGCGGTGCTGGCGAAGCGCGCCAAGGTGACCGAGAAGCTCGCCGCGCGCGGGAAACTCGGGCCGGTGGCGCGCTTGATGCCGACCACCGCGGCGACGACGGTGCGTTCCGGGCCGGAGCCGTTCGTCATCGACGGGCCATTCGCCGAGACCAAGGAGCAGCTGCTCGGCTTCTACGTGGTCGACTGCGAAAACCTCGACGAGGCAATCGACTGGGCGCGCCAGATCGGGCGCGACGAGCACGGCGCGCTCGAGGTGCGGCCGCTCCGCCTCTTTGAGCCGGGGAGCGCCAAGGCGTGATCGACATCGCCTGGATCGATGCGGCCCTGAGGTCGTCGCGCCCGCAGGCGATGGGCGCGCTGCTGCGCTATTTTCGCGATCTCGACCAGGCCGAGGAAGCCTACCAGGAGGCGTGCCTGCGCGCGCTCAAGGCGTGGCCGGTCAACGGCCCGCCGCGCGATCCGGCCGCGTGGCTCGTGCTGGTCGGGCGCAACGCGATCGTCGACGACATCCGGCGGCGCCGCAAGAACGACCCGCTGCCCGAGGAGCAAAATATCTCCGATCTCGACGACGCCGAGACCGACATGGCCGAGCGCCTCGACGGCGCGCACTACCGCGACGACGTGCTCCGCCTCCTGTTCATCTGCTGCCATTCCGAGCTGCCCGCGACGCAACAGATCGCGCTCGCGCTGCGCATCGTGTCCGGTCTCACGGTGAAGGAGATCGCGCGCGCGTTCCTGGTCGGCGAGAGCGCCATGGAGCAGCGCATCACGCGGGCGAAGAGCCGCGTCGCCAAGGCCGAGATCCCGTTCGAGACGCCGGGCGCGGTCGAGCGCGCCGAACGGCTCGGCGTCGTCGCCGCCATGATCTACCTCCTGTTCAACGAGGGCTATTCGGCGAGCGGCGGCGAAGCGCATGTGCGCGCGCCGCTGTGCGAGGAGGCGATCCGGCTGGCGCGCCTGCTGCTGCGCATCTTTCCGAGCGAGCCCGAGATCATGGGCCTGACCGCGCTGCTGCTCTTTCAGCACGCCCGCGCCCCGGCCCGGCTCGATGCCGACGGCGCCATCATCCTGCTGGAAGACCAGGACCGCGCTTTATGGGATCGCGACATGATCGCCGAAGGGCATGCGCTGATCGAGAAGGCGCTGCGGCATCGCCGGCCCGGCCCCTACCAGGTGCAGGCCGCGATCGCGGGCGTGCACGCGCACGCGGCGCGCGCCGAGGACACCGACTGGGCGGAGATCGATGCGCACTACGCGACGCTGGAGCGGCTGGCGCCCTCCCCCGTGG
>WNFC01017839.1_pt1 | contig 15854 bp, 19 predicted proteins | sample 5400541 | NCBI WGS metagenome assembly WNFC01 (sample SAMN13153342, study PRJNA577476) | soil metagenome | isolation source: 120 cm saprolite under Douglas fir tree site 2 hole 2 replicate 1 | place: USA:California | collected 2015-04-18
CCCTGGCGCAGGTCGACGGCCCGGCCCAGCTGTCCGGCGCGGTGCTGGGCGATGTCCAGCATCGCCGGGCTCCATTCCACGCCGGTCAGTTGCACGCCGACGGGATAGTGGGCGAGGTTCAGGCCGGTGCCGATGGCGACCTCCAGGACGTGCCCGGTGGCTCGGGAGCAGATCCAGTCGCGGCTGCCGGCGAACAGGTGCCGGTCGAAGAATCCCATCTGCTTGTCGTAGGAGCGTGCGTGCTTGTCCCAGTAGCGGCGCAGTTGTTCTTCGCGGCCTGCTTGCGGCATCGCCTGTTCCCTTTCCTTCTTGCTGATGCGGGCCATGGCCGAAACCGGCACCGGGCCATCGGGGCGCAGCGGGCCCGTCCCGGAATCGGGCAGCCCTGCCGGGCCGCTCCCGGCGGCGGTCACCTCGTACGGTGCGGTGCGGGTGTCGTTCATGGCTCCTGGCCTCTTACCGCTTGCCGATGCTGAGGTCGCGCGCCAGCCACACGGCCGTGAGCACGATCAGGGTGAGAACCGCGAGCGCGGCGACCGAGCCAGTGATCATCATTGCCGCGCTGATTCCGTACATTCCGTCCATCATCTCCGGGCACAGCCTCTCCATTGGGATGTTCGCTTCTGTTGCGGTGTTCGCTGGTTTCTCGGTCGGCCAGGCGCTGGCCGGCGATCATGCGGCGGCCGCCGTGGGCTCTGCGCACGGTCTTGCCTGCGCCACCAGGTGGCGTGGTGCGGCTGAGGCTGTGACGACCGGGATGGCGGGGGCCGGGACCTGGCGCGGGCCTGCGTGTGCCGCGGCCGGCCGCGGCCGGACCGCAGCGGCCGGCCCGCGGCCACTGAGGGTGCGCAGGGCTATGGCACCGCCGGCCAGCACGAGGGCCGCCGCGGCCGCCAGCCCGGCCGAGTAGCCCGCCAGGAACGCAGCATGGGGCGTGGCGCCTTCCGCTAGCGCGGTGGCCTGGCGGGCGGTGAGGATGGCGCCGATGACGGTGACGCCGAGCAGGCCGGAGGCCTCCCGGGCTACGTTGACGATCCCGCCGGCGACGCCGACCCGGTCTTGCGGCAGGACACCGAGGATGGCCGCGGTGATGGGCATGGTCAGCCCGGAGCCGATGCCAACCGCCGCTAGAGGCGCCATGAGGCCGGCGAAGCTGGCGTGCTGGCCGAGCAGGGCGGTGGCCGCCAGCCCCGCGGCGACCAGGGCCATCCCGGCGGCGACGGTCCGGTTCGCCCCGGCCCGGCCCGACACGAGCGGGGCCAGGGTGGCCGAGACGGCCATCAGCAGCGCCATCGGGACAAAGGCCATGCCTGCCCGGGTGGGCGAGAAGCCGAGCACGGCCTGCAGGTAGAGCGGGGTGAAGAAGTACACGCTCAGCACCCCGAACCCCCACAGCACCAGCGTCGCCGTCCCGCCAGTGAATACCCGGCTGCGGAACAGCGCCAGGTCGACCATGGGCGCGGCCGAGCGGGACTCGACGATGGCGAAGACGCCCCCGGCGGCCGCGGCCAGAGCGAACGAGGTGAGGATGACCGGCGAGGTCCAGCCCGCCTGGTGGCCCTGGATCAGGGCGTAGGCGAGGGCGGCCAGCGCGAGGGTGGCTGACCCGAGGCCGGGCAGGTCGATGCTCCGCGAGATGCCGTGACCGCGGGTCTCGCTGATCGCCGCTGCGCCGAGCGCGAGGGTGAGGATGCCTAGGGGCACGTTGATGAAGAAGATCCAGCCCCAGTGCCAGTGCTGGCTGATGAACCCGCCGGTCAGCGGCCCGAGCGCGACCGCGAGCGCGGTGACGCCGCTCCAGGCGCCCACCGCCCGGCTGCGCTCCCGCTCGCTGGGGAACATCGCCGAGATGATCGCCAGCGCGGTCGGGGCCGCCAGCGCCGCCCCGGCGCCCTGCGCCACCCGCCCGGCCAGCAGCACGCCCTCGCCGCGGGCCAGCCCGGAGACCAGCGAGGCGGCGGTGAACAGCGCCGTCCCAGCCAGGAACATCCGCCGCCGGCCGTACAGGTCCGCGAGGCGGCCGCCCGCAAGCAGCAGGCTGGCGAACACCAGGACGTAGGTGCTGGCGACCCACTCCAGCCCGCCGAGGCTCAGCCCGAGGTCCCGCTGGATCGACGGCAGCGCCACGTTCACCACCGTGTTGTCCAGCGACGTCATGAACGTGGCCAGGCCGACCGCGGCCAGCGCCATCCGCGGGTTGCTGCGGATCGACCGTGATGCCATGACAGCCTCCAGTAGTGATCGCTGTTCTCTATGTGTGCACTGCTCTCACAACATAAGCGCGAGTACTGTTCTTGTCAAGAGCGGCGATCTCGAAGTTTGCACCGATCACATAGAGCTGGCATACTGGAGCTATGACCGCATCCCTGCCCGCCAGCCCGGCGGCGCCGACCCGGCGCGTCCGGCAGCGCGCCGCCACGATCAGCGAGATCAAAGCGCTGGCCCGGCGCCAGCTCGCTGAGCAAGGCCCGGGCGGGCTGTCGCTGCGGGCGATCGCCCGCCAGATGGGCACCGCCTCCTCGGCGCTGTACCGCTACTTCCCCAGCCAGTCCGACCTGGTCACCGTGCTGTGCGTCGAGGCCTACGACTCACTGGCCGACGCGCTCACCACGGCCCGCGACGCCCAGCCCCCCGGCGACCTCGCCCGCCGGTGGGTCGCGGTCTGCCAGGCCTACCGCCGGTGGTCGCTGGACCATCCCTCGGACTTCGCGCTGATCTTCGGCACGCCGCTGCCCGGCTACCACGCGCCGCAGGAGGTCACCGCGGCCGCCGCGGGCCGCAGCATCCGGATCGCCGCAGACGTGTATGCCGCGGCAGTCCGGGCAGGGACCGCCGACCCTGGCCGCGCCCAGGTCCCGGCCGGCGTGGAGACCGGGCCGCTGTGGGCGGCCCTGGCCGGGGACAGCGCGCTGGCGGGCGAGCCCGTGCTGGCCGGGATCGTCCTCAGCGCGTGGGCTTCCCTGCTCGGCTACCTGGTCGCCGAGATCTTCGGCAGCCTGACCCAGCTGATCACCAGCACCGACATGCTCTACCAGGCGCACGTGGGCACCGTGATGCTCGGCATGGGATTCCGGCCCTCCCTCACCGAGCCTGCCGCCCCGGGCGAGGGCTAACCCCGCAGGGCACGCGGCCGGGAGCCCGGGAGATCCACCCAAGGCGCCGCGGCCCGGGCGGATCCGCCGCCTGATCATCGCGCTGCTGTGCGCGACAGTGCTCGTCGCCGGGCTTCTCACCTATCTCGTGGTCCGGCACCGGGCTCAGCAGGGCTCGCTGGCGGGGATCCGGCCAAGCGGGATCCCGGCCAGCATCTCCACCTCGCTGGCCGGCTTGATGCAGCTATCCCCGGTGCCGGGCAGTCCGGCGCCCGGGTTCACCCTGACCGACCAGCACGGGCACACCATGTCCCTGGCCAGCTTCAAAGGCCATGCCGTGGTGCTGGAGTTCATGGACCCGCACTGCGCCGACATCTGCCCAATCGTCTCCCAGGAGTTCATCGACGCCTACCACGACCTCGGGAAGGCGGCTCCGCGGGTCATTTTCATCGCGGTGAACGTCAACCCCTACTTCCACGCCGTCAGCGACGCCGCCGCCGACTCCAGTGAGCACCAGCTGGACACGATCCCCTCGTGGCACTTCTTCACCGGGCCGCTGGCCAGCCTCCGGGCCCTCTGGCACGCCTACAACATCGAGGTCGACGCGCCCAGCCGCAACGCCGACGTCATCCACACCTCGCAAGTGCTGTTCATCGATCCTGGTGGCCGCGAGCGCTACATCGCCTCCCCCGATGGCCGACTACACCACGAAGGGCAAGCCCTACCTGCCCGCCGCCCCGCTGGCCGCATGGGGGCGGGGCATCGCGCTGGTGACCCGCCAGCTCGCTGGCTGACACCGGCCCTTAACGGCAGCAGAGCAGCGACGGCCTGGCCTGACCGGGCCACGAGACGGGATACTGGCTGACGGGAGGGCACGCGCTCCCGTCGATGCCGAGGAGGGACTGTCATGCCGGCGCAGTCTCATCTCGCCGCCCTCGCCGACGGCCGCCTGCCCGCCGGGCTGGTTGTCGCCGGGGCACTGCTCATGGCCGTGGCGACCGTTCTCGGGGCAGGCCCTGCGCCGCCCCGGACGGCATGATGTGTGGCTCGGCGCGGCGGCCGGCGCGCTGTTGGTGATCGCTGGCCTGCACCTGCTCCCGGACGCCTGGTCGGCGGCCCGCGCTGCCCGGCTCTGGCCGCTGGCCGTCCCCGCCGCCGCGCTCGCCTCCTTTGCCGTGACCGGGCTCGTCGCACGCAGGGGCTGCTCATGCGCGTCTGGCCCGCACTACATGGGTGGTGCGGCCAGCGCCGGCGCGCTGGCCGCGCACCGGTTCCTGGAGGGCACGGCGCTGGCGCTGACCGCATCGCTCACCGTCACGGTCGCCCTGGCAGTACACGCCATGGCCGAGGGCCTGGCCGTCGGGGCGCTGCTGGGCGGCCAGTCCCGGCGGCGCGTGGCCGGCTGGCTGGCCGCGATGTGCCTGAGCCCGCTCGCCGGGGCCGTTGCGGCCAGCGCATCCCCGCTGCCGGCGGCGGCCGGGCCGGTTCTGATGGCGTTCGCCGCGGGCGTGCTGGCTCAGGCAGCGCGCATCAGCCTGGGCGCCGCCAGCCGCGGGCCGGCCGGGCGGCGCCTGGCTCCGGGTGCCGCTGGCGCTTTCCTGGCGGCCGCGGCCGTCACGGTCATGGCCGTCCGCGTCGCGAGCTGACCGCGGAAGCTCCTGGTTTCTCCGCCCGGGCAGGAAACAGGCCCGGGCGCGCACTACAGCCTGCTGGGGAAGGTGATCACTTGCGGCGCGATGAGCGGCTGGCCGACGTCCAGCTGGATCTGGGCGTGGGGTGTTCAGCGGAATGTCGCGGGGATTGCCAATGTAGCGCTGGCCGTTGTAGAGGGCGACGCATCAGCCTGGGCGCCGCCTTCCGCACCCAGCCGGGCGCCGCGTGGCACCTCGCACGGCTGGCGCTCTCATGGCGGCCGTGGCTGTCACCGCCCTGGCCGTTCGCGTCGCGGGTTGACCGGGGCGCTTGCAGAGGCTCACGGTCTCTTCCCGGCCCGGGCCGGAAGGCGGCGGCCCGGGACGCTACAGGCTGCTGGGGAAGGTGACCGATACCGGGGCGATGAGCGGGGTGCCGACTTCTAGCTGGATCTGGGCGTGCGCGTTGAGCGGGATATTCCGGGGGTTGCCTTCGTAGTGCTGGCCGTTGTAGATGGCGACGACCGGCCCTTTGGCCGGCCCCACCTGGTGCGGCCCGAGAGGCTGGCCCCACTCGTCGAAAAAGTCACCCAGAGTGTAAGTGCGCTGGGCCGGCGACTCTACATGGATGACGCCGTCGGGGGCGTGGGTGTGCAGCCAGTACAGGCAGGGGCCGTTCTGGGCTCTGGCGGGGATCCCAATGTTCGCCGGGACCTGGCGGGCCGATCCGTCCACGAAGATGGTCAGGTGGGCGTGAATGTGGAAGATCGTCTGCTCGTTGGCCTGGCAGCTGATCCCGTCGACGTCCTGGCCGGTCGCCACTGTAGCGGTGCTGGCCAGCGGTGCGGCCGCTGGGATCGGGATGCCCTCGGATCCCGCTGGCCCCGGCGAGGGTGCCAGCTTGAGCGTCCCGAGCGGGGCGAGCGAGGCGAGCTTCAGCTGAGGTGTGCCGCCGGCCACAGCATTTGAGCCGTTACCGCTCGTGACCGCCAGCGTGATACCGACGGCTGCGATGATCACCACGGCCGTTGCGCCTGCCCCGGCCAGCCAGTTACGGCGCCGCTTGCGCCGCGCCTCCAGGGCCCGCATCTGGGCGATCTTTTCCCGGGCCTGCCGCCTGTTCCTGTCGCCTTTGGACACCAGCACCTATCCCCTCATCCGCACGGTCACCTAAGGAGGATAGGTCATAGCTGGCAGCCGGGGGACGGGTTCGTGGTGGCAGCACGGCGCGGCCCAGCTCAGCCCGTCCTGCCCGGGGAGGGCCCCGTCCACGCCGGCGTTCTGCGTATGCCGGGTCGGCACGCTCCCGCCGGCCGGCCACGCCGGGCCGGTGCACAGGAGACCGTAAGGTCCGCGGACGGGATCACCGGGCCCGCGCTCATGTCTCCCCGCTCTGCTGCCTGGCGAGCGCGAGCGCGTATCGCCGCTGCCATATCTGCGGGAGAGCGCCAGGGTCGCCACCGTCCAGGAAGGCGCGGATCTGTTTCTGCTCCTCCTCAGGCAGATTCATGAACACCCAGCCCTTTACCGCGTGGCGGCGGAGTGTCAGGTCGTCAACCGTCATGGTGAGGGCCCTCCTCCGCGGGCTGCTATCCATCACACCCGCTACTGTCCTCGGGGCGTACGGGTGTTCTCGCTGGTGAAAGCACGATAACGCCCATCGCGGCCGAGGTTAAGGCGCCGTGCATCTCGTGTCCGATCAGGTGACGTCCATGGCCAGTGCGCCCGGCGCTGGCCTCTGGCCGGGTGATCGCCCACGACGGCGGCGGGTAGCACGCGCCGCGCCCGTCCGGCCCGCCCGCCGGTGCGGCGCGCCGCGGGCCTGAACCGGCCGCGGCGCCCAGGCGGGCGTCGTGGCGTCTCGCGGGCCAGGCGCAGCACACAGGTGTCGTCCCTGACCCGGTCGGCACCCTAAGACCTAAGGAGGATAGGTTATGGCAGCCGGGAACTTGGGAGGAGCGCGATGAGCGGGATCGGGCAGCTGGTGATGAACGGCCCGCTGATCCTAGCGGTGCCGGTGGCCGCCGCCGCGGGCGCGATCACGTTCATCTCGCCGTGCTGCCTGCCGCTGATCCCCGGCTACCTGTCCTACGTGACCGGCATGTCCGGTGCCGGCGCTGCAGGCCCGGGTGCCGGTGCCGCTCCCCCGCGCTCTGATGGCGGCGATGCGGCCAGCAGACAACTTCAGGTCACTGCGCGGACCACGACTGTCCCCCGGACCTCGGCAGCCGCGCAGACCACGCCGGGCGCGCGGCCAGCGCCCGCGCGGGGCCGGGCGCTGGTGGGCACGACGCTGTTCGTGCTGGGGTTCTCGGCGCTGTTCGCCAGCTACGGCGCGGCGTTCGGCGGTCTTGGCGCGGTGCTGCTGACCCATCAGCGGGGCCTGATCCAGGCGCTCGGCGGCCTGACGATCCTGCTGGGCCTGCTGTTCGCCGGGGCCTTCGACCGGTTGCCGGCCGCGGGCCGGATATTGCGGCCGTCGCTGCGCCCGCGCGCCGGGCTGGCCGGCGCGCCGCTGCTGGGCGTGCTGTTCGGGCTGGGCTGGACGCCGTGCATTGGGCCGACGCTGACCGCGGTGCTCACCCTGGCGGTGACCACCGGCTCGGCGGGCCGCGGGGCGTTCCTGACGTTCGTCTACGGCCTGGGCATCGGGATCCCGTTCCTGTTCGTCGCGCTGGCGTTCCAGCGGGGGATGAACGTGTTCTCCTTCGCCCGGCGGCATGCCGCCCTGGTCACCCGGATCGGCGGGGCGATGCTGGTCGCCGTTGGCGTGCTGCAGGTCAGCGGGGCGTGGACGATAGCGATGACCTGGCTGCGGGTCCACTGGATCGGCAGCTATCAGCTGCCCCTGTAGCAGGGCTCAGCTCACTGGCAGACTGCCTGGCCGCCGAGCGGACCAGGATCCTGATCACCGCGCCGGGCGGCCCAGAACACGCCGGGCGCCCGGCGCCGGGGCATTCGCAACGGCCGTCCCGCCGCTGCTCCCTAGCCGGGAGAGGGCCGCCCTTCGCCGCCCTGCCGCAGGCCAGGACCGTGCGTGCCGGTGCCGCGGCACAGTCGGCGGTCAACCTGCTTACACCTAAGGCAATTAGGTCTAAAATGTTAGACGGCATGCGCTGCCGGCCAGACCAGCGACCACGCCAGCCAGCTGCCGGGCACGAACGGACACTCGCCGAGGAGGCAGGCATGACCCCCCGCCCGGTCAGCCGGAGAACCCTGCTTGCCGCGGCCGGCGGCGCCCCGGATGGCCCGGCCGGGCTGGCCGCGGCGTTCCCGCTGGCGGCGGTGACGTTGCTGGACAGCGCGTTCCGGGGCAACCAGGCGCGCAATACGCGCTATCTGCTTTTTGTGGACCCGGACCGGCTGCTGCGCACGTTGCGGCTCAATTACGGCCTGCGGCCGGCGGCCCGGCCGTGCGGCGGGTGGGAGGCACCGGAATCTGAGGTGCGCGGGCATACCACCGGCCACCTGATGTCGGCGCTCGCCCTGACCTATGCCAACACCGGAAACGAGGCAGCGGCCGAGAAGGGCCGCTACCTCGTCGATCAGCTGGGCCGCTGCCAGGCGCGGGCACGGTCGGCCGGCTTCCATGAGGGCTACCTGTCGGCGTTCCCGGAGAGCTTCTTCGATCTGCTGGAAGCCGGCCAGCCCGTCTGGGCGCCGTACTACATGATCCACAAGTATCTGGCGGGCCTGATAGACCAGCATGAGCTGGCCGGGAACGCCCGCGCGCTCGAGGTCGCGGCCAGGCTCGGTGACTGGGTGTGCTGGCGCACCAGCCGCCTGCCGTATGACCACATGCAGCAGATCCTGGAGAACGAGCATGGCGGCATCGCCGAGGCACTCGCGAACCTGCACCGGATCACCGGCGAGCGCAGGTACCTGCGGGCCGCGGAGCGCTTCTACCATGCCCGGATCCTCGATCCGCTGGCCGCCGGGCAGGATCAGCTCGCCGGGCTGCACGCCAACACCACCGTGCCGAAGATCGTCGCGTGCATGCGGATGCACGAGGAGACGGGCGACCACCGCTACCGTGACATCGCCGAGAATTTCTGGCGGATCGTCACCGGGCATCACTCCTACATCATCGGCGGGTCCGAGCACTGGCAGGAGCCCGGCGTGATCGCCGGGCAGCTGTCCAATTCGACTTGCGAGAACTACGTCAGCTACAACATGCTCAAGCTGACCAGGCTGCTGCACTTCCACCAGCCCGGGCGGACGGACCTGCTCGACCACTACGAGCGCATCCTGTTCAACCAGATGCTCGGCGAGCAGGACCCCGGTTCGCCACACGGGTTCAACGAGTACTACTACGGTCTGTCGCCAGACGCGTTCAAGCAGCAGCCCCTGAACTACTTCCCCCGTGCCGGCCTCGACGCCTACTCCCACCGACTACGGCAACTTCACCTGCGACCACGCGATCGGGATGGAGACCCAGGCGAAGTTCGCCGACACCATCTATTCGCGCGACGCGGCCGGCCTGTTCGTCAACCTGTTCATCCCGTCCGAGGTGACCTGGGCGGACAAAGGAATCATCTTCCGCCAGGTCACCGGGTTCCCCGACCAGCCCGGGACACGGCTCGACGTGGTGTCCGGGGAGGCGGGGATGACGGTGCGGGTGCGCATCCCGGCCTGGACGCCGCATCGCTCAAGCTCACTAACACTCAGCCGCTGACCGCCCAGGCCACGGCGGACGGCCAGCCCGTCATGCTCATCCCCACCGCCCGCACCCATCACCAGCATTACAACGTGTACTGGCGGACCTGACCACGCTGCCTCCCACGCCGGGGTGCACCGTCCGGAGGGACCGGCGGGACCCTGACCATCTTGGCCGCGCTCCGAGGTAGCGGGTGCCGGCCGTGACAAGGCTGCGGTCCGCTGGGTCGGCGGCCACCGCAGCCGGGGTCAGCCGGCCGGGTCACGCCCGGCAGCCGGCTGCGCCTCGCGCAGGGATGCGGCGAGCCGCGCGTCCCCGGCGGCGCACTGCTGGGCGGCGCTGCGCTTGCTGGTCCGGCCCAGCGGCCAGAACGCCAGGGCCACCAGGACCAGGACCGGGCCGGTTCCCACGCCGGTGGCGGAACCGGTCAGGACGCCGCCGAAGTTCTGCATGGCCACCCACCCCGCCACCGCGATCAGGGCCCCCAGCGACAGGACGGCACACACCAGGAGCCCCAGAAGTTGATCACCACGGTCCTGCCGCGCCAGCTGGCGATGCCCAGGTACTGGCCGGTCAGATCGTCAGCAGGTTGTCGCCGCGCGCCGCCGACCGGGACGACGTTCGCCGGGTGGGCGCGCAGCCCCTCCGCGCCCGCCACCGCGAGCAGCGGCAGCACAGCCCAGCTGCGCTGCTGCCATCGCAGCAGGACCGCCGCAGCCGTGAACGACGCGAACTCGACGCCGGTGATCACCCCCGGGCCGCTGGCCAGCAGCCGCGGCACCGACAGGTGCGCAAAGCCGGCCGCCAGGTTCCCACCCCCGAGGATCAGCGCGGCCAGCCCCACGCTCGCGGCCGCGCCGAGCACCGACCCGCGCAGCGCCCACGGCGATGGCGGCGGAGCCGGGGCACGCCCCTCATGCAGCCTGGCCAGAGCCGACCCGGCCAGCCCGCCGAGCGCGGCGGCCAGCCCGCCGAACAGCATCCAGCGCAAGATCGCGGTCGGCCACTGCCCGGGCACGGATGGCCGCGCGGCGGCCGGGGCGCTGCCCAGCGACGCCGGGGCGGGGCCGACCGCAAACCTGAACTGGTCCCCGACCAGATCCCCGTCGCTGGAAATGACCTGCCAGCTAACCGTGTACACCCCATCCGGCAGCCGGCCCGTCACCGGCACAGTGACGACGCTGCGCCCGCCGCTCTCCCGGGCCACGCCAAGCGTGATCTTGTGCCCGCCCGGGCCAGCCAGGGTCACCGGCTTGCCAACCAGGGTGACAGGCTCGTTGAACGTCAGCGTGATCGCATTCGGCGAGACCGGCACCGCGCTGTCGGCGGCCGGGAGGTGAACAGCAGCGTGGCATGCGCCGACGCGGCCGGTGCCACCGCGACCAGCACGATTCCCGTCACGGTCAGCGCCCCGAGCAGGCCGGAAGCTCGCCGGATGACCCGGTGTGCCCTGCGCCCGCCCAGGCTCATCCGCCGGTGGCGGACGTTCCGCGCGGAGCCGAGTCCGCTCGTCCCGCCACGGCGTTCACCCCTCGCCCCGGCCCTCGCTAGCAGCCGGGATCGGCTGGGCAGCGCGCAACTGGTCCACTTCGGCGCGCAGGCCGGCGATCTCCTGGTCTTGGATCGTAAGCTGGCCGGGCTGTTGCGTCTGCTGGCCGCTGCCCGGGCGCCTCATCATGAACCACATCATGGCGCCCATGCCGAGCGGGCATCCGAGCGCGGGCAGCAGGTGGATCAGGTTGCGCATGTCATTCCTCCAGTTCAACTCGGCGGGCGGCCGGTCGGGGTGGGCATTCGCTCGAGCGCGCGGCGCAGCCTGCGCTCGGACAGCCTTCCGTAGCCGAGCGGGTGGCCATCCACCAGCACGCCGGGCGCGAACAGCACGCCCGCCCGGGCAGCGAGCGCGCGGCCGTGCTCGCTGGCCAGGTCGATCTCTGTGACCTCAAGCGGATGGTCGTTGCTGACCCGGGTGAGTACCTGCTTGGCGTGCTCGCACAGCGCGCAGTCCGCCTGGGTGAGCAGCGTGATGGCGGTCATGAGGGGTGCTCGCCGGCCTTCATGTCGGCCAGCATCGTGGCCGTGGGCAGGAACATCGTGTACTTGGGAGCCCCGCCGTAGTCGGCGCGCCAACGGATCACCCCGTTGGGCCCCACGAGGATGAACGTGTGCCCGTCCGCGGAGTTGCCCATCATCCCATAGGCGTTGGCACTGTAGGCCCGGGATACGGCGAGGCCGGGGTCGGCCAGCACGGGGGTGGTCAGGCCCATGTCGTGGGTCTTCTGGATGACGGGGCCGATCGGGTCACCAGTGATTGAGATCACCTGACTGACGCCCGCCGCCTTGAGCTGGGCGGCGTGCTTTTCCAGGTCGGTGATCTGGTTCCAGCAGGGCTCGCAGGTCAGGCCCTCCTGGAAGAACAGCAGCACGCTCTTGCCGCGGTACTGAGACAGGCCGATCTGCCTGCCGGTGCTCGCGGCCAGGGTGAAGCCCGGGGCTGCCTGGCCCGGCCCTGGGCTGCCGACCTTGTAGGGGTAGGCGCCCGGCCCCGCGTGGGATGCATTGCTGAATACGGCGAACAGCCCCCCGACCGCGGCGGCCACTGCGACAACCACCACGCAGGACCACAGGGCGATCCGGCGCCGGCGCTCGGCCCGGCGCCGGATTTGTCGTGCAGCGGCCACCTTCGCCTTCCGCTCGGCCGCTAGCGTCACCTTCCGCTGCGCGGACGGCGTCGCCTGGCGCTGGGCTTCAGGCGCGCCGTTTCCCTGGGCCGGCGGGCGCGCTTCCCGCTGGCCGGGCACCTGACCCTGCCGCTGGCCGGTCCTGGACTTACCGCTCATGGGTGACCGCTTCCTGCCCGTCGCGGGCGCTCGTGGTGATCTCGGGGATCCCGATGTCAGGCGGGGACAGCCCGCCGGCAGCTTCCGTCCCGGGCGCCGGATCCGCGGCACGCAGGCGGCTGCGCCGGGCCTGCGTCACCAGCGCCGCGGCCAGCACAGCCAGCGCAATCAGCACGGCCCAGCCGGGCAGCCAGGACGCCGCGCGGGACGTCACCGAGCTGACATGCTGCAGCCACGCGTCAAGGCTCAGCCGCCACCCCGTGCTGGGCATCGACGGGCCTGTTGCCGCGGTTACCAGCGTCACGACCCCCATGCCGATCAGCACCACCCCGGAGGCGGCGCTGCCCAGAGGCATCGTCCGGGCCAGCCTGCCGAACCCGAGCCGGACCCGGCGGCCGTGCAGCAGCCGCGAGGAACCCCAGTCCCGCCACTCCCACACCAGCGCCAGCACCGCCAGCGGGCCTACCATCCCGGCCACGTAAGTAAGGCTCACTGCCAGCGCCGCGCCGAACGAACCCGCCGAGCCGGTCAGCACCACCACTCCGGCCAGCACCGGCGCGCAGCACGCCGACGCGATCCCGGAAAACAGCCCGAGGCCGTACGCCGCGCCGTAGCCATGCCCCGACGGCGAGCGCAACGCCGGCATCGGCAGCATCACCTTCCACCCGGCCAGCACCGCGATCCCGCCCGCCAGCATCGCCGCAGCCCCGATCGAGAAGATGAGCAGGTGATGGGCGGGCAACGCGGCCGACAGCGCCGAGGCGCCCAGCCCGATCGGCACGATCAGGGTCGCCACGCCGGCCGCGAACACCCCGGTTGCCGCCGCGATCCCGGACCGCCGCCCGAACCCGGTCGCGAAATACGCCGGCAGCATCACCGACACGCAGCACGGCGCCAGCAGCGCCACTACTCCGCCCAGGAACGAGACCAGAAGCGCCGTCCCGAACAGCACCTGATGCATGCCACTCCCCTCGGCGATCTGGACCGCGAACAGCTTACACCTAAACACCTTAGGTGATCCGGTCGTGGGCCCGGACGCCGCACTTCCCCCAAGCGGCCCAGCTGCGGTTCCGCGCTTCCGCGACATCGTGCTCGCGCCTGAGCTGGGCCTCAGGACGCCGGACGGACAGCTCAGGAGCCCGCCGACAGCGGCCCTTCTAGCAGCCTGGCCTGAACGGCAGCCGCAGGGGATCCACTGGCGCGCGGGCCAGATGTCGAAGTCAGCTCGGCGGTGTCCCTGGTGAGCTCGGCGAGGGTCACCGCGCCGAATACTCGCCTGATGACATGGCGTCCGGCGTCCAGGAAGAAGGTCTGCGGAATCGCGACGACCCCATAGCCTCGCGAGTCGTCTGCCGGCCGATGTCCCGGCGCGCTCAGCTGCGGGCCAGGGGGGCGGCTGGCGCCGCGGCGACCGCCTGTGCGGCCGACGCCGGGCCGTGCGGGCAGTAATTCATCCCTCGGGCGGATGCTGCTGGCCCGGCGAGGAGCAGCAGCGGCACCAGCACCATGGCCGTGGCGGTGAACGCGATCGAGGCCGCGCGGGTCTTGCTAATCGCGCCCGGGCCGTCGATCAGTCGCCGCACCCGAGCGGCGTCCGCGGTACCGGCGGCACCCAGTGCCGCGTCGGGGACACCGGCGCCCATGCTCAGCAACGCCCCGGCAACGGCTAGGCGATGTGCTACTGCACTGGCCTCGTCGTCCGCGCGGAACTCGGCCAGCCGGGTGACCTGCTCGTAGGCGACGCGGAACGCCGGCACGCGCGGGAAGGCCGCGTTCAGGGCACCCGCAAGCGTCACCAGGAGGTGGTGGCGGCCGCGCAGGTGCGCTCGCTCATGCGCGAGGACGGCGCGCAGCTGGCCCTCATCGAGCGTGTCGATCGCTGCCGTGCTGAGCACGATGCGGCTCCTGTGCCCGGGCAGGCAGTAGGCGGCGGGCTCGTGATGGCGGACGATGACGGCGCCGAGCTGCAGGTCTGGCCTGCCGACCAGCGAGAGCCGCAGCCGGTGACGGCGGCGAGTCCCCGCCGCCTGGGCCAGCGCCCGGGCGGTGCACCAGGTGACCCGGGCGAGGACGGCGAGGGCGAGAACGGCTCCCGCCCCGGTCAGCGCCGCCCCGCCGGGGTGGGCGTACTGGGCACGCAGTGCCATCACGCACGAGGCCAGCAGCCCGGCCAGGTCGGCGCTAACCCGAACCGTCGGCACCATCAGCGCGAGCCCGCCGGCCAGCACCGAGGCCACCGCCGAGCCGGTCAGCGCGAACCACGCGGCGATCGCCAGCCGCGGCGCGCTGTCCGGCCACCGAGCCCTGGACAGCGCAGCGACTCCTGCGGTCAGCAGCAGCGCGGCGTAGCCGAGCAGGGCGAGGGCGACGATCACGAGTCGGCCTCTTCCCGCAGTGCTTTATCCAGCATCCGGCGCAGCTGCCGCGCCTCGGAGGGGTCGATGCGCTCGACGAAGCTGCGCAGCGCGGCGACCCGGTCCTGGCTGGCCTCCAGCGCCTCGCCCATCAGGCCAGCGGTGTAATCCTCCCGGGTCACCGTCGCGCGGTACCTGAACGCCCGGCCGTCCTTTTCCCGCGCCAGCCAGCCCTTGCGGTACAAAATCTCCATCACCGTGAGGACCGTGTTATAGGCGGGCTCACGCCCGGGCCGCAGGTCCGCCCAGATCTCGCGCACCAGTACCGGCCTGCTCGACAGCCAGACCCGGTCCATGATGGCGGCCTCAAGCTCGCCGAAGCTCCGCACACCGCCTCCCCGCCGTGATTCCGATGGTCTTCCGTCCGACCTATTATCACCTAAGAATCATCGGTGACGCGCCCTCCCGCCAACGCGACACAAAGAGTAACGCGCTGGCCGGCTACGGCAGGCCCGTCCGGGTGAGGGCGGCTCCGAGCAATGTAGGTGAAGACCATGAGTGATCTTTGCCAGTTCCAGCACCCGCGGTTCGCCCGCATGTACGAGCGGATCAGCGCCGAGTCAGAGCGGCGGGGTACCGCCGCCCAGCGCGACCGGGCCCTGGCCGACCTCACCGGCCGGGTAATCGAGGTAGGAGCCGGGAACGGCATGAACTTCAGCCACTACCCCGACACGGTGGATGAGGTGATCGCCGTCGAGCCGGAGGACCGGCTGCGGGCACTCGCCGAGCGCGCCGCCGCCGACGCAGCGATGCCGGTCCGCGTGGTGCCCGGGCACGCCGACGCGCTGCCATTTGCCGACGGGAGCTTTGACGCCGCTGTCGCCTCCCTGGTGCTGTGCTCGGTCCCCGACCCGTGCCGGTCCCTCGCCGAGCTGCGACGGGTGCTCAGATCCGGCGGCGAGCTGCGGTTCTTCGAGCACGTCCGCTCCGCCAGCTCGCTGGCGGGCGCCTTCCAGGACCTGGTCACGCCGCTGTGGGCGCGCGCGGGCGGCGGCTGCCACCTCAACCGCGACACGACGGCCGATATCAGGGCCGCCGGGTTCGAAATCGAGGAGCTGCACCGGTTCTCCTACCGGCCATTGCAGTTCGTGCCCTCCCACGCCCATATCCTCGGTGTCGCCCGCAAGCCGGGGTCCATGGCGTGACCGTCTCAGTCCGCTGAGGCAGTTCCGGGAGCAGGCGCTTCTGGTCGTGTTGCCCGGTAACCGGTACGTCATCCT
>WNFC01010836.1_pt1 | contig 15853 bp, 12 predicted proteins | sample 5400541 | NCBI WGS metagenome assembly WNFC01 (sample SAMN13153342, study PRJNA577476) | soil metagenome | isolation source: 120 cm saprolite under Douglas fir tree site 2 hole 2 replicate 1 | place: USA:California | collected 2015-04-18
AGCCCGATACTCATGAGTTTTTGAAAACTCTTCAACCCATGGGAAGAATCGCGAAGATAGAGGAAATTGTGGACGCCGTTCTTTATCTCACCGAAGCGAAGTTTGTCACGGGGGAGGTGCTGCACGTGGACGGTGGTGCGCACGCAGGAAGATGGTGAAAGCCGCAGAAGGCGGAATGGCTGCGGGCCGGAGCAGCGGCTGAAAAGCTTGGGGATCGTTCTGCCAGTAGCGCCAACGCCACTGGGTAGCTACGTCCCAGCCGTCCAAAGCGGACGTCTCCTGTTCTTGAGCGGCATGGTCTCCGTGATGGATGGCAAACCCCGCTGGATCGGCCGGATCGGTGCCGAACTCACTGTTGAGGATGGCCGTGAGGCAGTGCGCGAGACCGGCAAACAAACATTGATCATTGCCGGCGTTTGGACCAGCGTCTCCGTAATGTTTCCGGCGCTAGCCCGGATATCTCACCAGTTGTGAATTGAGGCTTTGGAGCGGATGAGAGGGGTTCGTTTTCTGCGCGAGGAGCAGGGAGCAGCGCGGCAATTCTGATTTTGTCGGCAATCGTCGAGTGCAGGGTAGTGCTGGAGCAGTTTTTGGGCGCGTTTCACCGTTCGAGCGGGACGGCGCCTGCGAAGTCATGAAGGAATTTCGCCGGATTGCCATTCCATCGGACGCAATCAGCCGCGCGATCGCTTTCGCGATTGAGCAGCCGGACGACGTTGACGTCAACGAGATCATCGTGCGCCCAACCGCGAGTCCCTATTAGGTTTTTGCAAGAAGTCATCCTACTCAAAACATCGATGTTTTTCGCTCCAAGGGAAAAGGCAGCCCTGAAAGCTGCCCTTGGAGACAAATTTTCCCCGGCCTTTGATCCACACGGGCGACGCGATTTTACGGATCTACGAATTCTGAAAAGGTGAATTTTGGATCTGCTCGTAAAAATTGCTCCGCTTGTAGTTGCGGATGAAGTGGGAGCAGATATCCTCATTGCACGTTCCTTCCGTTGATTGAGTCTTGTGCTCAAAACCGCCAAGAAATGCCTTGGCGATTTCTTGTTTGAAGTCGATGCGCGGGAACTGCGCGACCACCTTTTTGCGCAGGCCTTCGGGGAATGTCTCGTATCCGATGCCGAGCACATCAAGACCAACGCCATTGAATAATAGCTCGACTTCTAACTGCTTGTACTGTGCGATGCCAGGAGTCGTATGTAAAGATATAGCGTCCCAGGCAGTTTGGATTCGAGTGTCCGGTACGCCATGATGTTCGAGGAACTGGCGGACGGCGTTCGCACTATCAACTTCAAAGCGATCGGCCGCGCTGCTGAACTTCTTCAACAAGCCAAGATCATGGAATGCAGCGCAGATAAACAGAAGCTCTACATCGAATTTTTTCCCTGTCTGCCTGCCAAGCTCATTTGCCCAGAAGAAGACGCGGTGAGAGTGGTTGAAGAGCAGAGGCGTGCTGAACTCTCGGAGAAGTCCGCTAGCCTCTCGAGTCAATTGACTATCCGGGACTCCATCCTCTACGCGTTGAAACTTCGGCGACGGTGTTGGTACAGGGAGAATTATCTTGGGCCGCCGAAACGTCGGCCCCGCCTGCACAGACTGACCGACGGCGGGTGTACTCAACGTGCCGCCTGCTGCAACAGCGCCAACTACAGCCGAAGTATTTTGCAAAAATAATCGTCTATTCATCGCTTATCTCCTTAGCGGATTTCACCGCAGGAGTTCAGATTAAGTTCAGAAGCTCTCGCTAGCAATGACATCGTTCCGTCACTTTAGGACATCCGAAGACCAGCGTTTGTTGCATGAGCGGTGTGAGGAACCCGCAGAGCAGATTTCTACCACTCATTACGCGCGGACAGTTGAAGTTGCTAAGTTGCTGTCGCAGGCGATAATAACCACACCGAGAATTACCGGACCTTAAATATCAACACAGCTTTATAGATGACTGGAGGCTCCTAACGATGTATGCGTTCTCGACGTGGCGGCTCTACCTTGGTCGATTGTTGTAGCGATTTTCTTTCCCGTGTCCAATCATCGGGTTGGATCTCCTAAAGCGCTTGGCATATTCCCCAGCCGTAATGCCCAATACCCTCACGAATACTCTTCTCATCGCATCAGCGGATTGAAAGCCGCATGCGTCTGCAACCTCCTTCAACCCAAGTGCAGAGCTTTCGATCAATTCTCGCGCGGCGTCTGCGCGTAATCGTTCCACGAACTCACCCGGTCCCATTGCAAGTTGCTGCTGGCAGACCCTTGTGAAATGGCGTGCGCTCATCCCAATCCGGTCCGCCAATCGTTCTACCGTCAGGTGCTCTCGCAAATGGTCAAGTATCCACACCTGCAGCTCGCGCAACGGCTGTGATGCTCCAGACTGTCTCGACAACATGTTGCTGAACTGCGACTGGCCCCCGGGACGGACGAGAAACATGATGAGCATGCGTGCAATTTCAAGGGCCGCTTTATGCCCGTGGTCCTCTTCTACCAACGCCAGCGATAAATCAATACCTGCCGTAATGCCAGCAGAAGTATAGGTGTGTCCATCTCGCAGGAAGATCGGGTCGGGAGTCACCTTGACGGAAGGAAATTCACGTGCAAGCTGATCGCAAAAAGCCCAGTGCGTTACGGCTTGCTTGCCATCCAGAACGCCGGCAGCTGCGAGCAAAAAGGCACCAGTGCAGACAGACCCAATACGCCGCACTCGTTTTGATGTCGCGGCGATCCACTCTACAAACTCAGATTCATAGACGCCTCCTTCCGAACCAGGGCCGCCGACCACAAGTAGCGTATCGATCGCCTCTTTCAGATCACGTAACGCGGTTGCGCCAGCAATCGGAAATCCCTGGCTTGTGCGTAGAACCGACGAATCCTCCGGAGTCGCAATGTCGATCCGGTAGTCCGGCAAGCTGGAAAAGACTTCCAGAGGTCCGGTGACATCGAGCATCCGTACTGGCGGTGCTCCGGTGAGGACAATGCGGCGCATGGCTTCAGGATACAGGAACCAGAAAAAGCATGTCCTAAAGTGTCGGATCTATGTCGTGGCGGCAGAAGTGTAGTCGACCTACGCTTAAGTCGTTGAAGGAGACATTATGGCACTCAATATCGTAGAAGCTAAGATTCCCGACAGCAAGCTGGCACAAGAAGCGACAACGATTCTGCATGAACAGAGCACACCCCTGCTCTTCAATCATTCGCTTCGAGTTTATTTCTTCGCCTCGATTCAGGGTAAGAAGGCGAAGCTGAAATTCGATCCGGAACTGCTCTATGTGAGCGCCGTCTTTCACGATCTCGGCCTGATCAAGAAATACAGCAGCGTGACGGAACGCTTCGAAGTGGATGGTGCAAACGCAGCGCGGCAATTCCTTTCACATTACAATATCGCGGAAAAATCGATTCAGACGGTGTGGGAAGCGATTGCGCTCCACACCACACCAGGCGTAACTCAGTACATGGAACCCGAGGTGGCCCTGCTTTACACAGGCGTGGGACTGGATGTTCTAGGCGAGGGCTTTGAAGATTTTCCAAGCGACCTGCGCGAGAAGATCACGGCTGAGTATCCCCGCGTGAATTTCAAGGAAGGCATCGTTCAGGCGTTCTTTGGCGGCTTTGCACACAAGCCCGCTTCCACCTTCGGCACCGTCAAAGCGGATGTTTGCGAGCGCTTCATATCGGGCTACAAGAGCCCGAACTTCTGCGATTTGATCGCTAATTCGCCGTTTCCCAATTCCTGATCTCCGCAGCGTGCCAATTGAATGAAAGGAAAGGACAAATGTTTCTACGCATCGACAAACTGCATATCGAATTTCCTCAGACCCATCTGTCGAAAAGCAGACGGTCGGGGTGAAGATATGTTTACGCAAGTGGCGTCACATCAATGACATCCATGAGAGTGGCGCGCCCGGGGAGATTCGAACTCCCGACCCTCTGCTTAGAAGGCAGACGCTCTATCCAACTGAGCTACGGGCGCACGAGTGGGAACTGCTTCAGTTTAAGGCCATTTCCGAGCCAATCGCAACGGGCACGCGCTCACCAAGTACTATTGTCAAATTCCCGCCTCTCATGTAGCCTTTATCCATGTCAATTTTCCCGCAGAAGAACGCACAGCGCTGCATCTGTTGTCTTTGCTGTATGCGTGTGTCTTCTGGCGCGGGGAGGCTGAGCATTTAGAGTTTCAATCCTAGCCTCGAACGTTTTTACCACCCCACCGCCAGAAATGAACTGGCAGGTGGGTTTTTAGTTTTTTGGAGCAAACGATTTTCAAAGCTGAACGCAAAAGGAGAACGCAATGTCCGAATACAAACACCCTGAAGTTCTCGTCTCAACCGATTGGGCCGCTAACAATCTCAATTCCCCCAATCTCCGCCTTGTCGAAGTCGATGTGGACACCACCGCCTACGACCAGGGACACATCCCCGGCGCCGTCGGATGGAACTGGCAGACCCAGCTCCAGGACAACATCCGTCGCGATCTGATTGACAAGTCTACCCTCGAAAAACTTCTCAGCGCCTCCGGCATTTCCAATGACACCACCATCCTTCTCTACGGCGACAATAACAACTGGTTCGCCGCCTACGCCCTCTGGCAATTGAAATACTACGGCCACAAAGATGTCCGCCTCATCAACGGCGGCCGCAAAAAGTGGCTGGAAGAAAAGCGCGAGCTTACCACCGACGCGGCAAAGGTCGCTCCGGCCTCCTATCACGTCTCCGGCACCGATGAATCCCTCCGGGCCTACAAAGACGAAGTCTTCGCCATCGTCGACAGCCGCAAACCCGGCCAACTCGTTGACGTTCGCTCCGTCGATGAGTTCACGGGTAAAATCATCGCCCCTCCGGGCATGTCTGAAACCGCGCAGCGTGCCGGCCATATTCCCCAGGCTGCGAATATCCCGTGGGCGCAGGCTTCTAACGAAGACGGAACCTTCAAGTCCTTCGACGACCTGAAGAAGCTCTACGAGTCCAAGGGCATTACCGGCAAGGACGAAGTCATCGCCTACTGCCGCATCGGCGAGCGCAGCTCGCACACTTGGTTCGTTCTGAAGTATCTCCTCGGATTCAACCAGGTTCGCAACTACGACGGCTCCTGGACCGAGTGGGGCAACCTGATCGGCGCCCCCATAGTCAACGAAACACGCGCCGGCCAACCCGGGCTGGCCGCCTCGGCCCGCTAAGGACCGCGGGCAATTTGGCGTATTTTTCTTTTCTAACTGACATCGGAGAACTGACGACCGAAAACCATTGACGATCGAGTTTGTAGGGGCGAGGCTTGCCCCGCCCGTGCATAGCGCAACGCCGGACGATCGAAGATGCGTTCGGATCCAGCTGGCAGATCAACGACAACCACTAACGTATTTTTCCTTTCTGACTGACAACTGAGAACTGACAACTGAAGACCATTCGGAATGAAAAAGGAGAGTTCATCATCAAGAATTTGCAGGTGCAGTACAGAACAGAGAAATGGACGGGCGGAGACTTCCCTCTCTCCAGCCTTCGCCCCCAGATCTCTTCATCCGTACGGTGCACACAGCTCAGGGCGGCGCAACGAAGACATCGCGGTTCATTCTTGCGAACCCATGAAAGGAAAGTGGCGATTTTGATCCGACTAAAAACTAAGTACTAAGTACTGACAACCAGCTTTGTCCGGCGGCGCGGTCGCCAAGTGGTAAGGCAATGGTCTGCAAAACCATTATCGGCGGTTCGATTCCGCCTCGCGCCTCCAAATCCCTCTTGATCTTCGATTGCATTGTGATACAGTTATTTCCAGGTAAATCTGCGTAACTCCTTCGGCTTTTCATTTTCCGCGCATTCCCGAACCTGTTTTCGTGCCGAGCTGTGCCCGATTCTGCCCAACTGCTTTGGATCACTGCTTCCGTGCGCTCTCCGTGCCAAGAATCTACACTTCCGAGCCTCTCGGATGCACTGCAAACAAAGGACTTACAGAATGACCACCCTTCCCGCAACTCCAGATTTGCTACAACGGAACCTGTCCTGAGGAGCCCGCCGCGGCGGGCGACGAAGGATCTATATGCGACGAGCATGTCTATCCCGCGCCACCCTTGGAAGCCGAGGGCTCTCTGTTCATTCTCGATAAGCTGCGCTTTCGGTATCTCGGATGGGGTTGCCGGATGCGTTTCGGCATCCCGGGCGGACTTGCGCGTCCCCTACTCTACGCGTTGGCCAGTTCCTTCAACAGCGCCTTGCCTTTGCGGAACCACGGCCGCTCGCGCCTCTGCATGTACCGCGGCAGCGTGCGCTTCTTCGCCTGAAGCTTCTGCAGCCACTCGCGTGCCTCTTCGCGTCGGTTCGTCGCCTTCAGGAAACTCGCATAGTTGAACAGCGTTTCCGGAGTCGTCGAAATCTGCGTGACCTCCGCGAAAAGCGGATCCGCGCGTTCCAGTTGTCCCGTTCGCGCGTAAGCCTCCGCCAGCAGTCCCGCAGCCCTGTAGTAGTCGAACTTCCGGTCAGCCGCGATGACGCGCTCCAGGTCCGGAATCGCGCCCGCCAAATCGTTTAGCGCGAGAGAGCAAAGTGCTCGCGAATAGAACGTATAAATCGAATCGCTTCGCGCCGCGATCGCATTCGTAAATGCCTCGCGCGCCTTTTCAAATTGCCTTTGATCTTTATAGAGTTCGCCCACCTCTTCGTAATTCGCTGGCGAAGGATTGTCCAGAATATCCGTCTCAACCTTTTGAATGCGCGACCGTCGCCCAAATCCTTGAAACACACCGCGAAGAAGTCCAAGGTCGGGCATCACCTCCGCGACGATATACACCGCGCCGCCAAGCCAGCCACCGAAGAAAATGACGTAAAACCAGTAGTTCTCCGGACGCCTTCGCACAAAATGCACGATCGCGAAGATCTGCACCAGGAACCCCCAGGGATAAAAGAGATGGCTGAGCCCAAACATGGATGATCGCCTGCCAACAGAATCGCTTCCCTTCACCGCGCGGTCAAACGGAAACTCCATTCGGTGCATGCGGAAGTTACTGCCTGATGGGACCGTTTTCCCTTGCTATGATGGTGCGAAATGAATCCGATCGAAACGCTCGGTCTCGCGCTGGGCGCCGGATTTTCTTCCGGCCTCAATCTTTACGCCACGGTCGCGACGCTCGGGCTTCTCCAGCGCTTCGGCGTGCTCCACCTTCCGCCCGGGCTGCAGGTTCTTTCTCATCGCTGGGTTCTGGGACTCGCAATCGCGCTCTATCTGCTGGAATTCTTCGCGGACAAGGTTCCCTACATTGACACCGTCTGGGACGCCGTCCACACCTTCATCCGCCCGCCCGCCGCCGCGCTTCTTGCTTTCGCCGCCGCTGGAGAAGCCCCACCGGAATGGCGCTGGGGCACCGCATTAATCGCCGGCGGAATTGCCCTCACCGCGCACGGCACAAAAGCCAGTGCGCGCGCCGCCATCAATGCCAGTCCCGAGCCTTTCAGTAATTGGGCATTAAGTCTTGGCGAAGATGTCCTCGCCGTTTGGTTGGCCTGGATGGCCGCAGCTCATCCCGTTGCCACGACCATCATCGTTGCCGCACTCGTCACGCTTTCGGCCTTCTTGCTCTACCACCTCTTCCGCTTCGCGCGCCGGGCCTTTCAGCGCCTGCTGGCTATTTGACACGCTACTCAAGAATGTCTCTTTGCATGGGCGGTCGGAGCTTTAGCTCCGACATAGAATGTTCGCTTGCATTGGGCTTTAGCCCCTGAGGAAATGCTTTTCGACGCCTCCATACTTGTATTAGGTACGCACTTATTTCACGTACGTCGCCAGCCAATCCAAAAACGTCTTGTACCAAAATTGTGCATTCTGCGGCTTCAGCACCCAGTGCCCTTCGTCGGGGAAGACCACCAGCTTCGACGGCACCCCCTGCCGCTGCAGCGCGCTGAAAAATTCCAGCGATTGCGTATACGGCACGCGATAGTCCCGCTCTCCTGCGATCACCAGCGTCGGCGTCTTGAATTTTCCCAACTCGCCTGCATACGTCGACGGCGACCACTTTTTGTAGCTCTCGGGATTCGTCCACGGCGTGCCCTGCATGTCGTGCTCTTCAAACCAGAGTTCTTCGGTCGCCCACATCCCCGTCTTGTCGTACACACTCGCGTGGCTGACGATGGCTTTGAACCGGCCCGTGTGCGTCGCGATCCAGTCCGCCATGTATCCGCCATAAGAACCGCCGGCGGCCGCCATGCGCGTTCCATCGACGAACGGATATTTTCTCAGCGTGTAATCCACGCCATTCATCACGTCGACGTAGGCCTTGCCGCCCCAGTCATTCGTGATTTCATCCGTGAACTTTTGCCCGTAACCCGTGGACCCGCGCCGGTTGATCATCAGCGTCACGTATTCCGCCGCGGAAAAAACCTCTGCGTTCCACCGGTACCCCCACGCGTTCGACCACATCGTCTGCGGCCCGCCGTGCAGCAGCACCAGCAGCGGATATTTTTTTGCCGCGTCAAATTTCGGCGGCCGGATCAGCATCGCCTGCACTTTCGTGCCTTCGGCTCCTTCGAACCAGAATGTCTCCGGCGCGTTCATCTCCAGCGCCGCAAGGATCGAATCATTCTGATGCGTGAGTTGCCGAACATTTGAACCGTCGCTCGATGCCGCGTAAATTTCCGCCGGAAGCGTCAGGCTTGTCCGCTCAAAAATCAGAGTTTTTCCATCCGCGCTGAACGAAATCGCGGTGTTATAGGTGTCGGCGATGATCTCTTTCGGTTCCGCTCCCGCGCGCGCGGCCATCGCGTATACCGGCTTCTGCGTTTCGTTCTCCGCCGTGAAATAAATCATCTTGCTGTCCGGCGACCACGCCAGTTCGTCAGCGCTGCGGTCAAAGCCTTCGGAAAGGTTTTCGTTTTTTCCGCTCTGCCGGTCGTAGAGCATCACGCGCCACCGGTCCGCTTCATATTCGGCGGTAAGCTGCGCGTGATACGCGATGAATTTTCCGTCCGGCGAATACACCGGATTCCCGTCAAATCCCGGCTGCGTCGTGATGCGCTTCGCTTCGCCTCCGGCAACCGGAACAATGAACAGATCGCCGTTCGTGCTGGTCGCTTCGATTTTGTCCGTAACCGCCGTGAAGCACATCTCTTTCCCATCCGGCGAAAAACCAATATCTCCCGGTCCGCTCCGCTCATCCGGTGGAACATCGTAGTTCGCTCCAGTCGTCAGATCACGCGGCGCCGCGCTTCCATCCGCCGGAACCACAAAAAGATGGCTCCTCTTGCCTTCGTTCCAGTGCGTCCAGTGGCGGTAGAGAAGCTGCTCCGCCACGTGCGCTTTCACTTTGCTCTTTTCTTTTTCCGCGTCGCGCTTGCTGTTGCAATCGTCGTCGTTGTTCAAGGCAGCCGCCGAGCGGCTGACGCAATCCGGATAAACGGAAGAAGTAAACGCAATCGACTTTCCGTCCGGCGACCACTTCACGATATCCGCGCCCGTGGACAACTTCGTCAAGGCGTGCGCTTCGCCTCCCTCCATCGAAAGCAAATACACTTGCGAATCGCCGCTGCGCGAGGAGAGAAACGCGAGCGTCTTCCCGCCCGGCGACCACACCGGCGAAGAATCGTGCCCGCTCTGCGTCAACTGCATCGCGGAACCGCCCGCCGTGGAAACAACCCAGATGTTGCTCACGCCGCGGTTCGCCTCCATGTCCGGGGTGGATACCGTGTACGCCACCCACTTTCCATCCGGCGACACCTGCGGTTCCGCAATGCGGTGCAACTTGCTCATGTCGTCGAAGGTGATGGGATGTTTCGCCACTTCTTGCGCAGAAACGGCAAGTCCGGATCCCAGCAGCAACGCACCCAAGAAGCCGCACGGCAAAATGACGCCTTTCATATCGATTCTTCTCCTGTGAAACACGATGAGTCGCAACATGACTAGCAGAATCCCGCTTTGCAGAATCCCGGATGATGTCACGTTTCTCTTACGAATCCAATAGTCCGGCCAGCGGCGCGCCGCTCGAGCCGCGGTGAGCGCTTCCCATTCCACCGAGGGGACATTTTTATCGAGTTAAGAAAGGGGACATTTTTAAAAAAGAGGTGTGACGCCGGGCCAATTTTCATATTGCAATGGTAGAAACATAAGTCTATTATCCGAATTCTGTTCTCCTCAGCCCAGAGGCGGGGACGCGGTCAAGGGTAGTGCGCTGAGCTTCCTTAGACCTAACCTTCGCATCGATTCCCGCCGGTGAAGTCCTGCGTACTTCTGCATTCCGCCATCTCTGGAAAGCCCGCAGGCGGTGGTGGCACATGTTGCAGCAATCCTTTCCCCATTCGAGGAGGTTCACGTCGCGAGTCCAGACGCCCGAGGGCGTGTGGGTCGATTGGCTCTGTGCTGGACGTGAAGACATTTCACGAGTTCGGAATTTGAGCCTGGGTGGTCTGTTTGTCGAGACACCAAAGTCAAGAGGTGTGGGCTCGACGGCCAAGGTTGAATTTCTTGTCCAGGAGGGACAGATCAGGGCCGATGCTGTCGTGAGGCGTGTAGAGCCCGGTCATGGACTGGCACTGAAGTTCACCGCAGTGACTGATGAAGACCGCACACGTCTAGCCGCATTGATGAACAGGTTCCGCCAACCGTCCTGATTTCTGGATTGCACAGAGGCCTGCGCAAAGTCACACCTGCGTCTGAATATCAGCATACGATTCTCCAAGGTCGTCCGCTGCCGTGCGATCACCACATCTGCGGCTGCGCGAGGGTTCTTGTGCGCGTATGCCCGGAGTTCCGGGGCGGCGACGAACCGTGACTGACAGGTAGCCCGCTCTTGGGCCCTGCTTTCCGGAAACGAAGGAGAAATCCTGCAGGCGAACAACAGCAGCGGATGCAAATAGAGTCGAGGGAGACTTTGCAATTCCGACTTGCCGATTCAGATGGTGCAGGGAGCCATCGAAAAAATCAGAATCGGCACGGGCAATATCGGTGTTCTCTGCAACAATGCAGGGGCCGGCAAGTACGGCGGATAATTTATTTAGAATCCCGCGCTTCTAAGCATTTCGCTAGGTCGGTGGATTTTGGGCGTTAGGGACCCTGTTTTGCAATCTCTGATACTCCTGCATTTCGTGTTGCGCCTTCGCTGCATTTCCTTGCTTGCGATAGAGATTTGCCAATCCGAAATGGGCCTGCGCCGCAAGCGCGGTGTCCTTCTCGAGTGCAATCAATCTGGTCCATGCTTTTTCGGCGGCAGCAGGGTCACCGTCGAGTGAAGCGGCTTTGCCAAGCGAATACAGCGTCTCCGGCATGTCAGGTTTCAGACGGTCGGCGCGCACCAGTTCCTGTCTCGCCTCATGCGCCTTGCCCTGTTGGAGTAACGCAGCGCCGAGACGGTATGCGGCTTCAGCGTTGCCTGGCTGCATCTTGGTCTCGACGCGAAACGCCTCTTCGGCCTTATCCCAACGCGCGGCGCCAGCGTAGACCAGTCCCAATTCCAGGTGCAGCCCGGGTATCTCCGGACGCTGATGCAACGCCTCGCCGAATTCCGTTTCGGCTTGCGGCATCTGCCGCAGCACAAAATAGTTTTCGCCCATGGCCTGGTGAGCCCGCGCGGAGTCGGGGTAGGCGCCGAGGAGGGTGTCGATGGCGCGTTTGGAAAGTAGACCGCTGGCACGGCCGAGGTAGTAGAGCAGATCCGGATCACCGGGACGTTTAACCAGGGCCGCACTCAAGTTTGCGACTGCCTCCTGGTATTGTCCGGTATCGATCTGAGCGATTCCCAATGCTTCCAGAGCGTTCACACGCTCCAGATGAGGAATGGCCTCGGCTGCATAACCTTCCGACAGCAGCGCGTAGCCAAGCTGCAGGTGCGCGGCGTCAAGATTCGGGCTGAGCTCCAAGGCCCGCTTGAGCGGGACGATGGAAGCGCCGTAATCGCGGGTTTGCATCAACTCTTCACCCAGATCGAGAAAGGCCTCTGCCAGGTTTGGATCGGTCTCTGTCGCCTTGCGGAACTCGGCGATGGCCAGGTCAAAGTGCCCTTGTTTGTGGGCCTCAACGCCAGCCTGCATGTGCTGAGCGCCCTCGGGAGAAACACTTTGCAAGGCCAGCCAGAAGAAAAGAACTGCGTGTATCACGAATGCTCCGGTTCGCGTATTTCGAGAAACTGGTCGGCGCGTACGTCTTTCAATGTCTGATGGGCGCCGGAAGGCCACGATACATCGACCGTGGCGATATCGGAATCGCCCAGGCCGAAGTGGAGACGTTTGTCATTCGCGGAGAGATAGCTTCCCGCAGTGGTGGCGAATCGGGTTTGCCCGTTCACGCGGACCCGTGCTCCAAGTCCGTCGCGGTTGCTGCGTGTGCCGCGAAGCGTAATCGTCAGCCAATGCAGCTTGCCGCCTCGATTCATTAGCACAAGAGGGTGCCCGCCCAATACTGTCACCACGGCATCCATCCAGCCATCATTGTTCAGATCTCCAAAGGCCAGACCGCGTCCGGCGACCGGCATTGTAATTCCTGAGTCGGCGCGCTCGAAACGACCAATATGATTCAGCGCCAGCAGAGGCGGTTCCAGATAATGCAGGGAATGGTCGATGGCCTCGACGTTGTCTAAGACATGGCTCTGAGCGACGAGCAAGTCCTTCCAGCCGTCGTTGTCGAAGTCTTCCAGGCCGACACCCCAGCCGGAACTGCCGGCGGTGAGTGCACCGAGGCCGGATTCAAGGCTTCGATTGGTGAACGAGCCATCGCCATCATTGTGGTAGAGGCCGTAGATTTCGCGGGGCAGCTCGGTAACGATGATGTCGGGCTTGCCGTCGTTGTCGTAATCCTGAAAGACAGCGCCCATGCCGGAAAGTGGCTTGCCGTCGGCGGAGAGCGCGGCGCCGGATTCGAGAGCGCACTCGGTGAACGTTCCGTTGCCGTTGTTGTGGAAGAGAAATTGTTGCATGCCGTCGTTGGCGACGAAGATGTCCGTGAAGCCGTCGTCGTCGTAGTCGGCGAAGGCCACGGCCAGGGCGCGGCCCTTCTTGGCCGTAATGCCGGACTTCTCGCTGACATCTTCAAACGTGCCATCTCCGCGATTGCGATATAGAAGGTTTGTCGTGGCGGGAAATTCGCCGGGCGGGCAATAGGTTTGCCAAGCCCCTCCGCAGGTCTTGCTGTGCTTGGTGTCCCATTCCATGTAGCGGGTCACGAAAAGATCGAGGTGGCCGTCGTTATCGAAGTCGAAGAAACCCGCGGAGACGGACCAGCCCCCGCCCGCGACTCCTGCCTTGGCAGTGACGTCTGTGAAGGTTCCGTCGCCGTTGTTGTGATAGAGGATGTTTTTTCCGTAGCTCGTGACGAAGAGGTCAGTAAAGCCGTCGTTGTCATAATCGCCTGCCGCGACGCCCATGCCATAATTGCCGACGCCAGCGTTTGCCAGGCCGGCCGCTTCTGTCACATCCGTGAAGCTGCCATCCTTATTTTGGCGATAAAGACGATTCCAGTAACGCGGGTTTCTACGATCAAATTTTTCTGGAAGTTGCATCGGGCTGGTCACGCGCCCGCCATTTACCAGGAAAATGTCGAGTAGACCGTCGTCGTTGTAATCGAACAAAGCGACGCCGCCCGGCATTGTTTCGATGAGATATTTCTGAGGCGTAGGAGAATTTTGAAGAATGAAGTCAATTCCCCGCAACGGCTTGGCTTCGAAAATTGGCGCAGCCGCCGCAAGGGCCGCATAGCGCAAAAAATCACGCCGCGTAGACCGGCGAACCATGTTTGTGCGTGACTCCTGGTGCCTTGAGTTGATGCTCAGCGTATTCGGTACTCAAAAATAGGCTAACACGAAACGGAGACAGGATAGCTGGACGCAAAGCGTAGTAAGAACAGGCTGGCCTCATCGGAGCCCGAGATGCAAGCGCCAAGGTGGATGCTGTGAAAGCATCCACCCTGGCTAACAGAGAAAACTAGAATACGAACTTCAGTCCAAACTGGATCAATCGCGGGTTCGTCCCAGGATACGTGCTGCTTACAACTCCGAATGTCGACGATCCAAAGCTGGTATTCGGAGGAGCGAACTGTGTCCGGTTGAAAAGATTGAAGAACTCGGTCCGAAACTCGAGCCCCAACTTCTCATCGGGACCAAAACGCGTCCTCTTGAACAGGGAGAAGTCAAAGTTGTTGACCCCGGACGAGCGAAGAGAGGGATCAACGCGAGCCTCGTTACCGAAAGTGAAGTCGGCCGGCGCGCTGAAACATGCCGTGTTGAACCACTCTCCGAGTCTGGCGCGGCCGCTGGCGGGTGATCCCTTTTTGCAACCGGAAGTGAAATTGGGTCGTGAGCCCGCCCCGAACAGTGTCGTGTAGTTAGCCACACTGTTGGAAAAGACGAGCGGAAACCCTTTCTGGAATACAGTCACGCCGTCAATTCCCCATCCACCCACGAGCTTATCCTTGACTCCGCTTGCATCAGATAGATACTTTTTGCCGCGGCCGAAGGGGAGATCGAGGACATAGCTAATGACGAGGCGCTGAGCAACGTCTTGGGAAGATAGGGAGCGTTCACCCTTCAGGTTAGTGTGGTCTTGGATGCCGCCGGAGCTTGTCTCAAGCCAATTGGTGAGCGTATCTGTGTCGCTGATGAGTTTGGAATTCGTGTAAGCAACCAGCAGCGACCCGGCGCCGGCAAAGCGGCGCTCAACGGTCAGTTGCAGCGAATTATAGATGCTATCGTAGTCTCCCTGGCCAGCCAGGCGGAGACTTAAATATTGAGGATAGGGACGGTCAAGCTGGCCCTTGGTCGTCGTCGAGCTCCCCAAAGCAAAGGCTGTGCCTGTGGTTGGGTCAAAGAAAGGACTGACTATGGGCTGTAGAACCGTCACAGTGGGAACCCCAGATGGGACAGTGCCCACGCAGCGCTTTCCCGTCACCGCTACCTGAGAGGCGCACTGTGAAGCGGCCTGAGCGAAAAAGCTGTCAGCCAATTGGTCAATCTCTGAATCGTATAATTCCAGGTGCGTCCCCTTTGAGCCAACATAGGCCGCTGAGACGAAGAATCCCCCAGGCAAATCCCGCTGGATATTCAGGTTCCACTGTTGAACGTATCCAGCAGGATGGTCCCTCAGATCGGCTATTGCGAAGCTCTGCACCGTCTGTGTCGCGTACTGCTGAGTGCCCACGGTCCCCAAAGTGCGGCCGACCGGCGGAACGATGCTTGGCAAGAACGGAGTATTAATAGTGTTTGTAGGCACGGTGCCGTTGACCGTTCCGGTATAAGACGTCGTAGCGTCGTTCACCGGGTCGTTGTTCGGGTTGAGACCAAAGGAAACGTAATTCGGAATCCAGAAGATTCCGTAGCCCCCGCGAACAACGGTCTTGGGGTTAAAACTGTAGGCAAAGCCGATGCGAGGCGACACGTTTGTCTTATCGAGGGGAATGTTGGTCCGACTGCCTGGCTTCACAAGGAACACGTCGCCTCGCAACCCTGGCAAGCCGGGTACGTTGGTCAAGCCAGCGGTAGCAGCAGGATTCGACAGCCAGCTTTGAGCAGTTGTGTCGAAATAGGATTGACGGTTGAACCGCTCAGACCACGGTCCTTGCAAGTCGTAGCGAATGCCCAGATTCAAGGTCAGCTTGTTCGAGAGGTGGTAGGTGTCATCGGCGTAGAACCCCCGATAAAACTGTTGTCCAGCCACCAGGGCGGGAACCACGGCTTGACCGAAGAAGTGGTTCTCTACGCTGCTCGGGTTGTCTGCGTATCCAAGCAGGAAGTCCGCGAAGCTGAAACCTGTGAAGCAAGCGAGCCCCGAGCCGCAAAAAGCGAAGGAACCGCTCGCGACGTTGGTCTGTGCGTAGTTATCGCGTCCCAGCTCCAATTGAGCGCCAAGCTTGAGTGTGTGACGGCCGCGGACCAGCGTAACGCTGGGAGAGAAGTTGAACTGCGT
>WNFC01004185.1_pt1 | contig 15852 bp, 16 predicted proteins | sample 5400541 | NCBI WGS metagenome assembly WNFC01 (sample SAMN13153342, study PRJNA577476) | soil metagenome | isolation source: 120 cm saprolite under Douglas fir tree site 2 hole 2 replicate 1 | place: USA:California | collected 2015-04-18
TTAATTACCTCTATGATTTGCCGTTTTTCAAGGACCACTCGAAGTTGACTGGGAAGCTGATAGGCGGCTGGCAAATCAGCGGCATCACACAGTTCCAGACAGGTTTGCCTTGTGGCGTTACCGAAGCTAAAGACTACGCCGGCGTGGGCCTGGACTCGAACTTCGGGTGCGGCACTAACGGCCAGTATTACACCGTCAACGGCACTCCCAAAATCATCGGGACCTTCGGCACCACTGGCCAGTGGTTCGACACCTCAGTTTTTGCCAAACCGGCCGCCGGAACTTTCAACACGGCGCGCGTTCGCGACCTTATCTACCAGCCCGGATACCAGAACTGGAACCTCGGGCTGTTCAAGGCGTTCCCCATTACCGAGAAAACAGGTCTCCAGTTCCGCGCTGAAGCGTTCAACTTCATCAACCACCCGAATTGGGGCGGAGGCAACCAAGGGCAGCGAGCGCAACTTGCAGCTCTCGCTCCGCGCCTATTTCTAGCACCGCGCAGTTTCCAAGGTTTGGCGATGCTGTGAGTTCGGAGAAAACTTCGCAGAAGCGCGCGAGCGTGTGAGGAATCTCTCTGAGCTTCTGACTAGGATCACGTTCGCCGCCCAGGCCGAACGCAGATTCCATCAGGAAGAAACGGAAGCCGAGCCGAGTTATCGGCCGCCTTGGGCTAGCCGTTCGTACTCGCTGCCGGAACTCTCCGGCAGCAGCACCCACAGCGTATAAATCCCCAGCGCCGTGCCCAGCGGAAAACGCAGCAGCGCCAGGAATCCCAGAGCCACTCCGAGGAACCGCGCCCATGGTTCGCGCTCGAACAGTCCCCACGCCAGAACCAGGTGCAGCACGCCGAAGAGCGCCAGCACGATCCCGGCGGAAAAAAGGGTGCGCGAAAGGAGACTGTCCAGGCCCCATCCGAAAAACGCTGTAGAGTCACCGGAGGCCGTCAAATTCGTCGGTCGCTGGTTTGACGTAAATAAATTGCGTTTCAATAACCCAACACCCACCATAGGGCCGACGCTTCCCATGACGGACCCAGATGGGAGACAAACAAACGCATGCATGGTCGCGAGCCCGGCCGAGAACGCCCGGCACGTTCTCGCCATTACTTGCGAGCCGATTCCAAAGCTCGGTCCGGAGCCAGAGATGTTTATGTTTTACGGCGGATTCGATCCGGCTGACGTAATGAACGATACGACAAGAAAAGCAGGATTTCTGGCCTTTCTGTATCCAATCTCAGAAGCCGATAAAATGCGAGAACGGCTCGGCAGTGTCGACTACATTCCCAGGCCATGAGAAGTGTATATGCCGCAAGGTTCGATAATTATTTTCGATAAAATCCTTTCTCGAAAGGCGGGTAGCCCGGAAGCCCGCCCCACCCGCCGAATGCCGTTGTATATTCTGGTTAAAAGTCGATCTCCAAGAATACGAAACTCGCCCCAACACTTTCGGATAAGCCCAAGGATATTGAGCAGTTCACGCGGGAGACCACGATAAAGGTCTTAGCGAGAACTGAGGATGACTCGGTTAAGAGCCGCGCTTACTTCCTGTTGGAGTGGTTAAAGATGTCCTTTCCTGGGGCGCAACCAGATTTCAATTTCTGAAGGCCGCAGGCGCGACACTACAAAGCGTGGGACTTTTCCACAGATTTCCACAATCCTTTCGAATCCCGCCCCTCCGGCAAACCCTTTCCCTCGGCCCACTTGAACCCCACTGTGTCAATTAGCCCACGTCCATTCGAATTACTAACAAGTTATTCTTGACAAGCAGTAACTACCGTGCTACCATGTCCTTTGATAGTTCGAGCCCACCCCGTCTCCATTTCGGCGGCCCGCCGCCTTCCGCGCCGCGCATCGTCTTGGTTCTTTTTTCTACTTCCCATCCCCAATCCCCTAACCCTTTTGGAATCAATCTTTTTGCCGACCCCCACGCCTTAACCCCAATGGCACCAATCTTTTACAAAAACATAGGGAGGCACGGTATCTCTCGCGTGCTCCGCGCTGCGCAGGGAGGGGATACCTCCACGTCCAACTTGCAACCTGGCATCGTTCAAAATCCCGTCGCGCATCCACCCGTCTTTTCAATCACTTGCGCAATGCTCATTCTGCAACCCTTTTGTTTTGATGGCCTTCCATTTTCATGGGGGGTGTGGGGGATCCCAGAATTTCAAGAATCGGATCATCCATTCCCTATCCCTTATTCCCAACACCTTATCCTCTTTCTTTTCACATGCTTGCGCACTCTTCCGCACTCAACAAAAACTCAACCCCTTTATTTTCAAGCTATTCCGCACTCTTTGCCAAAAACCACCCGGCGTGGGGAGGGTCATTTTGCTGACTAGCCATCCTTCCTCTCCGGTCACTCAACATCTCGGCGATGATCCCACGCTCGTCTCCGTGAACGGTGCCTGCCACGATCTTGCCGGAAAGGCTGTCTCCCACTACCCGTCCACAATGTCCCGATTGACTTTACTCCTCAACTCGTCACAAATGGTCATTCCGAAACAGAGCACTTCTCGGAACCGGACCACGAATGAATATTCTCGACGCCATTATCGGCAAGCCCATCAAGACTAGCGACGAGCGCGCCGAGCAGATCGGCATGCAAGAAGGCATTCCCATCTTCGGACTGGACGCCCTCAGCTCCGCCGCTTACGGCCCGGAAGCCGCCCTCAGCTTGCTGATTCCCCTCGGCCTTCTTGGCGTGCAGTACATCATCCCCATCAGTGCGGCCATCATCACGCTGCTGGTCATCGTCTATTTTTCGTATCGCCAGACGATCGCGGCCTATCCCACCGGCGGCGGCTCCTATACCGTTGCGCGCTTCAACTTGGGCGCCTTTTCGGGACTTCTCGCGGCGGCGGCTTTGCTGACGGACTACATCCTCACTGCGGCCGTGGGCATTTCCGCCGGCGTCGGCGCGCTAGTCTCCGCCGTTCCCTCCCTGCAACCGCACACCGTCACTCTCTGCGTCGGGATTCTTGTCGTCATCACCATTCTGAATCTGCGCGGCGTCCGCGAAGCGGGAGTAGCCTTCATGGTGCCGACGTATCTCTTCGTCGGGACTCTGCTCATCACCATTGTTGGCGGACTCGTGCGTGTCGCCCTCAGCGGCGGACATCCGGTACCGGTAACCCCGCTGCCGCCACCGCCGGCCATCACCGAAGCCGTCACGTTGTGGCTCCTGCTGAAAGTTTTCGCCAGCGGCTGCACCGCGCTGACGGGAGTCGAAGCAGTCAGCAATGGCGTGAAGGCCTTCCGCGAGCCCGCCGTGAAAAACGCGCAGCGCACGCTGACGGTCATCATTTTTCTTTTGGCGGCCCTGCTGGCGGGGATTTCCTATCTCGTCAAAGTTTACGGCATCGCCGCAACCGACCCGGGGAAGCCAGGCTATCAAAGCCTTCTCTCCATGCTGATCGCCGCCGTTTTCGGCAAAGGCGTTTTTTATTACCTCACCATCGCTTCGATTCTTTTCGTTCTTTCTCTTTCGGCAAACACCGCGTTCGCCGATTTCCCGCGACTCTGCCGCTCCATTTCCCAAAACAACTATCTGCCGCACGCCTTCGGATACCGCGGACGCCGCTTGGTCTACACTTACGGCATCATCATTCTTGCGCTGCTGGCCTGTCTCCTGCTGCTGCTCTTCGATGGCGTCACGGACAAACTGATCCCGCTCTACGCGGTGGGAGCTTTTCTGGCTTTCACGCTCTCGCAATTCGGCATGGTCGTGCACTGGCGGAAAAACCGCGGCGCGCACTGGATGAAGAGCGCATTAGTCAACGGACTTGGAGGAATCGTTACCGGCGTCACCGTCATCGTGGTCCTGGTCGCGAAATTTGCCGAAGGCGCCTGGATCACTGTCATTTTTATTCCCTTGCTCATCTTCTTTTTCTGCCTCGTTCGCCGTCACTACCATATGGTCAGCGTCGCTACGAGCTGCGCCGCCCCGGTGGTCCCCGCCAACGACAGCGCGCCGCCCATCGTCGTCGTTCCCATCGAGCACTGGAGTCAAATCTCCAAGCAAGCGCTCGAATTTGCCTCGCGGCTTTCCCGGGAAATCATCGCCGTCCACGTCGAGCCTGGCGATCATTCGGAATTTCTCAACATGGATTGGGAACGTTACGTGGAACAACCCTTCCGTGCCGCCGGCGTCGAGCCCCCGAAATTAATCGTTCTTCCTTCGCCGTATCGCTTCATCATCGTTCCCATCGTTCAATACGTTCGCGATCTTTCAGAGAAACATCCAGATCGACATATTGTTGTTGTGATTCCAGAGCTTGTCGAAGATCACTGGTACGAGTATTTTCTGCACAACCAGCGCGGCCGGCTCCTCGAATGGACACTCCTCGTCCGCGGCAACCAGCGCATTTTCACCGTCAACTCGCCCTACTACGTCGCGAATCAGGCCGCGAATTAGGACGGAAAGTCGGTGCGGAACACGGGCAAAGTCCTCCGGTACTGCCGTGCGGAAATCGATTCTAAAGTTAAGAGGGGCACGCTCTCGGCCGCGCGCTGACCGGACGAGTTGCATCCCTGCGTACCTCCATGATTTGCGCTATTCGTAGCGTGTGACCCTGCGACCCGAACGTGGTGGATCGCCACGAAACAGCACATTCCGTGCACTGTTTTTCTCCAGCATAATGAAAAGACGCAGTACTAAGCTCAGATAGTACGTTTTTAAGATCTTCACCGGATTGACAGCCGTCAAGCAAAAATTTATCCTACGCCACGAATTAGCGCGGGCTCCTTCGGTTTCTCAGCCGCTGATTCTCCCCGCTGATGTGTCCACGGTTCCATTAGTACGCTCAAGTTCACGTTCGCCCAGCCCTGGGAGACGCGTCCATGCGCGAAGCATTCCTCCCCCATTCCGGCGAAGCTCTCGCCTCACGCCAAGCTTTCGTATCGCTCAGCTCCTGCGAACACGACTGCCTCATCGAATTTCTGAAATCCTTACAACTCGCGCCCTCACAAACCACGGGCTTAGTCGTTGACAAAAACGGCCGGCCCACACTCCAGCCACGCGGTCCCAAATTAGATCCCTCGTTCTCGTTCGCGCCCGGCACACCTATATGGAGAAGCAAATGTTGAAGGCCTTCGCAAGCTCAGTAGAAAAAAGAATTCGCTCAAATCGAACTCGTTTATTCTTAGCGGCCAGCACAGCAATCCTCGCCGCCATTGCGTTTACTCTGGCTTCCGTGGCCGCAAATGATGCAATCCTTCCGCGATCGAATAAAACAGGAACACCCCAGTCGGCAAACGCCATGCCCATGTCCGACGAAGTTCATGTTCTTCATGGAGGCCTCTGGCGCACTGACGGCGGTTTCGTTTCCACAATTCGGATTAAGAACGTGCTTGCTGTAGCGCCGATCCAGGTAAGCCCGACCATCTACATGGCGGACGGCACGGCTTACCCCCTTGCACCTGTTACGGTGGCAACCTCCGGCGTGGCAACAGTAAACATTAATGATGCGCTGGCGTCCGCGCCGCGCGCGATTGCTCCACATGTTTCGGAGTTTGGGAGCCTGGCCCTAGTGTACAAATATCCCACTCCAGGCCACCTAGTCGCGACATTAGCCGCCATCGATGCGCCTCGAAGCCTCAGTTTCGTCTACATGATTAACGAGCCGATGCCTATGCCGGAGGACAATACTCTCAAGGTCGGTCCTCGAAGGCTTGTGGTGGAAGCACGACAGCGGAGTGCACGGCACGGTCAGCCTGAGCAACACCACGGATCAGCAGAGGGCCGCAACTCTCCGCGTTACCTGAAATGTGGATGATTCTGATGCCCGCGACGTACAGCTCGCCCCGCACACGACTCAGGTCCTTTCTCTCGAGGAGTTTTCCCGCGAAGCTTCCCAGCAGGACAACCAAGCCGGAGGTGTTCGCGTCGAATACCACGGGCCGAGCGGAGCAGTCATGGTCGCCGGCAGCCTGGCAAACGAAAGTATCGGTTACTCCGCGAACATGCCTTTCTGGTCCCATGACGCGACCACCGTCCCCGCGAAGACCTTCGAATTGGGCAGCGCAGGCATTATGGTCGGTAAGCCGGACCCTATGATGATGCCAGGCTTCCCCGCGCAGACTACATTTACTCCATACTTATCGCTGCGCAACACCACGGCAAAGCCTCTGAACGTCTCTTTCCGACTCAATTACGCGCTGACCATGGGCGGGACACCGATAAACCGGCAGCTTCCGGCGCAATTGCTACTTCCCTTCGAATCTAGGATCGTGGAATTCGAACCTATGCTTCGCGCTGCGGGATTAAGGTCTTTTGATGGCATGATAAATCTGAGCGCTTCATTCACCGGTCACGGGGGTGATTTGCTTCTGGCCAACGGAAGCGTGGACCAGACGGGCACCTACGTCTTCCCAGTGAGGCCTCAAGTGATCGGCGAAGGAATCGGAAGAATCAGCGGGTACTGGAGCGTCGCGGATGGAAATGACGCCATGTTCACGCTTTGGAATCCAACTGACCAGCCTCAGGATATCATCGCCACGCTCTACTACGGCGATGGTTCCGGCACGTACCATTTGCCCATGCACCTTGCTCCGCAAGCCTCCACTACGCTCGATGTTGGCATGCTCATCATGGAAAAGACGCCGGACAGGGACGGAAAGGTGATTCCGGCCGGAATTCGAGAAGGGAGCGCCTCTTTCGATACCTCCGGCCACGATAGCGCCGCAGCCGATGGCAAGAAGAAGATCAATCTGGTGCTCGCTGGCGGCGTTTTCAACGTTGCCGAGGCCACTTGCGGCGAAATCTGCCAGTACTGCAACGGGTACAATAACTTTATCCTGCTCCCCGGTCCGATAGACCTAACTGTTGGTGGCTCCGGAACGGTCGTTACACACGCCACAGATTCTTACGGGAGTGACCAGACTTTTTCGGGAGGATCCTGGACTACAACGAATTCCGCCGTAATGACGGTCAATAACGGCAGCGTTGGGGGTGTTAACGTCGGCCAGGTGACTCTTCAGAATTTCCTGTCTAACGTCGACGTTTATCAAGGAGAGTTCTGCGTCTCCGACAACATGAACGACAGCTGCCCTGAAGGCAATCCTAACTCTTCCGGAGGCGGCAACGTCTTCGGTATCACCGGGGTGTCGCCATTGCCTCTTGTGATCGGCACGACCGGGCTATTGACGATCAGCGGATCCGGACTCAGTGGCAAGGGCACACCGACGCTGAACTTTGACGGAGCGGGAATATCCGCGGTCAATCCCAGTGTTGTGAATGACAACACGATTCAGGCTGGCTACGCCGTATCTTGCTCGGCTGGACCGCAGAGCATTACGGTCAGTTTCCCATCATTCGACAACGTGTCCACCAACGCTTTCCCTCTCTCCGTAGCTTTGCCGGCTGCACCCGCAGCCACGATCCAGCTTGCAGGACAGAATATTTCGGGAACACAATCGGTTGTGGTGGGGCAGCAAATTGCTCTCAGCGCGTCGGTTTCGTTACCCTCGTGTATGACCTTTTCGAGTCAGTCATGGTCGATTCCTCCCGGAACCGCTGTAGGCGGCTATGTTAACGCCGCGGGCAACGGCCCACCCGATACGACCGGTGGACAAGTAGCAGCTCTACCGCCTACCAGCACCTCCGATCCCCTTCCGCTCGGCTACACTTTCTATTGGGTGTCCCCCGGCAACTCGCTAAACATGAGCTATCAGTACACGATGTCTGGCGGCTTTGGGAGTGTGAACAGCCCAGTCGCGACGGCAGCCTTTAACGTGGCTGGGCCGACCTCTGTAAGCGTCTCCGTCCCCCCGCTCGGCCAGTGGGAAATTAACCAGACCAACTCCGGCTTCGCGCTTTACTTCGGCCTTGGCATATCCCCCGACATAGGCATCCAGTTTAACGGTAGGGCTACGTCCCCTTCGGGATATACAGACACATACTGGTGGGTTCAGCTGATAGGCAGCGACAGTTCAACCTATACCGCAGGTTCCTCGACCTTAAACTGCACCGCAGGTACAGGGCTCGACAATACAATCCCTTACGCCACAGGACTTAGCACCGCCGACAGCCCTTCGCTAGGTCTTCCGTCCGCGGACAGCAAGGTTACTAGGTCGGACAGCTTCACGATGTACTTTATGTGGAGGCCAGGCCTAACAAGCGACATCCCGGTACCTCTAGGTTATGTAGCATGGCAAATCTATGGGGATGCAGTGCAAAGCGGGGGTACATGGACCGTCCAATCAGATAGCACTGCGAGCGCGAACGCTTTCCAGGCGAGCGCCTCGTACCCCACGTGGACTAGCACGGTAACCAACGGCGGCACCAAGACGTGCCATTAAGGAGCCCCCATGAGATACCTTGTTTACTATGTTGCTTGTGCGATTACTCTTACGTTCTTCTCACCGCTTGCCGCTCCGGGACCTAAACAGTTCTTTTCTTTGACGGTCGCCGCACCAAAGGAGCCCATTAAAGCCGGGACGGAACTACGTTTGCTTGTCACGGTCACGAATACTTCGGATCGCGACATCAGCTTCATAACCTCTCCGGGCCTAATACCAGAGGATGGGGCTCGCTACGAAATAGACGTCCGCGACATGCAAGGGAGTTCCGCTCCGCCCTCCGCCTATCTCCGCACCAAGGATAACCGAATCCCGACAGAGTACGGGAGTAATATCGCTCGAACATTGGGGCCAGGCGAATCCTTCGTCGACAAGGTAACAGTCACAAGATTCTATGATTTGAGCCAGCCCGGTAAATACACCATATGGGTCGCTCTCCCAACACCGCCGCGCCAAAACCTGGGCGAGGGCAAGGTCAAATCGAACTCAATCACCGTAACAGTAATCCAGTAGTGGCAGAGAAAATTCCTGCGAGGCCGCTTGGAGACCCTGCTTTACATCAGCATCCTATTGGCGTTGGCGATTCCGGGCACGGCGTCATCGGTCGAGAAAGCCCACAGGAATGCAGTGGTCCAGTTGAACAGTGCGACCCTGCAAGGAGTGCGGGATGCGAAGCTAGGAGCGCCGATGGTGGCGCGGGCGTTGGCCATTGTGCACACGTGTATGTACGACGCGTGGGCCGCGTACGACGAGCGCGCCATTGGGACGCAATTGCGCGGGGCGCTACGGCGGCCGGCTTCGGAACGAACGCTGGGGAACAAAGAGCGGGCTATCAGTTACGCCGCGTTTCGGGCGCTGGAGGATGTGCTGCCCGTCGATACGGACCCCGTGTACATCCCGCTGATGAAGCAACTGGGATACGACCCGAAGGACCATTCCACCGACATTGAAACGCCAACCGGGATCGGCAACGTGGCGCGCCGGCGCAAGCGGTTACGCTGAAATGGGAAACGTTCGAAGAAGCTGCGAATGAAGCGGGGATGTCGCGTCGCTACGGCGGCATTCATTTCGCGCGCGCCGACCTGGCGGGCCGCAAGTTGGGGCGGCTGGTTGCCGAAAAAGTCTGGCCGAGGGCGCAAAGCTACTTCAATGGAACGGCAAGACCGGAGACACGCGAACAAATGTCGATGGGCGGCGGCTCGCAAGTTCCGTAGGCAACATGGAAGCGCCTGCATTTCCCAGCCTGCATTTATGGGCAAATTCCAGCAGAAAAGCAGGCAACCGCATGAAACGGTTTGGTGGTTCGCGACACTACTTGCACAGCCTAGTCCAATCGGAACAGGCGGCCGCGTCTGACGACATTGTGCCGTGCCGCTGTTTGTTCCCATTGTCTGGCTGACAGGTGGGGGCACTCTTGGGAGAGTTGTGCTCCCCACCTATCCGATATCATTGTCTCGATGCTTATTCCTTCCCTCACCCCAATTCCATCCATCCCCAACGAAGTACTTAGGAACGGCGGCGGTCCGCAATGTGCGTAACAAACGCAAAAAGCGCGAAATAGAATACAGCGTTCGCGGTGATGGCGATCCGCAGAAACCAGCCAAAAGTCCATGCGAAGGATTTGCCTGTTCCCGGGGTTACGAATTCGGCGAGTTTCAGGCCAGGCGAGAAAAGAGCGATCAGCGGCGCGGGAACTTGCGGCTCGATGGGAACGGCGATGGCCAGCGCGAGAAACCCGGCAATCAAGCCAAGCACTGCGAACAGAACGAAACGGAGCAGCTTGCGCTGGGGCATCGCCGTTGATTCTAACAGAGGATTCCGCGGCGCTGACGCACCTTCCTGTGGGAAGATAAGCCGGAGGCTCAAAAACCCAAGGGGCACTATGAATTCCCGGCGAACCATCACCTTCGTTTTAGTCCTTCTGGTTGCCACATTTGCCGCGCTGATTGTTGGGCCGCGCGCCGCAATGACGCAACAGGACCAGACTCCACAAAAGCAGCAGACGCCGACAATTGACGAGTATCAGCCAAAGTCCACGCTTGTCACCAAGGAACACAAAATCGAGCGGGCGAAAGTTCCGTTCATCGATATTCACAGCCATCACTGGAATCCCACGCCAGGAGAAGTAGACCGGCTGGTCAAAGAGATGGACACCATTAATCTGCGGGTGATGGTGAATCTCAGCGGAGGAACGGGAGAACAGTTGAGAAAGACTGTGGCAGTGATGAAGGGGCGCTATCCTGATCGATTTGTCGTTTTCTCGAACATGAGTTATGACGATTTGAACGCGCCGGGATTCGGGAAGCGCGTGGCGGCGCGGCTGGAAGAGGACGTGAAGAACGGCGCGCAAGGGCTGAAAATCTTCAAGAACTTCGGGATGGACCTGAAATATGCCAATGGAGAGCGCGTGCACGTGGACGATCCGGAGTTTGATCTGGTGTTTGAGAAATGCGCGGAGCTGAAAATTCCCGTGCTGATTCACGTGGCGGAGCCTTCGGCGTTTTTCGATCCATGGGACTATCACAACGAACGCTGGGAGGAGTTGAAGGAATTCCCGGGACGCGCGCGGCCGCCGGCGAAGTATCCGCCGTTCGAGACGCTGATGACGGAGCGCAATCATTTGTTTGCGAAGCACCCCAAGACAAATTTCATCGCGGCGCATTTAGCGTTTCACGGAAACGACCTGGAGCGGCTGGGAAAACTTTTCGATTCGAATCCGAATGTGTATGTGGACATCGCCGCGGTGCTGGCGGAGTTGGGGCGGCAGCCGTATTCGGCGCACGATTTTCTGGTCAAGTATCAGGACCGGGTGCTGATGGGAAAAGACATCTACGAGGTGAACGAATACAAATGGTATTTTCGGGCGCTCGAGACGCGGGACGAATATTTTGAGTATTACCGCAAGCGCCACGCGTTCTGGCGAATTTACGGGTTTCAGTTGCCCGACGAAGTGTTGAAGAAGGTGTACTACAAGAATGCTTTGAAGCTGGTGCCGGGAATTGACGCGAAAGCGTTCCCGGAGTAAATCTGTGTGGCCGAATTCGAGGGGCAGGGATGCGGCGGGTTCTGTTGTTCGGGGAGAATATTCGCTTTTCAGCCGATCGTGCAGCAATAAGCAGATAGGAATCGGAGACTCTTCAGATGGGAGGCAGGTATGCCATGGGTCGCAGACTGACGTCATTTGCTCTGGCGACGGGATTCTTTCTGCTGGGACAGACGTTGAAGGCACAGGGGCCCGCGAAGGAATGGCCAAGAGCCAAACCGGAGAGCGTGGGCCTCGACGAGAAGAGGATCGCAGAGTTTGATGCGGAGCTTGCAGGCGACAAGTACGGCCACGTGGACAGCTTTCTCGTGATCCGCTGCGGGAAGCTCGTGTGGGAGCGCCATTACCCGCGGGACTACGACAAGATATTCGGCGGGCGGACCTGGCTGAACCAGGATATGAAGAGTCCCTACAATTATTTCGCGCCCGACTGGCATCCCTATTACCACCGCGGCGCCGCGCACACGATGCAGTCGGTAACGAAAACAGTGACGTCGGTAGTGATGGGGGCCGCGATGGCTCGAGGCGAATTCCACGCGGACGTCAATACTCCGCTGCTCAAGTTTTTTGACTCCTCCAAAGTGGCCAACGCCGATGAGCGCAAGCGGCGGATTGCGCTGCGGGATGTTCTCACCATGACCTCGGGGATCGACTGGAATGAAAATCTGCCGTACGGCGATCCGAAGAATAGCTCCGACCAGATGGAGGCGACGCGGGACTGGATCGCGTTCGTCATCAACCGCCCGATGGCGAGCGAGCCAGGGACGACATTCAACTATTCGAGTGGCGGCAGCGAGCTGCTGGCACACATTTTTGAAAAGGAGACCGGGAAAGATATTCAGGAGTATGCGAAAACTCATGTCTTCGGGCCATTGGGAATCCGGGACTGGTATTGGAAGCGGACGCCGCTGAGATTGACGGACACGGAGGGTGGTCTCTATCTGATGGCCGCAGACCTGGCGAAGATTGGCTACTTGTATCTTCACGGCGGGATGTGGGACGGCAAGCGAATCGTGGCACGTGAATGGGTGCAAGCTTCGCTCGCACCCACCGTGAAAGATGCAGGGGGAGGCTACAAGTACGGATTCCAATGGTGGCTGCTGCCGCGACCGGATGCCGCGGACCATCTCGCGTGGGTGGGGAGAGGATTTGGCGGACAGCGGTTGCTGGTTGTTCCGGAGCTCGACCTGATCATGGTGCACACGGCCTGGAATATCCTGGACAGCCGCTCTCCGAGCGGACAAGAAGGACTCGATCGGATGCTAAAGGCGGTCGTGCCCGGTAGTGCGTGTTCCGCGCTCCCTCCGCCTGGTGCCTAACAGTTCCAGAACGAATTGGACTTTCAGCTTCTTACTCTTCGTGATTTAGCGGTTTGCCGTCGGGTCCTACCTGGACTTCAGACTTCTTTCCGTTCGTGTCGACTTGAGCTTCGTAGGCCACCAGTTTGCCTTTCTTGGTGAGCGACTCGACTTTCAGGATTTTTCCTTTGCCAGCTTTTGCCTGCAAACTAGCTTTGACTTCAGCCGAGAGTGAATCCAGAGCGACCTGCTCCTCTACTTCCACCACTGTTCCATCGGCAGCTATCAGGACATCCTTGCTATGGCGGTTGACTATCATTTCCGCTTCAGACAAGGTTTGGCCCTTTTCTTTCTCGGCGGAAAATCCGCGAATGGTGGCTCCTGCACTTTGCGCTGCCACTGTTTTTTCGACAGCGGGCGGAAGGTCCGAACGCTTGATTTTCTTTTCCTGGGCAAATGCGGTTCCTGCAAGCAGTAATCCGCTGGCCGCAATTGCAACGAGAAGGTTTTTCTTCATGTTCCCTCCTGAACGCGGGCGATCGCTCCCCGTTGAGGTAAAGGTACGCCAGGGTTTCTAAACACAGGATAAATGCAAAGAATGAGGCTCGGAGCGGCCGGGGCTTCGGCTATTTCAAGAAGGGGATGTAGGCTGGGACGCGCTGCTGATATTCCACAAAGCGATTGCCAAAGCGCGAGGCCAGCAAATTGTCCTCGATCCGTACGCGGATCTCCGTGCCGATGACGAAGAACAAGATGGAGGGTAGAAACAGCCACCAGGGCGTGATCAGAAAACCCGTGCCGAGCACGATGCAGAGCATAGATGTATAAATGGGATGGCGGACGAAGCGGTAAGGTCCCGAAGTGATCAGTTCGTGATCGGCACTGAGACCGGCGTCGATTCGCCATTGGCGGCCGAGAGCGCGATCTGCCAGAGCCGCGGGGACCGTTCCCAGAAATGGCTCTGCCACAAGAATGAGTAGGCGACGGCGACAAGAAGTATGCCCCAGCGGGCGCGCCGGTCCAGTTGCTTGGCAGGCTTCTCGGATTGTTTAGCGCGCAGGAAAGGCGTTAGCCAAATGAGCCATCCCGCCACGAGGATGACGTAGGCGTATGCTGGCATCGGAGCGATTGTAGCTCAGTTCTCTGTCATCGAGCGCTGAGGATGGCGAGCTAGAGAGTTATCCCGCTCCCACTAGGGACTTGGCTTGCCGCGCGACACGATACGGTACCGAAGGGTATGAACTGAAACGCGGCGATCGTGTTGACCTTTCGCCGGAAAGTTTAGAGAGTCTCATAAGCAAGGCCCCCGGCCGCTCAAAATTCATGCCTCGCGGTGGGGTTGCAGGAACTGGATGTGTAGAATGGCTGAGACTTGAGAGGCGATTACATGGATATGCCCCCAAGACCAATCAGACTCGTTTGGGCGGGTCTCCTTGTTGTGCTACACCTTCTGCCGCCACCGGTATCCCATGCTCAGAAAATCACAAGTCTCAGCGAGGCGGAGTTGCGCGAAATCACCGATCGGGGGCGCATGCTGGCGGAGTACGACGCTGCAGCATGGCACGCGAGCGACGCGGTCATGACGCTGAAACCCGAGACGAAGAACCTCGGACGATACATCGCGAAGAAAACCGATTCCGGGTGGGTCGTTGCTTTTGGCCAGCTTAACGAGCCAAAGGACAAGTTCCTCATAGCTTATGAGGCCACACAGGGGACCGATCCATCGCAATTTCACGTCGAAAAGCTCGATCCCCCGAAGGAGGACACTGGTTTTTTTCTGTTCGCAGCGAGGTCGATTGAGGTCGCCCTGGCGGCCTTTCAAGCACAGAAGCGTCCTTACAATGTGGCCGTCTTGCCGGCCAGCTCGAATCAGATGTACCTGTACATTGTTCCCGCACCCACTGTTGCGGGCGCTTATCCATACGGCGGGGATGTCCGATACTTGATGACTGCGGATGGAAGCGCCATCGTGGAGAAACGGCAACTTCATAAGACCATCCTCGAATACAAAGCCCCTCAGAAGGACGCCAAGGGGTGGTCCCCAGAGGGTGGCATGCATACTCACGTTCTATCTAACATTCCTGAGGATACGGATGTGTTCTACGTGCTTAGCCGTAGGCCGCGGCTTCCTGAAGTAGTCGTCACGGATCATTTTCTGTATGTGATCGGCACTAATGGAACTATCGAGGAGAAGCCCTGGAAGCACAAATAAGGCCGGAGCAAAGCCCTCGGCTTTTGCACAGGAAGGCACAGGCAGGGTGAAAAATAATTGTTACGGGGGCTTGACGGAATGGGAAAAGCTGGTATAGTTACAAATGGCCCGGGGGTTCCATGAATCGCCGGGCGTGATTAGGGGCATCACAGTCGGGTCGAAGGAAGTCTTCCCAGCGTAAGATCAAGCGAAGGCGAGAAGTAGATCCTATAGTGAGGTTCTTTACGAACACTGGCTAGAAAGAAGTCGAGCATCGCGTGGAGTCCCGACCCGGTCGGGACTGTACCCGGCGCTCGACGCCGGGTTTTTTATTTTGCGGCAGTGATTAGTGGCGAGTGACGAGTGGTGGATTTCCGCAAGGGAATTCCGAAACAAGTCGCAGGGCAGCTAAAACACGAGGCAGAAACTCAGCGGAAGCTGGGGTAAGCAGAGCTGGAAGGCGAGGCCGCGCAACGCGGCCGGATAAGTCCCACCAGACAGAGTCCCAAAGCAATGATTTGCGGCAGCGGCAATGCGGCTGCCCGGGACATTCCGATGGACTCGGAATAAAAGTTCTTTGACAACAGAAAGGCTGGCAAGTCCACGCCGATAACCCTAGACCCGATTACGGTCGGGCGGGGTGCCATGGCGTGGATTACTTACAAGTTTGCTCGAGTCGAGCAAAACTGTGGAAGAAAAGGCGGCTTATTCAATTGTTTGAGGATCGTAGAAACGAAAGCCTGCTTCAGTTTTCTTAGTCACCTTTGCGGGTGGCCGGACGTTCCGTGATGCCCATGCCCGGGCTGGCGGAGTGCTGAAGCGAGGATGTATGGAGCTACGAGAGCCAAAACGTCGAAGTGGCGTTTCGCAAGGAACAAAGCGGAGACGGCTTGAGTGAGTTTTATGATTAAGCTACTAAGGGCGTACGGTGGATGCCTTGGCGCCAGAAGGCGAAGAAGGACGTGGCAAGCTGCGATAAGCCTCGGGGAGCCGCAAGCAGGCTTTGATCCGAGGATTTCCGAA
>WNFC01004084.1_pt1 | contig 15851 bp, 14 predicted proteins | sample 5400541 | NCBI WGS metagenome assembly WNFC01 (sample SAMN13153342, study PRJNA577476) | soil metagenome | isolation source: 120 cm saprolite under Douglas fir tree site 2 hole 2 replicate 1 | place: USA:California | collected 2015-04-18
GAGCGCTAATTTGGCGCGCGGCGGCGCCGGACCTATACTCGGCCCGCGATGCACCAGGACATCTCCCTGAACTCGACCGTTGAGGCGCCACTCATCCCTGTAAAGAAGTCCTTCGGGCGCATGCTGAAGAACTTCGGGCGTGAGTTCCTGCAGACCGTTCTCTTGATGGTCGTGTTGTTCCTGTGCGTCCGAGGTGTGGCGCAGAACTTCCGCGTCGAAGGGCCGTCCATGCAGCCGACATTGACGTCGGGTGAATTTCTGTGGGTCAACAAAGCCGCCTACTTCGAGTGGAATGGTCAATACGTCCTGGGCGGACCGCGGCGCGGCGACATCGCCGTCCTGCGTTCACCTGATACCAACGAAGATATCGACCTGATCAAGCGGGTCATCGGCCTGCCGGGCGACCACGTGCGCATTCAACGCGGCGAGGTCTTCATCAATGGCCAGCCGCTGGCGGAGCCGTACATCCGTTTCCAGGCCAGCTACAACTACCCGACAACAGGCGCGGACGCCGTGGTGCCCGCCGGTCAGTACTTTGTCCTGGGCGACAATCGGCCCAACAGCCGTGACTCACATCTTGGCTGGTTCGTGCCGGCCGAGAACCTGGTCGGCCGAGCGTGGCTGAGCTATTGGCCGCCCGCGTCCTGGGGAGTGATGCCCGGCGTGGCGTACGCCGACCGATAACGCCCTAGAAAGTCAGCTTTCAACTCGGCAAGTTGGCCGGCGCGGATAGCGCGGCGCATGGACTTCATCAGCTCGAGGATGAAGTACAGGTTGTGCAAGCTGGTGAGCGTATAGCCGAGGAGCTCGTTGGCCGCGAACAGGTGCCGCAGGTACCCGCGCGAAAAGCCGGTGCGGCAGGTGTAACAGCCGCAACCTTCCTGGATCGGACGCGGGTCCTCTTTGTGCTCGGGACTGGTGATCGAGAATCTGCCGTCAGGCGTGTAGAGCTGGCCATGGCGACCCAGCCGGGTTGGCGAGACACAGTCGAACTGATCGACCCCGCGTTCGACGCACTCAAATAAGTCATCGGGCTCGCCAATGCCGAGCAGGTGGCGCGGCCAGGTGGGCGGTAGGTGAGGCCGGGTCCAGTCGATCACCGCGTGCATGTCGGACTTGGATTTGCCCAGCGAACCGCCGATGGCCACACCGTCGAACGGCAGGCTGCCGATGAACCGCGCGCTGGCCGAGCGCAGATCCTCGAACGCGCCACCCTGCACGATGCCGTACAGCGCCTGGTCGCTACGAGTTCGCACCGCGAGGCAGCGCGAAGCCCAGCGGTGGGTACGCTCCATCGCCGCCCGGGTGTAGTCGGCCTCGTGCAGCGGTGAAGTCGGCTCGTCGAAGGCCAGGATGATGTCGGCCCCGAGAGCCTCCTGAATGGCCATCGACGATTCAGGAGTCAAGCGCTGGCGTGCGCCGTCGATGTGCGAGGTGAAGGTCGCCCCATCTTCGTCGACCCGAACCAGGCGCGCCGCCTGGCCACGGGCGCGGCGGGTCTCGTCCGGCTGCTCTGCGCCCGCGCCCGGGAACATGTTGATCTGCTTACCGACGCCGTGCTCCAGGCCGAAGCCCAGCGAAAACACCTGAAAGCCGCCGCTATCGGTGACGATTGGTCCGTCCCAGGCCATGAAGCGGTGCAGGCCGCCGAGGTCGCGCACGATCTCCGCGCCCGGTCGCAGCAGCAGGTGATACGTGTTGGCCAGCAACACCCCGGCCCCGAGGTCCCGCAGCTCAGCCGGGGTGACGCCCTTCACGCTGCCAGCGGTCCCGACGACGCAGAAAAAGGGGGTTTCCACGTCACCGTGTGGCGTGTGCAGTACGCCCGCCCGCGCGTGGCTAGCGCGCGAGTCGTGGGTGAGCTCGAAGCGGACGGTCAGGGCAGCCGCAATCGAGTCGCTGATAGTCGGCGGCCGAGCCAGCCGTTTTCAGAAATCAGCCAGCCGACGATGCCGACGGCAGACCAGATGCCCATGCTCTGCAGATCGAACGGTAGTCCGCCCAGATAGACCGAAGCGGGCGAAGCCACCACCAGCTGCATCGCGTACGCTGCATCGCCGACAACAGGTTGGAACGTCGTCATCCAGCCGAAGATCTGCCAGCTCGCCAGCGCGAGCATGATCGCGGCCAGACCCTGCGCGGCGACCATCTGCGGTCGCTGGGCGAGGAAGTCCGCCAGATTGAGCTGACGCAGGACGTCGGTGGCACGTGTCCACCATGTCCCATTCGCCGGGCGGGCGTACTCGAACGCCAGCTGGGCCAACTGATGCTGCAGCTCAAGCGGCGGCGTCACGATCACCATCGAGGTCAGAACTGCGTCGAGCCGACCGAGTCCTTGCACCATGTGCTCGCAGCGCGCGCATTCTGCGACGTGTCGATCCAGCTCAGGATCGCTCCCGAGCTCGTCGACAAGCAGCCGTTCAGTGACGTCTACGCACTGCACGGCTGTTCCTCCACGGGACTGCTGAGCACCAACGCCAGCCGCTCCTTACCGCGCCGAATGTGGCTCTTCACCGTATTTAACGGCAAACCCATCACGTCGGCAATGTCTTCGTACCGCTGATCGTCGAAATAGTGCAGGGTCAAGGCCAATCGCTGTGCTGCCGGCAGGGTGGCCAGCGCGGTGTGCACTTCGGTCGCCGATTCGCGCAGCTCGAGCTCTTGCTCAGGCTGCGTCCAGCGATCGGTATCGGCCAGGCGTTCGCCGGAGGTCTGCGCATCCTCGCCGCCCTGGCCGGTCGACGGCTCATCCAGCGAGCCGATCGGACGACCACGGCGCCGCAGACCGTCCAGGCAGATGTTCGTCACCAGCCGATAGAGCCACGTCGTGAACTTGGTCTCGGCGCGATACGTGCCCAGCGAGCGCATCAAGCGGATGAACGCTTCCTGGGTCATATCGGCGGCGTCGGCTGGGTTGTGCATGAGGCTCATTGCGATGCTGTACACGTACGTCTGTTGGCTTTGGACGAGTGACGACAGCGCAGCCCGATCACCGGCCTGCGCCCGCCGAACGAGCGCAGGGCTCGGTTCGGCCATCCGTCACTCTTCCCTACTACGACGCACGTCGCGCAGGATTAGTTGCGGGCCACCGACTGTGCAACAACGTGCGACCCAACGGCGTCTCATTGGACACGAGACGATACTGCACGCCCGGCAGGTGCGGCGAGTTCGCCGCCGCGGCCGGACCAGAGGAGGAAAACGTGCATGAGTGCTGAATTCCCGCCACAGCCGCAGCCCCAACCACAACCGCAATCCCCGTCATCGACGCCACCCACCGCGCCGCCATACTCGCCGTGGGGGCCGCCACCGGCGCGGCGCCTGGCACGCAGCAGCCGCGAACGCATGTGGGCCGGCGTAGCCGGTGGCATGGCCGAGTATTTCGATCTTGATCCGGCGTTGGTCCGCCTCATGTGGGTTGCCGCCGCGGTCGTCAGCGGCGGCCTGGCAGTGCCCGTGTACATCCTGGCCTGGATCATCTTGCCGCGCGACGATCGCACGGCGGCTCCAGGTGGCCACGTCTGGCGCGATTGGTCCGACGAGTTTCACTCCGAGACCCAGCGTCTTGCCGACGAGGCCCGCCGCATGGCCGACGATGTGCGTCGCGCGCCCAAAACTGGTGAAGAGAGCGTCGGTGCGGGTGCTGCGCCAACAACTGAAGATTGGTGGCGTTCGGAGAAATACGTCGAGCCGCACCGCCAGCATGGCCACCACCCGCGCTCGACAGGCATTGTGCTCGTCGCTCTTGGGGTGCTGCTCCTGGCCGCGAATGCCGGCATCTTTAGCTGGATCGAATGGCGAACGATGTGGCCGGTGATCTTCATTGGCGTCGGCCTCCTCCTGCTGGCCCGCCAGACAGGTTGGGGCCGGTAAGTCGCCCTTGACGGCACCGTACAGCGCACCGCCGGCCGCGCCGCGCCGGCGGCGCGGGGGTGTGGTTGGGCCGCTTGTCCTGATCTTCATCGGCGGCGTGTTCCTCCTGCAAAACGCGGGCTATCTGCCGCCCAACTTCTGGTTGAACCTGTGGCGCCTGTGGCCGGTCGTGTTGGTGCTCGCCGGGATCGAGCTGCTCCTGGCGCACCGCATCCCCCGGCTGGCCCTGGTCGGGTTGGCGGGCATCGTCCTGGTGCTGGGTGCGGTGGCCAGCGGATCAAGCCTGTCGCGGAGCCCGACCCAGGCGGCGGTCACGCACACCTCGCAAACCGATCTGGGCGGGGCAACCCAGGCCGTGGTGAGCGTGCACTTCGGCGCCGGGCAGCTCAGCATAGGCCCACTGGCGCCCGCGCCCGACAACCAGTTGGCGGCGACAACGTACTCAGGACCGCCGGATCTGGAACCACAGGCGAGCTATTCAGCCGTGGGTGGCACAGGCCAGCTCGACTACCAGGTCTACGGGGCCGGTCCAGCGCCCATGCCGATCGTCGGCGGTCAGTCCGAAGCGCGCATGGACCTGAATCTGTCGCCCAAGGTGCCCATTACGGCGCTGAATGTTCAGACCGGCGCGACTGACGCGCATCTCGATCTGTCCACTCTGCAGGTGAGCAACCTGGAGATCAATGTCGGCGCAGCATCGACCTGGGTGCGCCTGCCCGAGGCGGCCAAGACGACGAACGCGCACATCGCTGGCGGCGCGGCGGCGATCACCCTGGAGATTCCACCTGGGGTTGGCGCGCAGATCCGCCATCGCGGCGGGCTGAGCACGGTGAATGTCGATCAAACCCGCTTCCCGTCGGTCGGCGACGGGTTGTACCGTTCGGCGGACTACCTGACCGCGCCGAACAACGTGGATATCAGCATCGAGACCGGCGTCACATCGATTCAGGTGAATTGAGCGCCTTTTTGCGGGCGCGATCCTGCATCCTCTGCACGTAGATGTCCATCGCCCAGGCGCCGCCGCCGCGCAGCGCCAGGTACACGCCGACGGCGAGTAGCACCGTCGGCAGGACGGCAAACCCGAAGCTGGCCAGTTGCCACACGCCCAGGCCGACCAGCACCAGGCCCATGACCCGACTCATGAATCCGGTCAGCAAAAAGATGCCGACGGCGAAGTACATGCCCGCCAGGGGCAGGACGATGCCCATCGGCAGACCCTGGTCGGCAACCGCCTGGTGCGGATCAGCCAGGGTCCGCACCGCGCTAAACATCAGCCAGAGCGCCAGTAGTAACCGAATGGCGCCGGTCGCCCGATTGTGGAGCTGCTCATTGATCATGCTTCGTGCACCAGGTGGACCTTGGGGATCAGCTTGCGTTCGAACTGTTCCAGATTTTGGGGGCCGAGCTCGAGCAGGTGCTTTCGCGCGGCTGCCGCATCTGTTCTGAGACGGCCGATGTCCACGCCGTGACAGACAGGCGGGAACGCCTCGAGCAGACGGATGCCGTGATCGAGCTTGACGGCCGCCCCGTGGAAATTGCGATTTTTGAGCAGGTGGTGCATGCCTACGCCGATCTGCAGGATGCCTTCGTACAGGTGGCGGATCTCGTCGGGGGTGGCCCGCCACAGTAGCTCGAGTGTCTCGTGTTGATCGAAGAACTCGCCCGCGTTGAACTCGTGGATGGCCTTGGCGAGCTCTGATGGGGCGGGCGCGCGGCACGCCTCGGCCAGGTCAATCGCCTGCAGGCGTTCGATCGCCTGGGCAAGCTTGGGATGGGTCGAACGGGGATCTGTCGAGGTCAACGCAAGGGTTATACTGCCCCGACAATTTTTTGCATGAGAGGAGACGAACGATGACGTTCGCATCCGTTCAGGAGCTGATCGAGGGCACTCGGCAGGTCATCGATTTCAACGGTGGCGTGCGGGTCAAAGATCCGGCAGCGCTGCGCGGCGGGACCATCGATCGTCTGGTCCATACGGCCGTGTTCGGCGAAGGTGACGTCCAGGCCGCGGCGCGATGGCTCATCTGGGAGGCGGGCTGGGCAGTTGGCATCCAGAGCGCCAGCATCGATTCGCTGTACCAGGCCCGTGCCCGCGAGGAATATGAAAAACGGACCGTGCCGGCGATGAACGTGCGCGCGATGGCCTACGACTTCGCCCGCGCCATCGTCGCCTCGGCCAAACGGCGCGACGTTGGCGCGTTCATCTTCGAGCTTGCCCGCAGCGAGATGGGCTACACCAATCAAACCTGCGACGAGTTCGCGACGGTCATGATGGCCGCCTCGATCAAAGAGGGGCATACCGGGCCGATCTTCATCCAGGGCGATCACTACCAGGCCGACGCCAAGAAGTACGCGACCGACCCCGAAGGCGTCATCGACGGGTTGAAGACGCTGATCCGCCAGGCAATTACCGCGGGCTACGGCAACATCGACATCGATACGTCGACGCTCGTCGACCTCTCGTTCCCGACATTGGCCGAGCAGCAGCGCCACAACTACGAGCGTTGCGCCGAGTTGGCTGCGCTTATTCGTGAGCTCGAGCCTTCTGGACTCACGATTTCGATCGGGGGCGAGATCGGCGAGGTGGGCAAGAAGAACAGCACGGTCGACGAACTGGAAGCGTTCGTCGAAGGCTTTAATCGAGAGTTTCGCGCGCGGGTTGGCGACAAACGCGGCCTATCCAAAATCAGCGTGAACACGGGCTCGTCGCACGGCGGCGTGGTGTTGCCGGATGGGACCATCGCCAAGGTGGCGATCGACTTCGACACGCTACGTGAGATGTCCACGCATGCCCGCCGCTATGGGATGGGCGGCGCTGTTCAGCACGGCGCGAGCACGCTGCCGCCCGAGGCGTTCGGCAAGTTCCCCGAGGTGGGCACGGTTGAAGTGCACCTGGCCACGGAGTTCCAGAACATCATCCTCGACCACGGCGCGTTTCCCGAGGACCTCAAGCAGCAGATGTACGCCTACATCCGCGAGAAGTTGGCCGACGAGTGGGCCAAGGGCGACACCGAAGAGCAGTTCATCTACAAGACCCGCAAGAAGGTCTGGGGCCCGTTCAAGCAACAAGTCTGGACACTGCCCGAGGACACCCGCGCCGCAATACGCGCGCAGCTCGAGGAGAAGCTCGACTTCCTCTACGACAAGCTAGGCGTCTACGACAGCCGCGGGCTCATCGAGCAGCATGTTGGCAAGCCACAACGCATCAGCAAGCCGCAACCAGCGGCGCTAAAGGCAGTCGCGGCCTAGCTGACTGCGATCGTCACGCTGTGGTATCCCGTCGAACCGGCGGGAAACGGCGGGGCATTTTCGCGCGTCTGCGGGCGGCCCTGGCCGTCCGTGGCGCGGACACGAATTTCTCTTGTCGTACGAGAAACCTCGACGTCGGTGCGCCACAACTGCCACGTGTTCGCCGACAAGCCCGGTTTGACCTGCGCAGGCAACCAGCTCTGCCCCTGATCCGTACTGATCTCGACCGACTGGATGCCGCGATCGCCAGCGAACGCCACGCCGCCGACGGCCAGAGTGCCGGGCGCGAGCGTCGCGCGTCCCGCTGGCGCGTCGATCCGTGAAGCCGTCTGATACGGCGCGGCGTCGTCCCAACCCTGGCTCTGCCAGAAGCCGTGGAAGTCATTGGCAACGATGGTGATCCCCGACAGCCACTTGACGTTCTTCATCCCATAAATTCCGGGAATCAACAAGCGCGCCGGAAACCCGTGCTCATTGCGCAGCGGCGCACCATTCGTCTCCCACGCCAGCAACGCATCTGGATGCAGTGCCGCGGAGAGTCGAACGGAGTCCTTGTAGCCGTCTGCGGCCGAAAACACAGCTTTGTACCCATCAGGATGTACGCCGGCCTGCTCCAGCAGGTACTTCAGCTTCACACCGCGCCACGAAGCGTTGCCCCACAGATCGCCGCCGACCTCGTTGCTGATGCACATCAGCGTGTAGTACCCCTGGCTGGCCGGCAGGGCGATCAGGTCGTCGTACGTCAGCTCCATCGGCCGATCGACCAGCCCGTCGATCTTCAACTTCCAGCCACTGACCGCCACGGCGGGATCGATGAAGTTCTTGGAGACGGTGTAAAAGTCCGCCGATGGTGTGATCTCCGACGAAATCCCCTTGATGTCGTAGGGCGCCGCATTCGGCTCGGCTGCGGCCGCGGAACTTCCCGCGGCCACCGGCAAACCAACTGCGCCGATGTCGATACCAGTCATGAGTCGCCAGGCGGTCCCCGCGCCGACTGTTGCAACCACGGCGACAATCGCGTTGCGCAGGAGCGTTCGACGCGAAACGTCTGGGAGTGTCGGCACCGCGCGATGAGCCAGGCTTGCGTAGGCTGAGTAGAGGCTCACGCCGTACACGCCGAACACGATCAGCAACGACGCCGCGTGCCACACCGCCCCCGCCAGCAGATGTTGGCCGAAAATGCCAGCGCCCAAAACCGTGTAGATCCCCACGCCGAACACGAGCCACGTGCCGATCACAATCTTCGCCGCCTGTCTCCAGGAGGGCTGCGAAGACCCGTACCAGCGTCCCAGGAACCCGCCGACCACGATCATGCCGATCCCAACTGACACGTAGAACAGCGGCTTGGCCGCGTGTTGCAGGCTATCGAGCACCGCCGAAAACAACGCGCCCGGCATGACGCTGAGCAGGCCTTCGGCAACGATCTCAGGGAGGGACGTGACCCCGCTCAGCACCCGCAAGATCGCGATTGCGACCAGCATGACCACCGCGGCCACGACGCCCGCGGCAAACCCGATGCGTTGAGCGTTATACGCCGGGAGTCGTAGCTCGTTGGTGCGTGGTGTGTGCAGTGTGTCGGTCATTCGGTTTCCCTCTGTAACACACCATTGTCTACTGAATTTGTCTCATTGCGGGTATAACAACTCTAACCATGTTCGTGTGCGCGAAATTCCAAACCGCGCACGTGTTTGTTTCGTCCCAAGGAGGACAAGAATCTGCTAACAACGAGCGATAAGCCGGCCGCACGAACCGCACGAACCCCGCGGCCCCGCTCATCATCATCCCTGCCGAAGCCGACGCCCGTCGTCGTCGCACCGCCTGCACCACCTGTGGCGCCGCCTGCGCCCGACGTGACCAGAAATGGCTTCGCCGAGTTTCTGCTTTCCGACGAAGTCAATCGCGCCATTCGCGAGATGGGCTACGTCGAGCCCACCGAGATCCAGGCGCAAGTCATCCCACTCTTGCTCGATACGCGCGACGTGATCGGTCAAGCCCAAACGGGCACCGGCAAAACCGCCGCCTTCGGCATTCCACTCATCGAAGGCATCGACGAAACGCTGCAGTACCCGCAAGCGCTCGTGCTGGCTCCGACACGTGAGCTGGCCATCCAAATCGGCGTCGAGCTGCGCAAGATCGCCAGGTACCTGCCCGGCATCACCGTCGCGACCATTTACGGTGGCGCGAGCTACGGCCGCCAGTTCGACGATCTCAAGGCGGGCGCCCAGGTCGTCGTCGGTACGCCAGGCCGGGTGATCGATCACATCGGTCGCGGCACCCTCAAGCTCGACAAGATCGACTACCTCGTCCTCGACGAGGCCGACCGTATGTTGGACATGGGCTTCCTGCCCGATGTCGAGCGCATCCTGCGGCGAACGCCCCGCGATCGTCAGACCGCGCTCTTCTCGGCCACCGTGCCGACCGTGATTCGGATCCTGTCGCGCCGTTATATGCACGACCCGGCCATGGTCCACGTCCAGCCCCAGCAGGTCACCGTCGACGAGGTCGAACAGATCTATTACGAGGTCGCCGACCGCGACAAGCTCGAAGGACTCATCTCGCTGTTCGAGCAAGATCCACCGGAGCGCGCGATGATCTTCCGCCAGACCAAGCTCGGCGTCGACCGACTGGTGGGGACGTTGAAGCGGCGCGGACTCGCCGTCGAGGCCATCCACGGCGACATGAGCCAGAAGGCGCGCGAATACGTCTTGAATGAGTTCCGCGGCGGCAAGCTCAAATACCTGGTGGCGACCGATGTCGCTGCGCGCGGCCTGGACATTCCCGAGGTCTCACACGTCTTCAATTACGACATTCCCGAAGACTCAGAAGCCTACGTTCACCGCATCGGTCGAACTGCTCGCGCAGGTCGGTCCGGGTCCGCGGTCACGTTCGTGGGCGAGTGGGATGCCGACAAGCTGCCGCCGATCCAGAAGATCGTCGGTGGATTGCTAGAACGCAAGCTGCTGCCGATCTACGACCGGCGCTAACATCGGCCGGATGGAACCTGCGCGCCTGCACGGCATTTTCGTGCCCATGCTTACTCCGCTTGCCGCTGACGAAAGCGTCGACGTAGATTCCGTGCGTCGCCTGGTCGACTTCCTGGTCGGCGCGGGCGTTCACGGCATCTGGGCGATGGGCACCACGGGTGAGTTTGCCGCGCTGACCGAGGCCGAGCGCGCGCGGGGTGTCGCGGCAACCGTCGAGCAGGTCGCCGGGCGCGTCCCGGTCATTGCGAACATCGGCGACAGTTCGACTGGCCTCGCGTTGCGCCACGCGCGCCACGCCGTCGAAGCGGGCGCCGATGCGCTGGCGCTCACGCCGCCGCACTACTACCCACACAGCATGGACGAGATGCTGACCCACTTCCGTGCGCTGAAAGAAGCGTTCCCGGATCTGCCGCTGCTGGTCTACAACATCCCCCAGACGGTCAAGGTCAAGATGAGCCTGGCGACGACGTTGCAGCTGGCGCGCGAGGGCACCGTGCAGGGCATCAAAGACAGCCAGAACGACCTGCGTTGGTTTCGGTCGCTGGTCCAGTCCATCCGCGCCGATGGGCTCGAGGATCAATTCCGGCTGTTTCTCGGCACGCGGACCCTCATCGATGCCGGCTTCGTCATCGGCGCGCATGGCGCGATCCCGGCGACGTCGAACGTGGCGCCGGCCGCCGCCGCCGAGACGTGGGAGGCTTGCGTGCGTGGTGATCTTGCATTGGCTGGTCGAGCCCAGGAAGTCGTCATCGCCTACGAAGACCTGGCCGACGTCGCGCGCGGCGGCTCTGCCGAAGCCGCGAGCTTCTCGACGATGAAACTGACCCTACGCGAGTGGGGCGTCATTGCTGATGCGCGCCTCACACGACCGCTTCGGTCTCTTGCCGAAGGCGAAATCGTCGAGCTGCGGCGGCGCTTGCAGAGTCTCCCCCACGGTGCTGCCCGCGTAGCTGTTCCGGCCTGAGGTCCCCTCGCCCAGCGGGCGGCTGATCCCCTGATCAGGGGCTAAGAGCAGGTTTCGGGAATGCCGATACTGGCTGTGACCAATCGGCTGGAGACCTATGCAGCTCACCCACGCCCCACAGCGATTCCTCGCGCTAGTCGCGGCCGCCATTCTGGCGCTCCCCATCTCTGCCGCTCCAGCCAGCGCGGCTAACGCGCCCGCTCGCCTCGACGACGAGGTTACCCAGCGACTTCAAACTACAGCCGAAACACAGCGCATCCCCGTCATCATCGAGGGTGCCCCAGATCGTGGCCCCCAGGCCAGCGGGGCCAACCGGGCGCAGCGCGCCGAAGACCGTGTGCGTAGCGGCGGTGGTCACGTTATTGGCACATCCAGCCTGCTCGGCGCGAGCGTCGCCGAGCTGACGCCCGCCGAGATCCGCACGCTGGCCACCGACCCGTCCGTTGGCCGCATTCACATCGACACCGAGGTCACCGCCACCGCCGTCGGTGCAGCGGATTCCTCGACCAGTGGCGCCACACCGATCGTGTTCCAACAGACGATTGGCGCGCCTGACGCCTGGCAGACTGGCGACACCGGTCAAAAGGTGACCGTCGCCGTGCTCGACACGGGCATCGACAACAACAATGCCGCCTTCGGCGCGCGGGTGAAGGCGCGGGTCGACTTTATCGACCCAGCTCACCCCGCCCAGGGCGACCCTGCCGGCCACGGCACCCACGTAGCGGGCATCATCGCCGCCAGTCGCTCCGCCCCATCACCTGGTATCGCCCCGGATGCGGGGCTGGTTAGCGTGCGGGTGCTCGACGCGCAAGGCCGCAGCCGCCTGTCGACCGTCATTCTGGGCCTCGAGTGGGTGGTCGCCCACAAGTCGTCGCTCGGTATTCGGGTGGTGGTCATGGCGCTTGGCGCGCCGGCAGTCGGCGGCTATCGCGAAGATCCATTGGCGGCCGCCGCCGAGCTGGCCTGGCAATCAGGCCTGGTCCTGGTTACCGCCGCGGGCAACAGTGGCCCGGGCGCAGGCACCATCCAGACGCCGGGCATCGACCCGCTCGTGCTCACCGTCGGCGCTTCCGACGATAACGGCACCGCCGCGCCGTCCGACGACAGCATCCCATCGTGGTCGAGCGTCGGCCCGACGGCCGACGGCCTGGCCAAGCCAGACCTGGTCGCCCCTGGTCGCAAGATTGTCTCTGTCCGCGTGCCGGGCAGTACCCTCGATCTCCAGAGCCCGAGCCACGTCGAAGGTCCGACCACAATCCGCTTCTCGGGTACGTCCGAGGCTACCGCGGTTGCCGCGGGCGCCGCGGCACTGCTGATCAATCAGCGGCCCGAGCTGAGCCCCGATCAAGCCAAAGCTCTGCTGGTCAGCGCCGCGCGGCCACTCCGTGGCGTGAGCGCGGCACCGCAGGGCGCCGGGCTGATCAACGTCCCGCGTGCGCTCGCCGCCCGTACCCCGCATGTCACCCGGCCGCATCTCCCACCCGCCGACGGCGTCATCCGCGCCCTGCTGCCGACGTTGCAGCGCGAGTTCGGCAATGATCAGCGCGGCGACGAAGGCGATAACGCCCACGGCGACCAGGCGCAAAGCGATCATGTGCTCTGGGACCACGTCTTGTGGGATCACGTTCTGTGGGACCACGTGCTCTGGGATCATGTGCTCTGGGATCACGTCCTCTGGGATCACGTCTTGTGGGACCACGTCCTCTGGGATCATGTCTTGTGGGACCACGTCCTCTGGGATCACGTCTTGTGGGACCACGTGCTGTGGGACCAGACCGTCTACGACTAGCTGAATCCTGCTTTGTTACCGGCGCCGCTGACCTACAACCTGGAATCCCAGACGCGACCTTCCGCTGACCTGGGCGCAGTCGAAGGCGACTTGCGCCCGGTCACCATCTTGTTCGCCGACATCCGTGGGTTCACGCGGTTGTCCGAGGTGCTCCCGCCGGAAAAGCTCGTGGCGGCCATCAACGGCTGCTTCGAGGTGCTCGACGAGGCCATCGCCCGCTACGGCGGTGAGGTCGACAAGTTCCTCGGCGACGCGGTCATGGCCACGTTCGGTGCCCCGGTCGCCCACGACGACGATCCGCGCCGCGCCGTGCTGGCCGCTCTGGACATGCAGATGGCGATCAGCCAGATGAACGCCCGCCTACGCAAGCAGATCGGCTGCGAGCTCGAGATGCGGATCGGCATCAACACCGGCGTGGTGCTCGCTGGCCCGATCGGCTCCAAGCGCAAACGCGCGTTCACCGTCATGGGCGACGCGGTCAACGTCGCGGCTCGTCTGGAACACGCGGCACCGGTGGGCAGCATCCTGGTCGGTGAGGCCACCCGCGCCTATCTGGGCGGCGCGTTCCGGCTGCGCATGCGCCGTTCGGTGCGCATTCGCGGCAAAGACGCGCCGGTGCGTAGCTTCGTGGTCCTGGGCCAGGCCCATGGAGTGCGCGGTCGAGCGGCCGTCGAGCGCTATCTCGGGCGTCACGCCGAGGTGGACCAGATCAACGCCGGATTCGCCAGCTTGCGTTCGGGCCGACGGGCGGTGATCGACCTCGAAGGTGGCATGGGCATCGGCAAGAGTGCTCTGGTTCAGGCCGTTCGTCGCGGCGCGGCTGGCCGCGGCCGAACCTGGCTCAACGTAGCCTGCCCGCCCTATGGCCAGGACCTGCCGTACACGACCCTCGCCGGTTTGCTGCGCGGGCTACTCCAGCGTCTGGAGCACGCCACCAAGCTCGAGGAGATCCTGGCTGCCTCGGCCGACGTCGAGGGCCTCGACGTGCGCTTGGCGGCCGACGTGGTGCGCGACCTGCTGGCGCAATCAACTCAGACAGTCGACGAGCTCACCTCGTCCCTGCCTGCGCAGCTGCGCAAGGGTCTGCTGGCCCGTTCGACCAAGGCCCTGCTGCGCGCCGCCGCCCAGCAGCGCGGACTGGTGATCGCCATGGACGACTGCCATTGGCTCGACTCCGCGAGCGCGGCGATCATCGAAGAGGCGATCGTCGACCTGTTCGATTCACCCGTCGGCTGGCTGCTGGTCCATCGGCCCGGCTGGACGCCGCCCCAAACCTGGGCCGTCGACACCCACGTCAACCTCGAACCGCTGGATGCCGACACCAGTGCGGCGTTGGCGCGCCACCTACTCGGCGCGGCGGCGTCCAAGCGTGCCGTCGCGTTCGTCGTCGAGCGAGCTGAAGGCAACCCGTTGTACGTAGTCGAGCTGTGTGGGGCAGTCTCGGAGGCAGGTATGCCGGCCGAATCACCGGTCGTCGACACTGCCGCGCAGCCCGCCTACCTCACCGACCAGCTGCGCAGTTTGATCCTGGCGCGCATCGATTCACTGGACGAGAGCGCCCGCCGCGCCGCCCATGTCGGCGCGGTCCTGGGCCACGCGTTCCCAGCCACGCTCTTGCGGCGCGTGCTCGGCCCGGGCGATTGGGGCGCGGTGCTCGCCCGGCTCGAGGAGCACTCGATTCTCAAGCGCGAGTCGCGCGTACGCGGCGATGGCCGCGGCACGACCTGGATCTGGCACTTCCGCCATCCGCTGGTCCAGGAGACCGTCTACGCCAGCCTGCTGTCGGGCACCCGAACGTCGCTGCACCGCACCGCCGGCGATGCCCTCGAAGACATGACCGACGAAGCGGTCGCCGACCGTCTCGCGCTGCTCGCCTTGCACTTTGGCCGCAGCGACGACCGCGAGCGCGCGGTCCGCTATCTGTGCGGTGCCGGCGATCGCGCGCGGATCCTGTACCTCAACCGCGAGGCCATCCACTACTACGAAGACGCACTCGGCCGACTTGGCAACGCTGGCGCGGACCGTGACCGACGCGCCGAGGTGCTGGCATCCCTGGGCGCCGCCCTGGAGGTCCTGGCCGAGGACGAAGCGGCCATGGATAGCCTGCGCGCAGCGGTCGACCTCGAGCAGCGTCAGGAGGTCAAAGCGGATCTGTGGCGGCAAATTGCCGAGATCCATCGGCGGCGCGGCACGTACGCGTCGGCGCACGAGGGGCTCGCCCGAGCCGAAGCCTGCCTTGAAGGCGCCGGCACTCCGCTCCAGGTCGCCCGAGTACGGATTGCGCGGTCGATGCTGGCGGTGTCCCGTGGCGCGGACGCCGAGGCGCGTCTGCTCGGCGCCGAAGCCATTGCCTTGCTGGTCGACCAACAGTCGGTCGATCTGGACCGCGCGGCGGCGTATCGTGCCGTTGGCATCGCCGCGGCCCGCGAGGACGACCTGGCCGTCGCCCGCGAGGCGTTTGGTCGGGCACTCGACGCGGCCAACGCAGGCAAGGACGCGCTGATGTCGGCCACGATCTCGCTCAACCTGGGCACGGTGTTGCACTTGCAGGGCTTCACCGACGAGGCGTTGAAGCTGTACCACCAGGCGCTCGAATTCCACGAGCGCATCGGCGCCAAACGCGGCGTGGCCCTGGCGTCGAACAATCTGGGCGACCTGTACTGGCGCGACGGTGAAGGTGACTGGGACCAGGCGCTCACCCATTGGCAGCGCTCGCTTCGCCTGTACGAAGAGATCGGCGATCAGCGCGGGTTGGCCATCACCCTGCGCAATCTAGGCGAAGCGCACATGCAGCGCCGCCGCTATGCCGAAGCCGAGCCGCTCTTGCGCCGCGCGCGCCGCCTGTCTGAGGACCTGAACGACGAAGAGATCCGCCTCGGCGTCGATCGCGACCTCGCTCGCCTCTGGGCGGCGACGACCAACCAAAAGTAATTCTTCTCCCCGAAGGGCCCCCTTGGTCGACACCGTTAATGTCGGCGCAATCTACCCTGGCGGG
>WNFC01004867.1_pt1 | contig 15851 bp, 19 predicted proteins | sample 5400541 | NCBI WGS metagenome assembly WNFC01 (sample SAMN13153342, study PRJNA577476) | soil metagenome | isolation source: 120 cm saprolite under Douglas fir tree site 2 hole 2 replicate 1 | place: USA:California | collected 2015-04-18
TCGGCATTCGGCATATCCGGACCTCATTGTGAGGAGCGAGATTCTATCCCCGCGCCCGCAGCAGGCGCCCCTTCTCCCTGCCCCAGTCGCGCTTTTTCTCGCTCTCGCGCTTGTCGTGCAGCTTCTTGCCCTTGGCCACCGCCAGCAACAGCTTGGCGCGGCCGCGCTCGTTGAAGTAAAGCTTTAACGGAATCAGCGTCATGCCGTCGCGATCGACCGCGCCCATCAGCTTGTTGATCTGCTTTCTGTGCAGCAACAGCTTGCGCGGCCGTTTTGGCTCATGGTTGAAGCGATTGGCCTGCAGATATTCCGGAATATTGGCGTTGATCAGCCAGATCTCGCCATTCTTGGTATCCGCATAGGATTCCGCGATGGTGGTCTTGCCGTTGCGGATCGACTTGACCTCGGTGCCGGTCAGCGCGATCCCCGCTTCCACCGTGTCCTCGATCGCATAGTTGAACCGGGCCTTGCGATTTTCGGCGACGACCTTGATCGCGCGCTCGTGCTTTTCGGCCATGATGAAAAATGCCTTGGAATCTATCTCCGACGGAGAGCGGTAACACTCAGCCCGCGTGCGCGCACGTCAAGACTTTTTGAGCAGATCGCGGATCTCGGTGAGCAGTTCTTCCTCGCGGCTCGGCTTCGGCGGCGCAGGCGCGGCTTCGTCCCTGCGTTTCAGCTGGTTCATGAAACGAATCACCACGAACAGCACGAAGGCGATGATGATGAAGTTCAGCGTCAGCGTGAGGAAATTGCCCCAGGCCAATACCGCGCCTTGCTTTTTCGCGTCGGCCAGATTGCCGGCGATGACCGCCTTCGACAGTCCGGTGAAATAGTTGGAGAAATCCAACCCGCCCGTGATCGCGCCGACGATCGGCATGATGATGTCACCGACCAGCGACGTGACGATGCCGCCGAACGCCGCGCCAATGATGACGCCAACCGCGAGGTCAACCACGTTGCCCTTCATCGCGAATTCGCGAAACTCCTTGAGCATCTGCAGCCCCTTCTCTTCGACGCCGATCACCGTCGAAGGCTTAGTTGATGAGGCCCGCATGCACCATCGCGCTGCGCACCGCCACGCGCGTGGGCTCGGATACCGGCACCATCGGCAGGCGCAGCTTTTCTTCGATCTTGCCAAGCAGCGACAGGGCGTATTTCACCGGCGACGGATTGGACTCGATGAAGAGATTGGTGTGCAGCGGCATCAGCTTGTCGTGCAGCTTGAGCGCGGTGGCCAGATCGCCCCTCTGCCAGGCCACGTGAAATTCAGAGCACAGCCGGGGCGCGACGTTGGACGTAACCGAGATGCAGCCGTGGCCGCCATGCGCCATGTAGCCGAGTACGGTGGCGTCCTCGCCCGACAGCTGGTTGAAATCCTCGCCCAGCGTTGCGCGCTGCTGTGAAACGCGCAACATGCTCGCGGTCGCGTCTTTGACGCCGGCGATGTTCTTCAGTTCGAACAGCCGCGCCATGGTGTCCACGGTCATATCGATCACCGAACGGCCGGGAATGTTGTAGATGACGATCGGGATCCCGATCGCGTCATTGATCGCCTTGAAGTGCTGGTACAAGCCTTCCTGGGTCGGCTTGTTGTAGTATGGCGTCACCACCAATACGGCGCTGGCGCCGGCTTTCTCGGCGTGCTCGGCGAGCTCAATGGCTTCCTTGGTCGAATTGGAGCCGGCGCCCGCGATCACGGGCACGCGCCCCCTGGCCTCGTCGATGCACCATTCGACGACGCGCTTGTGCTCATCGTGGTTCACCGTCGGGCTTTCCCCGGTGGTGCCGACCGGCACCAGGCCGTGGGTGCCCTCGGCGATTTGCCAGCTCACCAGGCCCCGAAAGGCCGCCTCGTCGAGCGAGCCGTTCTTGAACGGCGTGACCAAAGCGGTGAAGGAGCCCCTGAAATTCGTCTTGGCTGCCATGGATTTTCTCCCCGAACGCACGCCGCCTGCCGTCCAAACCGGCAATAAGGACCAATTCATAACGGGTCTGTGAAGCCGGCGAAAGGCCCGCGCCGCCCCGGGCTGGCCGCGATTTTGCCGCGGTAGTGGCGCAGACCACGCCAATCCCCGCGTATTTAGTATTTTGTCCACATATTCAATTAAATAGAGCCTAGGGCTTGAGCGATTGAGTGATTCGCCGCGAAGGAACGCCGTGACGCCATCCACCCTGCGACGGACCGCTTTGGGCACAAGCGCGCTGGTGACGCTGGCGCTGGCCGCGGGATTGTCGGCGTTGGCGGCGGATGCCTGGGCCAAGCCAAAAGTTCCGTTGCCGCAGCCAAGGCCCAATATCGCCAGGAATACCGCGCCCCCTGCAAATGCCGCCGCCAAAACGACCTCGCCAGCCGCACCCGCTGCACCCGCAGTGCCTGCTCTCGCGCCCGCGACGCGCCAGCATGCCGCCTTGCCGCCGGCGCACAAACCTCCGGCGACAGCCGCGGTCGCTGCGACGTCATCGACGTCCCAAGCCGATACCGAGGCGCTGGAGAACGTCATTGAACTCGTGCGCAAGCACAAGCCCGCGGATGCGACACAGGCCCAGGCGGCAATATCGGATCCGGTCGCGAAGAAGCTCGCGGAATGGATCATATTGCGCAGCGACGACAACGGCGCGTCGGTCGAGCGCTATCGCGCATTCATCGCCACCAATCCGAGCTGGCCTTCGCAGACGTTCCTGCGCCGGCGCATCGAAGCCGCGCTTTGGGACGATCATCGCGACGATGCGACCGTGTGGGCCTGGTTCGCCAACGAATCGCCGCTGTCAGCCAAAGGCCGATTCTCGCTGGCGCGCGTCATGATCGCGCGCGGCGACCGGGCCAACGCGGAACGTCTGGTGCGCGAAGCATGGCGGAACGATTCCATGTCCGAGGACACCGAGAACGCGGCGCTTGATTTGTTCGGCGCGCTGCTGACGCCGGGCGATCACAAGGCGCGGATGGATTTCATGCTCTACGGCAGCGAGCAAGACGCCGCGCTGCGCGCCGCCAAGCGGTTGGGCGCCAATCAGGTCGCCTTGGCCAAGGCCAGGATTGCGGCCTATCGCAAGGCATCCAACACCAAGGCCCTGCTCGACGCGGTTCCGCACGAACTGCACGGCGATCCCGGCTACATCTTCAGCAAGATCCAGTTGCTCCGCCGCGAAGAGAAATTCGCCGAGGCCGCCCAGCTCATGCTCAGCGCGCCCAAGGACCCAGGCCGTCTGCACAATCTCGACGAATGGTGGATCGAACGGCGGCTGCTGTCGCGCAAGATGCTCGACGTCGGCGAACGCCGCACCGCTTATCTGATCGCACGCGACGCCGCACTCCCAGCGCGCGACATCTACAAGACCGAGCAGGAATTCACGGCTGGCTGGATTGCGCTGCGCTTTCTGACTGACCCGGCAACGGCAGCGCAACATTTCGCGCGGATCGGCGTTGGCAGTGCCAACCCGACCGCACTCGCCCGTGCCGGCTACTGGCAGGGCCGCGCCGCGGAAGCTGCCGGCCGATCCCAGGAGGCCCGCGCCGCCTATACGGCGGCTGCCGCGCAATCGACCAGTTATTACGGCCAGTTGGCGCGTGCGAAACTCGGATTGCCGCAGATCGACCTGAACGGCGCGCCCGCTGCACGCGGCCGTGGAATCGAACGGCTGGAGATCGTGCGCGCGGTGCAACTGCTCTACGCGCTCGATGAACGCGAAATCGCGCTCCCGATTTTGGGCGACATGGGTGAAAACGGCGACCCGGACGCACTGGTGGGCTTAGGCGAACTAGCGTCCCGCAACGGCGACGCGCGCGGCATGCTGCTGCTCGGCAAGGCCGCGCTCAATCGCGGGCTGCCGTTCGATTTCTACGCCTATCCGGTGTCCGGGATCCCGCCGTTCAAGTCGATCGGACCGGAGGTCGAGCAGAGCATCGTGTTCGCCATCGTGCGTCAGGAGAGCGCCTTCAATCCGAACGTGGTGTCGCCGGCGAACGCCTACGGGCTGATGCAGGTGACGCCGGATGCAGGCAAATACGTGTGCAAGAAATACGGCGCCAGCTTTGACCTCGGCCGGCTGAAGACCGATCCGGTCTACAACGCCGCCCTTGGCGCCGCGGAACTCGGCGGGCTGATCGAGGACTATCGCGGCTCCTACATCATGACATTCGCCGCCTACAACGCCGGCCGCGGCAGCGTCAAAAAATGGATCGAGCGTTACGGCGATCCGCGCGATCCCAAGGTCGATGCGGTCGACTGGGTCGAACTGATCCCGTTCTCCGAGACCCGCAATTACGTGCAGCGGATCATGGAGAATTTGCAGGTCTATCGCGCGCGATTTGGCGGCGGGACGCGGCTGCAGATCGAGGCCGATCTGCATCGCGGGGCGAGCGTGGAATAGGCGAATTACTCCAGCTCTATTTAGCCCCATCTGCTCCGCTTCTTCGGATGAGTGACGTAGGGCTCGTTCGGGTAGGGAAAGTAAGGATTCACGTCGCAATAGTTGCGACGGCCGGAAGCCGTCGCCAGACATTGTTCATAAGTATCGAAGCTGCAATCCCCTGTCGGAGTTATGTAACCTTGCCCCTTGATGCAGAACGGATAGTCTCGGGCGAGAACCGGAGTCGCTGCCATCCAGATGGATGTCACGGCGACAAAAGCGACGACCGCCAGGAACAATTTACGCATCATTCTCTCCTTGATGGCTCGCCCGAAGAACGGCACACCGCCTGGTTTAAAACCCGCCACCAGGGCGGATATTTCGTATGGGATTCTCCATTACCCGTTTTCCTCGTCAGGACGCAAAGCAAAACCCCGGTGGTTTCCCGCCGGGGATTCCTGTCAGGTCGTTAGACCGAGCTTAGAAGTTGCGCTGAGCGCGGAGCAGCACGTTGATGGCGTCCTGGTCCTTGAGCTCATACAGAGCTGCCGGCTTGGCAACCGCTGCGGTCCCTGGGCTCGCAATCGTGCCCGAGGACTTCTGGTCCAAACGCGTCCAGTTGACGTCGGCGGTGAAGGCGAGGTTGACCGGGGTCCAGACGATGTCGCGGCAGACGTTTTTGGAGATGTGTTGCACAAACAACACGCAACCGTGATCAAGCTTTTCCGTAAGTCTCTGTTTCATCACGTGATTTTGAATAAACCCCAATTGGCACTCAGATCGCGGGTGACGCGCCCGGTTTTCCGCTCACTCCGAGTCGACTCGTGCCGAATCGACGAGGCGCCATTATCGATCCGCCCCGATAATAGAGAGAGCTTGCGGCTTCGGTGGTGGAACCGCTGCTCGCGAAATTCCTGCGGCGTAAACCGACCGCAACCAACTGAAGACTCGCGGCGAATCTCACCTTTTGTTGCAAAATGTGAAAACTGCAGCGGGATTTGACGCCGCGGGCGGGCCGCATCGCCGGAACTCTTGATTTTCATGCCGGGAAGAAGCCGATGCGCCTGTGTCGCGCGCCGGTTTTCAATCCAGCCAATTTGGCGGGCCGAAAAAATACCGAAGGCGGCATTGCCCGATCTGCGCCGCAGATGCGCCCGTCACATATAAGTATAAGTAAGTATAAGCGGTCCGGACGCCTCCGCTTCAACTTGAGGGGCTCGCAGCCTCCGCCTGAGTCGTTAAATCGCTCGGAATCCGCTGGCCTGAAATCTGCCGCTTGCGGCTCGCCCCCGTGTCAGGCATATCGGCCTTACCGGAGATGTGGCCGAGTGGCTGAAGGCGGCGGTTTGCTAAACCGTTATAGGGTTGTAAAGCCCTATCGAGGGTTCGAATCCCTCCGTCTCCGCCATCCTACACTGGAGTGCGCCTCTCTATCCGATAACGACCGGGATGCGCTTGGGATGCTTGCGTGGCGGACAATGCCACTTCAACCAACCAATGAATCCAGATCGGGTCATCCATGCGGAACTACGCCGTCCATCGCTACCGCCGTCTCACGCGACCATGAGACCGAGATGTTTCTCCATCGGCGCGAAGTCGTGGTCGTCGTGTAGCAACGAGTGGCGACGCTCGATGCAGAAGGTGCCGATAACGATGTCGGCCGTCTTGCGGATCGTGATGCCCAGTTCTCTCAGCTTGCGATAGTTCCGGGCAGCGCGACGGGCAAGATCGGCATCCAGAAGCGGCACGAGAGCATACCGGCGCAATCCGCGTTCAATCCGTGCGGCGTGAGATTCATCCCGAGCGCCCTGAAGAACTTCTAGCAGGATGAGATCGCCGATCAGAAGCGGCTCCCGACTGGCGGCGGCTTCCAGTTTGGCGGTTGCCGCCGTTCGATGGCCGCGCAGATGCGCGATCCAGACGGAGCTGTCGACGAGAATCACGACCTGCGTGGCGGGCGGCCCTGACGCATTTCGTCCAGATCACCCTCCCACCCCGATCCCTTGAGTTCCGCAAGCGCCTTGGCCTGCTTGCGCAACCGAACCAGCAACCGCAAGCCCTCTTCCACCGTGGCTCGTTTGGTCGATAGGCCCGCCGCCGTCATGGCTTGAGACAACAGTTCGTCGTCGATTTCGATATTGGTCCGCATCCCCAACAACCCGATCATTGTGTATCGATCCATCACTATATACACATCACGGCGCCGCCGCAACGTTGGACTTTTCCACGTTGGACTTGTCCGCGGTGGACTCGTCCGTGGTCAGCATCTCCAACCGCTGGCGGATCAGGGTAGGGCTATAGCGTGGACATAGTGCTCATCATCGTCCGTCGCGGCCCGCCAGCTGTACGCTACAGCGTGTCCAGCTGTCCGATCTTCGCGAGTCGCACGACGAACTGCTTCTTGTGGGCATGTCGTTCCCGGATCGCCCGCAGGCGCTTTTCGAAGTCAGGCATCGTGCCGCGTTCTTCGGCAACTGCCCGGAGACCGAGGAGAAGGCTCGCCGCCCTGTCGTAGCCGGTAGCGTTGCGGCGCTCGATTTCGGCCTCGACGTCACGCCAGACGCTTTCACCTCTCCGTGCTATTGTATCGAGTCTGACGCGGCGGGCGTTCTCGGCCTCTTCCACCTGTCGTTTTCGTTCGGCGGCGAGCTTCTCGGCCGCCGCCTGCTCGCGGGCGAGGCCGACCGCACGGGCGCGGGCGCAGAGCTCGCCTACGGTCCGGGCGACAACCGGCGGGGCGTCAGCCTCGACCGCCATACGGTCCCGGACCCTGGCTCTCAGTTCGAGGGCGACGTGGGTGTCGCCGTCGTACAGCCGCGCAAGTATTTCGGTCTTTTCGGAATCGGTCATCGCCAAAAGGATTTTCCCGACGTCAGCCGAAGTCGATACGCTTGGGATCACGATGGCAGGGCGTTCGGCCGCCACCTGAACGAGATCGGGATCGATGCCGAAGAACGCTGCGAAAGCTTCGAGCGCCGCCGTCATGGGCCCTATTCCGGGCATAGGCTCAGGTTCGTCCGCTTCAAACGTATCGGCCTCGACCGCCGTCAACCAGAGGAGATAGAAGAGCCGCAGGTCGCCCGCGAGCACCTCGGCCCTTAACGGCGTCAGAGCTGCGAGCCAGCCCGAACCGTCTTCCATATCCTCAGACTCCACCTCGTCGCGCACGATGTCCAGGATCAGGTTCTCGCCAGTGACCGTTAGCCCGGCGCAATCGACCTCCCCGAGGAAAGCGTCGAGGAGATCGCGGTCGACCATCCGCGTCGGCAACCTGATCATCAGTCGGCGCGAGCCCCAATTCGCCAGATAGAGGTGGAGGTCGAACCAGCGCTCCATCAGTTTGGCTGGATCGCCTTTGAAATCGCCCCATTCATACGAATTCGTAAAGCTCGTGGCCGTGATCCGCGCCCGTGTCGACAAATCCCGGAGGGCCTCGCGATCCGCCTGGCTGAGCGGCCGGTCGATCGCCTGGAACTCGAAGTACTGGTATTCGCTCATGGCTGCGGCCGCTGTGGTTATTTAGGGGACGAAAAACAGCTCCGGCGCGCGGCCGGGTGTTGCGGGTCAAACGGGATGCAGGATGCCGTCCGTTTCGAGGATTCGAAGCGCCTCGACAAGCGTCACGCCGGTGTGAAGCCGCCACCATTTTCCGGTGTGCCGCATCCAGTAGATATCGAAGCTGTCTCGTCCCATGCGGTCGATACGGGCGAAGGGCGTATCGAACTCTTCGCCGCGATTATGCTCCATGCCCGACCGATAGCGCTGGATGAAACGATATCGCCCGGCCGCCCAGGCGCCGTTGATATCGACCACGTAGTTCCATTCGGTCGGCCTGATCTGCGGCAGGAAGCGCGGTTTCAGGACGTCGCGAATGAAGGCCTCGCAGGCGGTGACGATCACTTGCTTTTCCACCCCGTTCGGTACCGCTGGCCGGGGCGCGGTCATCCTCAGTCCCCACTGCTTCTTCCGAGCCATTCCTCCGATCCGTTCCCCGGTGCCTGTTTTCGATCAACGCACTGTCCGGAGTCGAGCATTGGCGACCATCTAGGCCCTCTTTTTACCGACCGCTTCGGCCAGCACGCTCGTCACGAAGGCGTTGAGGGAAACGCCCTCGCGGGCGGCGATGATTTTCAGCTTTTCGTGCAAGGTGCGCGGTGCCCGCTGGCGCCACTGCCCCAACGCCGCCGGGCCTGGAACATCGCGTCCCAACTGGCGGGCTGCGTCCTTCCATTCGGCGATGGCGTTCTGCACGTCCGCCAGCGCGGCCTCGCGGGTTTCGCCGTCGCCCATGCAACCGGGCAAGGCTGGCACGGACGCCAGCCAGCCGCCGCCATCAGCGTCCGTCAGCGGCTCTACCAGAATCGCATATTCAGTCTGCTTCGCCATCGCCTCGCCTTCCCATCATCGCCAGCAGCTTGCGGACATAGACCGGCTTGATCGGCCGCTTTGCCGGGATGGTGAGGATCGCCTCCTCATCTGCCGCCGTGATCTTCCAATGTGAGCCGCCACCCGCAGGCGGCAAGCATCGCCAGCCCAATCCGCTGCAAAGCCGCTCGATGTCCTGAATGGTCCAGTCCCCCGTCGGGTTCTGCCGCATCCGGGCCAGCAGCTTGTCAGCCTTTGTCATAAATACAGATACCGCATATGGTGTCAGATTTCAAGATGGCCGGAGTTCAAATCGCATAGAGCTCTGAAGCCCGCACCGGCTCATCGCCTGGGCAGGGCGAGCCGCGATGAAGCGCAACAGAAGCAGGTACCGCACCCCGTTTGCGAAGCAGCGCCGGCCGGCCGGTTTGCACTTTATCCTCCGATCACTGCATATCTTCCGGCCACCCGATCACTTCCTCACCCATTGTGAGCAGATCGACGCCCTTGTTCTGCTCCCCATTCTTGAGATTAATGAGACCGGGACAACATAGTCAGCCACAGCGCCATCGATCCGGGGAGCCATGATAACCAGACTTGCGATCTCCGGTTATCGATCCTTGCGCGAAATCAAGGTAACGCTTGGCGCGCTCAATATCGTGACCGGCGCCAATGGCAGCGGCAAGTCCAGCCTCTATCGCGCGCTGAGACTGCTGGCGGACATCGCACAGGGCCGCATCATTCAGTCATTGGCCGCCGAGGGCGGACTGGAATCGACGTTGTGGGCCGGCCCGGAAACATCATCGCGGGGGGTGAAAGCCGGCACCGCACCGGTCCAAGGCCTGGTGCGCAAGAATCCGATCAGCCTGAAGCTCGGATTTTCAGGCAAGGATTACGGCTACGCCATCGATCTCGGGCTTCCGCTGCCCGATTCGCGTTCGAAGTTTTCAAGCGATCCGGAAATCAAGGTCGAAAGCCAATGGACGGGCGAACGGCTGGACCGGACAAATGCATTTGCCGTTCGCATCGGCCCCAGTGTCCGCATTCGCAACGGCCAGGGCGAATGGCAGCAGGCCTATCAGAACCTCGACGCATTCGACAGCATGATGACCCATTGCGCCGATCCCTACCACGCCATCGAACTCTTGATGTTGCGCGAGAGGATGAGGAACTGGCGGTTTTACGATCACTTGCGCACCGATCTCGACGCGCCTGCGCGCAAACCGCAGATCGGCACCTACACGCCGGTGCTGGCGGGTGATGGATCGGATCTGGCCGCAGCATTGCAGACCATCCGCGAGATAGGTGCCGGCGAGCACATGGACGCCGCGATCGCCGACGCATTTCCCGGCGCTCGTGTCGAGGTCAACGCCACCGACGGATATTTCGAACTCGAAATGCACCAGCACGGCCTGCTCCGGCCGCTCAAGGCCGCTGAATTGTCGGACGGCACGCTACGTTACCTTCTGCTCGTCGCGGCATTGCTCTCGCCGCGACCGCCGACGCTGATGATCCTCAACGAACCCGAAACCAGCCTGCATCCGGATTTGATGCCGGCGCTGGCGCGCCTGATCGCACGGGCATCGAAGCGGTCGCAGGCCGTGGTGGTTTCACATGCCCCGGCGCTCGTTGCCGCGCTCGATGCCGACGTCGACTGCGGGCGAATCATACTGGAGAAGCATCTCGGCGAAACCATCGTCAGGGACGGCGCGCCACCGGACTGGTCGTGGCCAGCGCGATAACCGGCCTGAAGCGTTAACGGGTTGTCATCCAGGGCCGGTGTCGCCAGACAGGTTCGCCAACCGGCTTTCTCACGCTATGCGGTTTTGCGCTCCGCGCGCCACCAATGCCGGATCAATGCCTGACGGTTGGCGGAGTGCTGGCAAGGCCGGTGCTTTTCCGGAATAGCCCGTTCCAGTTTTTCGACGGCACTAAGTCTTTTTAGGTTCCTCGTGAGCCCATTCCGACATGGCAGCAAATTGCCTCTGCAGTGCCTTAGATTTTTTCCCTATGACATCAGTGTGAGCGGGATTGTCCTCTTTGGGGGTGTGGGAGACTACCATACCGTTCGAGCGCGCAAACTGTACTGCAAATCGCACCACAGAGTATCCGGCGTAACCCTTCAAACAAAAACTTAGATCAAGTCCGTACTTCGCCAGAAGCAACTCGGAATCGGCGGATAGCTCCGTATCGGTAAACGCCCCCGAGGAGGGTCGCCTTGCCCCGAGATTTTTATCGTCGATCACCTGAGACGGATGAACTCGCCGTAACAGGCTATCTTCATCGATGATTTGTTCAACAGCGACAACTGCCATGCTGGTCCATCAGCGTTGCGTTAACAACTCGATGGGCTTCAACAGCGCAGAAAAGTCGTTAGTCAGATCCATGGAAATAGGACCGGTGCCCGGCGCGTTTAAATCTTGAAACCAGAGTTCACATTGATACGGGCCGGTGACATGAAGCTCGAGATCGATGCCTTTTTCGTGCCACTCCAACTGCACCCCGCCTACCGATGAAGGGACCACTTGCGGAATGGGCGTCCGGGGGCGCATCACGTCCTTCAGAATATTGAGTGCAAACATGCCAGCATCCCACGTCACTGGAGGAGCACCGTAACTATCCCACCCTGGCTTAAAATTCACGTATTGAAGCAACTGATCTTGTACTTCGATCTGCCATTTTCGATCTGGGATGGCATTAAAAGCTTGTTTGAAGTTGGGAAATTGTGAACGCGGTCTTGTCGCGGTACTCGCGGTCCCAAGGCCGTCAGTATCAACAATCCTATTTGCCACGGACATCTACTCTTCCCCAAATTTGATGCATCTCTTCCGATGTAACGGCCGCAAAGGTCCGGACTACTTGCGCATGCTCGATGTCGAGAAATTCAAACGCATCCGAGATATGTTCGCCATCAGGTCGACCGCGTGCAGTAATTTCCAACTTAATCATCGGTCGAAGATCAGACTGATGAAACACAGGTTGAAATTGAACGTAAACTCGGCCCGCAGGCTTCTCCTTCAAAGAGAATATGAATCGTGCATTCGTTGTCACATCCTCAAGTTTTGCTGAAATCTGCTCCGTAACTTCGTCGGTCCACAGAGGCGTTAATTTGCTTAAGCCGGCATGCACGCCATCCGATTCCTCAAATTCAATCAAGTTCGTATAAGTCACTTCGCACTGATTTGGACGAATATCTCCCAGCCTTTCGTTTTGGAGCCACGTTGAAAACGCGTCCACTTCCTTTTGGAATTCGGCCTTTATCTTTTCATACCTCGGATAGGCGACGGCAGGTTCGACCATCCGCCAATTATGAACAATCCGGTCATGTTGGATCTGCAACAAATCAGGAGTACCCGTCTTTTCGAACCAGTAACGCGGCATCGGAGGCGACAACAGAGTTTGAAATTGGAAAGTCGGTCTCGACAATTGAGGAGTGCCGAACGTCTCGAACGCTGCTTGAATCGGAGCTTGTTCGCTCACCTCCGGATATTGCTTTCGAAACTGCTTCCAAAACAATCCGAGATGCAATCCCCTCAAATTCACGAGGGACGCAAACTGAATCGAAAGCACTACCTCCGACAGCGGCGGTCGAGTAAAATCTGGCAGTTCGCGGACCGGCTTGATCATCGAAGATTTTTCAATAGACCTCACATATGGTGCTGACGGAGCCCTCCCAACAGTGGAGACTCAGAAATTGAACATATCAAATGCCACACCCCTAAAAAACTTAAAACGGCAGGCTAAGGATGCCAAGTAGGAATTTTCCTCTTTAGTAGGACTTCCCCGCCCCAAGGGAGCCCTGTAATGCGTCCAAGCGAATTTCGTGCCCCCTCTGGGGTGCGGCCGAGCCCCAGCCTCCCGCTTTCCACAATGAGACAGCAGACAGGTTCGCCAACCGGCTTTCTCGCGCTATGCGGTTTTGCGCTCCGCGCGCCACCAATGCCGGATCAATGCCTGACGGTTGGCGGAGTGCTGGCAAGGCCGGTGCTTTTCCGGAATAGCCCGTTCCAGTTTTTCGACGGCAGAGGTTCCGCAAAGCGCCTGTTCCTCATCGCTGAAGCGAAGCATCTCGAAGCCGCGGTCGTTCGGCATCATCTTCTTGAAGCCCAAATGGGCGAGCGAAGTCAGGTGCAGCAGTTCGTTCATCGACAGCGCGACAATGATCTTGTCTTCTCGCTGCGTCATCTGCAGCTTGCAGGTGTCGTATCCCTTGCGCCAGCAGGCGGCGCCGATGGCATCGCCAAATATCCAAAGCCGGGCCTGGTATCGATAGATGCTCTTCTCGTAGGTTGCCCCGCGCGCGAATGTCCTCACCGCCTCGACCGCCTTCGCAACATAATCGGGGGTGGCCTGGCCCGATGACTCATAGTGAGAACAGACGCCACGGATGATTTCGAGCGTCGCCTCCTCCATGCCTGCGAGCCGCCCCTTGGCGAAATACGATTTTGCGGAAGACCAGGTCGAGGCCAGCAGGAGGACAAGCAGCACAACTATGACGGCCAGGATTCCCATCGCGGGACCTCATCAGAAGCGAAACCGACGCCCGGCCAGAACATCAACCGCAAACCGCGCGCGTCACCGATCAGTCGGCCGCTTCTGATTTCCGCAAGGCGTGTTCCCCAGTTCGGCGACAATGATGGATTAGAGTTACCCGCGCGTATATTTGTTCCTCCGTACAACTGCGGAAAGACCGGCGATCGACGGAAGCAGAACCGGCCAGCGCCGCAAGCTATGGCGGCGGCGTCCCCGCCGCTGGTTCTACCGCGTCGTCATCCAGGCCCGGGCTTCGCGCTGGGCCATGGCGATCTCGACCTCGGACATCATCGCGGCGACCTCGCGGCGCAGCTGGATGGCGTCGGCGCGGCCTTTCAGAGCAGCCAGGTTGAACCACTTATGCGCGGCGACGAGATTGACCACGCCGGAACGTCCGCTGGCCCAATACAGGCCGCGCTCGAACAGCACGTCGGGTATCGCACTTGCTTGCACCGGCGTCGCCGCATCCAGATCAATGTGCCCCTGAAACATCTGACATCTCCTTTTTGATTTTTGCCGCGCCCTTCCCGAGCGCGGCTCCCGTCCAGTTGTAAAAAGCGTCCCGTTATCCAGCGCGCGGTCAGCAGGAGTGGAATCCGGTTGTACGTCCGATCGCGCGCCCATGATTGGAAGCGCCCGATCTGATCGCCAAACCGCCCACGCCTTGGCGGATCATGCGCTCGCCGTTTGCCGGCTTGTTGGGATGACCATGACCGATAAAATTTGAAGGGTAGTTTAAGTATCGCGATGAACGGGGTGTAAACGCGTTCTCGGCACGGATTACCGTGAATCGCAAAAGCCCCGGTTTCACGCGCATTATTACGGAAGCGCGAAATTCGGTTTACCCTGCCATTTCGTAAAACGATAACCATTGGCGGAGAACATCGTGTCCCGGACGCGATGCAATGCGCGCTGCTCCACCAACGGCGCCACACCCCGGCCTCTTGGTGCCACGGGCGATCAGGACAATCATTCTGAAGGATTTGGGGGGAATCATAGCGCCGGCGCTATCGGCGCGGCACAGGGAACGAGGGCGTCGGCGAACACGTCAGGACCAGATTTCACTTGGGCAAAGATTGCCGGTGAAATTGCGGACGCAAGATCCGCACCGAACGAAGAAAACTTGTTTCTTCTGCCGGACCGGTTTTCGGTAGAGCGAACTCTTTCGAAAATGCGATCCAGCCGTTTGACCTGATGTCTCGCCGACACCCTCTTTCGTCGACAGAGCCGTCCGATTTGAAATCTGCTTTTAGGAAGCAGATTGTTTCTGAAGGCTCTACTGACGTGCCGGCATCAAGCCGCCGGCAATTTTCTTAAGCGAGATTACTTCTTCTTCTTGGCGACCTTGCGGGTCTTCTTCGCAGTCTTCTTCACTGCGCTCTTCGCCTTCTTTGCCTTCTTAGCTTTCTTGGCCATGTTAATACACCAACAGATCGAAAAAAACACTGTCCCACTTAAGGAAGTGTTGACGCAGCGGCGAGCGAACGCGCGACGCACGCTCATCAGCACCACAACAATTCATCCGCGCAGCGATGCAAGTAGCGCGCAAAAATGCGATGCCGACGATTGTCTATTCGCAAGAAGCGACTGTGCCGCAGGTGTTTTCATTACTCGCACATTCGGCGATCGACGCGCGACCAACGTCATCCGGCGTGTCGAGTCCGGCCGAAGGCGCGTTGCGTGGACTCTGAGTCTCGGATTTTGGCAAGAAAAAAATTTTTCATCCCCGCCGGCTTTGCGCCTCTTCGTGCTCGCCAAAACCGGTCTTTCGCGAGAATCGCCGCCGCCGATTCGCAAGGTGCGGTTTTTCACGTCGCGCGATGCATCGCGACTTTTATGGTGAACGACCGGTGCACGACGCGCGCTTGGAGACGACGGCGACGACGCCGCCGTCGCGTCACGCGACGTTCAGAGGCCGAGCTTGGACTTGAGCAGCTCGTTCACCGACTGCGGATTGGCCTTGCCTCCGGATGACTTCATCACCTGACCGACGAACCAGGCGATCAGTTGCGGCTTCGCTTTCGCCTGCGCGACCTTGTCGGGATTGGCGGCGATGATGTCGTCGACCACCTTCTCGATCGCGGCGATATCGGTGACCTGCTTCATGCCGCGGGCCTCGACGATTTGCTCAACGTCGTCAAAAGTATAGATCTTCTTCGGTGTTAAATCGTCGGTGTTGGCGTTCCAGGCGATTTCGTAGATCTCCTTAGCAATCTTGCCCGAGATAACCTGTCTGAAAATCAAAGTCGCAATTGCGCCATTTGCGGCCGGTGGGATCGGGCTGTTCTCGATCGAGCGACCTTCCTTATTAAGCTTTCCCAAGTGTTCGTTGATCAGCCAGTTCGAGGCAACTTTGGGATCGGCATTTTCGGCGATCATATCTTCGAAGTATTTGGCAAGTGCGGGTTCGCTGACTAGCACCCCAGCCACGTAAGGCGGAATGCCAAAGCTATTGATAAATTTTGCCTTCTTCTGGTCCGGCAATTCCGGCAAGTTAGCCTTCAACTCATCGACGTATGCCTGCGTGAACTCCAGCGGCAGCAGATCGGGGTCGGGGAAATAGCGGTAGTCGTGCGCCTCTTCCTTGGAGCGCATCGAGCGGG
>WNFC01010912.1_pt1 | contig 15848 bp, 12 predicted proteins | sample 5400541 | NCBI WGS metagenome assembly WNFC01 (sample SAMN13153342, study PRJNA577476) | soil metagenome | isolation source: 120 cm saprolite under Douglas fir tree site 2 hole 2 replicate 1 | place: USA:California | collected 2015-04-18
GCGGCCTTCCTTCAGGCGCTGGCCTTTCCCGGGACCGACATTCCATTGGCTCAGCTGACGACGGCCCACTCGGCGGCGTCCATTGCCAAGGGCCGGCTGCCGAAGCATGGCTCGAGCGGCTGGACCTCGATCGGACCGAGCACGGCGCTGTATCCCGCCTCGCCGCTGCGGACGCTTTCGCTCTACGTCCCGAACGCGTATCCCGCGGCGGGCCGCGTCACGGCGCTTGCGCTGGCTCCGACCTGTAAGCCTGGCAACTGCCGGCTGTGGGTTGGTCAGGCAACCAGCGGTATTTGGCGTACCGACGACGCGCTCGCCAATCACCCGCAGTGGCGGTATCTCAGCGGCTCGTTCGACATCAACTCGGTTGGTTCGATCACCGTTGATCCTGCGGACCCAACTGGAAACACGCTCTGGGTTGGCACCGGTGAGGCCAACGCCTGTCGTAGCGGATGCATCCATGGTGTCGGTCTCTACAAGACGACCGACGGCGGCAACACGTGGAGCGGGCCGATTGCTGGGTCCGTCCTCAACGGCCGCGGCACCGCATCGCTCGCGATCGACCCGCGAAATTCCAACGTCATGTACCTGTCGACGGTACGCGCGATCAGCGGGATGACCTCGGTCTGCTGTTCGGGCGTCGAGCGCATCGTCATCCCGGGCGCTGCGCCGTGGGGCGTCTACAAGTCAATCGACGGCGGGCAAACCTGGACCTACATCCACGCGGGCGCGGCGACTCTTGCTGGATGCGGGAACGTCGCCACGATGGCGACGAACACGACGCCTTGCACACCCATCGGGACCCGACAGGTCGTCCTGGATCCGACCAATCCCGACATTCTTTACGCCTCGTCCTACGCTCGGGGAGTCTGGCGTTCGAGCGATGGTGGCGCGACCTGGACGCAGATCAAGACCTCACTCGACGCCACGCAGACAACAACTCTGCCGTGGATGGCCGTCACCACCCTTGCCAACGGTGACACGCGGATGTACCTCAGCGAAGGCAATACCGGTATCCGATTGAGCCCAACGACTATCGAGTACAGCCGCGTCTTTCGGAGCGACATGGTCGAGTCCGGTTCGCCGGTGTGGAGCGACCTGACATCGGCGAACAAAGCCGATTCGCGCTGGGGCTCCTACAACTTCTGCGGCGCCCAGTGTTGGTACGACAACTACGTCTACACCCCCAAGGGTTTCCCAGACATCGTCTACGTCGGTGGATCGTACGGGTACGGGGAAAATATTGCGAACCATCGCGCGGTCGTGCTCTCGACGGATGCCGGCCAATCCTGGAACGACATGACAGCCGATGGCACCGACCCGGTGCATCCGAACGCGTTGCATCCTGATCAGCACGTGATCGTCACCAACCCAAACAACCCATTCCAGTTCTGGGAAGGAAACGACGGCGGGACCATGCGCTCCACCGGCAGCTTTACCGACGTGTCGAACTCGTGCGCGAACCGGGGACTGGATCCCGTATCGCTCGCTCGTTGCCAGCAGATGCTCTCTCGAGTTCCGACAGGCCTGGCGAGCATCAACGAGGGCATCACGAGCTTGCAGTTCCAGAGCCTCTCGGTCAGCCCATTCGACAGCAACGAGCTGCAGGGCGGCACGCAGGACAATGGCACCTGGGAGAACTACGGCAAGACCGTGACCTGGCTCAATACGATGGTCGGCGATGGTGGCCAGTCCAGCTTCGACATTGGCAATCCGCACTTCCGGTCTCACACCTTCGCCGGTGCCGGTGGTGACGTCAACTTCTCGGACGGCACGCTGGCCGACTGGATTTGGATTGGTGATCCGATGCAAGTTGAAGCGTCGGAGTTCTACGTTCCGTGGATTTCGGACCCGACCGTCAGCCGCACCCTGTACACGGGTGGGACGCACGCGTGGAGAACGAAGACGGATGGCCAGGGTACGATGACCATGGCGCAATTCATCCAGCACTGCAACGAGTGGACGGGTGACTTCGCGGTGACGTGCGGTGATTGGCAGCAGCTTGGCACCCAGACGCTGACCTCGGTGTTCTATGGCAACCGACCGGGAGGCGACGTCGTCGCTCTTGCGCGGGCGACAAACGACTCCTCCACGCTGTACGCGGCGACCAGCACCGGCCGCCTGTTCGTTTCGAAGGACGCGGACGCTGAGCCGGCAAGCGCGGTCGTTTTCAATCGCATCGACAGCCTTGCACCGAATGCGCCAAACCGGTTCATCAGCGGCATCGTGGTCGATCCGGCCAACGCGAACCACGCCTGGATCTCGTACTCCGGCTTCGAGGCCACGTCCGGGACCGCCGGTCACGTCTTTGAGGTCACCTACGACCCAACGGCGGGAACGGCCACCTGGGTCAACCTCGACAACGGCCTCGGCGATCTGCCGATTACGTCGCTGGCGCGCGATGGCACCAGCGGCACGCTCTTCGCCGGCACGGATTACGGCGTGCTGCGCCTGGACTCCGGGGCCGGCCAGTGGACGGAGGCGGCTCCAGGCATGCCCGACATTGACATCGCGGGCTTGACCCTGGTCCGCGGGACCCTCTATGCGGCAACCTACGGCCAGGGAGCCTGGAAGCTGAGCTTGCAGTAGGCGCGACTCGCTTCGAGACAGGGACGAGGGCGTGGTCCTCGTCCCCGTCCTATCAGGAGAAGTTGCGAAGGCGTGCCCAGATCTCTGGGATCGGAGCCCTCTGCTGGAGATCGCCTATCGTGGGTTGGTGACCGATCCGACGTCTGAAGTCGCCGTTGACCTTAATCTCCCGCAGACGCGTGGCGGGGCCGGCCCACGCGCCATCGTGTTGGTTGAGGGGGTCAGTGACGAACTCGCGCTCGAAGCGCTCGCACGGCGCCGCGGCCGGAATCTCGATGCGGAGGGTGTGTCTATCGTGGCGATGGGGGGTGCGACCAACATCGGAAGCTTCCTCAATCGGTACGGTCCCAAAGGGTTGGACCTCAGACTCGCCGGCCTCTGTGACGCCGGAGAGGAGGGCGATTTCCGGCGCGGGCTCGAGCGGGCCGGCCTCGGCTCCGAGCTGACACGCGCCGGCATGGAGCGACTCGGTTTCTTTGTATGTGACGCGGATCTCGAGGACGAGTTGATCCGCGCCATCGGCGTTGCCGACGTGGAACGGGTCATCGAAGCCCAGCGCGAACTCGAAGCGTTCCGCACCTTCCAGCGAGAGCCCCACTGGCGGGCACGGACCAGCGGGGAGCAGCTCCGGCGCTTCTTCGGCACGCACCGAGGCCGGAAGATCCAATCCGCAGCCTTACTCGTCGACGCGCTGGAGCTCACGCGAGTGCCGCGGCCGCTAGACGGGGTCCTTGCCCGTGTCTGAGTAGCCCGCAAGGTTCAGCAAGCTCGACCGTCACGCGAGCTAATGGGTGCCGCTCTCTTCGTAGCGTTCATCCTCCTTCCGGCAGCCTTAATCCTTGCTGCCGGCCTCGGTCTGCCCCGTCTGCTCGAGGGGCGGCGCCAGAAAGCCTATGCCGAATTCTGTTTGTCGCGCGGGTACCAGTACGTCCCGCAGCGCAAGGACGCCACCGTCCCGTTTGTGGACCTTGTTGGCATGTTCAAAGACGGCGCCAGCCATACGTGGCGGGACGAGATCTCAGGTCAGCTCAAGTTCCATCCGTTCACCGCCTTCGAGTACCAGTACGTCACCGGCGCCGGACGCTCTCGCATGGTGTTCAACCGTGCGATGATCCACTGGCGGCTTGACGGGACAGCACTGCCGCGCTTCACGCTCGTTCCCGCCAGCACCTATCTCTTCCGGATTGGGCGGGACGCAAACGGTGTTGATTTTCCAGACGACTCGGCGTTCGCCAGGGAGTACCTTCTAACTGGCGAGGATCAGGCGGCCATCCGAGGCGTGTTTACGCCCCAGCTGCGTGCGACCATGACGGCGATGAAGGGGCAGTTTGTCACCGCCCGGGGGCCCGACGTGTTCTGGTGGCAAGAACGGCGCTTGCCAACAGCCAACGGCTTCGACGCGTTCCTCAATGAGGGCGCTCAAGTGGTCGAGCTCTTCGCGCCCTCCTGAGGCATGCTCTCGACGTTGCGGCCGACCTCTTTCCCGAACTCCCAGACGTCGATGATCGGCGGCTCCACGCCAAGGCTTGTCAGGGCGGTGCAGATCCGGCTGCGGTGATCAGACGTGGTGCGCGAACGCCTCATCGAGCAGAGACGTGCTCACGCGATGGTCTGGGCGCGCACGCCGTAGAGCCGGACTGGCTCGTCAAAGCCCTTCAGCTCCGCAAGGCCATGGTCCTCGAAGGCAAACCCCTTGCCGAGGCACACCTCGCGGACCGCGCTCGATACCAGGATGCCGCCGGCAAAACCATGCGCGCATAAGCGGGCCGCCAGCTCGACCGCGGCGCCGAAGAGATCACCCTCCTCGGTCACCGGCTCCCCGCAGCTGACGCCGACACGGAGCCGCAGCGCGTCCGCGGCGTCCGTGTTTCGCTCGGCCACTTTCCGCTGGATTTCGATTGCGCACCGCACCGCGTCCGTGACAGCGGTGAAGGAGGCCATGATCCCATCCCCGGTATGCTTCACCTCCAACCCGCTGTTGGTGCCGAGCGCCGCCCGGACGATGGCATCATGCGCGCGAAGAAGCCGCATGGCGCCGGCGTCGCCGACCCGCATGGTCCTTGCGGTTGAACCTTCGATGTCCGTGAACAGGATCGCCCTGAAGGCGGTATGCGCGAAGGGCTCGCCCAATTCTGGCTCGAGGATCGCGCCCATGAACGACCCGACCGAGCGCTGGTCGACCAGAATGATTCGCGAGGCCGTCAGCCCGTGCGAGTCTCGGTGGACCGCCTCTACGCTGACCGCGTCGGGGCCCTCGGCGAGGCAAAAGGCCGTCCCGCGGCTCGGGTCGAACCAATACGTGATGTACTTGACGCCATACTGCTTTTCGATCTGCACATCCCGGGCATGGGCCATGGCCAGGTCCACGGCGGTGGCGCCGGGGATGTCATGGCGATCCAGAAACAGCGGCACAGCTACCTCACTAATCCATGCGGGCGAAAGCCCGTTGCGGATACTACAGTGGCAACCGCTATCCGACAAGGTTAGAGTCGCCGAAAACGTAGCCCGGCTTGCCGTCAGGCCTCGGCACGGAGTAGATTCCAGCCGATGGCAACCCCAGAGATTGCTCTGTCTGAACAGCTCAAGAAGCTCCCTCCAGGCGTCCGGTCCATCGTGCAGGCCGCGCGCCGCACCGTGAAGGCGGCGGCGCCCAACGCCAGGGAGATCACCTCTCAGAGCGAGCCGCCGCGCTCGAAGGCGTATATGTGGAAGCTGGTCCGTTACAAAGTCGACGGCCGGGATGTCATTGGGATCGGCGCTTTTACGGGACATGCGAGCCTGATCTTTTATCGCGGTCGGGAGCTCGACGACAACAGTGGACTCCTCCAGGGCGGGGGAAAGGACGCGCGATTCATCACGCTTTCCACCCCAGCCGACGCAGAGCGGCCGAAAGTCGCGCGGATGGTGCGGAAGGCGTTCAAGCTCGGCGGCTAGCGACGCGCGTCGCTCAGCCATAGTTCTGGAATGCGTCGAAAGGTCCGTATCGAGCACGCTCGGCGCCTGGCGGTTGCTCACCAACGGCTGAGTGGGGCGCGCCCGAAACCGGTCACGACTGACGACATCCACGAGCTTGTCCGTGCGATCGGCTGTTTACAGCTCGATCCGACCGCCGTCGTCGCCCGCAACCATCTGCTGGTTGTCTTCAGCAGGCTCGGTCCATTCGACCCCAAGCTGGTCGACATTCTTCTCTGGGAGGAGCGTCGCCTCTACGAGTACTGGGCCCATCAGGCGTCGATCGTCCCGACCGAGGATCGCGCGCTGCATGCCGCGCTGCCGCCATCGTGGCATGACCCAAGGACAACCGCGTCGTGGATGACAAGGCGAGCCCGGTTCACGAAGCAGCGGTACGAATCTGGCTGGGGAAAACGAACCCCGATTGCCGATACGCTGGCGCTTCTCTGGTTCCAGGGAAAGATCGTGCCCGCCGGTCGTGCTGGTGGGGCGCGACGTTGGGCCCTGGCGGATGCATGGTTCGGAGCGCCGCTGGCTGCAATGGCACCGCAACCGGTTGCTCTTCGCCAGGCTGCCGTCCGTTCACTGCGCGCGCTCGGGATTGCCACTCAGCAACAGGTGAAGAACCATTTCATCCGGCATCGGTATCAGGGACTCGCAAGCGCGTGGCAGCAACTCGAAGCCGAGGGCGTCATCGTTCCGGTCGAGCTCGGACTCAAAGGCGATTGGTACATGCATGCCGAAGACGTCGGCGCGCTTCAGCAGATCGAGGCCGGGGAGTTCGAGCCGAGAACTAGCCTGTTGTCGCCTTTCGACAACCTGATCTGCGATCGAAACCGGACGCTGGCCCTGTGGGGTTTCGACTTCAAGCTCGAGATCTATGTGCCGAAGAGCAAGCGCTGGGGCTACTTTGTGATGCCGCTCCTGCACGGCGACCGCATCATCGCCAGGTTCGACCTCGCCGCGGACCGGAAGGAGGGCATCCTCACCGTAATCGGTGGGCGGTGGGAGCCGGGCTGGGAAAGGACCCGCCGACCGGTTCGCGCGACGAAGCGAGCGTTGGACGAACTCGCGTCATTTCTCAATATATCGTTGACAAGACATATGTTGCTCTAGTAATATGTCGCCATGCCCGATGTCTTCCAGGTCCTGGCGGACCCCACCCGCCGCCGCCTCGTCGACGCGCTCCGAACCGGCGAGCGCTCGGTGGGCGAACTGGTCGACGTGGTGGACATCGGCCAGCCGGGTGTTTCGCGGCAGCTTGGCATCCTGGAGGACGCTCGGTTCGTCGTGGTGCGGCCCGAGGGCCGGCGGAGACTTTACGCGTTGCGGCCGGAGCCGTTCCGCGAACTCGACGAGTGGATGACGGGGTACCGCGGGATGTGGGAGGGCCGCCTCGATCGGTTTGCGGCAGAACTCGAACGGCGGGGTACGACCCGACCGAAACTCAAGGAGGACGGCAAATGACAGACGTAAGTCGGCAGACGGCGACGGTGGCCAACAAGACGAAGGTGCAAAGTGTCCGACCGTGTTTGACGTTCAAGGAGCGCGCCGAGGAGGCCGTCAATTTCTACGTATCGGTGTTTCCGAATTCCAGGGTCCTCAGCATGCTGCGCAGCGACGGGAACGGTCCTCTCCCGAAAGCCAGCCTGTGGCACGCCAGCTTTGTGCTGGACGGTCAGGAGTACACGGCCTTCGATGGTGGCGAGTCCTTTGTGTTCACCGAGGCGTTCTCGCTCGTCGCGACCTGCGAGACCCAGGATCAGCTCGATGAGATCTGGGCGCGGCTCAGCGACGGCGGCGAGGAAGGACCGTGCGGCTGGCTCAAGGATCGGTTCGGCGTCTCGTGGCAGGTCGTCCCCGCCGCGTTGGGCCAGATGATGAGCGACTCGAAATCGGGGAGCCCTGCAAAGATGATGGAAGCGCTGCTCAAGATGCGCAAGCTGGACATCGCCACGTTGGAGCAGGCGTACCGGGGTGGCGCCTAGCTTGGCGTCGCAAACGCAGCCGGCACGCCGGCGGGTCAGCATCGAGCGCAGGTTCAATGCCGCCATCGAGGACGTCTGGGAGCTCTGGACAACCAAGGATGGCATTGAATCCTGGTGGGGCCCGGATGGGTTCGAGGTGAAAGTGCGCAAACTCGAGCTACACCAGGGCGGTGCGTTCCTCTACTCGATGACTGCGACGGCGCCTGAGCAGGTCGACTTCCTGAAGAAGGCCGGAATGCCGCTGACGACGGAGACTCGGGCCACCTATACAGAGGTTGTGCCGCGTAAGCGGCTCGCGTTCACCCAGCTCGTCGACTTCGTTCCGGGCGTCACGCCCTACGAGGTGGCGACGGCGGTCGAATTCGACACCAGCGCGAGAGTGGTGAGGATGGTTGTCACGCTGGACGCGATGCACGACGAGTCGTGGACGAAGACGGCTGAAATGGGCTGGGAGAGCCAGCTCGACAAATTGGCAAAACTGCTCAAGCCCGTGTGAGGCGATAAGCAAGCGCCGCTTTCAACGCCGATTACAATGTCCCGCGTGATACCAGCTCACGTCGTCCTACATCGCCGTCTCGACGTGCCGTTCGAGGGCGATGAGAAGACCATGCTCAGCGCCTTGCTCGATCGCTATCGCGAGACGATGTTATGGAAGTTGGAGGGTCTTTCGACGGAGGAGGCATCACGGCGCCTGGTTCCCTCTGCCACAACTCTGCTGGGGGTCGTCAAACACCTTGCCTACGTGGAGATGGGCTGGTTCCGCGAAGAGTTCGCCGGTGAGAACATCACGTATCCCTGGCCGGAGTCAGAGAACGACAACGACCCCGACTTCCGTCTCGACCGCGACGACACGATCGAGAGCGTCAGCGCCCTCTATCGCGTGCAGATCGCGCGATCCCGAGCCATCGTCGCGTCGGCGTCGCTCGACGATGCTTCCAAAAAGAAGGAGCGGCCGCGCAGCCTGCGGTACATCATGATGCACATGCTCGAGGAGACGGCTCGGCATGCCGGTCACGCCGACATTCTGCGCGAGCTCACCGACGGGGCCATCGGCCAGTAGGCGCCCGATTAACTCCGGACCGGCTCTGTCTCCGATCCGGCTCGGATCTTCAGGTGCCGATCCAGGTCACTGGCGTATCCCTGGAAGTTGGTCGCGATCTGCTTCATCCCGGATAGCCCTGGTTCGTCGGCGAGCTTGAGCGAGACATCGGCCAACGTCTCGAAGCGCTCGTGAAGAATTTTCCAGGCGGCGTCGCGGTGGGGGAGGACGAAGAAGGCGGGGCGCACGATCTCGAAGGCCGGTCCCGCCGTCTGACCCGAGTGCTGCGGGCCGACCGGGAGCGAGGTCATCATCGGACCGAGGCTTCGCATCGTCCAATTCATCAGGTGCTTAACCGTTTTGGCGAGTGTCTCGAGTTCGTCCGGTGTCTCGCCGTGATGGACGAAGTAGCGGCTCTGGGCCTGCAGCGTGACTTCGTAGGTGGCGTTGAAGACGTCCGCGACGCGCTTGGTTAGCGGATCTCCGATCAGCGTCACCAGGTCGACATCGGGCGGCTCGCGTAGGTACACGGGAATCACCGGACGCGCGGGCTCGAACGCCGGGTCCGCGCGGCGCACCGCCAGATAGTCTTCGAGGATCCCCACGAATTTGCCGAAGTGCGATTTGACCCAATCGCCACGGGCGCCTTCACCCTGCTCGACGATGATCTCGATCGCGGAACTCGCGGACGCGAGGTTGGTCACGGCGGTCAACTCCGGCCACTCGAAGGTCTGCGTCGTCGCCTGCGCTTTTGGCGGTCCGATGAAGACGTCTGCCTCGCCGTAGCGGTCGACCAGGTGGGCGAGTCCCCGCTCGATGCCGCGGTAGAGGTGGCCGACCGTGTGCCACTCCTCCGCACCGCCCGTGATCTGGGGATCGTCGTTGGAGAGTGGCCGCAAATGACCGACCGCGCCGAAGCCCTCGGCATCGCGCAGCGCCATGCCCTCGGGGCGCTCGAGGAACATGAAGTGCCGGAGCGCCCGGTCGCCAAACGCCAGCAGGGCGATCTGGACGTCCGGGGGATACCAGCGGGACAGGATCGGGAAGTTGGGCCGCTCGAAATGCGGTGCGGCCCCAATCGCCGTCAGGATGTTGGTGGCCAGCGCCAGGTGCAGCATCTCCTGCTTGACGACGTCGATGATGGTGAGCTCCCAGGCCTGGATGCGCGCGAGCTGCTCCGGCGTGACGCCCTCCTCGACGCCGCGCTTGAGGGAGAACTGAGCGTACAGGTACTCGCAGAGCAGGCCGTGCTCCAGTTCGCAAGCCTCCCCGAGCAGGTAGACCAGCTCCTCCCGGCTTTCAACCCGAAGCGGCGGCTCCGGCGCCTGCCCGTTCCCTTCCCCGGCCACTGGCATACGGGCATTCTGGGCGCCGTGGCGGCCGGGCCGCAACTTCTGGAGCCATTCTGGGCGGCTAACCGGGTCGCTGGAAGCCGCCTCAATACGCGTTGTATTTGGCGCCTAATGGCCCAAGACGAGCGGATTCCTGTCGACTTCCACCAGGGGATGTTCCGCATCGCCGCCATCGCCTTCGTGACCGCCGCCACGGTCGACGTCGGCAGCAGTTTCATCGGCGCGGTTCACCTCGACTTCACCGGCATCTGGATCGTCGGCATCCTTTCTTATGTGGGGGCGGCCGTGAGCTGGTTTTTCCCCTGGCACCGGCTGCCGGTCGAGCGATTCCTGGTGGTGATCGTGATGCCGGGCCTGGCCCTGCTGGGCTTCATGCTCATGTACACCGGCGGCACGCATTCGCACATCCTCCCGATCTTCATCGCGCCCGCGGTGTTCATGGCGGCGGCCTACGGGTTCCGCTCCGGCGCGGCGATCGCGCTGCTGACGGCGGCGACCGCGACCCTTCCGCTCCTGATCAACGGCTGGGACAACTATTACGCACGGACCGTTGTCGTCCTCGCGGTGTCGACCATGCTCTGCGCCTTCATCTCGGCTCGGGTTCGGAAGGCGCTTCTCAACGAGTACGAGAGCCGCCGGCGCCAGCAGGAAGAGAGCTACGTCGCGACCATCGGGGCGCTGGCTGCGGCGCTCGATGCCAAAGACCGGTACACGGAGGCGCACTCACGGGAAACCGCAGAGCTCGCCGTCAACGTTGGGAAACGGCTCGATCTGCCGGCCGATCAGCTCCGTCTACTCAAATACGGCGCCTTGCTCCACGACATCGGCAAGATCGGCATCCCCGGCTACATCCTGCAGAAGCCGGGCCCGCTGACCTCCGAAGAATTCGCCATCATGCGCGAGCACCCGGTCATCGGCGAGCGCATCGTTGCTTCCGTAGCGTTTCTTGCCCCACTGGGTCCGATCGTCCGGGCGGAGCACGAGCGATGGAACGGCACCGGCTATCCGGATGGCCTCAAAGGGGAGGAGATCCCGATTGAGGCGCGCATCATCCACGCCTGCGACTCGTTTCACGCCATGGCCTCCGACCGCTCATATCGCAAGGCCATGCCCATCAAGAAGATCGTTGGGGAGTTCCGTAAGGAAACCGGCCACCAGTTCGACCCGCGGGTGGTCGACGTGATGCTGGACCTGATCGAGCACGACCCGCCCCATTTCACCGCCGCCGCCGAAGCGGTCGGACAGCCGACCCCGGATGCCGCGGTTTCAGGGCCGCGCGGTTGGGCCCAACACATGCAGACGGTCGAGGCCCTCGGTCAGCAGCTCGCCCGGGCAACCAGCATCGAGGACATCTGCAATCGCATCGGTGAGACCATTACGGCTTTGCTACCGCTCGACCAGTGTCGCGTGTTGTTGATGAGTGAAGACCGCACGCGCCTCGAGGTCGTGTACTTACGAGGGACCGACCGTGACGAATACCGGGAAGTGACCGCGATCAATGCGGCAGTCGAAGTGGGGGAGGGAATTGCCGGCTGGGTCGCTGAGTCGCGGCGTGGCGCTGTGCTGGGCGATACCGAGCACCATCCCAAGGCGGCGCATGTGAAGGGAACCACGGTAATCGACGAGTCCATGCTGGCGGTCCCCGTGATGTTCGAAGACGAGGTCCTGGCGGTGATCGTGATTCTCAAGCTCGGGTTGAATCAATATTCGCTCGACCAGCTGCGACTGCTGACGATCCTGGCCAATCAGGCCGCCGTTTCGATCGCCAACGCGCGATTGATCGAGCGGCTCGCCGCGGCCGCGACCGTCGATCCGCTGACGGGCTTGATGAACCGCGGGGCGTTCGAAGAGGCGGTCAACAAGCAGATGTTGCGACCCCAGTCGTGGGGAACCTTGCTGATGCTCGATGTGGAGGACCTCCGCGTGACGAACCAGGCCTATGGCCACCGGGCCGGTGACGCTGTCCTGAAGCGGATCGCCCGCGCGATTCGGACGTCCATCCGCGGCGACGACCTGGCGTCGCGGTGGATCGGTGACGATTTCGCGATTCTTGCCCCGGGAATCGACGCCACGCAGGCCGCCCTGCTGGCCGGTCGGATCGAAACCGCCCTACAGTCCGACCGGATCTCGATCCGGTGGGGGACCGCCGAATACCACGGCGACGCCCTGACCGCCCAGGACCTCCTGACGGCGTCGCTGAAGTCGCTGGCCGATCGAGCCGGCACGGGCACCCCGCCGCGTGTCGACATCGGCGCCAAGGCATCCTGAGATCGCCGCCGACCTTTGGGCAAGGCCCTGCGCCCGAATGGGCAGGATGCGGCGAGTTTCGCGCAATATCCTTGACGGTCCAAAACCGGTCGCCTAACGTCAAAACCCGCCGCTGAAACTTGAGCGCCCACGGGCGTAACGACCCGTGCCGAGGAGGGTGTGAGGCTAGACGTACGTCGCCGGCTGAAGCCGCCATCTTCGTCCGCCGAGATCCTGGCGCGCCACGCGTGGAAGCTTGGCCTGGGCGTCGTCGTGGCCGTGCTCCTGACGGCCCGGGGCACCGGCCCGACGTACACGCACCCGCACGGGCTCCCGACCAGCGTCGTCGCGACCAGTGTGCCGTGTGGCGACATCAAGCTCGATGCCGGCAGCACCAACACCGCGACCTGGACGGCGACGAGCAGTCCCTACGGGACGGGCAGCCCCTACATCCTGCCGCACAACGATCCCAATCTCTCCACCACCGATCCCAACAATCCGAATTGCCTGACGATCGCCAACGCGCCCGATGAGGTGCATGTGCCGGCGGGCGTCAAGCTCGTGATCGATGGCAGCCAGGGTCCGGTCCAGATCTTTTCTCACGGGACCGGGATCTTCGTCAACGGGGGTCAACTCAAAACCATCAGCACCGATACGACGAACACCGTGGTATTCGATGCGGAACCAGACGTTGCCTCGTGGGATGGCATCAATGTCAGTGCTGCCGACCCAGCGCACCGCGGGAACGCGTCACTGTCGTTTGTCAGCATTCAACACGCGCTGACGGCGATCACGATCACCAGTGGCGCCACCTCGTCGCCCGATAGCGTCAGCTATGGCCTGACGGTACGCAACAGTGGCATCGGCCCGTCGTATTTCGACGGGATTGACGCCACCAACACTCCGATCTCTCTGTCCGGCCGCGTCGACCCGCTCACCCTGCGGCCAGATGGCCAGTTTGGCACGCTGAACAACATCGGCTCGCAGGGGATCAAGGTGACCTATGACCCGGGCCAGCCGAACTATCCCGCGAGCATTCCCGACAAGGCGCTCGATGTGGAGAACATGACGTTCGGCAGCTCGGTGCCGTTCGGTGAGACCACCTGTGTGCCGCTGCAGCCATGCGCGGCCGGATCGATTGGCAATGACGCGATCCAGGCGAACTTGGTTACCGGCCAGCCGCCAATCAAGCTGGACAACAACAGCTTCTTCCGGGCCGGATCGTACGGACTGGAGCTGGCCAATGCCAACAGCCCCACGATCACCAACAACATCTTTACTTGCAATGGGAGCGGCTCACCCAAGCCGGTGATCAGTTGCATCGGAACCGGCCTGCGATACCCCGCCGTCTACCTGAGCAGCGTGACGAACCTCAAGTTTGCCGCCAGCGGCATCAACAACAACACCGGGCAGCAAAACGGCCTCGATGCGATCGGCCTCAACGGCCAGGTGGTTTCGGACCTGGTCTGGCAGACGCCGACGAACGACGCCAACACGCCCTCTTCCGGCCACCCCCCGCATGCGCTCGGCTACGTGGTCGCGAACGGCGACCTGCAGCTCGTCGGCTCGAAGCTGACCGTGAAAGACGGCGACGTGGTCAAAGTCAAGGGCGGCGCCATCCTCGTCACCAGCGGCAGCGTAGATGCCAGCAGCGCCGGGCTGAAGACCTTTACCAGTCTGCGTGACAACACGGTCGGCATCCAGGCCTGCCCTTCGGTCTTCGTCCAGAGCTGTCCCTCCCCACTGCCGGCAAATGAATGGATCGGCCTCACCCTTGTCGGCAGCACCGGCAACATCGCCAACGCCAGCATCCTGTTCCCGACCAAGGCGATCGACATCAGCGGCGGACAGGCCTCGCTGAGCGGGCCCGACGGCGGGTCCTACGGGCTGGTCGTCACCAACAGTCGCCTGGGGCCGACCTTCTCCGACAGCGTCGCCGTCAACGCCACCCCGGTCTACATCAGTGCCAGCAAGTTCTGCCGCATCGACACCATCCCAGCGGATCTCACCTACCTGCAGTGCACGGGAGCAGGCCCTGGTGACCACGGGATCAACGCGAGTTACACGGGGACCCCACGGCCGGCGGCTGGGGGCGGTCTCAAACTGCTGGGCAACGACTTCGAGGGCAGCACGAATGAGGCGATCCTTGGGACGGCGCTCGGCGGGCGGGTGGTCGACATCGAGAACAACACCGTCGAGGGGGCCGGCGCCTATGGCGTGCACCTCGTGTCGGCCGACAACCTGATCCTGAAGGGGAACGGCATTACCGGCAGCGGCACCGGCAACGTGGCAAATACCACGACCTACGCCGCGATTTATCTCGACGGCATCAGCAAGGCGGACTTCAGCGGCCCGATCAGCGGCAACACCGGGACCGGCAACGGTCTGGACGCGATTGCCTTCCATGGGTCGACCGCCGACGCCAAGCCGCTCAAATGGAAGAGCGCCGGCGCCAGCGGCGGCGCCCTCGGCTACATCATCGACGGAGACCTGGCGGTCAACGGCGACCTCGCGCTCGCCGCCGGTGACTACGCGTCGGTGCTCGGTGGAGCGGTCACGGTACACGACGGCACGTTCAGCTCCACCGGCGCGGTGCTGAGCAGTCTCAAGGAGCAGGCGTCACATCTGCCCAGCTGTGGTTCGGTCTTCGTTCCAAAGATCTCCGGCGTGTGTCCCGTCCCAGCCCCCGGCGACTGGACCGGTCTCATCCTCGACCCGGGCAAGGCGAATCAGTTGACGGACTCGGAGGTCCGCTATGCCGTGACCGGAATTTCCGTGGGCCCGCCGACCGTACCCCCGGTGGCGCTAAACCTCACGATGACCCGGAGTAACGTCCGAAACACGGCGGCCGATGGCGTTGCCACGCAGTCCCCGGTCTCGATCACGGACGGCGCCTTCACGGGCAATGGTGGGCGCGGGATCAAGGTCGATCTCACCGGTGTCTCCCCAAGCTCAGCGCAGCAACTCACCATCACCGGCCACACGTCCATCAGCGGCAGTGGCCAGGACGGCATCCTGGCCATCAAGCTGGGCGGGCTGGTCCAGATCTCCGGTGTCAGCGTCGATCGCGCCGGGGCGTTCGGCATCAACCTCCGAGATGCCGGGAACCTCACGCTCACAGATAACACCGTCACCAACAGCGCCGCGACCTACCCCGCGATCTATCTCAACGGTTTCAGCGGCGCGTTCGGCACCATCCACGGTAACAAGGGTGCTGGCAACGGGATCGACGCCATCGCGTTCCACGGCACCGTCACCGACAACCTGACCTGGCAGACGGCGCGCAAGACCGCCGACCCAACCCAGCCTCTTGGCTACGTGCTCGATAACACCGTGAACATGCAGCCCGGTAACACGCTGACCGTCAACGCCGGCGACATCGTCAAAGTCGGCAATGGTGGTGCCCTCAACCTGCAGGGCGCCGCCCTCCGAGCCGACAGCACCGCGTCGAGCGTGCAGAAGATCTTCACCAGCCTGACCGACAACAGCGCGGGCGTCGTGGCCTGCCCGTCGGTGCTCTTGTCCGGGTGTGGCCCGGCCGCCCCGGGCGACTGGGCCGGGATCAGCCTCTCGGGGACTACCGCCAAGGGAACGGTTGTGAATGCCTCGGTGCGCTACGCCGGGACCGGCATCAGCATCACGAACGGCGCGACCACCACTTACGGCTCGTCGAGCTTTGGC
>WNFC01004808.1_pt1 | contig 15842 bp, 19 predicted proteins | sample 5400541 | NCBI WGS metagenome assembly WNFC01 (sample SAMN13153342, study PRJNA577476) | soil metagenome | isolation source: 120 cm saprolite under Douglas fir tree site 2 hole 2 replicate 1 | place: USA:California | collected 2015-04-18
GCCGGTCATAGAGGCCCGTGGTTTTCGCGTTGGCGTGGCCGGCCATGCGCTGCGCGACCTCGATGCGCCCGCCGTTCGTCAGGTAGTCCGTAATCCCCGTGGCGCGGAAGGTGTGGCAGCGAATGCGCGTCTTGATGCCGGCGTCGGCCGCGCGGCGGCGCACCATGTACCAGACATCTTTGCGCGACATCCGCCCCGGCCCGAGCTTCTTAGTTTTCCGAATCGCGACGCGGAACAGCGACCCCTTGTCATCCTTGGCAATGCCGGCCTTGTTGATGTAGGCGTCGAGATAGGCTTCCAGCTTGTGATGGCAGGGCATTTCATGGAGCTTGCCGTTTTTCTCGTTGAGGCGCAGCCACCAGCGTTTTTTCTGGGCGAAGTAATCCTCGACGTTCAGCGCCACAACCGCGCCCACGCGCGCGAAGGTATAGGTCATCACCGCGATAATCGCGCGATCGCGCAGCCCCACCACGCTTGAGACATTCATGCCGGCGAGCAACGACGAGGCTTCCTCGGAGGACAGCACCGGCGTGACGCCCTTGCTGACCGAGTGCCGAGGCCCCCGGACAGAATGCGCGGGGTTAACCGACACGACCTGCCCGGCGGCCAGCCAGTCGAACAGCATACGGATACAGGCGAGATGCTGCTTGACCGAGGGCGGCTTCATCCGCTTGCCTAAGCCTTCGATATACGCGGCAACGTCCACCGGCTCGACCTGATCGAGCGCGCCGATCCCCCGCCCCTCGCACCAGCGCAGAAAGGTGGCGGCCGCGCGCCCATACGCCGCGCGGGTATTCGGGTTGCGGATGTTGACGGTGAAGAAATCGAGGAAGCGCTTCCTGGCCCCCCTCCCTGCCCCGGCGATGATCGCCGGCAAGAGCCGGCGTTTCTGCGTGGACGAGGTTACCGGAACGAGCGCTGCCGTCTTCATATCTGGACTAGCTTAACGCCTGCGGCACGGGCGGCTTGCGCCAGGGCGTTGTCCAGGGCTGCCATCGGCAGCTTGTGGCGGATAGCCAGTTCCAGATAGGCGGCGTCGTAGCCCGTGAGTTTATAGCGGCTGGCCAGCGCCCGGACCGAGGTGAACATCAGCGGCCGTGTCGGATTTTCGATTTCGATGGGCAGGTCCGCGAGATTTTCCAGAAAGGCGCCTGCTTTCTCTTCCGTGATGCGGCCCTTGCGCACCGCCACTTCGATCACGTTGACCACCTCGTACAGCCACAACGCCGGAACCAGCGCGCGATCCCTTGCGCAATTCGCGAATGCGCGCGGCCGCCGCTTGCGCCCGCGCCCGGTCGAATGCCGCCTCAGGAAGATGAACCGCTTCCTCGAGCAACGCCGCCGCATAGGCCTCGACAGCGCTGCCATGCGCGGCTGCCTGGCGGGCGAGCTCCGCCTGCAGCTCAGGCGTGATCTCCAGTGTGATGGTCATGGCTGCCCCCGTGTTTCTGACCCCATTTTGCCTGGCACCTTACCACATCCCGGTGAGCCTGCAAATACTAGGACATAACGTCCGTTATGCCCCACTAAATCCAAGGCTCGATGTCCCTGCTCGCGACTCTGACTTCCACCACCGAACACAGGGCGGCACGCCGCGCAAAGTCACTTTTCGTCACGAGACGCCGCGCCCCGGAAAGTAATTCGGCCTGCGACGCCGCCGCCAACGATGGGTGCCAAATAGCATGAAGAAAAAGGTGCCATTTTAGCCCAAAACCCTCAATTCTGAGGGTCTGTGTAAAGAACGCCGCGGCCTACCTTCCAGGCTGAGGTCCCCGAGTGCGGCGGCGATGCTTTAAAGCGCCAAAAAACCTTTTCGTTCCCGCCCGATCCTGGGATATAAGGAAGCTATGGCTGTGCGCAGGCTCAAGAACATAGCCGGTACGGAAACCGACTTCGTACTAGAGGTCGAGACTCAAGAGTTCGAGAAAAGGCTGGTTGAACTCCAGAGCCGGTTTCCAGGCAAGGTCGTGATGTTCAAGGGGACGCAGTTGTTCGGACCATTCGACACCGTCGACGCGGCGATCCGCGAGGCGAGGAAGCTGTTCGGCACCGTTCCGTGCTTGATTCGGCGAGTCGACGCGCCGCCGCTTTCGAAAGCATCGTTGACATTCCATCTGGGTTGAGAAAAAGAACTCCCTCCCGTGCCGACGCATATCTGTAACCCGCCAGTTCGGCCAGGAGTACAGCGTTCCGTTTGCCTAATTGAGGATGGCGGTCTCGTCCCTCTGACCGTACGATCCGACTCCGGTGCTGAGGTAAAGCTGCAGGCACTAATCGATACGGGCGCGCAATACACGGTGATCGACGAGGACTTGGCCAAGCAGTTGCAGTTAATACCGCTGCGTCAGGAGCCGATTGGGAGCGTCAATCAGCCAACGCTTCTTACTGTTTACCGGGCCGAGGTGGAGATTCCGGCACTCGGAATCCGAGAACTTGGAGAGGTCCTGAGAGGGAGGCTGGCCGGGGGAAAGCGGGAGGCGCTGTTGGGCCGAGAGCAGTTGCGGGAGTGTCGCTTAGACTACGACGGTCCTTCCGGAAATGTGACCCTTACGAGATAGAAAGGCCCGACTGAGGCAAGACGATGGTGGGAGATAAATCGTCGCCTGAGGCCGACGATACATCGCCTCCGTTATGTCCTGGTAAATCCAAGGCTCGATGTCCCTGACCGCGACTCTGACTTCCACCACCGAACACAGGGCGGCCCGCCGCACAAAGTCACTTTTCGTCACGAGACGCCGCGCCCCAAGCCCCGAAAGTAATTTGTCCTGCGAGGCCGCCGCCAACGATGGGTGCCAAATAGCGTGAAGAAAAAGGTGCCATTTAGCCGTGAAGATGACAGTCAACAGCCTTTGCTTTATCGGCACTTAAAGCATGGCGACCCCTGGCCCCGTTTATCGACTACTGATTCGTTGCGCCAGGCCGTCGCCGAGCAGGTTGAAACCCATTACCGCCAGCCCAATCGCGACTCCCGGCGCAGTCGTCAGATGAGGTGCTACCAGCAGGAACTGCCGGCCTGCGTCGAGCATGTTGCCCCACGATGGAGTTGGTGGGCGGGCGCCGAGACCAAGGAACGACAGCGCAGCCTCCGCCACAATGATGCCGCCGATCCCGAAAGTTGCTTGCACCACAACCGGTCCGGCGATACCTGGCAACAGATGACGAAACAGAATCCGCGCGCGATGCGCCCCCAGCGAACGCGCCGCCTCCACGTATTCGCGCTCGCGTAGCGACAGGATCTCGCCTCGCACTAGCCGCGCATAACCCGTCCATCCCATCGCTGTCAGCGCGATCAGCAAATCGACCAGGCCCGCCCCTAGAATGGCGGCAAGAGCGAGCGCCAGCAGCAAGCCGGGAAAAGCGAGTACGATATCCACTCCGCGCATCACCAGGCCGTCGATCCGGCCGCCCGCAATCGCGGCGGCGCCGCCAATCAAGCTCCCCGTCATCAGCGAGAGCAGCACCACGGAAATCGAGATGCCCAGCGATAGGCGCGCGCCCCACAGGACTCGGGCTAACATATCGCGCCCCAACGAGTCACAGCCCAGCCAATGGCGCCAGCTTGGCGCCGCGAGTGAATCGGCAAGATCGATTGCGAGCGGGTCCGCATGGACCACCAACGGGCCCGCAATAGCTGCCACGAGCAGGACCGCTACAAGAGTTCCACCCACATATAGCGACGCGTGCCGGCTCATCGCCGCTGTAGGCGTATCCTTGGATCAACCACGCTGTAGATTACGTCGGTGACCGTGTTGACCACCACATAACTGAGGGCGAACGTGAGCACACATCCCTCCACCAACGGATAGTCGCGGTTACCGATCGCGCTAATCATCAGACGGCCGAGACCAGGCCACGAAAAAATCATCTCGGTAATGATCGAGCCGGTGAGTAGCGCACCCGCCTCCAATCCAAGCAACGTGATCACCGGGGTCAGCGCGTTGCGCAGTCCGTGACGAATCAGTGCTGCGCTCCGGCTGAGTCCTTTGCTTCGCGCCGTCCGAACGTAGTCGGCCGCGAGCACTTGCACCAGGCTTTGCCGCAGCATGCGGGCCATAATCGCCGCGAGCGCGGTGCCGAGCGTTATTGCGGGCAGGATTAGATGAGATGCGCCGCCCTTTCCCGTTAGCGGAAGCCATCGCAGATGGAGCGAGAAGACGATCATCAGCAACGGACCGAGATAAAGGTGCGGTACCGAGATGCCGACAATCGCCAGGCTCATCGCGCCGATATCGGCTATACCACCAGGATTCGCGCCGGCGATGAGACCGAGTGGAAAAGCGATCACGACAGCGGCCGCCAACCCGGCGGCGGCAAGTTCGAGCGTTGCCGGGTAACGTTCCACGATGAGCCGCCCGACCGGCTGGCGCATCGACAGCGACTCGCCTAAATCGCCGCGCCCGATGCTGTCCAGGTATCGAAGGTATTGCCGCCAGAGCGGACGATCCAGGCCCAGTTCATGACGCATCCCGGCAATATCAGATGGTTGCGCGTCGTCGCCCAGCATCGCGATAACCGGATCGCCGGGGACCAGATGAATTAGCGCGAAGGTAAGCGTCGCGACCCCGAGCGCAACCGGAACGAAGGTGAGAATTCGATGAAGGAGATAGTTGAACACCGCGCCTTAGCCAGCGACTAACATCTCCACGATGTCGAAGTCACTTTCCGACAAGAGCACTCCGGTTGGAACGGATCCTGGTCTGGATTCAAGGTGCCGGCTCGTCCGGAAAAAATGCTGTGCCGCAGCTTATCGCGCCACAGACAGAATCACGGGGCGAAAAAATGGCGGCGCGAGAGCCTTTCGGAACGCACCTCGCAGACTCGTTTGCTCGGCTTCACGTCGTTCCGCCTGATGCGACACGAACCTCCAGGCCGAAAAGCCTCTCCCAGGAGTTTCGACATTTTGCGCCGTCAGCGCGATCGGCGGCATCAGAGTCTGGTGGCTGGAAGTTAGTGGGACGGGCGTCCCTGCCTGTCGAAGATGCGCGGACGTCCTCGCCCGTGCCACCGCGACTAAGTCATGGAACTTTGTTACCGGAGAAGCCCTCCTCACCAGAGGCAAAACCGGGTCACCTATTTTGTTACCTGGCGGCTCGGTCGCGGTCGGGAGGAGCTGGACGGCATCGAGCGCGACTTGGTGATGGCGTCGATGAAGAGCTTCGACGGTCAGCGCTACCGACTCGCCGCTTATGTCGTCATGGATGATCATGTGCACGCGCGCCTCACGCCGTTTGCCGGGTACGAGCTCAAAGCGATTCTGCATTCCTGGAAGTCGTTCACCGCCCGTCAGATGCAGCGTGAGCATAAGCGCTTTGGGCGCGTCTGGCAGGACGAGTCCTTCGACCGGATCGTTCGCGATGATTGGGAGTTTCCCCAAAAGCTTGATTACATTGTCGGAAATCTCTGGAAGCGCTGGCCCGAGATCGGGGACTACCCCTGGGTCTGGCCGTTGGAGCGGTGAGCCGCTGTAAAAGGTCGCGCGAGCAAAGACGCTCGCGCATCTTCCCATTCGTCGCCGCCTGGCTCCTCAGGGCAGGCTATCGGCAGAGAAGCCTGTCCCACTAATCTTTCGGGCGACGGACAGCGTTACCTTTAGAGGCGCTAGCTTCGCAATGTAGAGACTCCAATCGACAGGCTGGAACGCCTGTCCCCACTCACAGATCATTCGGCGCTCGGACCGCTGTCCTCGACCGCTGCCGTCCCTACTTTCATGTCAGGATGACGGAGAGGACAACGCCGCAACGCGACCAGCGGGCCTGCGGACAAGTCCGAAGGCCCACCGCTGCTCCCGCCGCCGGCACGGCGCTCAACCGCAAAACGGCCGCGGCTCACGCGCGGCGCAAGGCGAGGATGCTGCCTTCGCCGTCGGCGGAGACATAAATCGTGCCGTCGCGGCCTTGCGCTATTCCGGCGAACATCGTGAGCGGTCCCTGCAGCAGTCCGGGAATCCCCATCAGGACCTTCGGCACCACTCCTGGAGGGGCGCCGACCGGAACCGCAGTTGCCACCGTCTCCCGCCGGCGCGTTCCGAGCGAGTAGGAAACCAGCTCATGGGCGCCGGAGTCGACGACGTAAAGCTCATCGCCATCGAGCAGCACACCTTGCGGTTCCTTCAGACCTTCGAGCACCGGCGAAACACCGCCATTGACATGTACGACGCGGCCGCGGCCAGCTTCCGCGACATAACACGAGCCATCAGGGGCGGCGGCGATGCCTGTCGGCCGCGAGAGTCCGCGCGCCGCGACTTTGACCTCGGTGCCCGAAATCACCAGCACTTGCCCCGCACCACCCTCCGCGACAACCAACGCGCCGTTGGGAGCTACTGCGACACCGTAAAGTTCATTGAGCCCCTTGGCATGTTCGGTCATTTCGTGCGACACCGGATGATAAGAGGTCACCTCGCCAGCCGAGGTCGTCACTACCAGCATTCCGTTCGACCCCGCGGCCAGACCCCGGATGAAACCAGGAAAATGCCCGTCAAAGAGCATTCCCACTCGGCGCTGACTGCCGTCGAGCTCGACCGCAGCCATGCTGATGCCGTCGGCGGCGTAGAGCACGCCGTCGCTGGAAACAGCCAAGCCGGCGGGGCCACAAAATCCTGGCTCGACCAACCGCCGTTCGTGGCCGTCGGACATGATCTCCGCAACGCCGCCATCGACGAAATGCGATACGAACAGGTGGTCATCGGCGGTAAGCGCGAAATTGTCAATTCCAGGCCGGACCTTTGCCACCACGGTTTTGTTGCGGCTTTGTAGATCGAAACGGAGAATCTCTCCGGTGCGGCCCTGAGTCGAGAGCACTGAGCCCTTGCTGTCGAGCTTGACTGCGGTCGGTACGGCGAGGTCGCCGACGAAGCGTTCGGGACGGCCGCCTCCCACCGGCACTCGCCAGATTTCGTTGGCACCGATAACCGGGAAATAGAGATTCCCATCCGGACCGAGCTGAAGCGCATTGGGCAACGGTAAATTCTCTGCCAGCAGCCGCGGCGCCCGTCCATCGGCAAAAAGCTCGAATAGCCGACCGTCCGGCCGGCACTCGTCCATAAAGATACGATCCTGATGCACCGTAATGCCGTTCGCGCCAGTCACTTTGTCGGCGATAATCCGCACTTCACCATTGGGCGAGCGCGCGCACACCCGCTCGCTCATTACCTCGGTCGCGTACAAGGTTCCTTTGGAATCGAAGGCAAGATCATCAGGGCCGACGATCGGACCGCCTTGCGGGCTGATCACCGATACCTCTGCCGTACGGGTATCGATCGCGCTTATCTGGCTGCCAAAGGCCTGCGCCACGTAAAGACGGCCGTCGGGGCCGAAGCGCATGCCGTTGGCGCCATAGAGCGAGCTAGGTGCAGTTAATTGCGTGCATTTCCATCCGGCGGCCACGCTGATACCGCCGGCAGGCGATGAATAGCGACTCTTCTCGGCCATGATTCCACCTCGTTTCTTACCTTGACCCCTCTCGGCGCTGCACGCCATCCTCACCTGAAGGCGGGAGGGATGGGGAGCTGGTCGTCGCGGTCGATGGCTCGATTACAGGTTGTGCTTGTAGTCGTGCTCGACCATTTCATCGAGTTTGGCAGCGGCGTCCTGGCTGAGACCGATCTTCGACGCGAAATATTTCCCCCATGAAATTTTCTGCCGCGCCGGCCATGCCTCGGGATGCCATAGCTGAGAGCGGATGAACGCCTTGGCACAATGAAAAAAACATTCGTGCACGTGCACGCGAATCGCCAGATGGGCGGGGGAGCCGCGGTCGGCCAGCCGGTCCAGCAACGCAGGTTCAATAGTCAGCTCGGCGCTGCCATTGACTCTCAGCGTCTCGTCAGTCCCCGGAATCACGAAAATCAGCCCGACATGGGGATTGGCGAGGATATTTTGCAGGCCGAAGATCAGTTTGTTGCCCTTGCGGTCAGGAATCGCCAGCGTCAACTCGTCTTCGACCGCGACGAAACCGGGGCCGCCGCCTTTGGGCGATGCGTCCAGATTGCCTTCGGCGTCGGTGGTGGCGAGCACGAGAAACGGCGAGCGGCGGATGAAATCGGTGGCCATCTCGTCGAGTGCTCCCATCACTTTTTTGGGTGCCAGCTCGCCCGGGTCTCCGATAATCGAGCGCAACTGCGGTGTACTGCTTACACGATAGTCGCTGGAAGTTTCCATCTTGCCCTCGCCTGACACATACCACGACACGGACTCGTGCGTACAGCCAAGCGGGGAGTATCGCTGGGCCGCTCTGCTTACCGCTGGGTTGGGGTCGGCACGTACGAGGCCGTCGCGAGTGATATGAGACTGCCGTTTGGATAGGGCTGGAAGCCGTCAATCCGGCGCGTCATCACGGTTACGGTGTCGATCCACCAGAGCGGAACCGTGGGTAGGTCGCGGGCGGCGAGTTTTTGCACCTCGCTGAAAATCGCGCGGCGGCGCGCAGGATCGAGCGTGACCTCCGCGGTTTCGAGCAGCCGGTCCATTGCGGGATTAACATACGCGCCTCGGTTGTTGCCATAGGGCGGCGCCATCCGGGAATCGAGAAAAAGAAAATACTCATCGGGCGATATCACCGAGAGCTGACTGGCAGCAAGGTCGAAATTACCCACGCGCAGATCGCTATAGAACGTCGCCCATTCGTTGGTGTGGATGACGAGCTTAATACCGGCCCGTTGGAGCATCGCCTGAATCGCTTCTGCCAGGCGGCGACCCTCAGGCGTGGTTTTATAGACGAATTCGAGCCGCGCATCGCCTGGGCGATAGCCGGCCGTTTCGAGCAAATGCCTGGCTTCGGCCGGATCATAGCGATAGTCTGCGACATCGCGTTCAAAAGCCCAATTCTCCGGCGGCAGCATCCCACTGGCGATGCGCGCCGTATCACGCAGCATCGAATGAACAATTGCGTAGCGGTCGATCGCAAATGCGATCGCGCGGCGTAGGCGCAGGTCTTGCAGCCGTGCGTCGCGAAAATTGAAAGCGAGATACTGAAAAAACAGGCCGGGGGAGTGGCTGACGCGAAGGCCGGGCCGGGCTGCCAAATAGGGAATCAAGTCGGCCTGGATAGCGTCATTCTCCGCGAAGTCGCAGATCCCTTCGGTCAGTTCCAGCGCGCGTACCGTCGCGTCCGGTACGATTTTGAACACGATGCCTCGGGCGGTGCCCGGGGGATAACGCCGATAAGCGTTGCGCGCCAGCACTATCGCCGCATCATGCTCGAAGCGGATTGGGCGAAACGGGCCGGTACCCGGCGGCCCGAGGGCCCCGGTGTCGCCGGCTAAAGCGCTGCGGTAGGGAACAATAGCGTAGGTCGCCATTTCAAGCGCTGCCGCGTACGGTCCCCGGGTCGTCATCACCACGGTGTAATCATCACGCGCCTTGATTGATTCCAGCTGACGGAGCCCGGCGGCTTTCAGCGAATGGCTGGCAGGGTCGTGAATCGAGTCATAAGTGTAAACAACATCACGGGCGGTCAGTTGGGCGCCGTTGCTGAAGCGCACCCCGCGCCGGAGATGGAACACTAATCGGGTCGAGTCCGGCCTTTCGATGCGCTCCGCTAAATCACCTCGCGGTTGCCCGCTGGCGTCCAACCTGACCATTGGATCATAAATCAGTTCGTCGATCCGGCTCGAAATGGCGTCAGTGGCAAGACGTGGATCGAGTGACGCCGGCGCCGTGCCGATATCAATCTGAAGATAGCTGGACGGCGTCGGCGGCTCGCCGTTTGTGCAACCGTTGAAGCACACGAAGGCCAACAGCGTGGCGCTGATCAGTGGCACAGGCTTCCAGCCTGCGGGCTTGGTTTTGCTCCGGAGAGTCACAGGCTAAGATTATCCGCGAGACTGGCCCGCCAGAATGTTATTTCGGGGGGAACGGTGATCCGGCACGCTTTTTACCATTGGTTGCCAGCTATCATACTCGCGCTGGAGCTTGGCGCGAGCGGCTGCTCAACCACGACGAGCGCATTGGGCGGCGGTGGAAATGTGCAGCGCACCACGAGCGCAAATGCCGAGCCACTGGTACGTCTGCAACATGATCGTCCGCAAGGGATTGATCTGAGTAAGGACCATGAAGCTCCGCCGGACAAGGTGATTCCGCTTGAAGTGGAATTCGCGATGCGCAACAAACAGCAATTCGACGAGTTGATGGGCGAGATCGCTGACCCTCATTCACCGCAATACCATCGCTGGCTCACGCCGGAGGAGATGCACACGCGCTTCGGCGAAACGCCGAGCCAGTTTGACGAAGTATTGCAATGGCTCCAGGAGCAGGGTTTCACGATTACGGACAAGAGCTATGGCACCAATGCCGATTACATTAGATTTAAAGGGACGATCGGCCAGATCGAAAGAGCGTTCGACGTCCAACTGGTGCTGCCGGTGTTTGATCATTATGCAGCAAAAAACGACCCCGCGGTTCCAGCCAAGTTCGATGGCGTGATCTCCCGAATCGTCGGTCTCGAAGAGGTCGGACCATTGTATTAATGCGCAGGGGGGAAACTGATGAGTAACGAATGGCGTTCGAAAATTACTATTCGGCAGGGCGATATAACTGAAGCTCAAGTCGATGCAATAGTCAATGCTGCAAACAATGATCTGAAATTGGGCGGAGGTGTTGCGGGCGCGATTCGCACCAAGGGCGGTCCGTCGATTCAACAGGAATGCGATCAACTCGGGCCGGTCCGGATCGGTGAAGCGGCGATCACTGGCGGTGGTAATCTGCCGGCGCGCTACGTAATCCATGCTGCCAGTATGCGGCTTGGCGGACGGACCACTGAACCGAGCCTGCGCGAGGCCACGCGCAATTCACTGCTGAGGGCCAAAGAGAAGGGTCTCGAATCGATCGCCGTTCCCGCGATCGGAACCGGAATCGCCGGCTTCCCGCTGGATCGATGCGCCGAGATTATGGGCGCGGAAGCGCGCGATCATCTGCGGGGCGAGACCTCGCTCAAGCGGGTCGAATTCGTGCTGTTCGACAAGCCCTCGCTGTACGTATTCCAGCACGCCTTCGCAAAGGTTGCAGATTAGCTTTTGTGCGTTGAGCACCCGCGAGCGGCGGTGCCTGAAAAGGCGCGTTCGTGATACGTTTCATCCTAATGAAGGACCTGCAACCACCTAACGGACCAGGCTTGGAGAAGCGCCTGCCTGCCGATGCAGAGCGGCCACACCGCGCGCAAGACTTTTATGCGTGGCTGCTCGATCAAGCTGAGGCCCTTCGAGCTCATCGACCGGCATTCATAGACTGGGCAGGCATCGCCGAGGAGCTTGAGGCGATGGGGGCGTCAGAAAAACGTGAACTTAAGAGTCGCCTGATTGTCTTGGCCGCGCACCTGCTGAAATGGAGATATGCCACAACGCAGCGGCCAGAGCATGAGAAGAGTTGGCGCAAAACGATACGCGAACAGCGGCGCGCATTAAGCGATTTGCTGACCGATAATCAGAGTCTAAAGGAGCTGCCGCAAACGTTGATATCCACCACTAATCTCTACCGGGAACACATCCGGCCCGATGCTATCGATGACACCGGTCTTGATAGTTTCCCGCTTGAATGTCCCTGGGCTGTCGATTCAATTCTTGCCTCTGATTTCTGGCCGGAACCGTAACTGTTCAAGAAAACCTTAGCGCTGCCCGTTTCAGTACGATTGGTTCTCCCGTCGGTGGCGCAGGCTCGCCGTTCTCGAACTGTTCCGATTGAGGGTGCTCGCGGCGGCACGCTTGCAGTATTGCGATGGTTAATGGTAGCTGAAAAAGCACCGAGCAGCGCTGGAGGAAGAGCAAGTTGGACTTCGGATTTTCAGCAGAACAAGAGATGTTGCGCGACGCGGCCAAACGCTTCCTGACCGATAATTGTTCCACCAAATTCGTCCGCCAGATGATGGCGCATGAAACCGCTCACGATAAGGATTTCTGGCAGAAATTGGTGGGCCAGGGATGGCCGGGGTTGCTGATTCCGGAGCAATACGGCGGCGCCAACGGCACCTTCCTCGACATGACCGTGATCGTCGAAGAAATGGGTAAAGCCCTGATTCCGGGACCTTTCTTCGCTGCAGCGTTGATGGGTGCACCCGCTTTTATCGAGGGGGGCTCCGATGCGCTTAAGAAAGAGTTCCTCCCGAAAATTGCCGAGGGTAAGTTTATCGCCACCCTCGCGCTGGCCGAGGCGGCTGGCCGCTTTGACGCCGGCGGTGTCGAGCTCAAGGCCGCTAAAAAGGGCGCCGGCTATACATTGAACGGTGAGAAATTCTTTGTCCCTGATGCGCATGTGGCCGACGCGATAGTCGTTGCTGCGCGCACCAGTGGCGCCGCGGAGAACGGCATCACGCTCTTATGCGTTCCGGCCAGTGAAAAGGGCATTACAGTCACCCAGCTTAAAACGGTCGATATGACCCGGCGGATGTGCCACGTAAGGTTTGACAACGTACAGGCTGATACGGTGTTAGGCGCGCCCGACGATGGCTGGAAAGTTTTGCGGCGGGTGCTTGAGTTAGCGACGGCCGGACTCTCGACCGAAATGGTCGGAACTGCGCAAAAGGCGTTGGACATCGCGGTCGACTATGCCAAGACGCGAGTGCAATTCGGCAAGCCAATTGGTTCGTTCCAGGCAGTCAAGCACAAGTGCGTCGACATGATGGTCGCGGTAGAGAACTCGCGTTCGCTGACCTATTATGCGTGCTGGACCGTGGAGGAGCGCGTCCCGGAAGCAGCGTCCGCAGTGCCAATGGCCAAAGCATACGCATCGGATATGGCCAAAAACGTGACCTCCGAGGCGATTCAGGTGCATGGTGGTATCGGCTTCACCTGGGAGCACGACATGCATCTGTATCATCGGCGGGCGTTGGCGGGCGAAGCGAATCTGGGCAACGCCCCGGTCCATCGCGAGACAGTGGCAAAATCGCTGCTCGCCTGAGCGAAGCCCGATCGCGCCGGCGGCGGAAACGCCCCGTCATTAAAGCCGAGTTGATACGGCTGCTTCGCTACTACTGCGGCGGTTGGCGGAGCTCCCGGAGCACCTCTTCGATACGGCGGCCTTGCAGGACGTGGATCCGCGTGGAAAGGGAAATCTCGCGCAATATCTGACCGAGGAACAGTCCCAGGATCAGTAGCCCGGCGAGCTGGGCGACGCCGACCGTAATGATGGCGATGAATTCTGGCGACATGCTTGACATACTGTTGCACCTTCCGCTCCAATGGCGCAATTCGACGAGCAGAGCTGGCGTCGAACAATCCCAATGCGTGCGACGGCCATTGGACAGCAGACGCCAGACGCCGCGATGGAATGAGCGGCCGCTGTCGCAGTATCCAAGGGCTTCGGCTATTGCAGTAGCACTGCGGCGAATCCCGCCCGCGCTGATTTCATTGAGCCCGTCGCGCTGAACTTGCCGTTGGCGCCGCTCGAAGGGTTATAGAGTTCCGCCGTTTTGCGCGCAGACGCGTGGCCACGGCTGGTCGCCCGCTTGCCGCCCATTCCACCGGCCAGGAGTACCTGTCCCGCCAGCGGACCCGAAGTCATCAGCAGTGCGGCATGGCCGGCTCGGCTGTTCACCATGCTGCCATTGCACCCGCTTTTGGTGCTCCCATTGACGCAGGTAAACTTCTCCGACTTGGGATCGAACACCTCGGCGGTGTTGAGTACGCCGCCGAAAATGCCAAAGGCGGTGCCGTCGCTGATCAACGCCTGACCCGTGACTCCACCGGCGATCAGGACTTTGCCATTGGGAAGAGCGGTGGCGGTATGGAAGACTCGAAAGTCAGTCATCTGGCCCGACGCCAACACAAACGTTTGTGTATCAGCGTCGTAGAGAATCGCGGTATTGTTGGCGCTGTCCGGGGTACTTGTGAATCCCGTGTAACCGCCGGCGAGCAGCACAGACCCGTCGATGGCGCAATCACATCCTGAGATTAACGTCGCGGTGTGGCCGGCCAGGCCGCCAGAGATGGGTATCAATGCTGGCAGCTCCGTGAATTTGCCGGTATCCGGATCGTAGATTTCGGCCGTATCCAGCGTATTGTTTCCGGCGTCAGTCAGCCCGCCGGTAATCAGTACCGTATCATCATTCAGCAACGTGGCCGTATGCAGTGCGCGCGGCGAGTTCATATTGCCGGTTGCAGTGAACTTTGACGTCGCGGGATCAAACAGCTCCGCTTTATTTGTCGGTACCTTGCTGCTGTCAATCCCACCGGCGATTAGCACCTTGCTGTTAGGAAGCAACGTCTGCGTGTACCCGGCTCGAGAATCGAGAAACGGGCCGACAGAGGTGAACGATGCGGATGCTGGGTGAAAAATTTCTGCATGATCCGCGGTGACGGCGATGTTTAGTTTGCTGTGAGGGAACGTTATCTTTCCGGTTACGTTCTCGCCGAGGAGGATCTGGCCGCTCAGCGGGGAAATATTCAGCTCGGTTGCGGACGCGCCCACGCCCGCTTGCGGCAGCGAGGCGATAGCAGCCCATTTCCGTGTATGGGGATCATAAAACTCAACGCCCGCGGTAGTCTTCACGAAACCTTTAGCTCCGCCGAACACGATTGTGTCGCCCGCCTGTGGTTTCGCGCCGTCTATGGCTTTGTTCGTATCCGGTTGATTACTTTCGGCCAACTCTGTGCGCTCGGCAGGTGTAAATTCCAACTGGTAGCGGAGCGTCGGCGAAAGGCAGCTGCATTTTGCCAACGACATGGCCGCGGCCACGGAGAGCAGCCCTACTTGCAGAAGACGACGGGTCATTGGCCGCAAATTGATTGAATTCATTCGCCCCCCTCAGAGCATCAATGAATCGAAGGCATTGAGCTATATGGACTGTTTCTTAGTATGCTAGCCTCTACGACGCAAGTGAAAGCACAAACGCGTCAGCTTCGTCTATATTCGCGGTAAGCAACTCAGGAGCGAGCATTATGCGTTTTGATGGCAAGTTTGGCTTGGTGACAGGCGGCGGTTCGGGAATCGGTCGCGCGACTGCGATTGGATTCGCGCAGCGGGGCGGCGGAGTGGCGGTGGTAGACCTCAACGGCGCGAACGCGGAGAAAGTTACAGGCGAGAGATTAAGGCCGGTGGCGGCAAAGCAGTCGCAATCGTGGCTGATGTCACTCGCGCCGCGGATCTCGACATGATGTTCTCGCGGACGCTGGACACTTTTGGGCGGCTGGATTTCGTGCACAATAACGCCTTCGGCTTTCCGGCAGCGCTAAGAACTGGCTCTGCCGCGGCAGCCGTCGCCGACGCCAGCGACGAAGTTTGGAATCATACCATGGAGGTCGGTGTTACCGCCGTCTTCCGGTCGACCAGGCGAGCGCTTGCAATTATGCGTTCACAGCGTAGCGGCGCGATAGTCAATACCGCGTCGATTTCCGGACTGCGCGCCGATTATGGAATTGCCGCTTACAACGCTGCTAAAGCGGCGGTAATCAATCTCACTCGCGTGACTGCGATTGAAAACGCCCGCTATGGAATCCGCTGCAACTGTATCTGTCCGGGGGCGATCGAGACTCCGTTGCTGGTGGGTTCGGCGACGCCGCAAATGATCGATAAGTTCAAGGAGGTCATCCCGCTCGGGCGGCTGGGAAAACCTGAGGAAATGGCCAACGTCGTGCTGTTTTTGGCCTCGGAACTGGCCTCATTCGTGACCGGCGCCGCCTTCGTTGCGGATGGTGGACAGACCGCCAGGACCGGCAGTCCCTCATTCTTGCCCGAATGACGGCTGGTGACGCAGCCGAGGCTGCGCCCATCTCCCCCAAAGGGGGAGAACTGGAGTTTCTACATTTTCAGGCGTTGGCAGCCTGGATCAAGTGTGCAGTGTTGTACTGGACGGCGAGTTGCTGAAGCAGTTCAGGGTGTTCGGCAACTTCTTTGCGCAACAAGGTGATGAGATCGAGG
>WNFC01004085.1_pt1 | contig 15837 bp, 15 predicted proteins | sample 5400541 | NCBI WGS metagenome assembly WNFC01 (sample SAMN13153342, study PRJNA577476) | soil metagenome | isolation source: 120 cm saprolite under Douglas fir tree site 2 hole 2 replicate 1 | place: USA:California | collected 2015-04-18
GCCCGTGCGCGGCCAGCGCACCCACACCAACGCGCGCACGCGCAAGGGCCCGCGCCGGGCGCTCATCCGCCCCAAGGCCGCCGCCCCCAGCAAGCCGTAAGGAAGGAATCGAATGGCCGATCCCGTATCCGCCGCCGCTCCCGTCGTCCCGACCAAGAAGTCGAGCTCCAAGAAGCCCAAGAAGGAGAAGCGCCACGTCGTCCACGGCGTGGCCCACATCCACGCCTCCTTCAACAACACGCACGTGACCATCACCGACATGGAAGGCCACGTGGTGACGTGGTCGAGCGCGGGCACGCTCGGGTTCAAGGGATCGCGCAAGGGCACGCCCTTCGCCGCCCAGCAGGCCGCCTCCGCCGCCGCCGCCGTGGCCAAGGACTCGGGCCTGCGTTCGCTGGACATCCGCGTCAAGGGTCCGGGCTCCGGCCGCGAGTCGGCCATCCGCGCCCTGCAGGCCGCGGGCGTCGAGATCAAGTCGATCAAGGACGTGACTCCGATCCCGCACAACGGTTGCCGGCCGCCCAAGCGGCGCCGGGTTTGACACGTATGGGAGGCGTTTTCCGCAGCGGAGGCTTTCCGCTGCCGCCGAGCCCGGATTCACTCCGGGCGAGCGCGTTGGAATGGAAGCGAATGCCGAAGCGAGGACGCATTTAAATGGCAAGGTATACGGGTCCCGTCTGCAGGCTGTGCCGCCGCGAGGGCATGAAGCTGTTCCTCAAGGGGGACCGCTGCTTCACCGAGAAGTGCGCGATCGAGAAGCGGAACTACGCCCCCGGGCAGCACGGCAAGGGCGGCCGGGTGAAGACGAAGCTGCAGGGCTACGGGCTGCAGCTCCGCGAGAAGCAGAAGGTCAAGAGGCTGTACCGCATGCAGGAGGGCCAGTTCGGGCTCACCTTCGACCGCGCCGCCGCCGAGAAGGGCGTCGTGGGCGAGATCCTGCTGAGCAAGCTGGAGCGCCGGCTGGACAACGTCGTCTACCGGCTCGGCTTCGGCGCCTCGCGCGACCAGGCGCGGCAGCTCGTGCGGCACGGCCACGTCAAGGTCGACGACAAGAAGGTCAACATCCCCTCCTACCAGGTGGAGGAGGGCAATGTCGTGAGCCTCAGCCCCCGCGCGGCCAAGAACGCGCAGGTCACCGCTTCCGTGGAGGCGGTGAAGGGCCGGGGCGTGCCGAAGTGGCTGGAGCTGGACGCGGCCGGAATGAAGGGCCGCGTGCTGTCCATGCCCGCGCGCGACGACGTGAATTTCCCCATCCAGGAGCAGCTCATCGTCGAGCTGTACTCCAAGTAATCTCACCGGACGCCACGGACGTTATTTCGCCGGAGGACTAGTACACGATGCTTTGGAAAGGCTTCCAGAAGCCGAAGCGGCTCGAAGTCGACAAGGATGGCCTGTCCGACAACTTCGGACGGTTCAGCATGCAGCCCTTCGAGCGGGGCTTTGGTACCACCGTAGGCAACGCGCTGCGGCGCGTGCTCCTGTCTTCGATCGAGGGCGCGGCCATCACCGCCATCCGCGTGGAGGGCGTGCTCCACGAGTTCTCGCCCATCCCGGGCGCGATGGAGGACACGACCGACCTCATCCTGAACCTGAAGCGGGTGCCCCTCAAGATGCACGTCGAGCACCCGAAGACGCTGCTCCTCAAGACCTCCGAGCCGGGCGAGGTGCGGGCCAAGCACATCACGCCCGATCCGGACCTGGAGATCCTCGACCCCGAGGCCTACATCGCCACCCTCGGCCAGGGCTCGACCCTGTCCGTGGAGATGCGCGTGAAGCAGGGCCGCGGCTACCAGTCCGCGGACAAGAACTTCGACGAGGACCTCTCGATCGGCTGGATCCCGGTGGACTCCGTCCACTCGCCGGTCAAGAAGGTCAACTACTTCGTCGAGAACGCGCGCGTGGGCCAGGCCACCGACTACGAGAAGCTCACCCTCGAGGTCTGGACCAACGGCGCCGTCACCCCGCGTGACGCCGTCGGGCTGGCCGCCAAGCTCATGAAGGACCACCTCGCCATCTTCATCAACATCGAAGAGGACGAGGACGAATCCGGCGAGACGCCGGTGGAGCTGAGCGAGGCCGACCGCGAGGTCTGGTGGGAGAAGCTGAGCAAGAGCGTGGACGAGATGGAGCTGTCCGTCCGCTCCTACAACTGCCTCAAGAACGCGAACATCAAGACCATCGGCGAGCTCGTGCAGAAGACCGAAGCCGAGATGCTCAAGACCAAGAACTTCGGCCGCAAGTCGCTCAACGAGATCAAGGAGATCCTGGCCGGCATGGGGCTCTCCCTCGGCATGAAGCTCGACAACTACCCGTCGCCGGCGCCCCAGGGCGAGAACCGGTAAGGGTCGAGGACCATGCGACATCGCGTCGGGTTCCGGAAGCTGGGGCGGGTCACGCCCCACCGGATCGCCTTGCTGCGCAACATGGCCACCGCGCTGTTCGAGCGCGAGCGCATCCGCACCACGCTCATGAAGGCCAAGGAGCTGCGGCCGTACGCCGAGAAGCTCATCACCCAGGCCAAGCGCGACGACGACCGGCTGCACGCGCGCCGCCTGGTGGCGCGGGAGATCCACGACCTCACGGTGGTGAAGAAGCTGTTCGACGACCTCGGCGCGCGCTACGCGACGCGTCCGGGCGGGTACACGCGCATCCTGCGCCTGGGTCCGCGGCGGGGCGACGGGGCGGAGATGGCCATCGTCGAGCTGCTCGGCTCGGAGTACAAGCCCGAGAAGAAGGACGAGAAGGGCAAGAAGACCGAGGCCGAGAAGAAGCCCGAGGCCAAGGCGGCCACGCCCGCGGGCGGCCGCGGCAAGGCCAAGGCGGCCAAGGGCGAGAAGTCGGCCGCGGGCGGCGAGAAGAAGGCGGCGGCCAAGGGCAAGGCCAACAAGGCCAAGAAGAAGGGCGCGGCCAAGGAAGCCGAGTAGGGCGCCGAGGCCGGCCTCTTCATTTCCGCGCGCCCTGATCCAGCCGCAGCACCGCCTGCAGGAGCACGTTCGCGCCGTTGGCGACGTCCTCGGGCCGGCTGTACTCCTTCGGCGAATGGCTGATGCCGCCCACAGAAGGGATGAAGATCATCCCCATGGGCGCGATGCGGGCCAGCTCCTGCGCGTCGTGTCCGGCCCCGCTGGGAAGGGCGAGGTGGCGCAGCCCGAGGTCGTCCGCCACCCCCGCCACGAGGTCGCGCATCTGCGGGTCGCTGAGGGCGGGCCGGTCCGGCGGCCGCAGGTGGTACTCCATGGTGCAGCCCTGCCGCGCGGCGAGGGCGCGCGCGTCCTCCTCGATGCGCGCCCATAGCGACTCGATCGTCTCCGTCCGGAGATCGCGCAGCTCGACCGTGAAGGCCACCTCGCCCGGGATCACGTTGGGAGCGCCCGGGCGCACGGACAGGCGGCCCACCGTGCCCACCTGCCGGCCGGGCACCGAGCGCACGATGCGGTTGACGGCCAGCACGATCTCGGAGGCGGCCAGCAGCGCGTCGTGCCGGCGGTCCATGGGCGTGGTGCCGGCGTGGTTGGCGAAGCCGCGCACCACGACCTCGTAGTGATGGATGCCCACGATGCCTTCGACCACGCCGATGGCAGTGCCGGCGGCGTCCAGGGTCCCGCCCTGCTCGATGTGCAGCTCGAGATAGGCCGCCACCGCGCCCTTCTCGTGGCGCGCCTCCGCCAGCCGCGCGGGGTCGCCGCCGATGCGGCGGATGTTCTCGGCCAGAGGCAAGCCGTCGCGGGCGGGTCGCCCCAGCTCCTCCGCGCCGAGATCGCCCACGAAGCCGCGGCTGCCGGTGAGGCCGCTCTCCTCGTCGCACCAGATCGCGACCTCGAGCGGAGAGCGGTTGCGGTAGCCGTTCTCGCGCAGCACCTCGGCCACCTCGATGGCGGACATCGAGCCGACGTCGCCGTCGTAGTTGCCGCCTTCGGGAACGGAGTCGATGTGGGAACCGAAGACGATGGGCGCCGCCTCCGCGCGGAGGCCGGGCCGCCGGCCCAGGATGTTCCCGACGGGGTCGATGCGCACCTGCAGCCCGGCCGCGCGCATCATCTCCGCCACGAAGGCCCGGCCCTCGACGTCGGCCGGAGAGAAGGCGACGCGGCTCACGCCGCCTTGGGGGTTCGCGCCCAGCCGCGAGAGGTCCTTCAGTCGCCGGGCCAGCCGCGCGCCGTCCACGCGCCAGGTGCGGCCGCTCGCCTCGGGGACGGCGGCGAAGGCGCGGCCGGTCGCGCGTCCGCCGGCGGCGAGGATCGCCGCCGCCGCGCCCGTGGCGCCCAGGAAGCTCCGGCGATCGCACTCTGCCATCGCGATTCCCCGGGAGAGTCTACCCCGGCGAGTGGGGCGGCGATCGGGAGGCGAAGGTAGAATGGCGCCGCGGTACATGCGCATGCGCGTCCAGGGCCTCGCCGCGAACCGGATTCGACAGAAAAGGACCAGCTCCTGCTTGCAGAAGCTGGACCGCCTGCGCTGGACGGCGGCCCTGACCGGAATCGCGCATGGCGTTCGTGTGGGCATCCGCGCCAACACCCCCGCCGTCCTCGACGACATCGAGGGCCGCCTGCCCCCCGGCTGGGCCCCGCGCGCCTCCTCGCGCGTGGACTGCCTCTATTCCATCATCGTCGGCGACGAGGCTCCGCGCGGGGGCCGGCGGCGGTTCCACCTGCTGTACGCCGACGCGGCGCGGCTGGCGCGCACCAACCGGATGGACGAGGTCCTCGAGTCCTTCGAAACGGACGTCGAGTGGTCCGTGGCCGCCCTGGCCCCCAAGCTCGTCTTCGTGCACGCGGGCGTCGTGGGCTGGCAGGGCTGCGCCATCCTCGTTCCCGGGCGCAGCGGATCGGGCAAGACCCGGCTCGTCGAAGCCTTCGTACGGGCGGGCGCGACGTACTACTCCGACGAATACGCGATTCTCGACGCACGGGGCCGCGTCCATCCCTTCGCCCGGCCTCTCAACCGGCGCAAGGGCGATGACGGCATGGAAAGGATCGCGGCCGCCGAGCTGGGGGGACGCGTCGGAACGGCGCCGCTCGAGGCGGGAATGATCCTGGCGACGCGTTACGAACCGGGAGCGCGCTGGCGGCCGAGACGGCTGTCCCCGGGGCGGGCGATGATCGAGCTGCTGGCCCACACGCTGCCGGCGCGCCTCCGTCCCGCGCAGTCGCTGGCCGCTCTCTCGCGCGTCACGCGATCCGCGCTTGCGTTCAAGGGCGTGCGCGGCGAAGCGGAGGACCTGGCGCGCGCCGTCCTGACCGAGGACGTGTTCACCCGGCTCTCTTGACCTTGACCGCGGCCTCGGCGTCGCGGGCACGGCTCGGCGGCCTGGCCGCGGGCGCCCTGTCCTCCGCCTGGCGTCCGTCGCCTCCGCCCCTCGCCCTGACCGCGGGCGAGCTGATCGAGGTCGAGCCCGTCCTCCTGGGCGCGGGCGCCGGCGGCCTGGGCTGGGGGCGCGTGCGCGGCACCGGGCTCGAGTCCACCGCGACCGGGACCGCCTTCCACCAGGCCTACCGCCATCAGGCCCTGGCCTACCTCCTCCGCCGGACGCGGATCGCCGAGGTCGTGCAGCGCCTCCGCGGCGCCGGCATCGAGCCCATCATGGGAAAGGGCTGGGCCGTGGCCCGCCTCTATCCCGAGCCGGGCCTGCGGCCGTGCGGAGACATCGACCTCTACGTCGGACGTCAGGACTACGCGGCGGCGGCGCTCGCGCTCAGGGGGGAAGCCGGGGAGCTCGTGGACCTCCATTGCGGCTTCGCCGAGCTGGACGATCGTGACGAGGAGGAGTTGCGCGCGCGGTCGCGCGTCGCCGCCGCCGGCGAGGGCACGGTGCGGATCTTCGGGCCCGAGGATCACCTGCGCCTGATCGCGCTCCACGCTCTTCGCCACGGCCTCCTGCGCCCGCTGTGGCTGTGCGACGTCGCCGTCGCCCTCGAATCGGCGGCCGGGGATTTCGACTGGGATTATTTCGCGCGGGGACGGCGCCGGCGGGCGGATTGGGTCTTCGTTGCCCTGGAGGCCGCGCACGCGATCCTCGGCGCGCGCATCGAAGCCGTCGCGGCCGGACGGCGCCGTGTACGGTTGCCGAGTTGGCTCGTCCCCGCCGTCCTTCGGGAATGGGGCGCCGCCCGCCCCCCGCAGGGAGCACGCGTGCCGATTGCAGACCTGCTGCGACAGCCGGGCGCCTTGGGCCGGGCGCTCCTCCTCCGCTGGCCCAATGCCATCGAAGCCACGATTGGATTGGGCAGTTCCTTCAACGAGTTACCTCGCCTGCCCCTGCAGATCGGCGAGTGCCTCCGCCGGACGTTCCTGTTCTCGGTCCGGCGCGCCCAGCGAGGGCTCACGGCCGCGAGCCAAAGGGACTAGAATCTTCCGAATGAAGCCGAGGAAGCGAAAGGAAGCTCTGATCGTCCAAGAGCTGCCCGAAGAGATGCTCGTCTACGACCTCGAGCGGCACAAGGCCTTCTGCCTGTCCAGGAACATCGCGTGGATCTGGCGTCACTGCACGGGGCAGCGGACGCCGGGGCAGATCGCCCGCGCGCTCGAAGCCGAGATTGGCGCTCCCGTCGGAGAAGACGTGATGGGCGTCGCGTTGCATCGGCTGAGCAAGGCCCACCTGCTGCGCGAGCCCATCGGCCCTCCCTCCGGCGCGCGGAGCTCGCGGCGGCAACTGCTGAGACACGCGGCCACGCTCGGCGGCCTCACGATCCTCGCCATCAGCGCGCCCACCGTCGGCCAGGCCGCCACGTGCATCCCCACGGGGACGTGCGTCAACTCCCATTGCGCGGACGCGAGCGGGAAGATCTGCTGTGCCGGCGCCTCCGGTTGCAGGCAGAACTCGCAGACCTGCGGGACGGGCCAGACGGGCTTCCAGTGTCAATGACGGTGACCCGCCGACGCGGAATCACTCCGCCCGCTTGACCTCGGCCTGGGCCTTGTCGCCGTCGTAGTTGAACGTCGCCACGAGATAGACGCGCTCTGCGGACGTCCGGCGAAAGTTCCAGGTCGCGACGGCCTGCCGCGCCGCTTCCTTCAGGAGATCGGGGCCGTTCACGCTCTGGATCGAAGAGGAGCCAGAGGCATCGATGGAGAACTGGACCTGCACGGCCCCGCTGAGTGACGACATGCGGGCCAGGGGCGGCGCGACCGGGCGCCGTCCCTTCGTGAGGTCGGGCACGCCCGGCCCGAGCGCGACGTCGCGCACGGCCGAGACGCCGGGCTCGCTGCGTGGGGCGGGCGAGGGCGGAGTGGCCGGCACGCCGGGCACGGCGCCGGGTGTGGCCGCGGTGCCTGGTGCCGGCGACGGTTGGGATGCGGGCCCGCCGGGGATCACTTCGACGGGAGGGGGCGTGGGCACGACCGGAGAGGGCCGCACGGCTTCCGGTCGCGGGAGCGGTGCCGGTGGCGCGTTGACCACGGGCGGCGGTGGAGTGGCGGTGGTCGTGGTCGGCGTCGGTGTTGTCGGTGCCGGCGTTGCCGGTGCCGGGGTCGGTGTCGCGAGCGCGGGAACCGCCGGAGGCGGAGTGGCCGGAGCGGGAGTGGCCGGAGCGGGAGCCGGAGTCGCGACCGCAGAGGGAGAGGGCGCGATCGTCGGAGGAGCGGGCGTGGCCTCCGCACTGGGCGTGTCCGCCGGGCGTCGCTCCGCGGTGCGGAGGCCCGACAGCTTCAGCTCGACGCGCGGCGGCGGACCGGGAACGAACTCGGCGCGCACCTGGAAGGCCACCGGCGGCGCCTCCGCCTCGGAGGCGAAGCGCCAGGTTCGCAGCGTCAGCAGCATCGCCTCCGCATACGGTGAATCGCCCTCTTTGATCGCGGCCTCGGCCACCGTGCCGTCGGGCTGGAGGGTGACGTCCGCCACGACCTTCGCCGGACCCTTGGCGCCGATCGGAAAGCCCGGCGTCGCGCCCTGGCGCAGCTCGGGAATGCCCGCCTCGCGCGTCATGTCGGGCAGCTTCAACGCGAACGTGATCGGCACCGTGAGCCGCACGGGCACGGGCTTGCCGTCCACCTTGGTGATCTCGTATTCCCATTGCCGGGCGGCGGTCAGCGCCGCCTCGTCGAAGGGGGGCACGCTGCGCAGCACGTCCGCGGTGCTCACCTTGCCCGCCTCGTCGATCACGAGCTCGATGATGACGATCCCGCGCTGGCCGGCCGCTTGCGCCTCCAGGGGGAACACAGGGGACACGAAGCGCGTGCGCTTGGGCGCGGGTACGTCCCGGCCCGCCACCTTGACGTTGGACGGAGCTGCGGGGGGGGCGGCGGGCGCGGGCGACGGCACGGCGGCGGGTGGGGAGGCCGGCTCCTGGGACGCCACCTTTTGCGGCGCGGCCGCGGACAACGAGGCGGCGATGAGGATGACAGTGGCGTGTCTCATTCAGTCGGTTCTCAAGCCTCGCTCGGGACCTCGCCCCGCTCCGCCCTGGAGGTGGCGATGATCTTGTCCTGAAGGTGGCCCGGCACCTCGTCGTAGTGGGACATCTCCATGTGATACGAGCCGCGGGCCCCCGTCATCGACGTCAGCTCCGCGTCGTAGCTGAGCATCTCCGAGAGGGGCACCTCGGCCTTGATGACCTGCATGTTGGCGCGCTGCTCCATGCCCTGGGGCCGCCCGCGCCGGCTGGACAGGTCGCCCATCACCGCGCCCGCGTATTCCTCGGGCACGCTGATCTCGACCTTCATGATCGGCTCGAGCAGGGTGGGGCGGCATTTCGCCACCGCGTCCTTGTAGGCCAGCGAGCCCGCGATCTTGAACGACATCTCCGAGGAGTCCACGTCGTGGTACTGGCCGTCGTAGAGCTCCACCTGGAAGTCGACCATGGGGTAGCCGGCCACGAAGCCCTTGACGCGCGCCTCCTGTATTCCCTTCTCGACCGCGGGTATGAAGTTCTTCGGGATGGAGCCGCCGAAGATGTCGTCCACGAACGAGAAGTCGCTCCCGCGGGGAAGGGGCTTCATCCGGATCTTGCAATCCCCGAACTGGCCGTGGCCGCCCGTCTGCTTCTTGTGGCGGCCATGGCCCTCCGCGGCGCCCTTGATCGTCTCACGGTAGGGGATGCGCGGCTTCTTGAGGTTGACCTCGACCTTGTAGCGCTTGCGCAGGCGCGCCACGATCACCTCGATGTGGAGCTGGCCCATCCCGGACAGGAGCATCTCGTGGGTCTGCGTGTCGCGCGAGAGCTTCAGCACCGGGTCTTCCTCCATGAGCCGGTGCAGGGCGGCGGAGATCTTGTCCTCGTCGCCGCGCGTTTTCGGCTCCATGGCGAAGGTGGTGGCCGGCTCCGGATAGACGACGGGCGGGTACACGATCGGGTGCGCCTTGTCGCAGAGGGTGTCGCCCGTCTGCGTCTCCTTGAGCTTGGCCACCGCGCCGATGTCGCCCGCCTGCAGCTCGGGCACCGGAGTCTGCGTCTTGCCCTGCAGCAGCTCGAGATGGCCCACGCGCTCCGGGACGTCACGGGTGGAGTTGTGCACCGTGCTGTCCGACTTGAAGGTGCCCGAGTACACGCGGAAGAGCGAGATGCGCCCGGCGTGGGGGTCGGCGATGGTGCGGAACACGAAGGCCGAGAAGGGGTCGTCGGGCGCGGGCCGGCGTGTCGCGGGCTGCTTCTTGATCGGATCCGTGCCCTCCACCTCGCCCCGGTCCGCGGGAGACGGCAGGAGCTCGACGATCGCGTCCAGCAGGGGATGGACGCCGACGTTGCGCATCGACGAGGCCGGGAGCACCGGGAAGAGGCGGCCGGCGAGGACGGCCTGACGCAGGCCGCGCACGAAGTCTTCCTGCGGCAGGGTGCCCTTGTCGAAGAACTCCTCGATCAGGTCCTCGTTGCTTTCCGCGACCATCTCGACCAGCTTCTCGCGCCAGCTCGTGGCCGCTTCCTTGATCTCGGCGGGCACGTCCACCGCCTCGAACTGCCCGCTCTGGTCGTCGTGATACACGTCGGCCTTGTTCACCACGAGGTCGGCCACGCCCACGAAGCCCTTCTCCTCGCCCAGCGGGATGGCCAGGGGGACGACCGCCCGTCCGAACGCCCGCTGCAGCGACTGCATCGTCCGTTCGAAAGACGCGCGGTCGCGGTCCATCCGGTTGACGACGATGAGGCGCGGGATGTCGTAGTCGGCCGCGTAGCCCCAGACCTTCTCCGTCTGGACCTCGACCCCCGCCACGCTGTCGACGACCACGAGGGCGGCGTCGGCCACGCGCAGCGCCGAGCGCGCCTCGGAGAGGAAGTTCGCGTATCCCGGCGCATCCAGCAGGTTCAGCTTGGCCTTGCGCCATTCCCCGTAGGCCACGGCCGTCTGCAGGCTGATCTTCCGCTCGATCTCGTCGGGATCGAAGTCGGTGACGGTCGTGCCGTCGTCCACGCGGCCGAGGCGGTTGACCGCGCCCATGTCGAAGAGCATCGCGGAGACCAGCGATGTCTTGCCGCAGCCTCCGTGGCCGACGACGGCCACGTTGCGGATGGCGGATGGCTCGTAGACCTTCATGCCGAAAACCCCCCCCGCGCTCGTTGTTGCGCGGCTGTCGGTGGTCGTTCGTTCATCGTAAGCAAGCGCGTCCGTCTGTCGGTGGCCGCCGTTCTCCTCGGGGACGCCGCGAGAGGGGGGGACGGGCCGGCTCGACAGGGCAGCGGCCGCGTGGGCCGCGGGGCCCCAGGGCCGGCCGAAACCGGATCATAACAGGCAGGCGCCTATAATGGCCAGATGCGGGCTCTGCGCGCACGCGTCCTGGTGGCCATCGACGCGACGGGAGTGGCCGGGGCCTCCGTCTCCGGCGGCCCGGGCACGCCGCGCATCCGGTCTTTCGCGCGCGCTCCGCTCTCCCCGGGCGCGCTCGTCCCCGATCCCTTCGACCCCAACGTCGTGGGCGGGCCCGAGGTCCAACGGGCCCTGAGCGAGGTGGCGGCGGGGGTGGAGGGCGGCCGGGGCCCGGTCGCCCTGATCCTTCCCGAGGGAGTGGCGCGGACCGCGCTTCTCGACGTCCCGGCGGGGGTGACGGCGCGCGAGTTCGCACGGTACCGGATCACGGCCGGGCTGCCGTACCCGCCGGACGAGGCGCTGGTGGACGTGATGCCCCTCGATGGGGGCCGGGTGCTGGCGGCGGCGGTCCGCCGCCGCGTCATCGAAGGATACGAAGCCGTCGCGGCGGCGGCCGGACTCGACATCGAGCGGCTGGACCTGGCGCCGCTGGCCGCGCTCTCCGCTCTCGCGCGCGAGCCGCGCGGCACCGCGGTCTCGGTGGACGTCATCCTCGGCGATCGCGCCCTGTCCCTGGCCGCCTGGCAGGGAGGGGTGCTGCACGTCTTCCGCACGAGGCGGCGGCAGTCCGGCCCGCGCGAGCCGCTCTGGCTCGGACGCGAGGTGGACCGGACGGCGGTCCTGGCCGGCAACGGGTCCGCTCCCCGCATCCGTGCCGTCGGTCCGGGCGCGGTGGCGCTGCTGCGCGCCTGGCAGGACGAAGGCCGCGCGGGCGAGCCGGGCTGGCGCGCGGAAGGAGCGCTGCCCGTCGAGGCCACCGAGCTGGCCTGGCTGGGCGCGGCCTTGTCCTGACCGCGATGCGCGACTTCTCGAGCCGCACGCGCCGCCGCCCGCCCCAGCCGGTGGATCTCGGGCTGATCGGCGTCGGCCTGCTCACGCTGATCTTCGCGGGATACGCGACGGGCACGTCGTGGGCGGACTTCAAGCGCGCGCGCCAGCACGTGGCCGACGTCCAGCGCGACACGCAGGCGGCGCAGGCGCGCCTGAAGACGATGGAGGCACGCTCCGCGCCCACGGCGGCCCTGGCCACCCAGGCGCTGCTGAGCGCGGACGCGCCGCCGCCGCGGCTGCTCTCCGACCTGGCCGCGCTGATGCCGGCGGACGTCAAGCTCGACTCCCTGGCCCTCACCTACGGCGACGGGATCGGCATGACCATGCAGGTCTCGGCGAAGAGTGCGGGCGCCTACGAGGCCTTCCTCCAGCGGCTGGAGGGCTCGCCCCTGTTCGACGACGTCGTCCCCGGAGAAGAGGCGAGAGACGGCGGAGTCACCGCCTCCATCCAGATGCGCTACCGCGGAGGGTCGCGGTGATCGCACGTGGGATCGCGGCGGCGCTCCTGGCCGGGGCCATCGTCCTCTATTCCGCCGTGGCCCTTCCCATGCGGCGCCAGGCCGCAGCCGCCGCGGACGACTATCGCCGCGCGCGCGACGAAGCGCGCGACATGCGCGCGCGCCTGGCCCGTCTGGAACGGCGCGACGCCGCCCACCTGCGCGCGGCCACCGCCCTCGCTGGCGCGACGCCGGCCGGCACCGTGCAGAAGGTGCGACGCTCCGTGGTGCAGACGCTCCTCGGTGCGCGGGTTTCCGGCGTGCGCCTCGGCGTCACGGCCGCACGCGCGCCCTACGCGGCGCGGGTGCACCTGAGCGCCGCCGGTCCCTTCCCCGAGGTGATGGCGCTGGCGGGCCTCATCGCGCGGCCGGAGACGGGAGTCGTGCTCGACCGCGTCCGCGTGGCACCGCGCGCGGATGGCGTGGTGCTGGAGCTCGACGGAGTCACGCTCGGGCCCGGACAATGAGAGGCCGGGTCATCGCCGTCGCCGCCCTGGCCGCCGCCCTTGCGTTCTACCTGCTGCGGGAGGCCGGGGGGCCCGGCCCCTCGTCGGGGGGACCGGATGCCGCTCCGGCGAGACCACCCGTCACCCTCGTCGGCGATGCTTCGGCCGCGCCCAGTCCGCCGCTGCGAAACGTGTTCGAGTACGTCAGCGCCGCGTCGCGCCCCGCGGCTCCCACGCGCAGCCTGGCGGCAGCGGCGCCGGTCGCGCCCGCGGCGCTCGCCTCCCCGCCCGGGCCGCCACCCCTCCGCCTGGTGGGACTCCTACGGCGAGGAGCTCAAGTCAAGGCGGCGCTCGCCATCATGGGCGAGACGGTCGTCCTCGCGTCCGGCGAGTCCGCCGGCGGCTACACCGTGCTGGCGATTGATGACGATGAAGGAGTGCGGGTGAGAACGCCCGACGGCGGCACGATCGTCCTGGTCCCGACGTCCGATCGATGACGGAAGCCGAACTCCGGACGCCTACGTACGGGTCTTACGGAACGCGACGTTCAGGATGCCCTCCAGGAAGAGCCGTGCCGTGACGACTCCCAGAGCGACACCCGTGAGGGCTGTCGTGACTTCCACCATGACCTGCATCTCCGCCTCCTGCCCTTCCTCGAGCAAGAGGCGTGCCGCGGACCTACGGGCGGCAAATCACGTGCAGATGGGCCATTTGTCGAGGGCCGCCGTTGCGAGCGTGTTCGAACCCACGCGCTTTCGTGTAAGGCCGGACACCCTCAGGGCAGGTTCGTCCACACCTGGCCACGTCCTTCTGTCGCCTTCAGGTAGTACGGCTCGAACCGGCTCCGAATGCGGCAGCGGCCGTCGGCACGTCCGTCGCCGGCGCAACCGCATCGGAGACAAGCACATAGGCCTGCCGAAGCCGTGTCGGGGCGGCGCCCGCGGGCGGGAGGCGGGGGCCCATGGCCGCGATCACCTCGATCGGGACGTCCCGCCGCACGCCGCTGAAAGCCCCATCAAGTACTGGTCGAGCGGGCTGTAGCACCGAGGCCTGCGTGTCGAGGAAGAAGCTCGCGTACGCACGCCGCGATTCTACCCATCCGCGGCGCGCGACGGACACCGGCCGGGATACGGCTCGCGTTGAAAGGCCCGTGGACGCATGATATTTTCCACGCGACTCGCGGGTGCGAGAAAGAAGGAGAGAGAGCCGAGCTGAGGGCGCCCTCCATGCCCAAGAAAGAAAAGTTCGGGAAGTTCGTGCTCCTCGACGAGGTCGAGACCTCCGGCCTCGGCACCGAGTACCGCGCGGCCAAGCTCAGCCCGACCGGCCTCGAGAAGATCGTGGCCGTCCTCCGCGTCCGGCCCAACCTCTCCGCCCGCGCGGAGACGGTGAAGAGCCTGATGGAGCAGGTGAAGTTCGCGGCCCAGCTTCAGAACGCCAACATCGTCAAGCTGTTCGGCGCCGGCAAGATCGACGCGTCCTTCTACATCTCGCACGAGTTCATCGAGGCCAAGAGCCTGCAGGCCGTCTTCAACCGGGGCCGGCAGGAGGGCTTCCCGTTCTCGGTGGACCACGCGCTCCTCATCGTCAGCAAGGTCTGCTCGGCCCTCGAGTACGCGCACGCGCGCAAGACGGAAGGCGGCGTCCGCTACTTCCACGGCATGGTCACGCCGTCGAACGTGATCGTGTCGTACGAGGGCGAGGTGCGCACGCGCGGATTCGGCTACTGGCCGGCCCGCGTGCGGGAGGCGGGTGGCCTCACCGAAGAAGAGGCGATGTACCTCGCGCCGGAACAGGCGGCGGGAGGCGTGGGCGACACGCGGTCTGACCTTTTCGCGGTCGGCGCCCTCCTCTTCCAGATGCTCACGGGCGAGGCGTTCTTCCAGGGCGGACGCGAGGTCGACATCGCCAAGCGGGTCGCCGACGCCAAGCTCCTGAACCCGACGACGGACGACGACGCGCTCCCGAAGCCGATCCGGGAGATCCTGCGGCGGTCGCTGACCCAGGAACCGGCGGAGCGGTTCGCGGAAGTACAGGAGATGCGCAAAGGCGTGGACACGCTCCTCTTCTCGGGCGACTTCGCGCCGACGACGTTCAACCTCGCCTTCTTCATGCACTCGCTGTTCCGGGACGACATCGACCGCGAGACGAAGACGCTGAAGGAGGAGAGGGAGGCGAGCTACCTCGAGTACATCACCGACGACGTGCGCAACGCGCCGGCCACGCTGCCGCCCATGCCCGCGCCGTCTGCGGCGGCCATTGCGGCCGCTGGCGCCGCCGGGGCCGCAGCCGCGGGCGTGGCCACCGCCGCGGCACCCTCCGCCTCGCCGAGCCCGGGCCCAGCCACGGTCGCAAGGCCGGCCGCGGCCGAGGCGCCGCGTCCGAGCCAGGCGCTGCCCCTGGTGCCGCCCCCGCCCAAGCACGCCGCCCCGGCGCACGCGGGCGCCAGCGGTTCGCAGGCGCCGGCGTCCAGCGCGTCCGCTGCGGGGCATGCGGCCGTGCACCCACCGGAGACGGTCTCGGCCCGCGAGGCCGCGGCCGGTTTCACCTTCCACAAGGGCGACAAGACGGGCAGCAAGATGCCGCTGATCGGCGGCCTGGCCGCCGTCCTGCTCATCGCGGCCGTGGGGGCCGCCGTCGTCCTCAAGGGACGCGGCGCGCCCGCGACCCCATCGTCGACGACGCCCCCGCCGACCACGATGAGCGCGGAGATGGTGGCCCTTTCGCAAAAGGCCAAGGAGCTGGAAGAGAAGCTCCAGGCGCTCGAGGCGGAGAAGGCGGCCGCTTCCGCGAAGGCGGAGGAGGACGCGCGCAAGAAGGTCGAGGCCCAGGCCCGGGCGCGCGGCCAGGCCGTCGACCCGGAGGCCCTTGCCCGCGCCCAGGACGACGCGCGCAAGAAGGCGCAGGCGGAGCAGGATCGGAAGGCGCAGGCGGACCGGAAGCGGCTGGAGGACGAGCAGAAGGTCGCGGAGGCCCAGCTCGCGGAGGAGCAACGCCGGGCGGAGGAGGCCCGCGCCGCCGCCGCCGCGGCGGCCGCGGCCCAGGCGCCGCCCACCACCGTCGCCGCCGCCCCGCCGCCGCCCCCCACCACGGTCGCGGTCAAGCCCGGCTCCCTCGTCGACGTGAACGATGCGGGCGTGATCGCGCCCGTGGCCCTGAACAAGCCGAGCTTCACGTATCCCCCGATCGCCCTGCGTCAAAGGATCGAAGGCAAGGTCGACCTGACCGTCCTCGTGGACGAGCGAGGCGGAGTCGCGGACGCGCGCGTCGTCTCCGGCGCGGGCGGGAAAGCCGGGCTGAACGAGGCGGCCAGCGAGTACGTGCGGCGT
>WNFC01004086.1_pt1 | contig 15837 bp, 14 predicted proteins | sample 5400541 | NCBI WGS metagenome assembly WNFC01 (sample SAMN13153342, study PRJNA577476) | soil metagenome | isolation source: 120 cm saprolite under Douglas fir tree site 2 hole 2 replicate 1 | place: USA:California | collected 2015-04-18
AGTCGTACATGGTCGGCGACCTCCGTATGTGGCTCTACCGGACCCACTCCGGCAACCCACGACAGATGCGCAGGCGCCGACCACTCTCCGCCGACAACCGGACGCCGCCGCCGATCGGGCTACGGCTCCATCCTGTCTATGTCATCCTGCCCTGCTGATGACAAGCCCGCTTGGACGGGCCGCTTCTCTATGTTCGCTGCTGGTTGTCGCGAGTGGTGCCGCTGCAGGGCCACCGACCGTCAACGCACCGATCCCGACAACGCCTGCGCCCCTGGCGCGCACGCTTGCTCAGACGACGGCGCAGCTCGAGCAAGCGATCGGCAGCTGGATTCCCAAGAGCGCCGATCCGCCACAGCCCCTAGTCCTGCAGGCGCTGTACCAGCAGCGCATCTACAGAGTCCTCACGCGGGACTCCCGTCTCGCGACGCGCACACTCGCGCTGGTCCCGCGAGATCTGGCAAAGGTCAGCCGGGATCTTCTTGCTGCGCAACGCGAGCTCTATCGTCTGACACCTCCGATCGGCGTCCGAACGATCAAGGTCGCCCGCCCGCGCCCGGCACCGGATCTGCTGAGTTACTACCAAGAGGCCCAGCGCAGGTTCAGGGTCCCGTGGAACGTGCTCGCAGCCGTGAACTTCGTCGAGACGAAGTTCGGCAAGCTGCGAAGTGCGAGCGCGGCCGGCGCGCAGGGTCCGATGCAATTCATAGCAGCGACGTGGCGCAGGTACGGGCTCGGAGGAAACGTTCAGGACGCACATGACGCGATCCTCGGCGCAGCGAACTACCTCCATGCTTCAGGCGCGCGGCGGGATCTGCGCAACGCACTGCACCACTACAACCCGTCGAGCGCGTACGTCGATGCCGTCCTGCGGTATGCGCGACGGATCGGCGCTGATCGGACCATGTTCTACGCGTTGTACAACTGGCAGGTCTTCGTCAAGACTCCGCGCGGCGATCGTCGCGTAACGGGCCCGGGTCTTCCATGAGGGAGAGATGAAATTCTCGACGGCTGCTCTCATCGCACTGTCACCTGTGCTTCTTAGGGTCTGCAGGAAAAAGGGAGGCAGGCATGAGCAGGCGCTTCATCTTCGCTGGGACAGTCGTCGGTAGCGTCGTCCTCGCCGGTTCGGTCGTCGCGCTGGCTGGCGGATCTGCCGGCGACACGTCCCAGGCCGCTGCGATCCCAGTCCTTCCGCGTCCCGGCGACTTCGTTACACGGATCGATAACAGGTACTTTCCGCTCCGGCCGGGCACGACCTTCATCTTCGGCGGGACGCAGCAAGGAAAAGCACGGCGGGTCACTGTGTTCGTCACGCACAAGACCAAGATGATCCTCGGCATCCGTGCAACGGTCGTTCTCGACCAGGTGCTCGTCGGGGGCAAGGCAGAAGAGAAGACGTTCGACTGGTACGCACAGGACAAGCGCGGAAACGTCTGGTACCTGGGCGAGGACTCATCGGACTTCGTAAAGGGCAAATGGGTTCGCAGCGACGGTTCGTGGGAGGCCGGGGTCAATGGCGCGAAGCCGGGCGTCGTGATGAAAGCCGATCCGAGCGTCGGGGAGGTCTACCGACAGGAGTACTACGCGGGGCACGCCGAAGACATGGCAAAGGTCCTCAGCCGGAACAAGTCCGTCACGGTTCCGTACGGCAGCTTCGAGCACGCACTGGAGACGAGCGAGTGGACGCCGCTCGAGCGTGGCGTGCTCGAGCACAAGTACTACGTCAAGGGTGTCGGCAACGTTCGCACGATCATGGTCAAGGGCGGCTCCGAGGAAGAGCACCTCGTCTCGATCAGGAGATAGCCGAGTTACTTCTGGCGGCTCCAGATTCGGAGCTCACCGACCTGCTCGAATCCCAGCCGCCGGTACACCCTTTCGCCTTCCGGGCTTGGTGCGAGGACCGAAGGGAGCCCGGTATTGGCGAGCATCGCCGCACGAGTGAGCGCGGTGCCGTACCCACGCTGTCTCATCGCCGCGATCGTCGTGACGCCGAAGATGCCGACAGCTTGGTCGGTGCGGTAGCTCATCGCCGCGCCGACCGGCTTGCCGTCGACTCGCCCAAGCCACAGGACCATGCGCGGATCGTCGAGAATCGCCGGTGGGTGAATCGTGCCGGGCTCGATCGTGTCGTCTTCGTTACCGAACCCACGCACGCTGAGCGCCTCGAGCTCTTCCACCTCCTGCGCAGTGGTGACTCGTATGATCTCGAGCTCCGCCGGCGTCGCGTCGGCGGACGGCTCTGACGGTGCGCAGAGAAACCACGGCTCGTGCCGCCAGTCGCGGAAGCCGGCCCGCGCGAGGTCGATGGTCTGCCACGAATCGCAGACGGCTCCAGTTGCGTCAGCGACCGCCTCCGCCGGCGTGTTCGGGCGGAGTGTGATCGCCCGGAAATAGATGTGCGGCGGCGGGTCGAGCGCGCGCCACGCGTCGGCGTCGGCGGCAGACCGAAGTCCGAGCGCCGTCAGCCAGGCAGCGTGCCAGCCGGCCACTGCATCGGCGCAGAGTGCGACCGGATCCTTCACGCGCCGAAGCGTACGGATTAGGTACGCAGTACGACTTCGAGTGCGGTGCCGAGCCCCGGCTTCGAGGTGAGCGTGAATCCACCGTCGATCGTCTTCGTGCGTGCGCGAATGTTCTTCAGGCCCTGTCCGGCGGCCGGCGATTCACCGTCGAAGCCTTCGCCGTTGTCACGGATGAGCACGAAGCGCTCGTAATTGCGCATGCCGATCACGACCTCGGCCCGTGTCGCGTTCGCGTGCTTGCGCACGTTGGCCAGGCCTTCCTGCACGATGCGGAAGACCTCGATCTGCTCGTCCGGAGCCAACCGGACGTCTGAGTCGATCTCCAGGTCGACCTCTAGCTCTCCATCAGCCGTGAGGAACTCGATGTATCTGCGCAGCGCAGCGTCGAACGGCGCGCTTCCCGCGGCGGTGGACAGTGCGAGAATCGCGAAGCGCGCCTCCTGTTGTGCCGCGTTCGCGGCCTCACGGAGCTTGGCGATCGTCTCCTCCTGCGGAGCGCCGTTCTGCAACATCGAAGCATGCGTCGAGACGGCGAAGAGGTACTGCGCGAGACCGTCGTGGATCTCGCGTGCGACCCGCGCGCGCTCCTCTGCCACTGCGCGTCCGAACTCTGCGTAGCTGATCGCACGCCACGCTCCGGCAAGCAGTAGTCCATAGGCCAGTAGCCTCAACGCATCGCCGCGAGAGACGGAGCCCGCCGCCAGGACAGGCGTGAACACATAGTGCAACGACGCGAAGAGCATCAGGGTCGAGCCGAGCGCGAGCCAGCGGTCGAGGTCCTCGCGGCGCTCGTAGAAACGCTTCCCGAATCCGACGACCGCCAGGAGATTCAGGAGTGCTTGAGCGGCCAGCGTGCCCGTCAGCAGCCCCGGAGTCTCGGAGCGTGGATCAATCGCGGGGAGGACGGCGGCCGAGGAGCGCAGCGCGAGCCAACCGAGGACGAGCACGACGCACGCTGCGACCACGGTGTTCGCAAGCGCTCGCGGTCCTGACCTTCCAGGCACGAACGGCGCTGCAGCGATGAGCGTCCAGGCGAGCAGGCGGCCTGCGACGCCCGCCCAGGCCTCGGCCCGGTGGACGGGCTCTCCGCCCAGGACCGGCGCAATCGCGAAGGCCACGATTGAGCCGGAGGCGACCAAAAAGCCGGTACAGAGAAAAAGGTCGAGGCGCCGACCTTCGACCGCGAAGCGGATCCCGGCCAGGAGCGCGATGATCGCACCGGCGAATGCCATGACGGTCTGCAGCACGAGACCAAGCTGCGGGAGTGAGACCTTCGTCTGGAGCTGATGGTTGGTGACGAAGAGCGCCAGCGAGGAGCCGAGCAGGCCGAACAGGAGGATTTCCCCCCACAGCCAGGCCTGGAAGTCGTCTCTGCCGTCTTGTCGCATGTTCAGTCTTGTCGGCAGATCACAGTCCGCCGATAAGCGTTGAAACCCTGATGGCTGAGCGAATCCTTCTCGTCGACGACCACCCCCTCACCCGCTCGGCCCTGGCCGGGCTGCTGGCGCAGCATGGGTTCGACGTGGTGGGGGAGGCCTCCGACGGCGAGGAGGCGGTCGAGTCCGCCGGCCGGCTCGAGCCCGACCTGATCCTGCTTGACCTCTCGATGCCCGGCCTCGACGGCCTCAGCGCGCTGCCTCGATTGCGCGCCGCCGCGCCGAAGTGCGAGGTCGTTGTCCTCACCGCCTCCGGAACAGAGGAGAACCTCCTCGGTGCGATTCGGGGCGGTGCGGCCGGTTACTTGTTGAAGAGCGAACCGCCTGAACGAATCGTCGACTTTCTACGCGGCGTCGCGCAGGGAGAAGCCGCACTCTCGGGAGCAGTGGCGCGCCGGCTGCTCGAGCAGGTGCGTGAGGGCGGTGGGCGGAGCTCGGGTGTGCCCGACTCGATTGCAGCAGCGTTGTCTGCGCGGGAGCTCGAGGTTCTTCTTCTCCTCGACGACCACCTCGCCACGGACGAGATCGCGAAGCGCCTGTTCATCTCCGAGCACACCGTCCGCTCGCATGTGAAGAGCCTCTTGCGCAAGCTCGGCGTCTCCTCCCGCCGCGAAGCGCTGGAGGCTCTTTCCATCGCCCGCGGTTGAGCCACTCACCCATTTCGGGTGAGCGCTTTCCCCACGACTGGGTGATGACCCGCTCGGACTAGACGCCGATACCTCCAGCAGTTCTTGCTGTGCAGCTTCGCGGGACGGAGCCCAAAGTGGAGAACGAATGACCAGTGGCGAACGACTTCGACGGCCGGCTCTCAGCCGGCCGTTGTGGTTTCCGAGAACCCTTCGAGCGCAGCGGCGACCAGCCGCGGCAGCGTCTCGACGTTGTAGCCCCCCTCGAGCACGGCGGCCACCCGGGGCGCGAGCGCTGCGCAGCGTCCGCTGAGCTCGCGAAAGCCTTCCGCGGTTATCCGCATCTGCCGGTACGGATCCTCCTCGTGAGCATCGAAGCCGGCGGACACGAGGAGCAGCTCGGGACCGAAACGTTCCACCGCGGGAATGACCACCTGGTCGAACGCGAGCAGGTACTCCTCGTCGCCGGATCCCGCGCTCAACGGAACGTTCACGGTCGTGTCGCTCTGCTCGGTTGGACCGCCCGTGCCGGGATAGAAGGGCCACGAATGGAGCGAGACGAACAGGACCGTGTCGTCTTCCCAAAAGATCTCCTGCGTGCCGTTGCCGTGGTGGAGGTCGTAGTCGACGATCGCCACGCGTTCCACGCCGTGCTCCGCCTGCATATGCCGCGCCGCCACCGCGACGTTGTTGACGAGACAGAAGCCCATCGCGGTCCGCGGCCGGGCGTGATGGCCCGGCGGCCGCACCAGGGCGAAGCCCGCGGTCTCCGCGGCGTCGATCGCGGTCCCTGCGGCGAGCAGCGCCGCGGCCCAGCTCGTTTCCGACGCGACCGTGTCGGGGTCGAACCAGTGGGGTTCCTTCAGCGATGCCAGCACATCCAGGTACTCGTGCGCGTGTACACGTTCGAGTGCGCTGCGCTCCGCAGGCCGCCCTTCGCGCGCATCAGGGAAGGCCTCCAGCAAGACCTCGAGGCGCTCGGGCGACTCGGGATGGCCGGCGGTGGGATGAAGCCGCGCCAGAGCTGGGTGGGTCAGGACTTCGACGCGGCGATCCTACGCGGCCTGCGCGGCGATCCTGTCGGCCTGGGCGTTCATGCCGAGCTGCCTGACGAAGGAGGACGCCTCCGCCCAGTTAGGGGTCTGATCTACGAGGGGAGGTAGGGGGGCGGAGGCGTCTAGGGTTGCCATTCGACGGTAGATCCGTAGTTCCTCCGCCTGCGCCTCGAAGCGGCCGTCCGCGAGCATCGCCTCGAGCGTCCCGTACTGGGCCAGGAGGCTCGCCGCCGTCTTTGGCCCGACACCCCGCGCGCCCGGAAGCTTGTCCGACGGGTCGCCGCGCAAGGCGATGAAGTCCGGCACCTGCGCCGGCTCGACGCCGTAGCGCTCGCGCACCTCTGCTGGTCCAATCCGAGTGAGCTCGCTCACGCCGCGCGTCGGCTGGAGAATCGTCGTCCGCTTGCTCGCGAGCTGGAACGAGTCACGGTCGGACGTGACGACGACGGCCGCTCCACCCCGTTGCTCTTCCTGGTCGACCGCAGCCGCGAGAAAGTCGTCCGCCTCGTAACCCTCACCCTTCGCGGCCACGAAGCCGAAGGACCGGACGAGCTCTGGCAGGAGGTCGAGCTGCTCGAGTAGCTCGTCGTCGAACTGCCGCCCGCCCTGGTACCCCGCGAAGAGCTCGTGTCTGTACGTCGGCACGAACAGCGTGTCCCAACCGACGACCACCGCGCGGGGGGCCTCGGCCTGCCACAGGCGCATGAGGAAGTTCGAGAAGCCGACGAGCGCGTTGCTCGGCTTGCCCTCGGCGCGCCGCATCGACTTCGGGAGCGCGTGGTACGCCCGGTGCGCGAGGGAGTCGCCGTCGATGACGAGCAAGGGCCGCGTCATCGCGTCATAGACCAGCGCCCAGGCGATCGATCTCGGCCATCAGCCGGTCTGTCGCCTCGCGCGCAGCAAGCGACGGATCCTCGTCTTTCAGATCGTCCAGCGGGATCGGCTTGCCGTAGCGAACGCGGAGCGGGCCGAGCCGCGAAAGCCGGTCGGTGCCAGCGATCGCAGCCGGCACCAGCGGCACGCCGGCCTCGAGGGCGATTCGGGCGGCCCCGGTGTGCGCCTTCGGCTGGTATCGCTTCACGAGCCCCTTCCGTTGCCGCGTGCCGTGCGGGAACATCGCCACCACGTTGCCCTTGCGGGCAAGGTTGATGGCCTTTTCGATCGCCTCGAGGTCATGTTCGCCGCGCCGCACGGGGAAGCCCCCGCCCGCGTTGATCAGGTGGTTCAGCGGCCACCAGTAGAGCTCGGATTTCGCCATAAAGCGGAGAAAACGCCTGGGCCAGAGCGGAACCCCGAGGGGCCAGGGATCCAGGTTCGAGATGTGATTGGCGGCGAGGACGTAGCCGCCCTCGCCGGGGAGATTCTCCTCACCCTCGGCACGTAGGCGATACAGCCAGCGCAGCACCGGCCACGAAAGCGCAGCGAGCACCGAGTAGAGGAGACTGGGCCGCACGCGGCCAAGTATCCCCGGCCCGGCGCCCATTCCGAGGGGCGCTATGGTGTTTTCGATGTCCAAGACCCTTGTCATTGCAGAGAAGCCCTCGGTCGGCCGCGATCTCGCCGGCGCGCTCGAAGGACCCTTCCAGCGCCGGAAGCTCGACGACATCAAGCCGAAGCGGGGCAAGAAAAAGGCCGAAGAGACCAACGAAGAGGTCGTCGAGGCCGCCAAGTCGACGACCAAGACCCGGACCACCCGGGACGAAGCGGTCTTCCTCGAATCCGACGACTACGTGATCACGTGGGCCGTCGGCCATCTCGTCCAGCTCGCCGAGCCGGAGGAGTACGACGAGAAGTGGAAGAAGTGGAAGATGGCCGACCTGCCCATCGTTCCCCCCGACGGCTTCAAGCTCGTGCCCCGCGACGCCAAGTCGAAGAAGCAGCTGAAGCTGATCGAGACCCTGCTGAAGCGCGAGGACGTCGACAAGATCATCAACGCGTGTGACGCCGGCCGCGAAGGCGAGCTGATCTTCGCCTACGTGTACGAATCGGTGTTCGGGAAGTCTGCGACCAGCGCCACTGCGCCCAAGCCGGTCGAGCGCCTCTGGATCTCGTCGATGACGAAGCAGGCGATCCGCGAAGGCTTCGAGAGGCTTCGCCCGGGCACACAGATGCAATCGCTCGAGGAGGCCGCCCGCTCGCGCTCGGAGGCCGACTGGCTCGTCGGCATGAACGCGACGAGAGCCGCGACCATTCGGGGTCGTGCGTGGGTCGGCGGCGTCGTGTCGCTCGGCCGCGTGCAGACCCCGACGCTCGGACTGATCGTCCGGCGGGAGCGCGAGATTCAGGCGTTCGTGCCGGAGCCGTACCGCCTCATCCACGCGACCTTCCAGCCGCCGTACCAGGGGCTCTGGTTCGAAGGCGACGAGACACGGATCTTCGGTGACCTGGCGCGCGCGGACGACATCGTCGCGAAGGTCTCAGGCCAGGACGGAACAGTCGAGAAGGTCGAGCGCAAGGAGCAGTCCGAGCGCGCGCCGTTGCTGTACGACCTGACGTCGCTCCAGCGCGACGCGAACCGGCGTTACGGCTTCTCCGCCCGGCGAACCCTGCAGGCAGCGCAGTCGCTGTACGAAGGAAAGAAGGCGATCACGTACCCGCGCACGTCCTCCCGCTTCCTCTCCGGCGACATGGTCCCGCTGTTGAAGCCGACCGCCGCCACGCTGCAGCCGATCGAGGACTATCGTAAGGGCGCCGAGTACGTGCTCGCGCTCGACCAGTTGCCGCTCGGGCGTGTCATCAACGACGCGAAGGTCGACGATCACCACGCGATCATTCCCACCGACATCGACAAGGACATGGAGGCGCTGTCGCCCGACGAGCGCCGTGTCTTCGACCTGATCGCGAAGCGCTTCCTTGCGGTATTCCATCCGCCGGCGCGCTACGCGCGCACCACCGTGATCACTGTCGTCGAGGACGAGCGCTTCCGCACGCGCGGCAAGATCACCCTCGAGGCGGGGTGGCGCGGCGTGTACGGCCTCGAGCCCGACCAGGAGCGGCAGTCGGAGGACGAGTCGGAGGGTGGGGAGATCCCTGCGTTGAAGGAGGGCCAGACCGTGCGCTGCATCGCGGCCGAGATCGAAGACAAGATGACGAGGCCGCCCCCGCGCTACACCGAGGCGACGCTTCTCTCCGCGATGGAGACGGCCGGCAAGCTCATCGACGACGAGGAGCTACGCGAGGCGATGAAAGAGTCTGGGTTGGGCACTCCGGCGACGCGCGCCGAGACGATCGAGACGTTGATCCGGCGCGAGTACATCGAGCGCGTCGGCAAGGACCTCCAGGCGACGCCGAAGGGTATTCAGGTGATCACGATGCTGGAGGACCACAAGTTGACGTCCCCGGAGCTCACGGGTGACTGGGAGCACAAGCTCTCTGACATCGAGCATGGCCGGGGCGACCGCAAGAAGTTCATGAAGGGGATCGCCGATTTCGCCAAGGAGACGGTCGAGCAGATCGCCGCCCTGGACAAGGAGCAGCTTCGCCCGGAACGGGTCGAGCTGGGCCCGTGCCCGCGCTGCGGAGCCGTCACAGGGGAGATCATCAAGGAGAACTCCAAGGCTTACGGCTGCACGAGCTGGAAGAGCCGGGAGGAGGTCGGCTGCGGTTTTGTGATTTGGAAACGGGTCGCCAGCCGAACGCTTACTCCGGAAATTGCGAGACAGCTGATCGAGGAACGTCGGACCCGGGAAGTACTCTCAGGTTTCCGTTCACGAAACGGCAAACCTTTTCGTGCGCGGCTCGTCTTGAACGACGAGGACAAGATCGAGTTCGAGTTTCCCGTTCGTGCGCAATCCAAAGAGCCCGCGGCGACGGAATAACAAAGAGCCCGGTTACGTTGCACGGTCGAGACCCTTCTGGGACGGTTCGGCCTGGAAAGTAAAGGGAATTCGGCCTACAGTGCGAAGGTTGCCGCCGTATCACAAAGTAGGACGCGAAAGGGACACTTGACACAAAATCAGCTGCACGAACTGCTTGATTCCGACCAGGCCAAGGCGCTCGTCGAGGGCGCCGAGGAGCGTGGGCACCTCGAGGCTGCCGAGCTCGAGGCGTTCGCCCTCGAGCACGACCTCAACGAGGCCGAGGTCGAGGAATTGACCCGCGAGCTCGAGCGCATCGGGCTCGACGTCCGCGCGGCCGAGGCCGAGGCCAAGGAGGCCGAGAAGGAGGAGAAGCCCGCCAAGCCTGAGCCGCACGTCCTCTCGGGCTCCGCCGACAGCCTCCAGCTCTTCCTGGCCGACGTCGGTCGCCACAAGCTGCTCACCGCCGCGGAGGAGGTCACTCTCGCCAAGGCGATCGAGCGGGGCGACCCGACCGCCAAGCGGCGCATGATCGAGTCGAACCTGCGCCTGGTCGTTTCGATCGCCAAGGGCTATCGGGGCCTCGGTGTCCCCTTCCTGGATCTGATCCAGGAGGGCACCCTCGGCCTGAACCGGGCCGTCGAGAAGTTCGACTGGCGGCGCGGTTACAAGTTCTCGACCTACGCAACCTGGTGGATCCGCCAGTCGGTGCAGCGCGCCGTGGCGAATCACGCCCGGACGATCCGCGTGCCGGTTCACGTCGTCGAGCGGCAGCAGAAGCTGTCGCGGGCGGCTCGCCGGCTCGAGGTGGAGCTGGGTCGCGAAGCGACGAAGGACGAGCTCGCCGAGGCGACCGGGCTTCCGATCCAGCACGTCGACGAGGCGCTCGGCGCGGCTCAGGCGTCCGTCTCTCTGAACCAGACGGTCGGGGCGGACGACGAAGGCGAGCTCGGAGACCTGTTCGCCGACCGTGAGGCCGCGGATCCGTTCGACGAGGCCGAGGAGTCGCTGCGCCGCCAGGGTGTCCGCCGGGCTCTTGACGCCCTGCCCGAGCGCGAGCGTCGCATCCTCGAGCTTCGCTTCGGCTTCGAAGGCGAGCCCTGGACGCTCGAGGCGATCGGACACGAGCTCGACCTGACGCGCGAGCGTGTCAGGCAGCTCGAGGGCCAGGCGCTCGCCAGGCTCTCGGCGCTACGAGATCTGATCTCTCTCGCCGCCTAGCGGCGGCGCGTATCGATCGGACCTGAGGGCGGCCCACGGGCCGCCCTCAATCGCTACGGCGCGAAATCCGGCCCGCTTCGCGGGCCATGTCGGAAAGGACGATTGGTCGCCGCGGAGCCGGGCTTCGCCCGGCTCCGCCGCAAACGCCCAGCGGTAGTCGATCGCCGGAAAATCATCATGGTCGCCGCGGAGCGGCGACCGGATTTTCCGGCGTTAACTCAATCGTTTTCGAGGCAGACACGTCTTAGCTTGAGAAGGCTTAACCTTCTGTTCATACTTGTGCGTCCGCCTGGAGGGCGGGACGACGAAAGGAGTTCTGTTGAGGGGGAATTTGAAAAGGCTGGTCTTGCCTCTCGCCGCGCTTTGCGTGTTGGTCGTCGCGAGCACGGCGGGCGGAGCCTCGAAAGCAACAACTCTCGTCTTTGCCGGCGCGGCGGATCCCACGTACCTGGATCCGGCGCTGGTTTCGGACGGTGAGTCTTTTCGCGTGACGGAGCAGATCTTCGAGAGCCTCGTCAAGCTCAAGCCGGGCACGACGTTGATCCAGCCGGCACTGGCGACGAACTGGACCTCGAAGAACGCGAAGGACTGGACGTTCACGCTACGGCGGGGCGTGAAGTTCCAGGACGGCACGCCCTTCAATGCGGCTGCCGTTTGTTACAACTACAACCGGCAGTACAACTTCACGGGAGCGTTCCAGGACGCGTCTGCCACCTATTACTGGCAGACCGTAATGGGCGGCTACAAGCACAACGAGAGCGCAGATCTCTCGCCGAGCCTCTACACCGGCTGCACAGCGCACGGTAACTACTCGGTCACCATCCACCTGCGTACGCCCTCGGGTCCGTTCCTCCCCGGTCAGGTGATCTCGTCGTTCGCGATCCAAAGCCCGACCGCGCTGAAAAAGTACGGAGCGAACAGCGGTGAGCTGCGCAGCGGCACGTTCTACCCGACTGGGTCGTACGCATTCAGCCACCCGACCGGCACCGGGCCGTTCAAGTTCGTCTCGTGGACGGTCGGCGAGAAGGTCGTGCTCGCCGCGAACCCGAACTACTGGGGCCCCCAGCCGAAGATCAAGACCCTGATCATCCGGCCGATCTCCAACAACTCCGCCCGGCTGCAGGCTCTCCAGACCGGCGAGGTGCAGGGCTACGACCTCGTGGCGCCCGAGCACATTGCCACCATCCAGTCGAACTCGAAGCTCAAGGTCCTGAACAGGCCGGCGTTCAACGTCGCCTACGTGACGATCCATCAGGGCACGGGCTCCCCGATGAACGACCTCAAGGTTCGGCAGGCGGTTGCCTACGGGCTTGACCGCGCGTCAGTCGTCAACTCGTTCTACTCCGGCCGAGGGCAGGTGGCGAGGGAGTTCCAGCCGCCGCAGCTCTTCGGGTGGTCGAACAAGGTGCAGCAGTACCCGTACAACCCGGCAAAGGCGAAAGACCTGCTCAACTCATCGAGCTGCCACGTGCCGTGCAAGGTCGACTTCTGGTATCCGACGGGCGTCTCGCGCCCGTACATGCCCGATCCGAAGCGGAACTTCGAGGCGTTCGCAGCGAGCCTCGAGAACTCCGGCTTCAGCGTCACGGCGCACAGCGCACCGTGGCGGCCCGACTACGTCAAGCATGTCAGCGACGGTACGGCCGGCGATCTGAACCTGATCGGTTGGACCGGCGACTTCGGTGACCCGGACAACTTCCTGGGCACGTTCTTCCGGACGTACAGCCCGCAGTTCGGTTTCCACAACGACGCGATCTTCAACATCCTGGCAAAAGCCCAGAGGGAGAAGTCCCTCGCGAAACGGATCGCGCTCTACAAGCAGGCCAACATCATGATCATGAAGTACCTGCCTGCGGTGCCATACGCGCATTCGCGTCCGGCGCTTGGATTCGAGAAGACGGTGAAGGGCTACGTCGCGAGCCCAGTCGGAACGGATCCGTTCGAAGGTGTGTCGATCGGAGGACGTTAGGAACTGAGCAGAACGCCGGCGGACGACTGAAGTGCTTCGGTACATCGTCCGCCGGCTGCTGCTCCTGATCCCGATTCTCGTCGGGGTCTCCCTGCTCATCTTCTTCTGGATTCATGCGCTGCCGGGAAGCCCGGCAGAGGCGCTCCTCGGCGAGCGTGCGACGCCCGCGCTCGTCCAGTCTTACCGCCAGAAGTACGGCCTCAACAAACCACTCTGGGAGCAGTACTTCACCTATGTGAAGACGACGGCGATCGATCGCGACCTCGGAGTCAGCGTCGCCTCCCACCGAAAGGTGTGGTCGGAGATCCGCCTGCGGTTCCCCGCGACGATCGAGTTGGCGATTGCGGCAATGATCTTCGCGGTCGGCTGCGGCATTCCGCTCGGTTTCTTCGCAGCGAAGCGGTATGGGCACGTCTTCGACCAGTTAACCCTGATCGGCTCGCTGATCGGTATCTCGATTCCGATTTTCTTCCTGGCGATCATTCTCAAGTACCTGTTTGCCGTGAGGTGGCACCTGCTACCCAGCGTGGGCCGGATCGATGTCACGGCCACCGTGAAGCATCCGACGAACTTCTACGTCCTGGACGCGATCATTACGGGCGACTGGAGCACGCTCTGGGATGTGTTGAAGCACCTCGTGCTCCCGGCGATCGCCCTCGGCTCGATTCCGTTGGCCGTAATCACGCGAATCACACGTGCCTCTGTCCTCGATGTGCAAAACGAGGACTATGTCCGTACCGCGCGCGCGAAGGGCCTTGCGCCGTACACGGTCGACCGACGCCACATCCTGCGTAACGCGCTGCTGCCGGTGTCCACGATCATCGGACTCCAGACCGGCCTGCTGTTGTCGGGTGCAGTGCTGACGGAGACGGTGTTCGCATTTCCGGGTATGGGTTCCTGGCTGCGCGACGCGATCTTCAATCGGGACTACCCCGTTCTTCAGGGCGGGATCCTGTTCCTCGCCCTCGTCTTCGTCTTCGTCAACCTCGTCGTGGACATCTCGTACGCGATCATCAATCCCAGGATCCGCTACTCGTGAGCGTCGCTCGCCTTCGGCTCGCTCCCGTGAGGGAAACCATGTTTCCCTCACGTGTTCCCTTCTTTAGGGATCGCCTCAGCCCTCGCGCCGCTGAGATCGCCGCGTGTACTGAGGAGAGAGGGCGGGGAAACCTCCCGGTTTCCCCCTTCGCCCCTTCCCCCGCTCATCGGCCGAGGTTCGGCCGATGAGCGTCGCCGAGGTCGAGGCCAACGAGCTCTTGGCCGAGTCGGCGACCGGTGGGCTGTGGAGCGAGGCCCGCTATCGGCTGATCCGTAATCCGACCGCGATCGCGGGAGCCCTGATCGTGCTGATCTTCGTGATCGCGGCGATCTTCGCGCCCCTCATCGCGCCGTACGGGCCGCTCGACCAGAACCTCTCTCTGCTGAAAGAAGGTGGCATCCCGCCCGGCCCGTCGGTGCACCACTTGCTCGGCGTCGACCTGCTCGGCCGCGACGTCTTCACGCGGATCCTCTACGGCGCGCGCTTCTCACTCCTGATCGGTGTGGTCTCCGTGACGATCGGCCTCACGGTGGGGCTCGTGCTCGGAGCGGTCGCCGGCTACATCGGCGGCGTGATCGAGAGCGTGATCATGCGCTGCATGGACGTCATGCTCGCCATCCCCGGCCTGCTGTTCGCGATCGGGATCGTGGCCGTGCTCGGGCCGGGCCTCTACCAGATCATGATCGCGATCGGCGTCGTCAACATCCCGATCTTCGCGCGTCTCCTCCGCGGGTCGGTGCTGGCTCAGAAGGAGAACGACTTCGTGCTCGCCGCGCGAGCAGTGGGTGTCAGGCGGCGCGCGATCCTCTTCTCGCACATCCTCCCGAATTCGGTCTCGCCTCTGATCGTGCAGGGGACGCTCGCGATGGCGACGGCGATCATCGACGTCGCCGGTCTCGGCTTTCTCGGGCTGGGCCCTCAGGACCCGTCGACGCCCGAATGGGGGACGATGCTCACGGACGTGAACGACTACCTCCAGGCGGCCCCGTTCCTGGCGATCGTCCCCGGCGTTGCAATCGTTCTGCTGGTGCTCGGCTTCAACCTGATCGGCGACGGCCTGCGCGAAGCGCTCGATCCGAGGCTGCGTGACCGCTAGCGAGGCGCTCCTCGAAGTCGAGGACCTGCGTGTCGAGTTCACGACGCGACGCGGCATCGTGCACGCGGTGAACGGGATCTCGTTCGCGATCGCTCCCGGCGAGACGCTCGGCATCGTCGGGGAGTCCGGCTGCGGGAAGAGCGTGACGTCGCTCGCGATCCTCGGACTGCTCGCGGGGAACGGCCGCATCCGCTCGGGGCGCGCGCTGTTCGAAGGGCGCGACCTGATCACGTTGAAGGACCGCCCGCTGCGGAAGATCCGTGGACGCGAGATCGCGATGATCTTCCAGGACCCGATGACGTCGCTCAACCCGGTGCTGACGATCGGCCGGCAGATCCGCGAGACGCTCGAGACGCATTTCGACATGAATCGCAAGGAGGCGGAGGCGCGCGCCGTCGAGCTGATCGACCGCGTCGGGATCCCGAGCGCGAAGGCGCGGCTACGCGACTACCCCCACCAGTTCTCGGGTGGCATGCGGCAGCGCGCGATGATCGCAATGGCGCTCGCCTGCGAGCCGAAGCTGATGATCGCCGACGAGCCGACGACGGCGCTCGACGTCACCATCCAGGCGCAGATCCTCGACTTGCTGCGGGAGCTCGTCGCGGAGGAGAACGCGGCGCTCATCTTGATCACGCACGACCTTGGCGTCGTCGCGGGGATGTGCGAGCGCGTGAACGTGATGTACGCAGGAATGTTCATGGAGACCGGGTCGGCGGAGCAGCTTTTCGGATCGCCGCGTCACCCCTACACGCTCGGCCTGCTCCAGAGCGTCCCCCGCCTCGACGCCAGTCGCCGGCTGCGACTCCATCCAATCGAGGGTGCGCCGCCGAACATGCTCAGGGCACCGACTGCGTGTCCGTTCCAGCCTCGCTGCGCTTACGAGGTCGACCTCTCGCAGCGCGAAGTGCCACAGCTCGTCGAGATCGAGCCGGGCCACAAGGTGGCCTGCTTCAACCCGGTGGCCGTCGACGAGTGGGATCGCACCCGCGCGGCCGCTATAGCGTGATCGTCGCTCGCCTTCGGCTCGCAGGCGAGCGCCATTGCGATCATCGCGCGCTGCCGCATGCCACCCGAGA